>OGNL01000008.1_pt1 | contig 115301 bp, 92 predicted proteins | sample 1573471 | NCBI WGS metagenome assembly OGNL01 (sample SAMEA2582001, study PRJEB24529) | metagenome | biome: Human gut stool | place: China | collected 2011 | reverse complement strand
AGTTCAAGAACCTGCTCGACGACGCCGAGTTCAACCTCGTGGCTAGCCGCAGCGCACAGGCTGCCGTACTGAAGGCCATCAAGGAGGGCAAGACCAACGTTGACCTCAACCAGCCTATCGACCCTGATGGCGGCGATGATGGCAACGGCGGCGGAAGCAATGGTGGCAGCACCACTACTGGCGGCGGAAGCAATGCAGGCGGCAGCGGAACCACCGGCACCGAGGGTGACAACAAGGGTGATACGGGTACTTCCGGCGGTAACACCGGAGAGGACAAGGGCAACACCGACTCCGGTTCTAACGGCGACAACGAGCACATTACTCTCTAGCCTATAGAGTTCCAGCCCCCACACGGCTGGAACTCTCCCCCATCAACCGCATTCATTAAATCGTAAAAACCATAACAAAGAAAAAGATGATGAAAAAGGAAACCTGGAAAATGGTGATTCAGATAGCCATCAGCATTCTGACGGCTATCGCCACCTCGCTCGGCGTAACGAGCTGCATGTAAGCTAAAAAAGAAACTGAAAAGAAAAGCAAGAGGGTGTGTCATAAGCCACATCCCATACGCCCTGAAAGGGCAGAAGCTCTTAGCCCAGGGCAGCGCCCTGGGTTTTAGAATAGATACAACAAAGTCGCCCTGAAAGGGCAAAAGCTTTGAAATTGAAAGCTTTTGCCCTTTCAGGGCGACCTTGTTTTTGCCAACATTACCCAGGGCGCTGCCCTGGGCTAAGAGCTTTTGGGCTTTCAGCCCGTCCTCGGCTGCCATTATTTAGACTTATGACACACCCTCTTTTACAGCAGATTCACATACTCTGCCGGCTTCATGCCATACTGCTTCTGGAAGCACTTGGCAAAATAGCTGGAACTGCTGAAACCAGTCATTTCGCTCACTTCGCTGATGCGATACTTGCGCTCCTGCAACAGGCGGGCTGCCGTGCTGAGACGTATCGTCTGTATCAGTTCGTTAGGCGTTACCGCCAGCAGCGTCCTTACTTTATTAAATAAGGAGCTGCGACTCATGCTCAGCTGATCAGCCAGGAACTGTACATTCAAATCCGGATTTGCAAGATTGTCTTTTATCAGCTTCTCCAAATCCACCAGGAACCTGCGCTCTGGAGGACAATTCTCTTCCTCTGCTGCAGATGATTCAGCTGAAAAAACTAATGAATCGGATTCTGCTGATAATCCGGATGATGACGATTCTGCTGATAATCCGGATGATGATCCTGCAGAAGAATCCCTAGAAGAATCCCCGGCTGCTGTTCCCTTCGGGAATCTGAATATCAGCGTGCGGCGCATTTCTATCAGCTGTTTCACACTCGCCACGAGATACTTCATCGAGAACGGTTTGGAGATGAAAACATCGGCTCCGCAAATCTTGCTCTGTGCCTTGCTATCCTCATCGGTCTTCGCCGACAGCATGACGATTGGCAGATGGCAGATACTCTTGTTCTGACGCACCTTCTGGCAGAATTCTACTCCGTTCATCACAGGCATTATCCAACTGGTGATAATCAGACTCAGCTCATCGTGCTTAGACAATATACGCAGCGCCTGCACGCCGTTATCTGCCACCAGCATTCTGTATTCTCCTGCCAGAGAGTTTACGATGTAATCTCTCATGTCCTTATCGTTCTCCACTACCAGGATGGTAGGGCGATTGTCAATTGGAGCCACAGGAGCTGGCTTAGAGACTGAAGTTGAAGCTGATACAGAAGCAGAAACTGCCGATGATTCAGCCGATGATTCTTCTGCTGATTTTTCCGATGATTTTTCCGATGATTCAGCCTCCATCATCTCTACCTTGTTACCATCAAGCAGCTTGTCTACGAGAACCAGCATTCGCTGGGAATTGCGGCTGAAAACATCTATCAAACCATCCATCTCGTCGACGTTCTTCATATCATCCTTATTCATGCGATTCTTCTTCGAATCATCATCCTTCATATCATCCTCCATCAATCCTTCCTTCACTTTCTGCCACTTCTCCTTCAGAGCATCCAGCGGACCGAGTATCAGGGTGAGCGGAATGCGGATTTCGCGGGCTACCATAGCGAAGAACTGCAGACGAGCATCGCGCAGCTCCAGCTCCTTCTTCTCAGCCAGGCTGTCCAGCTCCTGCTGATGGCGAAGCTTCAGCTTCTTCCATTGATACCATACGAGCAGGCCAATGAGAAGCAGATAGATGAACTTGGCAGGCAGCGACCACCAGAATGGCGGATGCACCACTATCTGAAGCGTTGCCTCGTCCTCAGACCACACGCCGTCGTTGTTGGTGGCCTTCACACGGAAGGTGTAGCTGCCGGCTGGCAGATTGGTATAGGCGGCACGGGGTTCGTGGGTGGTGGTCCATTCGTCGTCGAATCCATCGAGCTTATAGCTGTAGAGATTCTTCTCGGGAGAGACATAGCTCAGTGCCGAGAACGAGAAGGTGACGGCATTTTCATCGTGAGAGAGGCTGATTTCATCTACCTTGTCCAATGCCTCGGGAAGCTTATCGGAGCCCACCTCCATGCGCTTGTTGAAGAGCGAGAGAGAAGTGATTGCCACGGGCGGCGCTATACGGTTGAGCGTAACCTGCTGCGGACGGAAGGCGTTGAAGCCCTGAGTAGTGCCGAAATAGATTCTGCCATCGGACGAGAGAAGACAGGAATTGGCAAGAAACTGGTCGCTGGTCAATCCGTCGAAACGGCAGAACTTCTGCACCGGCTTGTCCTCGGAATACTTCACGATGCCCTTGCCCGACGACAGCCACATGCTGCCCTGGGCGAAGAGAATGGACTTGAAATCCTGACTTGGAGCATCGATGGCGATGCGGCGGAAGGAGTCGCTGGAAGGCTGATATTCACACAATCCCTGAAGGGTGGCTACGAAGAGGCGACCCCTGCCGTCGGTCTGAATGCTGTTTACCTGGTTGCTGCCCAGCGAGCAGGTATCCTTCTCGCTGTAGAGATACTGCTTCCAGGTGTTGTTGCGGCGAAGACACCAGAGCCCGTTTTCCTGCGTGGCGAACCAAAGGTTGCCCTGCCGATCCTCCTCCATATCAATGGTAAGGCCGTTGAAGAGTTTTACTCTTCTGAACTCCTGCTTCTGATCATCGAGCAGGAAGGCACCCAGCATGGATGTGGCCCAGAGACGGCGTTTCCTGTCGCGGAAGAAATAGTAGCAGCTGCTGCTCAAGACATAGCTATCCATCCTGACGGGCGTCTGCGCCCCCGTAGCTATATTCATCCTGATGATGCCCCTGCCATAGGTTCCCACCCACAAGTTGTCGCCATCCACGAACAGCGCATGGGCGTTGTATTTCGCCATCTCCTGCTTGCCTGGGAAATCAACGAAACTGTCGGTCTGCGGGTCGTAGCAGTCGAGGCCTGCATCGTCGGTGGCTATCCAGATGCGATGGCGGGCATCCTCGGCAAAGCGGCTCACCACGCTGCCCTGCAGTCCGCCCAGGGTAGGGAAATACATGTCAAACCGGTTGCGCATGGCAGAAGACGGGATGTAGTTCACACCACCATAGTAGGTGCCTATCCAGAGACCATCTTCCCTATCCCTCATGATACCATATACAAACCGCTCGGCGGTGCGGCGTGCAGGATTCTCCACCTCCGACAGCATGCGCCACTGGTTAGTCATTCTGTCATACTGAACCAATCCATCATCGCTGCCGATGAGCACATAGCGGCTGTCTCCATAGAGCTTGTGGATGAAGTTCATGCCGTTGCCCGGCACAGGGGGAATGAGGAGTTTGGCAAAGCCGTCGTTGCTCACGCGAAAGAGTCCTTCCTTCCAGGTTCCCACCAGAATGCTGCCATCTGCATTTGCCAGCATCGCCATGCCCCTAAGCTGGGTAGCATCTCCCTTCAGGGCGAAAGGCTTGAAGTTGTCGGCAGTTTTCTGAAGGCGGAAGAGCGAAGCCCCTGCCTCGAGGCTGAGCGCCCACACATGGCTGTTGACATCAATGAGCACGCAATCTACGCTGCCCCTGCTCGCCTTCATGGGATAATGGTGACAGTAATGGCTGGTAAGGTTGTATTTGAAGATTCCCTGGGTTCCGGTGGAAATCCATGCATTATGTTCCCCATCAACAACAATATGGTTGACGAAGGAAGTAATCTTTTCATCGAGCTTCTGGAATTGCTCGGTGGTGAAATTGAAGAGGAAGACTCCCTTAGGGGTTCCCACCAGGAGACCTTCGTCGCAGACAGCAAGTGCCAGGACATCCTGGGTGAGCTGCATGGCGGCATTGTAGTAGGTGATTACCTGGTAGCCGTCGTAGCGGCAGAGTCCGTAATTGGTGGCTAGCCATACAAAGCCGTTTTTATCCTGCACAATGCTCTTCACGGCATTGCTGGGCAATCCCGTGTTCATAGTAATGGAGCGCATTTGCGGATTTCCGGTCATTTTCCTGCCCCATGAGCTGGCTGGCACCATTGCCATGCAAAGGGCGCCAGCTAGGATTATCATCATTTTCTTCATTTTCAAGTAATTTCAGTTCAGTTCTTATTCTTGTCTTTTCTATCTCTCTTTTACTTCTGCTATCTTTTAACAGTTTCTTTTACTTTTTTTGCCAGTCTATTCTTTTTTTTAAATTGTTTATTCTCTACAGTTTCTTCTATTTATGAATCTCTCCGTTCATTATTTCTTTCTGACACTTTCACGGTATTTCAGCGGTGACGTATGCAGATGCTCCCTCACATACTTGCCGAAGAACGAAGTGTTGGAGAAGCCCAGAATGCACGATACTTCCTTGATAGACATGGAGGTGGAGCGCAGATAGTACGTAATATCGGCTAGGGTGTATTCCGTAATCCAGTCGATAGCCGTCTTACCAGAATGGCGCTTGCAGATGATGGAGAGATACTTGGGCGTGATGCAGAGCTGGCGGGCGAAATACTCCACCGGGCGATGCTTGATGTCCTCCTGCTGCAGATTCTCAAGAAACTTGTCGAAGAGTTCGATGGTGCTGGAGTTCAAATCGTCTGCCGACATATCCTCGAGCAGCATGTTGCTCACCGCCAACAAGGCGCTCTTGAGCAGCGTCTCCACTATCTCGCGGCGATAGGGCTTCCACGAGGTGCGCTCGCTGAAGCTGGTGTCGAGGCAGAGGCGCACCAGTTCTGTAAACTTGGCGTAGAACTTCATATCCACCTCGTTCATCTTCAGTACCAGTACCTTGCTCACATACATGGCGCGGTTCCACACCGAGATATGCGACTGAAGGATGCTGAGCAATCCATGGTTGCTTACGCACATCGCCGTGCACGCAAAATCATCCGACACCTCCTTGATGTCGAGTATGGAATTGGGCGGACTGATAAAGATGTCGCCCCTTTCTACGGAAAATTCCCGCCCGTTGAGTTCAGCCTTCAGGCTTCCCCTGTGGCAAGATGCAATCATGTTCATCTGGAACCTCATCGGGTCGGGGTTCTGCAACACCTTGACATTGTCGATAATCAAGATATCCTCGTCGAGATAGCTGGCACTGATCTCGGCACTCTGCGCAAACTCACCTTCCTCGATGCGCTGCTTCACGTCCTTCTGTTCTTTCATTAATACGGTTTTAAAATCTTCATTCTTCGTTCTTCACTCTTCACTTTCTAGAACGCTTCCCTGTACTTATTTTCATCCTTATCCTCCAGCATGGAGAGATAGCTCTGGTAGCGGCTGGCTGCTATGTAATGGTTCTCCACTGCCTTGATGACGGCACAGCCAGGTTCGTGGGTGTGGGTACAGTCGGAGAACTTGCAGTCTTGCGAGAACTTGAATATCTCCTTGAAATAGCTGGTGAGTTCCTCCTTCTCAATATCGAAGGTTCCGAAGCCCTTGATGCCCGGAGTATCGATGAGATAGCCGCCCTCAGGCAGGTCGAGCATCTCGCTGAAGGTGGTGGTGTGCATTCCGCTATTGTGCGCCTCGCTGATTTCGGCGGTGCGCTGGGCTGCATCGGGGATAAGCTGGTTGATGAGCGTGGATTTTCCCACGCCGCTGTTGCCGCTGAGCAGAGACTTCTTGTCCTTGATGAGCGGGCGCAGTTCGTCTACTCCTTCACCCGTGGCTGCAGAGATTTCCACACACTTGTATCCGATGGTTTCATAGAGGGTGCGCATCATTTTCTCGTAGTGCAGCTCTTCTTCGGAGAGCAGGTCGCACTTGTTGAACACGATGATGACAGGCACTCTGTATGCTTCGGCTCCGGCCAGGAAGCGGTCGATGAAGGTGGTGGATGTCTCCGGATAGTTCACGGTAACCACGAGCAGTGCCTGGTCTACGTTGGCTGCCAGGATATGACTCTGCTTGCTGAGGTTAGGTGATTTTCGGATGATGTAGTTGCGGCGGTCTTCGATGGAAGAGATGAAGGCGGTGCCTTCCTGGTTGGTGATGAGCTGCACGTAGTCGCCCACCGCCACGGGGTTGGTGCTGCGGATTCCCTTCAGTCGGAAATTGCCTTTAATCTTGCTTTCAATCAGCTGGCCATCGTCAGTCTTGACGGTGTACCAGCTGCCTGTATTCTTAATAACGAGTCCTCTCATTATCACATATTAAAATAATGTAAGCCTGAAAAGAGTATCTTTTCTAGACTGTCATGATTTCCTTTTCCTTCTCGTCCATCAAACCTTCGAGCTGCTTGATGTACTTGTCGTGAAGCTTCTGCAAATCATTCTCTGCATCCTTCTCCAAGTCCTCAGAAAGACCATCCTTGATAGCCTTCTTCAGCTTCTCCTTCACTTCCTGGCGCACGTTGCGAACCTCAATCTTGGCACGCTCGGCAATCTTGTTACACTGCTTAACCAGCTCCTTGCGGCGCTCGCCAGTAGGCTGAGGAATACCGAGGCGGACAATCTCGCCATTGTTCTCAGGAGTAATACCCACACCGCTATCCATGATAGCCTTCTCGATGTCCTTGATGGCCTTCTTGTCCCAAGGGCGGATGGCGATGGTACGCGCATCAGGAGTTGTTACGGTGGCTACCTGGTTCAGAGGAACCATGCTGCCATAGCTGTTAACACGCACGCCGTCGAGGATTGCTACGTTGGCGCGACCTGCACGGATATGAGAGAGTTCTTCTGCAAGATACATCGCAGCCATCTCCATACGCTCTGCTGCAGAATTCAAAGTTTCTTTTACGTCGATCATAGTCTGTATATTTTTATTTTTTATTATTTTATTAATTCCAATCTTTTGAGTTCCTCGCCCACATAGTTGGTAAGTTCCACAAACTGCGGGATGCTGAGCTGCTCGGGGCGCTTGGTCATGATGTCGGTGGTGTAGAAATCCTCTCGTGGAGTTACACCCGGAAACATCTGCTTCAAGCTCACGCGCAGCATCTTGCGACGCTGGTTGAACACGGTCTTCACCAGTCGCTTGAAGAGCTTCTCATCGCAACCCAGGTCGGTCACCTTGTTGCGGGTCATGCGGATTACGGCACTCTTCACCTTTGGAGGTGGATTAAACACGCCCTCGTCTACGGTGAAGAGATACTCCACGTCGTACCATGCCTGGATGAGCACGCTGAGGATGCCATACGCCTTGTTGCCTGGCTCGGATGCCATGCGCAGCGCCACTTCTCGCTGAATCATGCCGGTGCAGCAAGGAATGAGATCCTTGTAGTCGAGCATCTTGAAGAAAATCTGCGAGGAGATGTCGTAAGGGTAATTGCCCGTGAGCACGAACTGCTTTCCGTCGAATATCTGGTTGAGGTCCATTCTCAGAAAGTCCTCTCCGATGATATTGTCCTTCAGCTGAGGGAAGTTTTCGTGCAGATAGGCCACCGACTCCGAGTCGATTTCCACCGCCTTCACGAGGCGTGGCTTCTCTACGAGATATTGCGTAAGCACCCCCATTCCCGGTCCGATTTCGAGCACGGGAATATCAGGGCAGGCATCCACCGTATCGGCAATGCGCTTGGCTATGTTGAGGTCAGTAAGGAAGTGCTGACCCAGATTTTTCTTTGGCTTTACAGCTTTCATCATTCTCTATCTGTTTCCGACCTTTCGGTCTGTTTGTTATTTCTTACTATATATATTTTGCAAAATTACGATTATTTTTCGAGAAATCATCGCTTAGATGCGATTTTTTTTATCTTTTATATAAAAAAGAGGAAATAAAAAGGGGCAGAAGCGTTTATTTATGCTAAAAATATGCAGAAACCGCACCATATAAGCGATAAAAGTATTACCTTTGCACTATGATGGAAAAGAAAAAGATAGCAAACAATATCTGGAAGGTGGCTCTCTCGCTGTTTCTGGGCGGAGCCATCCTCTACTGGATGTATCGCGGATTTGACTTCAGGCAGGTGGAGGACGTGGTGCTCCACAGGATGAGTTGGACCTGGATGCTGCTGTCGTTCCCCTTTGGCATCTCGGCACAGCTCTTCAGGGGCTGGAGATGGAAACAGGCGCTGGAACCCATCGGCGAAAAGCCCCGAAGCGGCGTCAGCATCAACTCCATCTTCATATCCTACGCCCTGAGCCTCGTTATCCCGAGATCGGGTGAATTTGCAAGATGCGCCGTACTGAAGAGATGGGACGGAATCTCGTTTCCCAAATCGCTGGGTACGGTGGTAACAGAAAGAGCCATCGACTCGCTGCTCGTGCTGCTCATCGCCGGACTGGTGTTTCTGATGCAGATTCCCGTATTCCTGAACTTCTTCGACAAGACGGGCACCAGCATGGACAGCATCCTGGGCAAGTTTACCGCCACGGGCTACCTGGTTACCGCCATCTGCGGCGTTGCCGTGCTCATTCTGGCACACATCCTGCTCAAGAAGCTGGCCATATATAATAAGGTGAAAGCCACGCTGAGCGGACTGTGGCAGGGAGTGATTTCGCTGAAGGGCGTGAAGAACGTGCCCCTCTACATCGCCTTCACCCTGGGCATCTGGCTGAGTTATTTCCTGCATTATTACCTCACATTCCAGTGCTTCGAATCAACCAGCCATCTGAACCTGATGTGCGGACTGGTTACCTTCATCGTGGGCAGCATTGCCGTGGTGGTACCTACCCCCAACGGAGCGGGTCCCTGGCATTTCGCCGTGAAGACGATGCTCATCCTCTACGGCATCCAGCAGAACGACGCACTCTACTTCGTGCTCATCGTACACTCGGTGCAGACGCTGCTCGTCATCCTGCTGGGCATTTACGCCTGGATAGCCCTGGCGTTTACAAGAAAAAAACATTAACATTTTAAATAAAGATATTATGGCTGACATTAAGAATCTAAGTCCAGTTGAAATCTGGCGCAACTTCGACAAGTTGACACAAGTTCCACGTCCATCAGGACATTTGGAGAAAATTCAGGCTTATTTGCTCAACTGGGCAAAGGAGGCTGGCGTAGAGGCTTTCCAGGATGCTGCTGGAAACATCGTGATGCGCAAACCTGCTACTCCAGGCATGGAAAACAGAAAGGGCGTTATCATGCAGGCACACATGGATATGGTGCCTCAGAAGGCTCCTGAGAGCAACCACGACTTCGAGAACGACCCTATCGAAACCATCATCGATGGCGACTGGGTACGTGCCAACAAGACTACACTGGGTAGCGACGACGGTTTGGGCGTAGCTACCATCATGGCTGTGATGGAGTCTAAGGACTTGCAGCACGGACCTGTAGAGGGTCTCATCACCGCAGACGAGGAGACAGGCATGTATGGTGCCAACGATCTGCCTGAGGGCGAACTGAACGGAGAGATCCTCTTGAACCTCGACACAGAGGTATGGGGCGAGTTCGTAATCGGAAGTGCCGGCGGTATCGACATCACAGCAACACTCGACTATAAGGAGGTGGAGACAGACAAGGAAGATGCAGCCGTAAAGGTAACCTTGAAGGGCTTGAAGGGCGGCCACTCAGGCATTGAGATCAACGAGGGCAGAGCCAACGCCAACAAGTGCATGGTTCGCTTCGTCCGTGAGGCTATCTCCGAGCTCGACGCACGCCTGGCTTCATGGAAGGGCGGCAACATGCGCAACGCCATCCCATTCCAGGCAGAGGTGGTATTGACTCTGCCAAAGGAGAACGTAGAGGCCTTGAACGACATGGTAGCCGACTGGAAGGACGAGTTCTGCGATGAGTTCAACGGAATCGAGAACATCGAGAACATCGAGTTCTTCACCGAGAACGTAGAAACTCCAGCCACAGAGGTTCCTGCCGAGATTCAGGACAATCTGGTAGACGCCATCTTTGCCTGCCACGACGGCGTATTGCGCATGGCTCCATCCATGCCTGACATCGTAGAGACATCATCTAACCTCGCCATCATCGAAATAGGCGGCGGCAAGGCTGCCATCAAGATTCTGGCACGTTCTAGCCACGAGTATTACAAGATGTATCTGGCTACCATGATGGAGAGCTGCTTCAACATGGCTGGCATGAAGGTAGAGTTCAGCGGCGCTTACGGCGGTTGGAACCCTAACCCAAAGAGCGACATCCTGGAGCACGTATTGAAGGTGTACAAGGAGCAGAACGGCAAGGACGGCGTGGTTCAGGCTGTTCATGCCGGATTGGAGTGCTCTATCATCCTGGGCAAGTATCCTAACCTGGATGTAGTATCATTCGGCCCTACATTGCTCAGCCCTCACACTGCCAACGAGCGTTGCCAGATTAGCTGCGTGGCTCCATTCTGGAACCTGATGAAGCAGCTGCTTGCCGAGATTCCAGCCAAGTAAAGAAGGAAGAAATTACAAAAAGATTAAAAAAGAAAGCCGGGAAAGAAATTTCTCGGCTTTTTTGTTCCTTTTCTCAATAAAAATCATTATCTTTGCACACGATTTCGCAAGCACTGTCATATCTGCCAAGAAAAGCAGAAGCATCTCATCCCAAAAGACGGATGCGATGCTGCAGCCCACTTGCATAAGTTTCATCAAATTAACAACAAAATGGACGATTATCACGCGGAGAACAATTATGAATTGTAGGCGTGGAGATTCAGCATTCAGGAAACAGCCCCCCCCGAATAAAGAACGGTAAGGGCTAGAAAATCCAATAGCCAATCTCCATACCCAAACGTTTATTATTTTTTGGAGATTAGCAAACAATGAAGACATACTGGAACATAGAAAAGACTCTGTCTCCACTCAACGAGTGGCAGCCAAACTGCTGGATACAAGTAACATGTCCAACTGATGAAGACCAGCGCCTGCTGGAAGAAGAATTCAAAATCCCTGATTATTTCCTTTCGGATATCAGCGATACCGATGAGCGTGCCCGCTACGAATACGACGATGGCTGGATGCTCATCATCCTCCGTATCCCCTACGTCAAGGAAATACGCAGCCGCACACCTTACACCACCGTGCCACTGGGCATCATCCACAAGCGCGACGTAACCATCACCGTATGCTTCTACGAAACCAACATGATGATAGATTTCGTGAGCTATCAGCAGAAACGCGGCGAGGGTTTCACCGACTACGTGGACATGATCTTCCGCCTCTTCCTCTCATCTGCCGTATGGTATCTGAAGCGATTGAAGCAGATCAATTCGCTCATCGAGAAGGCGAAGCGCAATCTGGATCATGGTGTGAACAACGAGAGCCTGATAGGACTAAGCCGCCTGCAAGACTCCCTCACCTACTTCATCACCTCTATCCGAGGCAACGAAAACCTGCTCTCGAAACTGAAGTTCAAGTTGCAGGTTGACGAATTGGACGCCGACCTCATCGAGGACGTGAACATCGAGATGACGCAGGCGAGAGAGACCACCAGCATCTATTCCGACATTCTGGAATCAACGATGGACACCTATTCGAGCATCATCAATAACAACATGAACACCACGATGCGAACCCTGACCAGTATCAGTATCGTGATGATGTTGCCAACGCTGATATCCTCCTTCTTCGGCATGAACCTGGTGAACGGCATGGAAGAAAGTCCCTACGGATTTGCCCTCGCCCTGGTGATTTCGTTTGTTGTATCCGGACTCACTTGGGGCTTCCTAAGATACAAAAGACTGCTCTAAAAGGCTTTCTACATATAAAAAACATTAAAAAAATCGGATATCTTGACGGATATTCGATTTTTTTGTTTAAGTTTGCACAATATTATAACATTAAATTTGTGGCCGTCTCGCGCAAGGCACGACAAGCGACCAAAGAAACTCGAATCATAAACTAAACAAAGTGACATGATGGACTCTCAAGAAAAAGCTCTGTTTCAACAGAGCGCCCTGGAAGAACCTGCCAAGAAGGCTTACGCCACCAAGCAGGAAGTACTCGAAAGAGTAAAAGAAATTGCCCACAGTGCAGAGGCTCCCAACAAGGAGGAACTCGACAACCTGAAGACAACGTTCTACAAGATTCATCTCGCCGAGAGAGATGCTCAGATGAAGGAGTATCTCGCAGCAGGTGGTGACCCTGAGAAGTACGTTCTCTTACCTGATGACACAGAGGAAGCCTTCAAGGCGGAAATGCAGATCATCAAGGAGAAAAGAGCGAAGATCTTCCTGCAACAGGAAGAGGAAAAGCAGGAAAACCTGGCGAAGAAACTTGAGATTATCGAAAAGATAAAAGCCATGGCTACCTCGCCTGAGGAGGCCAACAATTCATATCAGGAATTCAAGAACCTGCAGCAGGAATGGAAGGAAATCAAGGCGATTCCTGCAGACAAGGCTAACGAGGTGTGGAAGAACTACCAGCTATACGTGGAGCAGTTCTACGACCTGCTGAAGCTCAACAACGAGGCACGCGAGTACGACTTCAAGAAGAACCTGGAGGCGAAGACCAAGCTGTGTGAGGCTGCCGAAAAACTGGCCGAAGAGCCAGACGTTATCTCTGCCTTCCACCAGTTGCAGGACTTGCATCAGGAGTACCGCGAAATCGGACCTGTGGCAAAGGATCTGCGCGAGTCTATCTGGACCCGCTTCAAGAATGCCAGCACCGTGATCAACAAGAAGCACCAGCAGCATTTTGAGGATCTGCGCGCCAAGGAAGAGGATAACCTCGCCAAGAAGACTGCCCTCTGCGAGAAGATTGAGGCTATCAACCTCAAGGAGAACAAGCAGGCTAATGACTGGGAGGAGGCTACCAAGACCATCATCGAAATTCAGGGCGAATGGAAGAAGATAGGCTTTGCTCCTCAGAAAATGAACGTGAAGATTTTCGAGCGCTTCCGCATCGCCAACGATGAGTTCTTCAGCAAGAAAGCAGAATTCTTCAAGACCATCAAGAGCCAGTATGCCGAGAACCTGGAGAAGAAGCAGAAGCTGGTGGAGAAGGCTAAGGCTTTAGCCGACAGCACCGACTGGAAGAAAACAGGCGACAAGCTGGTTCAGCTTCAGAAAGAGTGGAAGACCGTGGGCTTCGTGCCTCGCAAACAGGGCGACCAGCTCTGGAAGGAATTCCTGGCTGCCTGCAACAAGTTCTTTGATGCCCGCAACAAGGAAAATGCAGGCACAAGAAACGAGGAGCACGCTAATCTCGAAAAGAAGCGCAGCATCATTGCCCAGCTCAAGGATTTGGCTGAGAACCCTCCTGTAGACGGTTTCCAGAAGAAAATGCAGGATTTCATCGCACAGTATAATGCCGTGGGCCATGTTCCTTTCAAGGAGAAAGACAAGCTCTATAAGGAGTATCACGACGTGATGGACAAGCTCTACAAGCATCTGCGTTCAAACAATGCCAAGCGCCACATGAACAACTTCAAGAGCAATCTGAAGAGTGTTGCCGAGAAGGGAGCCAACGCTTTGGACAACGAGCGCGGCAAGCTGTTGCGCCGCTACGACCAGCTGCGTGCTGAGATTACCACTTACGAGAACAACCTCGGTTTCCTCAATGCAGCAAGCAAGAAGGGTAACAGCCTCGTAGAGGAAATGAACCGCAAGGTAGAGAAGCTGAAGGAAGACTTGAAACTCGTAAAGGAGAAGATCAAGGCTATCGATGCTGAGAATAAGTAATTTGATGCAGAGATACAATAAAAGAAATCATTGAATTCATCATAAACCCAGGGCGAAAGCTCTGGGTTTTCTTTTTGATACCTGGCAAAATGCGGGGACATATTGAGGAAAGCCTTGGGGGTATAAAAAAAAGCATCTTTCGAATGAAAGATGCTCTCTAGTTGGGATACCCGGACTCGAACCAGGAATGACAGGACCAGAATCTGTAGTGTTACCATTACACCATATCCCAATTTTGCTTTTAAGACAACCATTTGAAAGATGAAGTTGGGATACCCGGACTCGAACCAGGAATGACAGGACCAGAATCTGTAGTGTTACCATTACACCATATCCCAATATCATTGCAACTTCAACAGGTTGATTTCTCAATTGCGAGTGCAAAGGTACAACTTTTTTTTGAATCACCAAAATTTTTCGGCACTTTTTTTTAAAATATCTCAATTTTTTCTATTTTTCATGGGTTTTTCGGGTATTTAGCGTATCTTTGTACCATAATTACATATAATAAGGTAGAAAATAAAAACAAGAAAGAATTAATGAACACAGTTAAACAACTCGTAGAGACTATTAAAGAAGGTATACAAGAGAAAAAAGGTCAAGATATCGTAATCGCCGACCTCAGTGAAATGGATGGCACCATCGCCAAATACTTCGTCATCTGCCAGGGCGGATCCCCTACCCAGGTGGAAGCTATCGCAGAATCGGTGGGCGACATGTGCCGCAAGAACCTCGGCGAAAAGCCGGTCAACGTGGCCGGACTCGGCAACGACCAGTGGGTAGCGATGGATTTCGTGGACGTGCTCGTCCATATCTTCCTGCCAGAAGTTCGTGCCTATTACGACCTGGAGCACCTGTGGGCTGACGCAAAGCTCATCCATGTTCCAAATCTCGACTAACCATCGGGGGGCGATACATTACCATTGCATACAAAAAAATATAATATATGAATCAAAGCAACAATTTAAACAACCCGGGCGGAGGAAACGGTCCTAAGATGCCTAGGTTTAACATGAATTGGCTCTACACCATCATCCTCATAGCGCTCATCGCGCTGTTCTTCAGTGGTGGTGGAGATGCCTTGGGCGGAAGCGCAGCCAAGGAAGCTACCTACACCGAGTTCAAGCAATACGTGGACAAGGGCTACGTGCTCAGCGTGGTGGCAAACAAGACTGAGAGTAACCTCAAGATATACATCAACCCAAAATATACGCGCGATGTATATAAGCTGAGTGCCCAGAGCGTGGGTCCTAATCCATACGTAAAAGTACAGTTCGGATCCATCGACGAAGTTGACCGCTACGGCAACTTGATGGTGAAAGAAGGAAAAATCCGTTCCTTCAGTTATGACAACCAGAAGGACAACGACTTCTGGAGCCTCATCGTGAGCCTCGCCCCACTGCTCCTCTTCTTCTTCTTCATCTACTGGATGTCGGGCAGAATGGGCAACGGAATGAGCAACATGGGCGGTGGCATCTTCAACGTAGGAAAGAGCAAGGCGAAGATGTATGAGAAGGGAAATGCCATCGGCATTACCTTCAAGGACGTTGCCGGACAGGAGGGTGCCAAGCAGGAGGTGCAGGAAATTGTAGATTTTCTGAAGAATCCGCAGAAATACACCGACTTGGGTGGTAAGATTCCTAAGGGCGCCCTGCTCGTAGGTCCTCCAGGAACCGGTAAGACTCTTCTGGCGAAGGCTGTGGCTGGCGAGGCTGGTGTGCCTTTCTTCTCAATGAGCGGTTCCGACTTCGTTGAAATGTTTGTCGGCGTAGGTGCATCGCGTGTTCGCGACCTCTTCCGCCAGGCAAAGGAGAAATCGCCTAGCATCATCTTCATCGATGAGATCGACGCCGTGGGCCGTGCCCGCAGCAAGAACCCAGCCATGGGTGGAAACGATGAGCGAGAGAACACGCTCAACGCCCTGCTCACCGAGATGGACGGTTTCGGCACCAACAGTGGTGTGATTATCCTGGCTGCTACCAACCGTGTGGACATGCTCGACAGTGCCCTGCTCCGCGCAGGCCGTTTCGACCGAGAAATCCACGTAGATCTTCCAGGCTTGAACGAGCGCAAGGCCATCTTCCTGGTTCACCTGAAGCCTATCAAGATTGACGAGACCGTGGATGTAGATCTGCTGGCACGTCAGACTCCGGGCTTCTCGGGTGCTGATATTGCGAATGTCTGCAACGAGGCAGCCCTCATCGCAGCCCGCCACAACAAGAAGGCGGTTTGCAAGCAGGATTTCCTCGACGCCGTAGACAGAATCGTAGGCGGATTGGAGAAGAAGACCAAGGTGATGACTGCCGACGAGAAGCGCAGCATCGCCCTTCACGAGGCGGGTCACGCTACCATTTCATGGTTCTGCCAGTATGCCAACCCACTGATCAAGGTAACCATCGTACCTCGTGGTCAGGCACTCGGTGCAGCCTGGTATCTGCCAGAAGAGCGTCAGATTACCACCAAGGAACAGATGCTCGACGAAATGTGTTCACTGATGGGTGGACGTGCCGCCGAGGAACTCTTCACCGGTCATATCTCTTCCGGAGCGATGAACGACCTGGAGCGTGCTACCAAGAGCGCCTATGGCATGGTGGCTTACTTGGGTATGAGCAAGAGCCTGCCAAACATCTGCTATTACAACCAGAACGAGTATTCGTTCCAGCGTCCATACTCAGAGACCACAGCTCGCGAGATAGACAAGGAGGTTCTACAGATGGTGAACGAGCAATACACCCGTGCCAAGAACATCCTGATGGAGCACAAGGAGGGTCACAACGCCCTTGCCGAACTGCTGATTCAGAAAGAGGTGATCATGGCAGAGGATGTGGAGCACATCTTCGGCAAGCGCCCATGGCTGAGCCGCTCGCAGGAAATCATGGAAGACGAGCAACCTAAGATTGACGACGCCGTGAAGGATATGCCTGAGGTTCAGGCTGCCATCAAGGATCACGAAGAGGCAAAGAAGCAGGCAGAAGAGAATTCTTCAAAGGATAACACTTCTGAGAATTCTTCAAAGGATGCTTCTGAAGCTAAAACTTCAAAGGATGCTTCTGAGACCAAGGCTTCTGAAAACGAGAAAAATAACGAAAAATAGGAAAACCTATGACTGACAAACAGAAAAATCTAGTGATAAGATCCATCACAGGCGTACTCTTCGTCGCCTGTATGGTATCTTGCTTCCTGAATCCCAGGGCAATGGTATTCCTCTTCGCCCTGATTACAGGACTGAGCATTTGGGAGTATTGCGGACTGGTAAACCAGAAGGAAGACATCTGCGTGAACCGCTTCATCACCACCGTGGCAGGTGTATATTTCTTCCTTGCCGTGGCAGGTTTCCGCACAGGCATCGTGAGCAACTTCGTGGTATTAGTACCTTATCTGCTCACCATCGTGTATCTCTTCATTGCAGAGCTTTACACGGGCAACAAGAATGCCATCAACGACTGGGCCTACACCATGCTTCCACAGATGTATATTGCCCTACCATTCTCGATGATTAACGTTTTGGCATTCGAGACTTCGGCATTCGACGGCCAGATACATTATGACATGCTCTTGCCTTTGAGCATCTTCATCTTCCTCTGGACCAATGATACGGGTGCCTACTGCAGCGGTTCGCTTTTCGGCAAACACAAGCTGTTTCCCCGCATCAGTCCGGCAAAGAGTTGGGAGGGCAGCATCGGCGGCGGCATTTTCGTGATTATCGCAGCCATCATCATCGGTTACATTGCCAATGATGGTGCAGCCCATCGCCTGAGCATTCCTGGCTGGGTGGGTCTTGGAGTGGTTGTAGCCTTCTTCGGCACCTGGGGCGACCTGGTAGAGAGTCTCTTCAAGCGGACGCTGGGCGTAAAGGATAGCGGCACCATCCTGCCAGGCCATGGTGGTATGCTCGACCGCTTCGATTCATCGCTCATGGCAATACCGGCAGCGGTGATTTACCTCTACAGTCTCCAACTTTTCGGATAAAAACAATAAAAAATCGCAGCTCGCCCTTTCTGGGTGTACTGCGATTTTTCTTATAACTAAGATTTCTCTTATAGCAATATACTATTTCAACTCTTCCTGCTGCGACTGATTGAGCTGTTCTTCCGCCCGTCGGGCACGCTCAGTTTCTTCTTCGGCAAGTCTTCTTGCCTCCTCGGCTCTTCTTCTTGCCAATTCAGCTTCCCTCTCTGCTTTCAATCTTGCCGCTTCTGCTTCCTGCTCAGCTTTCTTCTTCGCTGCTTCTGCTTCAGACAAAGCTTTCAATCTTGCACGCTCGGCAGCCTCGGCAGCAGCCTTGGCTTCGGCTTCCGCTCTTTCTCTAGCCAATTTGAGGAGCATCTCGCGGCGCTTTACCAGCAAATCATACATAATGGCGGCAGCCTCATCCGGAGCCACCTGGTTGCCAAGACGCTCTCTCACCTCACGATATTCCGCAAGCATGCGCTCCCTACCCTCCATACCAGGCAGAATCTGATAAAGCTGGTCGGCGATAGCATCCACCTTGAAGCGGTCGGCAAACATTTCCTGAACCACCTCCTTATCAGCTATCAGATTCACCAGCGAGATATACTTGCACGACATTACATGCTTAAACGCAAAACGAACCAGACGAGGCAATGGCGTTTCATAACAAACCACCTGAGGCACATCGAAAAGCGCCGTTTCCAGCGTAGCCGTACCACTCGTCACCAAAGCAGCCGTGGCATGAGTAAGAAGCGGATAGGTCTTGTTGCGCACCAGCTTGACAGGCGTACCCTTCAGGAACTTCTCGTAGTAAGCGTCCTCTATAGAAGGAGCCCCGGCAAGCACCATCTGGTAATCCTCAAACCGCTCAGCCACCTCAATCATCGCTGGCAGATTATCCTTGATTTCCTGCAATCGGCTTCCGGCAAGCAGGGCGATAATCGGACGATGTACGTCAAGATTATTCTCCTGACAAAATTCCAGGGCAGTCTGCTTGTAAGAAGCCCTGAATGCAGCTACTTCCTCGGCCGTAGGATTGCCCACGTAATGAATGGAATAGCGATGCTTTTTCTCGAAGAACGGAACCTCGAAAGGCAGGATAGAAAAGAGTTCGGCGATATCGCGCTTGATGCTGCGGATGCGCCATTCCTTCCACGCCCATATCTTAGGCGAAATATAATAGTAAGCCGGAACATTCGTCTTCTTTTTCAAGAACTTAGCGATATTCAGATTGAATCCCGGATAATCTACCAAGATTACAACATCAGGTCTCCATTTCACGATATCCTCCTTACACTTCTTCATGTTGGCAAAGATGGTGCGAAGATGCAGAAGCACAGGAACAAAGCCCATATAGGCAAGCTCCTTGTAATGCTTGACACGAGTGCCTCCTTCGGCAGCCATCAAATCGCCTCCGAAGAATCTGAATTCAGCAAACTCGTCAACATTTTTTAGCGAACGCATCAACCTGCTGGCATGCAGGTCGCCACTCGCCTCTCCTACTATCAAATAATACTTCATGATACTTTTCTTTTAAAACTTTGAACTTTAGAGTTCGAAGTTTTTAATCCAATCATAATCCGTAACATCAATCTTGGTTGGCGTAATGGAAATATAGCCATTGTTCACCGCCCACTGGTCAGTATCCGTAGCCTCAGGCTCATCATTACGGTAGTCGCCCACCATCCAGTAATAGTCGTAACCGTGCGGGTGCGTGCGATGCTCCACCTCGTTGATCCACGATCCATGCGTCATTCGGCAAGCCTTGAATCCCTTGAACGGAGGCTGCGCCGGGAAGTTGACATTCAGGCAGGTATATTCCGGCAAGCCCTTCTCGAGCACCATCTTCACCACCTTGAGAACACCCTCACGCAGCGGCGAGAGATCGGCATTCTCATCATAGTTGCAACTGCTGAAGGCTATGCTTGGAATATGCTGCATGCATCCCTCTTTCGCCACACCCATGGTGCCCGAATAATGGTTGTTCACACTGGAGTTATCGCCATGGTTGATTCCGCCAATCACGAGGTCGGGACGGCGATGTTTCAAGAACTGGTCGAGTGCCAGCTTCACGCAGTCTACCGGTGTTCCGCTGCACGACCACACCTCCACATCCTCGCCCATGTTGTGGCGTCGTTTGAGGCGCAGCGGCGAGGTAGCCGAGAAGGCGCAGGCGAACCCAGAACGGGCACTTTCGGGAGCCACAACCAGCAGGTCGCACCAGTCCTTGAGGAAGCTCACGAGCGTTTTAATACCATTGGCATGATAGCCATCATCATTAGAAATTAACACTAAAGGTTTCTTATTTTCCATAAAAATATCTTTCTTTTTGGTGCAAAAGTACGAAAAAACCTTTAAAGTAACATATTTCTCGCATATTTTTTGTATCTTTGCCGAAAAATTCTGCACTCGAAAGCCATTTTTAGCTCACGGGCGCACACTTTAGGTTATTATATAGACAAAAGAAATGGGAAAAATAATCGCATTAGCTAATCAGAAAGGTGGTGTCGGAAAGACCACTACGACCATCAACCTGGCAGCATCGCTCGCTACACTGGAGAAGACGGTGCTTGTCATCGACGCCGACCCGCAGGCGAACGCATCCAGCGGACTGGGCGTTAACCTTGGCGAAGTGGAATGTTCGCTCTACGAATGCATCATCGACCATGCAGACATCCGGGATGCTATCTATACCACCGACATCGACGGTCTCGACATCGTGCCAAGCCACATCGACCTCGTGGGTGCTGAGATAGAAATGCTCAACCTGAAAAATCGAGAAAGGGTCATCAAGAACCTGCTCGAACCCATCCGCAACGATTACGACTACATACTCATAGATTGCTCGCCTTCATTGGGACTCATCACCGTAAACTCGCTCACCGCAGCCGACAGCGTAGTCATCCCAGTGCAATGCGAGTATTTTGCGCTAGAAGGTATCAGCAAACTGCTCAACACCATCAAGATCATCAAGAGCAAGCTGAACCCGAAACTGGAAATAGAGGGATTCCTGCTTACGATGTACGACAGCCGCCTGCGCCTTGCCAACCAGATTTACGACGAGGTGAAGCGCCACTTCCAGGAACTGGTGTTCAAGACGGTAATTCAGCGCAACGTGAAGCTGAGCGAAAGTCCGAGCCACGGACTCCCCGTCATCCTCTACGATGCAGAGAGCAACGGTGCCAGAAACCATCTGGCATTGGCGAAGGAAATTATCAACAGAAACAGTTAGGAGAAAGAAATTGAACCCTTCAGGAAAGGTAAATGTTCAAAATTCAAAGATTAAAAGTAAAAAATGGCAGTACACAAGAAATTCAATAACGGCATGAAGAGCAATGCCCTGGGACGCGGTCTCGATGCCCTCATATCAACCGAGGGAGTCCGCACGCAGGGCAGCAGCACCATCAACGAGATTCCGCTCGACCAGATTGAGGCAAATCCTAATCAGCCCCGAAGAGAGTTCGACGAGGAAAGCTTGCAGGAACTGGCTGACAGCATCCGTGCCATCGGCATCATCCAGCCCATCACCCTGCGACAGATAGCAGAGAATCACTTCCAGATCATTGCAGGTGAGCGCCGCTGGAGAGCCTCCCAGCTGGCGGGTCTAACAGCCATTCCAGCCTATATCCGCACCATCAGCGACGAGAGCGTGATGGAGATGGCACTCGTGGAGAACATCCAGCGCCAGGACCTCAACGCCATAGAAATCGCTCTGGCTTACGAACATCTGATGGAAAACGAGGGAATGACCCAGGAGAAAGTTTCAGAACGCGTGGGCAAGAGCCGTGCTGCCATCGCCAACTATCTGAGACTCCTGAAGCTGCCTGCACAGGTGCAGATGGCACTGCAGAAGAAGGAAATCGACATGGGCCACTGCCGTGCACTGCTCGCCCTGGACAGTCCTTCGCTACAGATTAAACTCTTCAAGGAAATCCAGAAAAACGGATACTCCGTAAGAAAGGTGGAAGAGATGGTGCAGCGACTCAAGAACGGAGAAGACGTGGAGAGCGGCAAGAAGACCATCACAGCCAAGGCACAGGTGCCAGAGGAGTTTGCCATGCTCAGAGACCGCCTCTCTTCCTTCCTCAACACCAAGGTGCAGTTCTCCTGCTCAGCCAAGGGCAAGGGAAAAATCAGCATCCCCTTTGCCAACGAAGAGGAGCTGGAGCACATCATGAATGTTTTCGATAAACTGAAACAGGAATAAGATTGTTCCTACAAGATTTAGAAGAATAAAAAGTGAATTTGAAGTTATCACATATCTGCATCTCGGCTCTCATGCTGGCAGCCTCGCTCAATGCTTCCGCACAGAAGCAGAAGGCGAAGGCCGAAGTGGCCGTACCTGCCTTCGCAGCCTCCGACTCAGCCAAGCTGGCTACCCAGGAGGCCAAGCTCTCGGTGGATTCAGCTATCACCAGCCAGGACAGCATGAATCTGGCCAAGCTCAACACATCGTTGAAGCCTGTGCAAAAAAAGAAACGCGACTGGGCCACCTGGAAGCCAGAAGCTAAAAGAGCCATGTGGCTCGCCCTGGTACTGCCGGGTGCAGGACAGATCTACAATCGCAAATACTGGAAGCTACCTATTATATATGGAGGCTTCGTGGGCTGCGCCTACGCCATCACCTGGAACAACCAGATGTATCACGACTATTCGCAAGCCTACCTCGACATCATGGACGACGACCCGAACACGCAGAGCTATAACCAGTTTCTGCACCTGGGAGCCACCATCGATGCCTCGAACATAGAACGCTACAAGGAGATATTCCGCAAGCGTAAAGACAAATTCCGCCGCTGGAGAGATATGGGAACCTTCGTTATGATAGGCATCTACGCCTTCTCCGTCATCGATGCCTACGTGGACGCATCCCTCTCGGAATTCGACATCTCTGACGACCTCAGCCTCAGAGTGGAACCGGCTGTGCTCAACAACGGACGCTCTGCCAACCCGCTGCGTTCGGGAACCCTGGGAGTGCAATGCTCCCTCACTTTCTAAGATTACAAGACAAGACATCAGGTTTAAATAAAAATCAAATAGATAAAAAAGAAATTAGGATAAATGAAGAAAATCATCATTTTGGCAGCAGCGATGCTGTTTAGCTGGCAGGGCATTCAAGCCCAAAACGACAATTCAGATGAAGACAACGATGTGATTACCGTGACCGACAAGGACGGTAAATCAGAAGAAATTGAAGTGCCTGTAGGTTTGGAAGACAACCTCGACAGCCTGCTGCACTTATACAATACTCAGACTTACATGATGGCCGACACCTCGTGCAAGTATCGCGACGTGAACCCAGTGTTCGAAACACAGGTTTACATCGACCGCTTGAAGCGATTACCTACCCTCATCGAAATGCCATACAACGATGTGGTTCAGAAGTTCATCGACCGCTATAGCGGCAAGCTCCGCCGATCTGTAAGTTTCATGCTCGGTGCCAGCAACTTCTACATGCCCATCTTCGAAGAGGCACTGGAAGCCTACAACCTGCCACTGGAGCTGAAGTATCTGCCGGTAATCGAGTCGGCACTCAACCCTAAGGCAGTATCCCGTGTGGGAGCCACCGGACTCTGGCAGTTTATGCTCAGCACCGGAAAGCGCTACGGCCTGGAGGTAAATACCCTCTACGACGAGCGACGCGACCCAGTGAAGTCATCCTATGCAGCAGCCCACTATCTGCGCGATCTCTACAAGATCTACGATGACTGGAACCTCGTCATCGCAGCCTATAACTGCGGACCAGCCAAGGTGAACAAAGCTATCCACCGTGCCAAGGGCGAGACAGACTATTGGAAGATCTATCCATACCTGCCAAAGGAGACCCGTGGATACGTGCCAGCCTTCATCGCAGCCAACTACATCATGAACTATTATTGCGACCACAACATCTGTCCGATGGTAACCGAGTTGCCAATGAAGACGGACACCGTGGAAGTGAACCAGGACGTACATATTGAGCAGATAGCCAAAGTGCTGAACATCGACGTAGAGCATCTCCGCAACCTGAACCCGCAATATCGCCGCGACATCATCAACGGAAGCCACAAGCCAATGCCTGTACGCCTTCCGGTTTCGCTCATCGGAGCATTCATCGACAAGGAAGATTCTATCTTCAACTACAGAGCCGACGAACTGCTCGTGAAGCGTGATGTGGTGGATGTGAACGATGACGAGCCAAGCTACAGCCGTTCTTCACGCAGCAGCCGTTCACGCAGCAGCGTTTCATCATCACGCAGCAGCCGCAACAGCAAGTCGGGCAGCCGCAACAGCCGTGGAAAGAAGGGTAAGAAAAACAGCAAGAGCAAGGGCGGAAAGAGCGTAACCATCAGAAGAGGTGATACGCTGTCGGAGATTGCAGCTCGCAACGGAACCACCGTGAAGAAACTGCGCAAGCTCAACAAGATTTCCGGCAACAGCATCCGCGCCGGAAAGAAGCTGAAAGTAAAGTAATCACATAAGATTAGGAATAACCATTCTTATTGGATTAGAGATAACTATTAAGATTAGAAATAACTATTCTTACATTATTAATATATAACTGGAGGGTACGATTATGGACGACCAGAACTTGAAAGACCTAGAAAGAGAGCAAGCCGACAACAAACTGATAGGCGATGCCTTTCAGCATTTGCTCGACACCTACCTCAGCTCGCGACATCGCAAAAAGGTAGATATTGTGACCAAAGCCTTCAACTTCGCCCGACAGGCGCACAAAGGAGTGCGCCGTCTTTCGGGCGAACCCTATATCATGCACCCTATCGCCGTGGCCCAGATAGCCTGCGAGGAAATGGGACTCGGTTCTACCAGCATCTGTGCAGCCCTGCTGCACGATGTGGTGGAAGATACCGACTACACCGTAGAAGATATCAGCAATATCTTCGGCGAAAAGATTGCCCAAATCGTTGACGGACTCACCAAAATCAGTGGTGGAATCTTTGGAGACAAGGCTTCGGCACAGGCTGAGAATTTCAAGAAACTCCTGCTCACCATGAGCGACGATATTCGAGTGATTCTCATCAAAATCTGCGACCGACTGCACAACATGCGCACGCTGGAATCACAGCCTGCCAACAAGCAGTATAAGATTGCCGGCGAAACCTTATACATTTATGCACCGCTCGCCAACCGACTCGGTCTCAACAAGATCAAGACCGAGCTGGAGAACCTCAGCTTCCGCTACGACCATCCGCAGGAATACGCCAACATAGAGCATAAGCTTGCTGATACCGAGGCGCAGCGTGACACGCTCTTCGCACAGTTTACAGCCCCAATACGCGAAGTGCTCGACAAATTGGGCGTAGAATACAAGCTCAAGGCACGTGTGAAGAGCCCTTATTCCATTTGGAACAAGATGCAGAACAAGCACGTAACGTTTGAAGAAATCTACGACATCCTCGCCGTCCGCATCATCGTAACGCCGAAGGTACGCGCCAACGAGGTAAACGAATGCTTCAATGTGTATGTGGCAATCAGCCAGATATACAAGAGTCACCCCGACCGCCTGCGCGACTGGCTCAACCATCCGAAGGCAAACGGCTATCAGGCCCTGCACGTAACCCTGATGAGCAAGCAGGGACGATGGATTGAAGTGCAGATCCGTTCCGACCGCATGGACGAGGTGGCAGAAAAGGGATTCGCAGCCCACTGGAAATACAAGGAAGGCGGCGAATATACGGAAGACGAAAACGAACTGAACGACTGGCTCAGCACCATCAAGGAAATCCTCGATGACCCGCAACCAGACGCCATGGACTTCCTCGATGCCATCAAGCTCAACCTCTATGCATCAGAAATCTTCGTCTTCACACCTAAGGGTGAAATCAAGACGATGCCAGCCAACTGTACAGCACTCGACTTCGCCTTCCAGATACACACCTTCCTGGGAAGCCACTGCATCGGAGCCAAGGTGAACCACAAGCTGGTGCCTCTGAGCCACAAGCTCAACAGCGGCGACCAGGTAGAGATTCTCACCTCCAAGAGTCAGCACGTACAACCCGACTGGGTGAACTTCGTAAGCACCGCCAAGGCAAAGAGCAAGATTATGGCGATATTGCGCCGCGACTCACGAGAAATACAGAAGAAGGGCGAGACCATCCTCACCGACTGGCTTAAGAAGAACAACATGGAGATGACCAACTCCATCGTGGACAAGCTCTGCGACTTCCACAACATTCAGAAGCACGAAACCTTCTTCCAGTCTATCGGCGAGCATTGCCTGATACTGGGCGACAAGGATCTCGACGAACTGCAGGGCAAGAACAAGAAGCCAAAGCAGACTGCAGGTTGGCGTAATTTCATCCCATTCCTGGGTAGAAACAAGAGTAAGGAAGAAACTGAGGGAACCGTAAAGCCTCAGGAACTCTTCGTGGTGGGCAAGGACTTCAACAAGAAGAAGCCACTCATCCTGACAGAGGAAAACATCAACCAGTTTATCTTCCCATCCTGTTGCCACGCTATCCCAGGCGATGACATCATGGGATTCATCGACAATAAGAACCGTATCGAGATTCACAAGCGTTCCTGCAACATTGCAGCCAAACTGAAATCAAGCTACGGCAACCGCATCGTGGATGCCAAGTGGGATATGCACAAGCAGATGCTCTTCGATGCAACCATCGAAATCAAGGGTATCGACCGCAAGGGCATGCTCCTCGACGTGAGCAAGATTATCAGCGACCAGCTGGGCATCAACATCCACAAGCTCACCATCAGCAGCGACAACGGTATCTTCGACGGAACCATCGAACTGCGTATTCACGACCGTGAGGAAGTGAAGGTGATTATGGATAAGCTCAGAACCATAGAGGATCTGCAGGAAGTGCAGAGAATCCTGTAATGTCTAAGGCTGGAGATTTTTGAGTTAGAAATTATCAATCAGATATTATCAGATATTATATAAGTATGGAGTTGGGAGTTTGTTCTTCTAACTCCTAACTTATATATAAACTACAATCTTTAAAACAAATGAAACAGATTTTCTTATCAATGATGATGATGATGATGTTGACGATGCTGCCTATAGCAGCTGCCAACAAGTATGACAACCCAGATACCCTGGTAGTATCCCGTGACGGAACAGGCGAATTCCGCACCATCGACGAAGCCATCGAAGTGTGCCGCGCCTTCATGGACTACACCAAGGTAATCTATGTAAAGAAGGGAGTTTACAAGGAGAAGCTCATCATCCCAACCTGGCTCACCAACATCACCATCTGCGGTGAAGACCGTGACCAGACTATCATCACATGGGATGACCACGCCAACATCCTGATGCCTATCGGCGGTCTTGACTCCGAGGCAGCAGCCAAAGGCAAGAAGATGGGCACCTTCCGAACCTATACCCTCAAAGTGCAGGGCAATTATATCACGCTGAAGAATATCACCATTGAGAACAATGCCGCCAAGCTGGGACAGGCTGTATCTCTCCACATCGAAGGCGATCATATTCTGGTGCAGAACTGCCGACTCCTGGGAAATCAGGATACCGTATATACAGGCAGAGCAGGCTCGCGCATCGCCTTCTACGACTGCTACATCGAGGGTACCACCGATTTCATCTTCGGTCCTAGCCTGGCATGGTTTGAGAATTGCGAGATTCACAGCAAGGCCGACAGCTACATTACAGCCGCATCAAGCCCAGCCGGTCAGAAATACGGCTATGTGTTCAACAAGTGCAGATTAACAGCAGCCGATGGTGTAAAGAAAGTATATCTGGGCCGTCCTTGGCGTCCGTTCGCCAAGACTCTCTTCATGAATTGCGAGATGGGCAGTCACATCCGTCCTGAGGGTTGGCACAACTGGAACAACCCTAAGAACGAAGAAACGGCAGAATATAGCGAGTACAAGAACCATGGTCCAGGTGCCGCTACCAAGGGCAGAGTAGCCTGGAGCCATCAGCTGAGCAAGAAAGAGGCAGGCAAGGTTACTATCGCCGAGGTTTTCGGCGAAGAAGCGTGGTAAACCCAGCCTGTTTTAAACCAGTCCATCGAGCTGCTTCTTGAGCTCCTTAAGCTGGTCTCTCACAGATATCAGGGTGTCGAGAACGTCAGACGACTTCTCGGCACCCGTTCTGTTTTGATTCAGATACTTACGTGCCGCAGCAATCTTGAAGCCCTTCACCTTGATGAGGTTGTAGATGAGCTTAACCTGCTCAATATCCTTCTCGGAATATTGGCGCACCTTGTTGGCAGAAACCTTCGGACGGAGGAACGGAAACTCCTTCTCCCAATAACGGAGCGTAGACTCACTTACGCCCACTTCCTCAGATACTTCCTTGATAGAATAGTACAATTTTACGTTTTTATCTGTATTTAATGCCATTTTTCCTAACTTTAAATTCAAAAATAATTAATTTAGTTGCAAAATTAAACAATTCTTCTTATCTTTGCAAAGATTTTCGGAAGAAAATGCCCTAAAGGGCAAAAATAATTCAAAGAGAGGACTTCCAATCCCCTTCTTAAAACGAGAAATTGAAATTAAAAGATAAATATAAAAAGATATGATGACAGCTAATGAAGTGCGCGAATCCTTCAAGAAATTCTTCGAAGGTAAAGGCCACAAGATTGTTCCATCAGCACCTATGGTTATCAAGGATGACCCAACGCTGATGTTTACAAACGCTGGTATGAACCAGTGGAAAGACATCATCCTCGGTACAAAAGACCCAGGCAAGGATGTTCGTCGTGTTGATACTCAGAAATGTCTCCGTGTAAGCGGTAAGCACAACGACCTCGAAGAGGTAGGTCATGATACTTACCACCACACCATGTTCGAGATGCTCGGTAACTGGAGCTTCGGCGACTACTTTAAGGAGGGTGCCATTGATTTGGCATGGGAGTATCTTACTGAGGTTTTGAAGCTCAACCCTGCCGACCTCTATGTTACCGTATTCGAGGGTTGCAAGGAGGAAGGTCTGGAACGCGACAACGAGGCAGCAGGTTACTGGGCTAAGCACGTGCCAGCCGACCACATCATCAATGGTAACAAGCACGACAACTTCTGGGAGATGGGCGATACAGGTCCTTGCGGTCCTTGCTCAGAGATTCATGTGGATTCACGTACTCCAGAGGAGAAGGCTCAGGTGCCAGGCCGTGAATTGGTTAACAAGGATAACCCACAGGTCATCGAAATCTGGAACATCGTGTTCATGCAGTACAACCGCAAGGCTGATGGTTCTCTCGAACCACTCCCAATGCACGTTATCGATACAGGTATGGGCTTCGAGCGCTTGGTTCGCATGTTGCAGGACAAGCACTCTAACTATGATACAGATATCTTCCAGCCAATCATCAAGGAAATTGAGGCTATCTCTGGCAAGAAGTATGGCTTCACTACTCCTACAGGTGAGAATGGTGAAGGTAAGGATGAGCAGGAGAAGATCGACATCGCTATGCGTGTATGCGCCGACCACCTCCGTGCCGTAGCCTTCTCTATCGCCGACGGTCAGCTGCCAAGCAATGCCAAGGCTGGTTACGTAATCCGCCGCATCTTGCGCCGTGCCGTACGTTACGCTTACACATTCCTCGGTCAGAAGCAGGCATTCATGTACAAGCTCGTCAATGTATTGGTAGAGCAGATGGGTGCAGCCTTCCCAGAGTTGCCAGCTCAGCAGGAGCTTATCACCCGCGTGATGAAAGAGGAAGAGGATTCTTTCCTCCGCACCTTGGAGAAGGGTATCAACCTCCTCAATGGCGATATGGACGAGCTCAAGGCTCATGGCGAGACTCAGCTTGATGGCGTAAGCGCATTCCGCCTCTTCGATACATACGGTTTCCCTCTCGACCTGACAGAGCTCATCTGCCGTGAGAATGGTTACACCGTAGATGCTGCAGGCTTCGACGAGGAGATGAAGAAGCAGAAAGAGCGTGCCCGCAATGCTGCTGCCGTAGAGAACGGTGACTGGGAGGTTTTGAAGGAAGGCGACCAGAACTTCGTGGGTTACGACTATACAGAATATGAGTGCCACATCCTGCGCTACCGCAAGGTGACTCAGAAGAAGAACTCTTTCTATGAGTTGGTACTCGACAACACTCCATTCTATGGTGAGATGGGTGGACAGGTTGGCGACAAGGGTGTACTCGTTAGCGAGGATGAGACCATCCAGGTTATCGACACCAAGCGCGAGAACAACCAGAGCATCCATATCGTAAAGGAGTTGCCAAAGGATGTAAACGCTGATTTCATGGCTTGCGTAGATATCGAGAGCCGCGAGGGAAGTGCTGCCAACCATACAGCTACCCACTTGCTCGACTACTGCCTGAAGCAGGTTTTGGGCGACCACGTAGAGCAGAAGGGTTCTTATGTAGATAAGGACACCTTACGTTTCGACTTCTCTCACTTCCAGAAGGTAACTGATGAGGAACTCCGCAAGGTAGAGCACATGGTAAACGAGATGATTCGTGCCGACTATCCATTGGATGAGCACCGCGATACTCCTATCGAGGAGGCTAAGGAGCTTGGCGCTATCGCCCTCTTCGGCGAGAAGTATGGCGACAAGGTTCGTGTGGTTCGCTTCGGTCCATCTGCCGAGTTCTGTGGTGGTATTCACGCCAAGAGCACCGGCAAGATTGGTTTCTTCAAGATTATCTCTGAGAGCAGCGTTGCAGCCGGCATCCGCCGTATCGAGGCTTTGACAGGTAAGGCATGCGAGGAGGCAATCTACGGCTTGCAGGATACCATCGTAGCGTTGAAGGGCTTGTTCAACAACGCCAAGGATCTCGAGGGTGTTATCAGAAAGTACATCGACGAGCACGATGCCTTGAAGAAGGATGTTGAGAAGTTCCAGGCTCAGGCTGTGGAGCGTGCCAAGGATAAGCTTGTAGAGAATGCAAGAGAAATCAACGGCGTGAAGGTTGTTACAGCCGTATTGCCAATGGAGCCAGCAGCTGCCAAGGATTTGGTATTCAAGGTTCGTGAGGCATTGCCAGAAAACATGATCTGCGTGGTAGGTTCTGTTTATAACGATAAGCCTATGCTCAGCGTAATGTTCAGCGATGATATGGTTAAGGATCACGGCTTGAACGCTGGTAAGATGATTCGCGAAGCAGCCAAGTTGATTCAGGGCGGCGGTGGCGGTCAGCCTCACTATGCTCAGGCTGGCGGTAAGAACAAGGACGGCTTGAGCGCTGCAGTAGATAAGGTTGTAGAGTTGGCTCAACTGTAATAAGTTCCCCCAAAAGAATATATGATAGAGTTATCATAACTCTTATATATAATAAGGTATAAAGGGTTGTAATCCATCTTTTAGAGGATTGCAACCCTTTTTCTGTAAAATGCTGCGTATGATTTCAATATTTTTGTTACCTTTGCACCTAAATTTAAATATATATTCAATATGGCTATTATAAAGACTGTAGAGGGAAAGACTCCCCGATGGGGAAAGAATTGTTTTATCGCTGAGAACGCAGTGCTGACCGGCGACTGCATTCTTGGTGATGACTGCAGCATCTGGTATAGTGCAGTATTGCGCTCTGACGTGGATGCTATCAGATGTGGAAACAGAGTGAATGTACAGGATTGTGCCTGCATCCATCAAACCGGTACAATGCCTTGCATTCTGGAGGATGATGTATCAGTAGGACATGGTGCCATCGTTCACGGAGCGAGAGTTAGGAAAGGGGCACTCATCGGCATGAATGCCACCGTGCTTGACAAGGCAGACATTGGCGAAGGCGCCATCATTGCTGCAGGAGCTGTGGTTACTCATGGCACCAAGGTTCCTGCACATGAGATTTGGGCGGGTATTCCAGCCAGGAAGGTAAAGGTCTGCGCTCCTGGACAAGCCGAGGAGTTTGCCAAACATTATTCCGGATACATCAAAGACTGGTATCTTAAGGATGATTAATTGCTACAACGAGCATTTAATATCATTGAAACGATACCATCTATAAGTTATAAAAACTAAAAATAGATAAGTTTTATCACTTATAAGTGAAACTTTTCGTATATTTGCAGAAAATTTCATTTATAAGTGATAAAAATATGGCAACTATTATTCGTCAATCATATATCGACAAGATAGAAAGGTATCTTGGAAAGGAGACCATCATCGTATTAGTATGTCAACGTCGTGTAGGTAAAAGCTGCATGATGAAAATGATTCGTGACCGTAAGAAGGCAGATGACAGCAACAATATCATCTATATAGATAAGGAGAAAACCATGACTCCTCTCCTCACCAATATTCCTTATTTGTCATGATAATAATTCCTCCTTTCACAACACCTTCAACATCCTGATATACATACACTTAAGTATGAAGGCATTTTTATCGATATAGCTTCACACCACTTGCAACAGAAGTAAGAGATGGAACCAAAAACAGAGAATGATGAGGCTGATTCAATGGGGAGAAAGAACCATTGTCAAAGGGAGAAGGAATGTGGAATAGAAGGAGGAAATACACTTTCCTTCCATTGGTTGACTACCGTCATCCATATAAATCACTCCAGTCATCCATATAGATGACCTGAGTCAGCTATATGGACGACCCGGATCAAACGATACGAAGAGAGTATCTTTTCGCCTTCTTCTATAGGCATATTTAACCTATCATCATAGTTTACCGCCCCCATTGCCATCGAAACAGCAGGAGGCTGGCATCATCCAGGAAAAGTCCTTTCACACTTAACTCTCTGTTTCTCTGATATAAAAAGACTTTTGTGAAAGGACTTTTTTCATACGATAAATTATTATCGTCCAACACACAAACAGACGTAGAAGATTACAAGAACGCTAATGGGTTGAAATCGATTCAACTCTTTACATAGAGATAAATCCTCAGATTGAGCTCACAGTGTATTCCCAATCTGAGGATTCTTTTATTCCTCCCCATTCAGACATTCGCCCGTCTCATAACTCTTCGTCATATCCTTTAAGATACCAATCATCTCCTGCCTCAAGCTCTCAGGCTTCAGTACGATGATATTTCTGCCATGCCACAACAGTTCCTGAAGGAAATCACGGCTGGGACGAATGGTGAGGGTATATTCCCTATACATTCCATCTTTCGACTCCTTTACTTTCTGCTGACTTTCGTGCAGCGGAACCTCCTCGATGTAATTGTATTCCGGATAGAAGGCACGGATGCGGATTTTCTCCACCGGCACATCTTCCATCCGATAGATGCCAAAGCAATCTTCATAATAATTCTCTGGAGTCAGAAACTTCTTCATCTTTGCCGGCAACGGATGCTTCTCGCAAATAAGTTTCAGGAAACTGATGCGGTCGAAAGGAAGACAGCGAACGAGTTTTCTCACATCTTCCTCTGCACTTGAATTGGCTTTCCCTTCGGACGCCGAACGTTGTTTCTTCACTCCAATCACGTACCACCGTTGTTTGAAATATCTCACGAAAGCTGGTTGTAGTACGATATCGTTCTCTGCTCCGAAACCCGAAACGTATTTAAACTTCAGCAGATATTGCTTATCTATCGCTGCAAGAATATCATCCAGATATTCCGTGTTGTATGGCGGCGTATCGAGCATCACCTTATTGTGAAACTTCAGCATATCACCAAGCGAAGCCAACCGCAGGGAACTCAGCATCCATTCCGTTACATCATCATTAGCGATCGAATCACGCTTCAGATAATACCGATAGCTGTCGCTCTTGTCGCATTCCACAGTAATGCCAAACTGCGACTGGATATTTTCACGATAACGATGAAAGGTACGTTTGTCCAGCTCATCCTCATCCTGATTAGCGTTGGCATCACGCCACTCATTAGCAATCTCCTCAAAGGTAAGACGCTTACGATCCAAGAGGCCTATCAGCCAACTATAGAATTTTACACGATTGTCCATAATCTCTAAATATCTAATGAATATTTACAAGAAATGCCTAAAAAGAGGAGAAAAGATAGCCAACAAAATGGTAATGCTAAATGCTGGCGTTTCTGACTTTTGTCATATACCAATGCGCGATACACTTGTGCCCGATGCTTGAAATGAACTGTGAACAAACTCGTCTCTTTGCATGAAACACATGAATTTTTAATAATGCTAACACAGACCTATTGCCAGATGTCAGCCTCTTGCTGCCTCTATCTTTTCTCCGAAAGTTTTAATCTACTTAATGAAAATTTCAATCCTCGCTCCATTATCGGGGCAAGTCTTGCAAATCCACCAAATCTACAGTCCAGTTCAAACTCTGAATTTTCAGGTCGAGTTCCCGATACTGCTTGGCATAGGTATCAGCCTCCTTACGAAGAGCCTTTATATCTATGGTTCTAACATATTTCAGTTCGTTTCTGCCAAAGCGAGTATCGTTGGCAGCTACGTAGTTCACCACCTCTTTCAATGCCTTGACACGCATCGACAAGACGTCTCTCTTGGCTATCAATCGAGTCAAGGAGTCTCCGTCCTGAACTATCTGAACGTTGGTGATGTTGATGCGATAAATCAAGTCTTCCAACTGGACGAGTGCTTCATCCAGTTCCTTGTACAGTTCCTCCACGTTATCGCAAGGTTCATCGCCCTCCTGTACCTTGGCGCTCTCCTTGATACGTTCTTTCAGTTGAGCCACTTTCTTCTGCAAGTCGGCTCTGATGCTCAATGCTTCTGCTAACTTCATAATCTTATATTTTTTATATATGACGTTAAAATTTTATTTTTATTGCATCACAAATTATTTTTCACCTTTCCAAACAAGGTACACCCTCAGGCCAATGAGGGTCGGTTTCATTTCCATCATCAGCATAACGAATATCTCGCTGTTCGGATATATTGCGGTCGTATTTCAGTTCCACGCCCACCGTGAAGTCATCCATACGAAGAATATCTGGCAGGCACCAAGGCTCATGAGTATGCAAGGCATGCATCGCATAACAGATACACAAATGGTCGTACGCCTTGTTGTGCAGATAGCCTTCCGCCCACGACGTGCCATCGTCGAGCGTATCAGTCAACTCTCTCAACGTATCCTCTTCGGTGCCGAAAAAGTTGGCAGACGCACCATTCACGATGGTATCCATCTTGCAATGTCCTGTACTGAGCAACTCATCTGTCAGATGAATCATATAGTCGAAGTCGGAACCGTAATAGTCATCATTCTCCAGATGCAAGACCGAGTCTTTGTCAGCATACTCGAATCGAAGCGTACTGTCCAAGTCGTAGCAGAAACGGTCGTCCACCTTGTATGGCGAACGGTAGAGCATAAGCCAAAGGTTACGGCACTGCTCAAAACACTCCAAGGTGAGCTTGTAGAGTTTGTCGTTCAACTGGCTCAATCGTTCCACCTCGGCAGCAGTAGGATGAAGCATCATCTCATCGAGCGTCACCTCACGAAGCCCGAGCAAATCGTCCAGCAAATCCCGCTCCGTATCACTGAAGTTACGGAAGAACCAACCTGGATTATTATCCTCACGATTCACCACCTTCTTGATACGACGTTCCACATCTTGTATGATGGCACGCTTGTCCTCTATCGTTGACTTTTCTCTTAGAAAATCAACGAAATTGCAGTGAGGCTCCGAACTATAGCTACGGTTGTTCTCAACTTCATCAATCAGTTTTTTCCATTCCTTTTCCATTTACTTCCTCTTTAAAGATTACGTTTCCTTTTTTCCATTGATACACCTCTCGCTCATATCTCAAGCTGACATCCGTCCAAAAATCATCCATACGGAGGATGTCAGGCAAAGAGTAATGCTCATGACTATGGAGCGAGTGAAGGAGATGGCAGATGCAAAACTTGCCAAAGGCAGGATTATCCAGATAATCAAGATTCCACGACGTGCCATCATCCGCCACCAAAGGTTCATACGAATACCGCCCACTATCCCTAAAATTGCAATGAAAATGGAGCATATACTCGAAGTCTGAGCCATAATAGTCATCATTATCCATCTTGAGGACGGAATCCTCATCATTCCAACTGAAATCAACGTGCTCCTCCACATCATAATAATCCTCGTTTGCCATCAAGCTCGGTGAGTGCAACAAAGACTTCCAGAGGTTGCGACCTTGCGCAAAGGCATCCTTCGACAGTTCATGAAGTTTATCGTTCTGATGTCCCAAACGCTCGATTTCTTCCTCTGTAGGATTTAACATCATCACATTGAGAATCTTTACCCGAGTACTCCAAAGGGAATCAAGCACCTCCCGCTCCTGTTCACTGAACTTACGGAAGCGGAAACTCTTGTCCGCATCATAACGGGCAATCATCTTGATGCGACGCTCTACTTCTTGTACAACTCTGCGCTTATCATCATCCGACGCTTCGCCCACATACTCCATCAAAGCGAAGAAAGCCTCCGTTTCAAACGGATCTTTCTCAATTGTATCGATAAGTTGAATCCAATTTTCCTTCATCTTCACCTACGATTTCACCATTACTAACTTCTATTATTTTATCATCGCCGAAACTTCCGCCCCGTACCTTGTAAGGAGAGTTTCGCTTCAACGTCTTCTCCAAATACTCCAAGTCCTTGGGACGAAGATGAGTAAGAGCGAAATCCACCTCATTCAACTGCGACTGATTGCTCAAGGCAAGATGCTGGAGATTGTGACACATGAAGATGTCCAAGCGACGCAACTTGTCGTTCTTACTCAAATTCAAAGACACCAAATCTTTGGCTCCATCAATATGCAACTCCTCCAAGAGTGGATTGGCAGAGAAATCCAACTTCTCGTTTCTTATCTCGTGGAAGTCGATGAACTCCAGCAAAGGATTCTTGCTCACGTCGAGTTTCTCCTCGCCATACCCAGAATAGCCCAAGATACGCAAGTTAGGACATTCCGTGAGAATCACATCTAAGGTTTTCACCTCGAACATGCCACATCCATCAAATCCGATAATGGCATCCTCCTCTTCCGAACAGATGGTAATGGTGTAGTACATGCCCTTCTCAGGATAGGAATGACCTGCCTCCACCCAAGCCAACTTTTCGGAAGCAGGTTTCTGTTTGCCTGTCACGACCTGTACCTTTCCATCGCCCCAAGCAATTCTTGCCTTGCTGTCTTTCTTCAGCATCAAGTGCAAGCCTACGGTTTCCCCCATTGTCCAGTCCAACGTCTGGATATTGATTGTAATCTGTGCCATAATTCCTTGTTTTTAATGTTTACGTCGGCAAAGATAATGCAAACGAGCGCAATGAAAGCTTGCTTTCAAATTGCCGAGTGCAGCTTATCTTATGCAAAATTACAGGTTAGATGTGTCAAATCGTGACGCAAGCGAGAAAATTATCTCAAAAATCTTTGTATCACCTTGTGCCAATAGTCCCAGGAATAGCCTACGGAAGGATGATTCACCACAAGAACCTTAACATGCTTGCCACCAGGCATCATGTAGAATCCATTAGGCACCCAAGTGCCTTCCACTTCGATGTCATTGCAATCCACCCAGTGAACATCAGAAACTTGCTCTTGGCGCCAGTGACCGCCAGGCAAATTATTCCAGAGCCTCTTGCCCCATACGATGATGTACTTAGGCTGATACTTTTCGATGACCTCGAAGAAAGCCTTGCCAGCCTGGCGATATTGCTCGGCAGTGCCAGCCTCGCGAGGGCCACCCATCGCCACTTGCAGATAGTTGAAGAAGATGACCGAGTTCCAAATCTTCAGCCTCATCGCCTGATTTGTCTCCTCTCCCACTAACGAACGCTCAAACTTCAGGAAAGTCCGCATCCAGTTCTGCCGTTCCTTATTATCATTGAGATAATCATCAAGCACCTGCTGCGTAAAGTTCATACACTCCCGATGTAGCTGGCAGTCGCCACAATCCGTACAACTCTCATCACAATAATGACTCTCGCCCAATATCATGATTCGCTTACCGAATATGCCTCCGTTGGCATAATCCTTGCCAACGAAAGGCTGAAAGAAAATGTTGCTATTCATATTTTAAAATAATGAAACTATCCAATCATAAGCCATGGTTCCCAAGCGAATGGCCCATGATATCACCACATAAATCAACCAGCAAAGCACGACGATGAACACAGCCGTCCAGAATGCCTTCTTGTTCACCTTGTTGATAATCTCCTTATCATCCTCGATATAGCCAGTAATCAATCTCAGGTTCTCTACATACGAACGCTTGAATACATCCAGCACATCACCTATATAGAAAGGTATGGCACCAATCAGCACATCCATCAAGATATTATAGATGACAGCCAAAGTCAGCGGAATAGACTTAACCACGCAAAGACTGTAATAGATGAATGGGAATGCAAACACGCTCGTCAAAGCATCACCGATACCGACAGGAAGGATGAAGCCAAGGATAGGATCCAAGAACCACTTGTCCATATACTTCGCCGTACCTACCATCAGACGATATGATGGCATGTTCATCATCTTCTCACGCTTAGCAGCTTTTTTATCAGCCCTCGCCTGTTCTTTGGCAAGAGCCGCCTCTCGCTTTTGATCTTCTTTTGCGAAATCCATGCCCAAATCAGCCTGGGCCTGCTGTCTTCTTGAACTTTCCATACGCCTTATAATTCTATTTGTTTCTTACCATTTATAAATTCTGTGAACTCCTGTTCCGAAAGAGAGAAACCGCTCAAGTCGCTCATCAACTCCATAGCTTGCTTACGTTCCTCCTCGCTACCAGCCAGATTGATACGCTTGAACACCTCACGAAGATAAGCACTCTTGTTGTCTATCTTAGCCATTTCACGCTTAAACTCATCAGCATATTTCTTCAACTCCTTATCGTATGCAGCCGAAGCCAAGCTACCACTGAGCTGCTGCGCTTTGAGCTTAGCGAAACTATCAAACAGAGCAATACCTTTCTGTAAGGATTGTTCCATCGCACCAGTTAACTGCGCCAAGTCTTCCTCGCTATACTCTGCAGGTTTATTCTGTTGTGCAGTCTTACCCTCTATCTTCTTAGGGTCTTTCGTGTATGCTTCCACTCCGTCAAGCAGATTCTTAGCCATATTCTTGTCGGCATGAAGATTATCTGCCAACATTCCTGTAAACTGAGAAAGGTTCTGCTCCACATCAGCAGGAAGCTTGGCTGCCTCCCGATAATCGGGAATATCTACCGTATGCACCAACTTCTCATCTATCTTGCTCTCCATGATTTCACGTCCAAGTTTCAGCATGGCAACCATATCACGAAGATGTTTCAGCATCTTCAGCTTCAATTCATCAGAGCAAACTATCTTGCTTCTGATTTCCTTAGAAACCTTATCCAGTTCACTGGAGAGTTTGGCATACTCATTTTTGATGCGGGTTTGTTCCTCACGATGCGATTCCAATTCCTCCTTATCCAACTTCAAATCTACCTGATAGCTCTCGTATTCTCTCACAAGAGGGAAGCATACCGCATTCCATTCAGCAAAGTCACGATAGTAGTTCTTGTTGGCCATACCAAAGGTGATCCAGTTGACGAGGAAGAAAGGCTTGGAAGGCTTCTTCGCCTTCGCTTCCATATAACTTCCCTGCTTCGACTCCAAGGTAGCGGTGATGTCATTAATCAGCGAGGTATAGACATCGATGTTCTGAAGATGATCGTTCATTTCCATGTCCAGCGCCTTCATCTGCTGAAGCAGACATTTTCGTTGCTCCTCCAATGGGCGAATAGTCTCATCAGCATACAAAGCATCAAGCGTCGCCTTCAAGTCAGAAGCCAACAGTTTTTCTCCATAACGCAAGAACACATTCGCCTTCGGGATTACCACATCATTGAGCGTCTTGCAGATTACCAACAATCGTCCCATATCAGCCTTGATGCGAGTGGCATCATGCTTCACGCTGGTTTGGAAAACTGATAAATCAGACTTCAAACGATTAGTGCGTTCACTTGCTCCCATATAGTGTTCGAGCATGGTCAGTCCTGCCATCGCCAAGCCCAATGACTTGTTGCCGTTCGACAAAGACTTATAAGCCTGCAAAGAACCCTGCAAGGAAGTACGGAAACTAACAGAAATCTCACCAATCAAAGCTGCACATTTTTCCGTGAGCTTGTTATATTCCAGCTCCACATACTTAAGCATCTCGTCCACATCCAGCCACTCTATTCGCTTGAAGTCGAACAGGTCAGGTGAAACCATCTTGATGGAGTCGCCATAGATATCAATCAGTTTCAGGGCATAATCACGATAAACCGTCCCGATATCACTACGCAAGGAAGTAAAATCTTCGATGTTTCCACGAACGCTATCCTCAGCATAGTGATAAGCCTCCACCATCTTGGTATATTTATCAAACATGGTAGAAGCCTTACTTCTAACATCTTTCACGCCATTCGTACCCATGACAATATCAGCCATCTTCGACGTTCCCTTAGCAAGAACCAGGTTAAGGTTCAATTCCACTTGCTCTTTCAACTGATCCAAAGCAGATGAAGACAACGCCAGTTCCGTCTCAGCTATCTTTAAAGCCTCCTCCTTGTTGCCCTGTTCCAGGCTGTCATTCAACTTGTATTCAGCCACAAGGGTTGTACGTGAATTATTGGAAACAAAAGCAATGGCGATATTGCCATTATCATGGAAATATCTGTAGGCATCAAATACCAGCTTACTCACCTCCGAGGAATCGGAAGCTATACCATACTTCTTCAGTTCAAAAGCCAAATCTGCACGAAGATACGTCTTGTTCTCCTTGCAGAGCTCATCAGCAATCGTCTTGATTGCCTCATATACTTTTTGATTATCAGCCATACTGTTCATCGTATTTTTATTTATTCTTTATCACTACCTACAAATACCGATGCCTTCATAAAAGAGAAGGTTGCATCAACGAGCCAACCGATGCACGAACCTACTGTAGCTATCCACCAGGCAACATGATAACCTGTAGTACAATTGGTAGCCTTGAAAAGGACATCGCCGTCAAAGAGATGCCTCACCAGATTAGGCAGGAAGAACAATCCATGCGCCAATCCAGCTTGCCATTCATACAATTCCGTACCATTGATGTTGACAAACAATACTGCTGCCACTATAGCAACGATTGGTTGCCAGGACAGGAACATGAAAGCCATTACTAAAAGCCCTATAATTTTATTCATTTTTCGTTATACTTTATTTATGCTATGATTTCATTTATATGGACAATTATCTTTTAGATACATCTTGTTGTTCCTAATCTCAGTTGGAGTAAGTTTCTCTTTACGATAATCCTTCAAGGAATCCTTCTGCACCTGAAATCTACTCGATTCCACAAAGATCAGGCTCTTGTGAATCCTCGTCTTGACACGTTCCTCCATCCATTCTCTACCTTTAGCGAGAGAAGACATATACCAATATCTCGTCTCAGCCCAAGCATTTCTTGTTGGTTGCGCAGTACCATGAATGAAGTCCCGATAAATGGGAAGCGAGAGACCAGTTAGCCAACAAACCAGGACCGAATCCCCCTTAGCCATTAGCGTCATGTCCGACAACAACTGTTGCATTGTCATCTTCTCCGACTTTCGCCAAAGCATCCTCCTATCCATATATTCATTCTTCTCAGCCTCCTTCTTCTTTTGCCAATAGCCATGAGGGGTCAAGAAGAACCAATAGCCAAATAATACTACCAGCCCGGCACTCAATACCGCAGCCAACCAACATACTCTTTTCCTGATGTTCTTTTCCATTGTTACATTACCTTATATAGTTATACATTTGATTTCGGCTGCAAAATAACTATATAGATATGTCAAATGGTGACAGAACATCAAGAAAAAAGTATATGAGGCTTACTTTTTCTTGGTAAACAAGCTTATCAACCAGCCAGTAAAGCCTCCGACTTCAGGAGCAGGATCTTCATAAATCTTGCCTCTTCGTCTCAGTTCATCCAATATTTTATTTTCATTCTTTGCCATAATGCTTCATTTTTTAGGTTGTTATATCACCAGTTGTTGCATCCTTGAAGTTCCAGTTTTTCAAAAACGATTTTCAATCGCTAACTTCATATTTATTATAGCAGTCATGATTGCTATAACGTTTTAAAATATCAATAAGAGAGTAAAGACGTTTCCGCCCTACCCTCTTATCCTAAATAGTGTATTTCTTTCATGTGAATGGGCATGAAAGAAACATATCTTATATTCTGCATTTTAGTTTATATCAACTAAAACTGCAGTCGTTCGTAAACAGCCTTCTGCTCTTCATAAGCAGTATTTATTGCTTCTATACATTTCTTCTCAAAGATAGAAACAAAACGCTTATAGCCTTCTTCATTATGATCATGCTCTATTTTGCCAAGCTTTGAAGACAAATCAGCCATAGACAAATCAACAACAGAAGTAGTCAGTACACTCTGAATTGCAGAGTTTTTCTCTTCCTCAGATATGTTTTGCTGGATGATTTCTGCCTTCAACTTACTCTTCAATTCCACTAATGAATCAGACCAGCTATTTGTCACATACTTAAAGATATCAGAAAGAGACTTATAGTAATGACTTGTGACCTTATAAAAAGCAACATCACGCTGTACAACAGGCTTTTTATTTCTATCTATAGCCCACAATCCAGCACCACAAGCAACAGCAACTCCACCGGCTGTAGAAATGCCATTCTTCTCTAAACACAAACCTGCTGCTATGGTAATAGCACCACCTATTAAACAAGCCGCCGAAACAATAGTGTGTTTAGCTGGCTTTACATAGCTTGTAGTTACAGCAGTCTCAGGAAAAGCGACCTTCGCCGTCATCTGCTTAACATACGAAACCATTTTAGCTTGCTCGTCATTCAGAGCTGCTATATATTTTTCTTTTACGCTCATAATATTTTCTCTATTTCGTTAATACTTGCAATAGCTCTCGTATAATTCTCGAGCTGGGCTTTCTTGTCCTTTAATTCTTTTTCAAGAGAGTCAAGATAACCCTTAACTGAGACTTTTGCCTTAGTGATCAACTCGTCCTTACGACTTTTAAAAATATCTTTAACTTCATTCACCGACTTTTTAAGTTCCGTGTTTAAATCCGTATTGAACTCATCAAACAAAACTTGTAAACGTTTTTCAACCTTATGACGCGTTTCTCTTGCTCTTGAAGATATTTTATTCTTTGCGGTTGCCTCATCAACAGAACCTACAATAAGAGATACATCGCAGTCTTGTGCAACATCCATAATACGTCCAACGACATTATTTGTCAGATCCTTGACATTCATAACAGTGGAATTGCTCATTGAGGCAAGAACCTCGCCAAGGATACGACGTAAGCCATCAGCATCTAACTTAGCTTCTGAATCCTTTAGCTCAGCTTCCGCAATAAGGCTTCCGATTGTATCTTTTATTGAATTCATAAGTTCGCTCGACTTATTATTCCAATCAGTTGACAATTTTTCAGCCGCAGTTTGAACTTGACTTTCTGCCTCAGAAACAAGTTTCTGATCATCGATTTTCTTGTAAGAGCAGGAAACATCTTTATCTCTACCCCAAAAAGTAGACTGTCGTACGAATGTGATTCCCTCCTCTTTAGTGGGAACTCTAACAGAAGGTGTCTGATAACGATTCCAACACTCCTTCTTTGACTGCTCCGCCATATTATCATTCTTTTCTGCCAAAGAGTTTATATCTTTCACAATCTTTTCAACTACCTCTAGAGTAGCATTACGAACTGATTCTATCTGAGAAATATCTTTCTTACAAAGAGCATTGTTACGTTCGTTTAGATTGGCTTTGCCATCACTTAAGATTGCTTTGATTTCGCTTGTAGCATTGCCAAAATAGCTGTTTACCTTACTTGAGATAATCTTATCACGATTCTTCACGAACTCACCATCCAGATAATCCTTTCTGATATCATCAATCTGTGAAAGCTCATTGAACGTAGCCTTTATGTCACTGTCAGAAGCAAAGAAACTCGGATAGAATCTCTTCATCTGTTTTATTACATGGCTCTCCATACTGTCCCAGTCTGACGGCTTTTTATTAGCAATAGAATAACCGATACCGGAACTCATCGTAAAACGAGGTTCTTCACCCCTATAGTCTGAACCAGAAAGGTTGCGTCTGAACTGAGCTTTCAACTGTCTTTGGCAATCTTCTATCGCATTACCCAAATCGTCTTCAAACTTTGAACCAGAATCCTGTAGAACAGAATCAAATTTACTTGCAATAAGCACCACAGTACCTATTCCCTGTGAACCAATGCGATTAGTAAGGAAATGAACGTCTGTGCTGTCAAAAAAGCGAGAAGCAAAACTCAAGAAAAACACACCATGACATTCACGCAAGAACTCACGTGTACGATGCTCGCGAGACACCACGGGGTCGTTTACACCTGGGGTATCCACGATTCTCATTCCTTTAAGTCGCTCATCATTCAGACGAATAGTAAGACTCTTCACTACAGATGTGAATTGTCCGTCTGCGCCGACAAAGTTCTCAAGAATATCCTGCAAATCCTTGATATCAGTAAAGTCATTCTCTTCAGAAGCTTTCCCGACCTTGCCTTTGGCAACACGAGTACATCGTGATATAAGTTCTTTAGCAGCAGACAGCTCATCTGGAACATTCGCCATCTTTGCTGCCTCTTCATCCGTCAACGCAGGATTCATCGACTTCACGTTATTCACGAAGTCGTCATATTCTTTGGCCTTGTCCTCAAACTTTTCCCATTCCTTAGCCGTGTAGTACTCAACGGAGAACACATTCTTCTCACCATATTCCAACACTGTCAAGCCGGCTGTCATTGGCGTAGATGCCCTTGGCAACACATTCTCACCTTCAAACAACAGCGAGTTGAGAAATGATGACTTACCAGCCTTCACCTGTCCAACGACACCTATTTTCAATATCTCGTTGTCACGTTTCAAGCGGTCACCACCTTCCTTTATGTCGCAAACTTTCTCTTTTATCTTTGAGAAAATTTTCTTTATCTCTTCATTATCTGACGCACTTGCAATGTCAACCGCTTTGGTTAACTTTCCAAATACATCATTATAATTGTTTATATTTATAGCCATACTTATTAAAAATTAGAGATCCAATTTTCAAATCGATCATTAGCAGCCAACTTCGTCAACGATTGCGACTCCATCAACAAACCCTTATCAGCATTAATAAGAAGTTCGCATATGTCTTGACAATGATAGATAGCAGCCGTCTCCAAGGCGTTATAACCATTTTTATCCTTTAGAGAGAGGTCAACCTCATGATCAATCAAGAACTTCATCATAGCATTATTGCTATTCTTTGCCACGTATGTCAATGGTGAATATCCCTGACTATTACATTTTGTCAAATCTACTCCACTTGAGAAACAATCAAGGAATCTGTTCATATTGTCATTGGCAATAGCAGAGAACACATCAGTTTCTTCTTCTTCCTTTATGTTCTGCAATGCACGCAAACGCTTTTCGTTCTTCTTTATTGCATTCTCACAACACGTGGTAAATACATGAACAATCTCTTGTTTCTTCTTTTGAAGAAAACTTTTATAGATAGAAATCGTCTCTTTGGAGGCAACTATATTGTCATAATCTTCTTTCAATGAATCTTGAGTACCAGAATTATCTAAATCCATATACTCAAAAGCATTTTCTATAAAATCCAAATCTTCCCTACGAGAATCAGTAGTCCAATATTGCAATTCGTCTAACTCGTTTACAGCATTAACAACTCGATTATACTCTTTAATCGAATTTTCATGTTGTCTATCAAGCTTTGAAGCATCGCTAAAGAACCCTGTTATTTTTGCCCATTCTACTTCCCTATCCAAAGACCTTGACCACCCCCCGATTGCTTTTTGATATAAATCTACAAAGCTATCTCTTGAAGTAAGAATTTCATCGTATGAATCAATTAATACTTCCTTTATGTGTGGAAAACAATCATCTTTCAATGTAACATTTTTAGAATTAGTTTTTTTTGAGAAAGCATCAGCCTTTTTCTTTGCCAATTCTTTTCTATCTTTTTCCAAATCAACAAGCGATTCATCACAGACTTTAATCTCTTGATCAAAACAATCTGCAAGCCAATTTGTCCAATAAGAAACAGAACGAGTATTAGAGAAACCATCCTTCATTTTGTAAAGAATAGAAGCAAGGACTTTCATCACTCCACCTCTTGTAGTTGCCTTTTGCTTATTCTTCAACGAATATATGGCACTTTCTCCTATTGAAGAAAAGCCAATAATGTCTATTGGTTGTATCTTCAATTTGGATTTACATACCTTCTCTGCAGACTGCAATATTCTAACAAGATCATTGGCAGGTTTCTTATCCATTTTATTAAATACAATAACAAAAGGATAAATACCACCCTTCTTGTCTATCTGCTCATTCAATATTTCTATATCACGTTGTGAAATAGTTCCAGCTTCAGCATCTATACACCAAAACAAAGCATCAGAATCTTGCAAAGCATCAATAGCTGTATCTATATCCTTCTTTCCATTCTCTTTATTGGTGTTGTCAGAATTATTATATCCAGGAGTATCAATGAACACCAAACCCTTTAAATACTCACGTTCTTTAGAAACGGGTACATTTAGATATAGTTCGTCTAAAACGGAAGAAACATAAATCTTCGACTTGGAAGAGTGTTGAATACAATCCAACACCTCACGATTAAGTTTTACGACATGCCCTTTACAATTCTTGCCAGACACAATCAACTTTGTTACCTTATCGGAAAAAGAGATATAGGTATTAATCATGGACACAGGTTCTATTCCGGTTGGAAGAACAGCACCAATTCCCGTAATATTATTTAGGAAAGAAGATTTACCAGAACTATAGCCTCCACCAACTGCAACATTTATAGCATCACTAAAACCTGAATGGTCAAGATAAACCGGCATCATCGCAAAAGGAGCAGCACAACTTTCAGTCAAATCATTTATAGAGGCATCTACAAACGGATTTTCTGCTTCTCGCGTATTTATTTTAGAATAATCCTCCTCAAGTTGACTACATTTATCACGATATGGCGTAAATTCATCTCTCACAGACAAATCCATACCAGAGGTACAGATATGCGAAATCAAATCCAACACAGTCTGTGGATTCTCATATTTATTGACTTTCAAAAATGCAGACATGGGCTTTTTGCCCATGCTTGCACTTTTGTTTTTTATACCATCAAATCCCATATAATATTAAATTTGAGTTTTTAAAGCATTCAAGTTCTCCACTACAGCATTCAGGGCAGCAACCTTCTGAGCCACAACCTTCTCTTCTTCCTGCTGCTGGTTCTTTATAGCATTGATGTTCTCGTTATACTTCTGTGTTTCAGAATCAATGAGTGCAGAAACATTATTGTAAACCTCAGCACGCTGTTCCTTGATCATATCCTCAATAGGCTGACGCAATGCTTCGATAATCTTTGAAACAATCTCAGAAGTAAACTTCATCTTGATCTCCTCTATCTTCTGCTCCTTGCTCTTTCCAAAGATCATACGGATAATATCAGGAATGATATTGATGAGGATAGTAACAAGCGGACCAAGAATCTTGCTCAACATCTTAACCAATTCGCCCAAACCCTTGTAAGCAACAAGTTTCTTAGCCAACTGATCAAGTCCCTTCTTTAACAGACCTTCAAGAATATCCTTACCAAGCATGTTGCCGATAATCTCCTCTGCTCCAGACAGCATTTTGTTGTCCTTATCGTTGATGATTGTATCGACATTTAACATAAACTCCTGAAGGGCACCTCCTACAACATCGGAATATTCAGTAATCTCACGCTTCAGTGAGTTAACAATAACAGGACGTATGATGGTAAGAATCTCCTGATTCAAGGCATTCCCATCAGCCTGACCATACAGAAGAGTAGCAATATAACCGGCTTTTTCTCTCAATGCCTCTGAGATATCATCAAGGATATCATCAGCAGAACCCTCTACAGACTGAGCAGACTCAGCCTTTCTCTTCAAGTCTTCCACAGCCTTAGTCTGTGCATTTTTTAGACTCTCTATCTTTTCAGAGAAATCAGACTTGTCAGAAAGCATAAGCTTCATCTGTAGTTGCAATTCTATAATGAATGAATCAATGAAGTTAACAACCTGTCCCTTATACTTGTTCACTATCAATTCCTCGGCATCAATAGAACTCAAAATATCAAGAACACCGTTGAAGTCCTTGTTTACAGCAGAAGCAGATACAACCATTGTTGAGTCACCCAACAATCTCTTAGCTACCGATTCTACATTAGCCTTGACATCCAACACCTCTTGCTCTGGTTTCTTGTCTATTTTAGAAACAACTACAGCCAACTGTGCACCATACTTCTTGATTTCCTCTATGAAGCTAAGAGTGCTCAGTCTTAATGTACCACCTTCAACTTCACTTACCAACACAAAGAAGGTTCCGTCCTGCACGTAATGCAGAATGGCATTGTTATGAGCCTCTACACCCGAATCGATACCAGGCATATCAACAACAACAATATTTCTGTCATTCCATTCCTTTACGATTGGATTGTTGAGATACAACTTAACAAAATTCCTCGGAGTCAACTGTAATGACTTAAGCTGCGAAATAGGAGCTGTTTCCACCAACTTATCGTCAAGCCAAACTTCAAGCTTCTCATTTGAAGAAAAATGCAACTCATAAGACACTGCGGTCTCAGGCAGTATATTAGTAGGAAGGATATCAACTCCCAACATACTGTTTATCAAAGAACTCTTACCAGCATTGAAATCACCAACGAAAGGAACTTTAATGAAAGAATCCTTTTCAAGACTATTGATCAAAGCTTCCTTATCAGTCTCTGCTTTCTTTAAAGACTCGGGATTATTTAAATTATCTTTAGCAACAGTAAAAGCCTGATTAACTAAAGAAACGTAGTGATTTATTTTTTCCATAAAATTATTGTATTTTTAGTCCAACTTTATAAATTCAAAATCATTCGGATTGCAGCATGCTTTCTTGTAGTCGAAAGCATAGATGCGCATGTAGGCTTCTTGCACCTCCTTGGCTCCATTATAAAAAGGGGTGGCGGTGTGCTGCATGGTTGTTACTGTCACTACCATATCGGGAGTGAGAACTGTGTTGTTCGAGCGTTTGAGGCGCTTAGGCTTTATTTGAAACACCTTACTCATAAGCATTCCGTTTTTAAGTTATTTTATATGCTGCCCCGACTTTTCTGCCGAAACTGCTAGTTGTTTACTTTCAAGGGGCAAAGATAGGGAAAATCTGCGAACTGTGCAAGTTCATAATGGTTCATAAATGAAAAAAGATGGTGCGAACCCCTACTTTCTTCACTTTCTTGTAAGTTAGGCTCTGGTAAAACCCGTAGAAAAGAAAATGTGAAAGAGGAATCCACACCATATGACGGTGTAGACTCGCTCAAACAAATTCTCGTTCTTTCTACGTTTCAATTTACCAGATTTCAACCTACAGAACTGAATAGTTTGCTCGTGTCCACAAGATTATCTTGTTTCTCTGCATCATAGCGACTTCAAGCGAGGACTTTCACCTGCCCTGTCACTAATCCAATGGCAAATTTAATAAAAATCTGATGAACCACCAAACTTTTAACAAGAAATCTTATGGATTCCTCTTATATTTTATTTTCAGGGACTCCTAACCCCTCTTCTTTCTGCATTCATACCTTATTATATATAGAGTTATTGTAATTTCTGCCGCAAAAGTACAATCAGGATGCGTCAAAAACTGACATAGGAAGAAGAAAAGTATGTTCCTAGAACCTGAATCCGAAAAACATTCTTACTCGCCATTTGTTTCTCTTCACTTGCAGATGTTCCTCGTCTCCGGCTACTGAGAAATTATAAACAGCAGTGGCACCGGCAAACTTGTTGCGCCAGGAATACACGGCCGCACCTCTACCGGTAATGATGGCAGACGGGAAATGATATTTCATGCTGTTACGAACGGTTGGGATTTCTGTATCACTACTCCCCTCTTCTGCTTCAGCTCTCATCTTGGTATAGTCATGAGAATATACCGTGATGGTTGGCAAGGCTGACAGATGGAACAGCAGATGGGAGGATGGAACAAGGTTATATCCATAGCCTGCACCGAGCGCCAACTCGTTAAGGCGGATGGTCATCCCCTTTACCTTCGTCTTGGAACCATCAAAACTGGCGCCTACCATCCAACTTCCGGCACTTCGCTTCTGAATGTAGCTCTGGCTGAAGGCTGCCGGGAAGGAGAACTTGCGATAGTTGAAGGCATAATAGAAATTGAGATTCAATGCCTTCTGCGAGATTTCTCCCTTATGGATATCTATCTCGCTACCTCCCATTTCCTGATGACCATGGAATGTCTTGGACGAGAGATAGACTACGTCGAAGCCATAGCGGTTGCTATAGGAATTGAGGTTGAACTCAAAGTCCTGATTCTTGCCAGCCAGCTTGGCAGGATTTACAGCCAATCCAAGTCCCAATCCCCGATAAGCTACAGCCATGGAGAGGGTTCCACGGCAGTCGGCCATCACCTTGGTATGGGTTTCCGTTCCATCCGTCTTCGCCGTAGTTTCCAAATCGGCTCCAGAAAGATTGCCTCTCAGCTTGATAGTCCATCGGGCATTGGGACGGGAGATGTAGGCAGTATCATATTTTATCTTGTAATAATTGGCTGCCAGCAGGGAATCTCCTCTGAACAATTGGCGGTCATAGAGGCTCAAGCGTCTTTGAATCTTGACATAATGCTTCATGAACCTTTGCTTTTTCTTCTCACTCATCTTACTTTTGCCTAATTCTGCCATAAGAAGGGAGTCGCCCCATTGGAGCATACGACCCCTATCGGCAGATTGCCGCAACTGGAGTCGCAGGCTATCAGCCATCATCAGTAATTCCTTCAGTTTTTTGCGAGGCTTCTTGTTCTGTCTGGTCTGGGCAATGGCAGGAGCCAGCACCCCCATCAAAAATACCACTACAAGAAAAGACGCTTTCAACGTCATCATTGAGTCTGTTTTTATTTTCCGTCTATTCATCTTATTGATTTTTCTTTCCTATTCCACAATTTCAGTACAAAAGTACTGCAAAATTTTGAAACAGAAAAGGAAAAAGCAAAAAAAATAAGAAATGAAGGCAAAGATAGCAAAGAAGCTATGTAAACATTATTACGCAATAAACAAAACACTTCTCAAACCCCTTTAAAATGGGGGAAGAAGAGTTTCAATATTTTCCCTTAAGGCTAAAAATAAATATCCTTAAGGGAAAATATATTTTTCCTTAAGGGTATGAAAAATTCTCCTTAAGGGATTTTCTTAAAGCACCTCACTTATAAAGAAAATTATCTAAAGATAATAAAAAACATAAGCAGGAAATGCGATAATCCGAAATAAATGATTACCTTTGCAGAAAATTTCAATAAAAAAAGAAATATAATGAATTTAAACAAGACATTTTTAACTCTCGGACTGGCTGCTGCACTCCTGCAGATGCCAGCCTCATCGTTCGCCCAAAATGCGGGCGGCAACCGTCAGAACCCTCTCCTGGTGAAGAGCAGCCTGCCTTTCGGTGCTCCTGACTTCAGCAAGATTCAGGAAAGCGACTACCTTCCTGCCATCGAAACTGCCATCAAGGAACAGCGTGCCAACATCCAGAAGATAGTCAACAACAAGAAGAAGCCAACCTTCCAGAACACCATCCTCGCTTACGAAAACAGCGGTATGTTGCTGGAGCGTGTTTCCAGTGTGTTCTTCGGTCTTACCAGCGCCCACAAAACTCCAGGCATTGCTGATACCCAGAAGAAGGTAATGCCGCTGCTCACCAACCTGGACAATGAGATTTCATTCAACAAGAAACTCTTCGAGCGCATCAAATATGTTTATGACAACGAATACAAGAAACTCAAGGGCGAGGACAAGCGACTCACCGAAGTAATCTACAAGAGTTTCGTCCGCTCAGGAGCCTTACTTTCTCCTGAGAAGATGGAGCGCATGAAGCAGATCAACTCACGCATCTCAGATCTCCAGGAGCAGTTTGGCAATCTTCTTCCTGCTGCTACCAACAACGCCGTGGTTTGGGTGAACAGTAAGGAGGAACTCGCCGGTTTGAGCGATGCCGATATCGCACAGTGCAAAAAGGATGCTGAGAGCCGTGGCGGCAAGGCGCCTTACTGCATCGTCATCGTGAACACCACCCAGCAGGCTATCCTCACCAATCTTCAGAACCGTGAGCTTCGCCGCAAGGTGTATATGGCCAGCATCCATCGTGCGGATGGCACCAATCCTGAGTTCAACACCTTCCCTATCGTTACCGAGATTGCCAAGTTGCGTGCCGAGAAGGGACAGCTGATGGGTTACAACAACTACGCCGAGTACTCTCTGGAGAAGACTATGGCGAAGAACACCAAGAATGTAAACGATTTCCTGCAGCAGCTCATCAAGGAGTATGCGCCTAAAGCTGATGCCGAAACCCGCGATATCGAAGCTTACGCTCAGAAGACCGAGGGCAAGGACTTCAAGCTGCAGCCATACGACCGCTTCTATTATTCTGCCAAGATGAAGAAGGAGATGCTCAACATCACTGATGATGAGATTAAGCCATACTTCAACATCGACAGCGTGCAGGTGAACGGTGTGTTCTATGCTGCCCATCGTGTTTACGGACTGAACTTCAAGCAGCGCAAGGATATCCCTACCTACCACCCAGATATGAAGGTATTCGAGGTGAGCGACAAGAACGGCAAGCCTATCGCCCTTTTCTATAGCGACTACTTCCGCCGTCCTACCAAGCGTGGCGGTGCCTGGATGAGTGCTTTTGCCAAGCAGAGCGACAAGTGGGGACAGTTGCCTATTATATATAATGTATGCAACAACGCCAAGGCTCCAGAGGGTCAGCCTACGCTGATTACCTGGGATGAGGTTTGTACCCTTTTCCATGAGTTCGGTCACGCCCTCCACGGCATGTTGTCAAAGTGCGGCTACAATACACTTTCGGGCACAGCTGTGGCTCGCGACTTCGTGGAGATGCCTTCTCAGTTTAACGAGTCGTTCGCCAGCATCCCTGAAATCTTCGACCACTATGCCCGTCATACACAGACCGGAGCAGCCATGCCAGCCGACCTGAAGGAGCGCATGCTGAAGAGCATCAACTTCCAGACAGCCTATTCGCTGGGTGAGAACCTGGCAGCTACCTGCCTCGACCTGGCTTGGCACGAGTTGACACCAGATGAGATTCCTTCTCCATACATGGCAGGCGCCTTCGAGAAGGAAGCCCTCAACAATGTAGGTTTGCTCAATTCACAGATACCTCCTCGCTACAGCACCACCTATTTCAACCATGTATGGGGCGGCGGTTATGCAGCAGGTTACTACAGCTATCTCTGGACAGAGGTGCTCGCCGTGAACGTGGCTGATTACTTTGCCAAGCATGGTGCTTTGGATCCAGCCGTGGGTCAGGCATTCCGTGATAAGGTTCTGAGCCGTGGTAACACCAAGGACCAGATGGAAATGTTCACCGACTTCACAGGCATGAAGCAGCCAGATGCTTCAGGACTGTTGAAGGCTAGAGGTTTGTAAGAGAAGATATAATATATGATTAGAGGGTGTGCCATTAGTTCATGACACACCCTCTTTTTATTCCAGATAATTCCAGATAGGAACACCTATATATATTACAATCTATTTCTTGATGGTATTCACTGTCAACTTACCCTCCTTGTCAAGCGAATCCAGTTTCTGCATCATCTCCTCAGCCTTTACGGTAGAGAAATAAACCTTGCCATCCGGGTCGATGAGATAAGAAGTTGGAATCCATGAAATGTGGTAATCCTTGGAAATCTTTGTTTCTTTCCATTTCTTAAACTCACAATATTGCAACCAGGTATAATTGTTATCTGCCAGGTATTTCTTCATTCTCGCCTCATCGGTATCGAAAGAAACACCCACCAGCTGAACCTTGGTGTTGTACTTATCAAAAATCTCCTTCACCATCGGCATGTCTCTTCTGCAGTCAGGACACCACGATGCCCAGAAATCAAGCACGGTCCAAACTCCAGCTACAGCCTGTCCATCTTTCGAAGTCTTGTTCTTGCAATCAGAGAGTTGGAAGATTTTCTCTCCCGTCTTGCTATTGGTAACCGTGAAATCAGGAGCCACTGTGCCTACTGGCAACAAGTCGAGCGAAGTCTGTGCTCTACCGATGACTGCCGTCATCAGGAGCAAAAAGAATAATACTTTCTTCATACAAATTATCATTTAAGTTAATATTGATTTACAATCGAATTATCTTTCAAGTTTATGATAATCTACTATCAAATTACCTTTCAAGCTATTATTGATTGACAGCCTTTGGAGTCCAGTTCTTCAGGAAGCGGAGCACCTTTTTCTCATCATAGCCCTTGCCTTCTTCCAGGAAACTGGAATCCTGAATATGAAGCACCTTGCCATCTGCATCCAGAATCACGAAGACAGGGAAGCCGAAACGCTTAGGATTGTTCAGGCGCTTCATCAATGCCTCAGCCTTCTTCACGGCATCACCACCTGCCGACTGGCGAGGGTTATAGTTAACATGAAGATAAACAAAGTTATCATTCATCATCTGGTTCACAGCCGTATCCTTCTCTACGAAATCGGCAAACTTCAGGCACCAAGGACACCAGTTGCCACCCAACTGACAAACCACAAACTTGCCCTCGGTCTTCGCCTTCTGCAAGCCGGCATCAATCTGTCCCATCGGGTCGATGCTTTCATTATACACTTTTTTCAATCCACCCTGAGCATGCGCCATCATCACAACCATGGTCATCATGAAGGCAAAAGTAATCATTCTTCTCATAAATATTCTTTTTTTTATTATCCGAATTTATATTCTGTCAATTCCCTATTACAATTCTACAATTCAAAAGGCACCAGTACATTCTGAAGTTTCTCGAAATCATTCTTCGTAATGCGGCGCCCACGAAGACTGCGCACTTGCGGATAATCCTCGAAATAAGACTCCTGCGTGGTGTACCAGCGATGGGAACGAAGTTCGCGAACCATCGGAAGCTGCTTCTCTATGCGGCGGGCAAAGCCGGGGTTCACCCTGGAGAGATAGAACTTGCCATCCTTCAGTTCGATGGCAAGCATCAGATAGGTTTGCGGTCCCTTCGCCTTCTTCTCCGCTACCCTCTCACTCACCTTCCATCCCTTGGTAGAGGTCATCACCCGGATATCCCAACCGTATTTGCGGTTCAGATTGTCCATCATCCCCCGGAACACGACACCATGAGGCGAAGTATCTTTCAGTCCGGTATAGCCGATGATGTAATGAATCATCTCATGCAGCAGTACACTCTTGGCCTGCCGCTCGGTCATATCATAATAGGTGCTCATCGAGAGCTTAAAGTCGTAAAGCTTGGTGCGCCCCCAGCGGGAAGCGCGCTTAAAGGCAAGCTGTCCCAACCGGGTCTTGGCTCGGGTGAGCGACAATTCCGGCAGTGGCAGTTTGCCACCGAAATATTCCTGGTCGAAACGCTTGAACCATTCCTCCATCCAGTCAATTGTTACTATCATTCTGTATAATTATTCAATTTCTATTCAGACTTACGTCTGTTGTATTACAAAACGACTGCAAAGATACATTTTTTTTCGGGAAACACATACATATTTATTGAAAAATGAGTAACTTTGCACCCAAATTTACAACAAAAATGAATAAGACTGCACAGCACATAACAATTTTCGTAGCATTTAAGAAATTTGAGCATTACAAGCACAGAAGATTGTCGAGGAAACATCGCAGACATCATGTGATAAAAGTTAGAAATTAAGCTCCCAAAGGGCAAAAACACCCCTTTTTTAGGGAAAAATGAAGTTTTTTGAAGAAAAAGTGAAAAAAGTTAGTGAAAAATTTGGTGGAATGAAAAAAAAGCACTACCTTTGCACTCGCTTTTAAGAACAAAGCTTTTACCAAATAAAGATTGTTCGCAATTCAAAAGCTTTCGGGTAGTTACCAGAGTGGCCAAATGGGGCAGACTGTAAATCTGCTGGCTATGCCTTCGGTGGTTCGAATCCATCACTACCCACTTTTCCCAAAAATAACTCAAAAAAAATTAAGAGTCCGATTTTCGTTATGAGAATCGGATTTTTTCTTTTTTATATATCCACAATTTCAGTAAAAGAAGCAGAATAATATTACATACCGAAAAAAAAGCGATGGATTTCTGCAATCCATCGCTTTTCTTATTTCTCAACCAAAAGATTAATTCTTCAGGCTCTCCTGATACCAATCGAAGAGTTTCTTCACACCATCCTCGATTTCGACCTTGTGAGTCCATCCAAGGCTGTGAAGCTTATCCACAGAGATGAGCTTGCGCATGGTTCCATCTGGCTTGCTGGCATCAAACTCAACCTCGCCTTCGAAACCTACGGCCTTTACCACAAGTTCTGAAAGTTCACGGATGGTGAGTTCCTTACCGGTACCCACATTGATGTGGCAGTTGCGAATCTCACCAAGAGATGGGATAGCACCGCCACGACCCTCAGAGTTGTTTCTATCCACAGCACCATCTACCTTGGCACCATAGAATACAGAGCTGTATTTCTCGATACCGATGATATCCTTGAAATCTACATTCAGAAGTACATGAACGCTGGCATCTGCCATATCCTCGCTCCAGAGGAACTCGCGCAATGGCTTACCTGTTCCCCAAAGCACCACCTTGTTGTCGTAGATGCCATAGAACTCCAGCGCCTTCAGAATGCGCTCATGAGGATTGCTTCCATCCACATTGCCCTCACCGATGATTTCGCGAAGCTTATCAGTAGGATTGATAGGACGCTTGTTCATATCTACCTCGATGCTGTGCCAGTCGCCATCGTGAATGAGCTTGGCAAGATAAATCTTGCGCATCATTGCAGGCATTACGTGGCTGTTCTCCAAGTGGAAGTTATCGTTAGGACCATAGAGGTTGGTTGGCATCACGGCGATATAGTTGGTACCATACTGAAGATTGTAGCTCTCGCACATCTTCAATCCGGCAATCTTAGCGATGGCATATTCCTCGTTGGTATATTCCAAAGGAGAAGTAAGAAGCACATCCTCGCTCATAGGCTGCGGTGCATTCTTTGGATAGATGCAGGTAGAGCCCAGGAAGAGGAGCTTCTTCACGCCATGAGAATAAGCATTGCTGATTACGTTGCACTGCATCTTCATGTTCTGCATGATGAAGTCGGCACGATACAATGAGTTCGCCATGATACCGCCCACGAAGGCAGCAGCCAGAACCACTGCATCAGGCTTCTCCTCGTCAAAGAACTTCTCCACTGCATACTGGTCGGTCAAGTCGAGTTCTTTGTGAGAACGACCTACCAGATTGTTATAGCCTCTCTTCTTGAGGTTATTCCAGATAGCAGAACCCACGAGTCCGTGGTGTCCTGCTATATAAATCTTAGAATCTTTTGATAACATTGATTATTATTGTAAACTATCAACCGTTAACTATCAACTGTTAACTATTACTTAACAATACCCTTTTCCAAGTATTCCACGAGGTTGCAGCGAACCTTCTCACCGGCATCCTCAGCAGCCACCTTAGCCATATCACTCTCAACCATGATCTTGACGAGATCCTCGAAAGATGTAGTGTTAGGATTCCAGCCAAGCTTAGCCTTAGCCTTTGTTGGGTCACCCCAGAGGTTCACCACGTCGGTAGGACGATAGAAGTCAGGAGAAACCTCAACGAGTGTCTTGCCGATAAGTTCCTCAGGACCCTCAACACAGATACCCTTTTCATTCTCTTCCTTACCTTCCCACTTCAGCTCGATGCCTACATAGTGGAAAGCCAACTGAGCGAACTCACGAACTGAGTGCTGCTTACCTGTTGCAATAACGAAATCCTCTGGCTTCTCAGCCTGGAGAATCAACCACATGCACTCTACGTAATCCTTGGCATAACCCCAGTCGCGGAGTGAATCCAGGTTACCGAGATAAAGCTTGCTCTGCTTACCCTGCTTGATGCGTGCCGCAGCCAATGTAATCTTACGGGTAACGAATGTCTCACCACGGCGCTCACTCTCGTGATTGAAGAGGATACCAGAACAGCAGAACATATTATATGCCTCGCGGTACTCCTTGACAATCCAGAAACCATACTGCTTGGCTACAGCGTATGGAGAATAAGGGTGGAATGGAGTGTTCTCGTTCTGAGGAACCTCTTCTACCTTGCCGTAAAGTTCAGAAGTTGAAGCCTGATACATGCGGCAAGTCTTTTCCAAACCGCACTGGCGGATAGCCTCCAAAATACGGAGCACACCTGTGGCGTCAACATCGGCAGTAAACTCAGGAGAGTCGAAGCTCACCTGTACGTGGCTCTGCGCTGCAAGATTATAAACCTCTGTTGGCTTCACCTTGTTCATTACCTGGATGATACTCATAGAGTCACCGAGGTCGGCATAGTGAAGGTGGAAGTTTGGAGTACCCTCCAAGTGAGCAATACGCTCGCGATAGTCTGTAGAAGAACGACGGATAGTTCCGTGAACATCATAACCCTTACTCAACAACAACTCTGCCAAATAAGAGCCATCCTGACCTGTAATACCTGTGATTAAAGCTACTTTTCTATTTTCCATTTATTACTAAATATATGATAAATTAATAATTTATTCAGTATCATATTACCTCAATCTTTTTACATGAATGATGTAGCCATCTATTCACTCTTATATAAAAGATGTGTATACGTAAGTGCAAAAGTACTACTTTTTTCTCGAACCATCAAATTTTTAACCATTTATTTGCCGATTAACATGGTTTTTGAATGATTTGAAAACAAATTGGCACTATAATACAGATTTAGAGCATATAATTAGTCCGTTTTGACCTATTCGTTCAGAACAGCCAATCCCGATCAACTTGTTTCGATTTGCGTTTCCGGCCAGTTCACCAGATAGAGCATCTCCGTGGCACGGGTGAAAGCAGTATAGAGCCAGTGGATGTAATCGGGCGTAAGCATGTCATCCGTCATATAGCCCTGGTCAACATAGACATGTGCCCACTGTCCACCCTGCGCCTTATGACAGGTGACGGCATAGGCAAACTTTACCTGCAAGGCATTGTAGAACTGGTCCTGCCTGATTGCTTTCATTCGGTCTGCCTTGAGCGGAACGTCCTGATAATCCTCTTCTATCTGATGGAATAGCTGTTCCTGCTGCTCGTGGGTCAAGGCAGGTGCCTCGCTCGTCAGGGTATCCAGCAGCACGGTAGCCTCTAGCTCATAGTTGCCGTAATCAGGAAACTGAAGCAGAAGGGTGGCAAAGCGGAAGCCATAGAGGTCGATGCGGCGGCGCACCTTCAGCACCTTCGCCCTGTCACCATTCGCCAGAAAAGCAGGAATATCATTACTTGGAACTTGATTATCCTTTTCCTTTATCTTCTTCCTCTCTTCCTCCATCCAATAATAATTGTTCTTCACAATCATAAGTATGTCGCCCTGCGAGAGTTCCTCTTCCCTATCAAGCACCATATTTCGGATACCCTGGTTGAAGATGTTTGCACGCTTGTTGCTGCGGGTCACCACGATGGTATCATCCAATCCCACATGATGATAGCTGTCGGCAAGTGCCTCTATCAGTTCGGCACCCGGCATCTGTCTTATATCCGAAAAGCCCGTAAAGCGAATCTTCGGGAGTTGGGTGATGTCGTCATGGGTTATCATCTGACGAATCATCGTGGCATTATAAAGAATGCCCGACTGCTCGCTCTGGCGAAGCACCTCATTCAGATCGCACTCATAAACCGTCAATCCATATCCCTGCAGCATGGCAGCATTGAGGGCCGGCGATTCCTCTTCGCCAACAGGAGGCAACTGCGCCTTATCGCCGATAAGCATCAAGCGGTCGTTTCTGCCCTGATATACGAAATGTACCAGGTCATCCAACAGGCATCCGCTGCCGAAGCTCATGCCACCCAATCCCATATTGGCAACCATCGAAGCCTCATCCACCATAAAGAGCGTATCGGTGAAGAGATTGTCGTTGAGATTGAACTGACCATCTACCCCGGAAAACGACTTTTCGCGATAGATGCGGCGATGGATGGTATAAGCCGGCGTTCCACTGTTCAGCGAAAACACCTTAGCCGCCCTACCCGTTGGCGCCAGGAGCATCACCTTCTGGTGAATGCTCTGCAGGGTGCGGACGATGGCACCCGAAAGCGAAGTCTTACCCGTACCCGCACTACCTCGGAGAATCATCACCACCTGCGGGTTTCTATCGGTAAGGAAGCGTGCAAACACATCTAGCGCATTCGCCTGTTCCTGGGTTGGCGGGAAGCCAAATTGCTGCAATATCTTATATTTTAACTCATCAACTACCATCAAAATTTCTTTTTATAATTAATAATTAATAATTTCAACGCCATTTATTTTGTATTGTCTGTATTTTGGCGTATCTTTGTACCCTAGTTAGGCATCGCCACTGATCAAGAGACGAAAGCCGATGCAAAAGTAATAATACTTTTTGAAATGAGAATGAAATTAAGGAAAATAAACAATAATGTTATCCTGGGAGCATGCGTAGTCGTCATGATGCTGCTCTGCGTGCTCAGCATAAGCCAGCCCATCCGCTTTCAGAAATCGATGGAGGGCAGAGAGGCTGAGGTGAAGGAGAAACTGATGCAGATTCGCTCTGCCGAGGAGAAATACAAGGCAAGACATGGGGTATATACGGGCGATTTCGCTACCCTCATCAAGGGAAAGTATCTGAAGGCAGACGACGCAATTATCCCTTACTCCGATGGCAAGAAATTCTCGCTCGCTGCCGCCACCATCGTGGGGAAAAGCGGAAAGCAGATACCACTGATGGAATGCAGTGCCGCCTATGAGGACTATCTGGATGGTCTGGACGAGGAGGCCATCATGAATGTGACGGAAGAAGCCAACTATGCAGGCCGCTTTCCCGGACTGAAGATCGGCGACATCACAAAAGACAACGACAACGCAGGAAACTGGTAAGGAAAACAACCCAGGAAACTGATTAAAAACAAGATTAGAATGCAGATAACTGGTAATAGAACACAACAAGCACGGCTCACCATCAGAGTGAGCAAGAATACACTCAGCTTTTCGGTTGTTGACCGGGAGGCCGAGCATCAGTTGATATACGAGCCTTACACCGTGAAGAGCGGCGTATCGATAGCTGCCAACTTGCGCCAGGCATTCAGCGAGAGCGATCTGCTGCAACGTGGCTACACCAAGGTGCGCGTGTATATCGACTCCCCTATTCTGCTGGTACCCATCGAGGAGTTTCATGAGGAAGACCTCCCCGTGCTCTATCAGCATGCCTTCACAGGGCATAATGGTGATGTGATTCTGCACAAGGTACAGCCCAACCTGAATGTGGTGGCGGTATTCCCTATCAACAAGGACCTGAAGATGGTGGTGGAGGATAATTTCAAGGATGTACGCTTCACCCCTATCATGCAACCTATTTGGAACTATCTGCACCAGCGCAGTTTCACCGGCATCCATCGCAAGCTCTACGCCTACTTCCATGATAAGAAAGTAGATATCTTCTGCTATGAGAAGAACCGCTTCAAGTTCTTCAATTCATTCAAGGCAGACCACGCCAAGGATGCCCTCTACTTCATCCTCTACGTATGGAAGCAGGTGGGCATGGACCAGGTGCAGGACGAGCTGCATGTGGCAGGTGATGTGCCAGACAAGGACTGGTTTCTCTATAATGCAAAGATATACATCAAGAAGACCTTCCTCTTGAATCCGAGTGCCGAGTTCAATCGTGCCCCTATCACGGAAATCAAAGGAATGCCGTTCGACTTGGTAACGCTCTATTTAAGCAAGTAAAAAGAGTTTAGTAAAATAATTTAAAGTTCAAAGTAAATTATGAGAATCATAACAGGACAATATAAGGGTCGCCATTTCGACATTCCCCGTTCGTTTAAGGCGCGACCAACCACCGATTTCGCAAAGGAGAACATCTTTAATGTTTTGCAGAATTACATCGATTTCGAGGATACCACAGCCCTCGACCTCTTTGCCGGCACAGGCAGCATCTCTTTGGAACTGGTTTCCCGTGGCTGCCAGCGTGTCATCAGCGTAGAAGCAGACCGCGACCATGCCAACTTCATCAGAGAGTGCTTCAAGAAACTGGGCGAAGACAAGGATCTTCTGATTCGTGGCGATGTGTTCCGTTTTCTGAGAACCTGCAAGCAGAAGTTTGATTTCATCTTTGCCGATCCACCTTACGCTCTGGAGAAACTCCCTGAAATTCCAGACCTCGTTTTGAATGGTGACCTTCTGAATGAAGATGGCATCTTCGTTTTCGAACATGGCAAGAATTATGATTTCTCCGAGCATCCAAGATTCCTGGAACATAGAAGTTACGGAAGCGTGAACTTCTCGATATTCAGATAAAAGCAAATTTTAGGCACGGATTACACGGCCGTGTAATCCGTGCCTAAATAATCCATATTTAAATAAAAATCCGTCCTAATCACAGCAGCGGCGAAAGCAATCTTACGATACTCTCGAACAGGCGCTTCATGAATGGGCGCTTCACGAAATACGCCACATCATCCACCAGGACACTCTTGGCCTCATCCTTGAGATAAATCGTCTTGATGCGCTGCGCCATCTCCTCATCATAGAAGAAGGCATTCGCCTCGAAATTATTCTCGAAACTACGGAAATCCACATTCGTGCTGCCCACCGTGCAGAGATTGTCATCACTCACCAGCAACTTGCTGTGGTTGAAGCCACCCATATAAAGATAAACCTTCACGCCGGCCTCAATCGCCTCCATCAGATAAGAGCGGGAAGCCCATTCCACCATTCTGGCATCCGCATGCCGGGGCACCATCAGGCGAATATCCACTCCGGCAAGCGCCGCCGTGCGCATCGCAAAGAGCACAGGCTCCGTAGGCAGGAAATAAGGCGTCTCCATATACACATACTTCTGCGCCTGTAGCAGGATGCGAACATAGCCCTGCATGATATCAGGCCAAGGCATAATCGGACTGCTCGTCACTATCTGTACCAGACAATTATTGTTGATATGGATATCCACCGGCGGATAGTACTTACGACTGCTTACCAATGTTCTATCTACAAAATACCAATCTATCAGAAAAGCCCGCTGAATGGCATAGACCCCACCGCCTTCTATCCTGAGATGCGTATCCCGCCAAGGTTGTTTCCCCGTTCCCTTCACGTATCTCAAGGCGATATTCATGCCGCCGATGAAGCCCACCTTTCCATCTATCACGCACAGTTTGCGGTGGTTGCGATAGTTCACCTTACTGGTAAATGCCGGAAATCTAACCGGCATAAAAGCATGAACATCAATGCCTGCATTGCGCATCCGCTCGAAGAAAGCATCCTTCACCTTCCAGCAACCCACATCATCATAGATGAGTCGCACTTCCACTCCCTGCTCCGCCTTGTCTATCAGGGCATCAGCTACAAGATTTCCCAAGGCATCATCTTCCATGATATACGTATCGAGATGGATATGATGCTTTGCCTGACCTATATTATATAATAAGGTGAGGATGAAGTCGTAGCCGCTGGTAAAGATATCCACCTTGTTGTCCTTGAAGGGGAAAGCCCAGTTCTGGTTGGTGAAGAGATTCACCAGCGGCTTGTTGCTGGCAGGCAGATGAAGATTCTCCTGCTCGGCAAACTCCAGCATGGAACGCTTGGTGAGCTGGTCCATGCTTCGGTCGCTGATGAGCCGTTCCTTACGGGTGTTCTGTCCGAAGAAAATGTAGAAGATGATTCCAACGAAAGGCATGAACGAAAGCACAAGAATCCATGCCATCGTCTTAGCCGGCTGCCGATTGTCCATCAAGACGGTGATGATAGCAGGTATCATAATCGCTATATAAAGCAACAGATAAATCCAATGAAAATATATCATACCTTTCGTTTTTTAATCTAATTAAACACTGAGTTGGTCTGACTTGCCAGGAGGGTATTCATCTTCTTGAGTTTCATGAACTCCTCCAGCAGTTCCCTGTTGGTAGGATTCCTGGCAAACTCCTGCTGCACCTCGATGATTCGCTGGGCGATGTAATGGGTGCGGAAACTGAGCAGATCCTTGAGCACCAGCTGGCGCAGTTTCTCCTGACTCATCTTGAGCTGAAGGCTCACCGTAGAAACCTCCTGGTCGCCGGTAGGCAAACCGGCTATGCGACTAATTTCCGGGTTCGGATGATTGGCGAAATAGGTTTCTGCCACAAATCCATCTTCCTCCACATGCTCCACAGCTTCCTGCAATATCTGATTGTAGAGTTCATTATGAAACTTGAAATTATCGCCAGCCAAATCAAGACTGATGTATTGCGCCACCGGCAACTCCACATTATTGCCATCCACATCCTGCACCACGATAGTCTTGTCGCCATGATGAATGACCACCTGAACCAGCAGGGTTTCCACTTCCAGGAGTTTATCCAGCGGTGTGGTTCCCTGAAGCGCCTGCTGCATGCCCTGCTGAGGCAATGTGGCTTTCGGGTCACGAAGACCAGCCGCCCTGCGCTCAGCCTTCACCTGCTCACTCATGCCATTGCGCACAAAGTTATTGAGGGCATTTACGATGATGGCTTCGTTCACGCCGAGCCGATGGGCACAGTCGGTGATGTAAGAGGCTCTGGTAATCTGATTCTTGATTTTCGAGATGCTCTCCACGATGCTGTTGATAGCCTGACTTCGCTTCACGGGGTCAGTAACACCACGGAGCATCAAATCGGTCTTAAACTGAATGAAGTCTACCTGATGATCCTCGATATATTTTCTAAAGTCCGCCGCCGTATGGTTGCGGGCAAAGCTATCCGGATCGTTGCCATCCGGCAGGAAGAGCACCTTTACGTTCATCTCCTCTTCCAGCAGCATATCGGTTCCTCTCAATGCAGCGTGCACACCGGCATCATCGCCATCATAAAGGAGCACGATGTTACTGGTGAATCGATGAAGCAATCGAATCTGGTGGATGCTCAGGGCTGTACCCGAGTTTGCCACCACATTCTCGATGCCGCACTGGTGCATGGAAATCACATCGGTGTATCCTTCCACCATATATACGCAGTCTTCCTTGGCTATTGCTTTCTTGGCCTGATAAAGACCGTAGAGTTCCCTTTCCTTGTGGTAAATCTCGCTATCCGGCGAATTGACGTATTTCTGGCTCACGCCCTTGGTACGGGTATCAAGCACTCGACCACCGAAAGCCACCACCTTGCCACTCACGCTGAGCCATGGGAAGATGGCACGCCCCGAGAATCTATCCAGATACTTATCCTGCCCGCTCCTGTTGTTCTCCTCGTCCTTATCCACCTTGAAGCAAAGACCCGTGCTCACCAGATACTTCGGATTGTATCCCTTCTTCACAGCCTCATCATAAAGGGCTGTGCGCTGAGGAAGCGCGAATCCCAACTGGAACTTCCGGATGATGTCGTCGCGGAAACCACGACTGCGGAAATACTGCATACCGATGGCACGTCCGTCCACATCATTCTGAAGAATGTCCTGGAAATACTTCGCAGCCCAGTCGTTGACGATGAACATGGATTCCCGTTCACTCTCGCGCTGCTTCTCCTCGCTGGTCATCTCCCGTTCCTGAATCTCGATGTTATATTTCTTGGCAAGCCAGCGAAGGGCATCGGGATAGGTCATCTGCTCCAGCTCCATCAGGAAGTTGACGGCATTTCCGCCCTTGCCGCAAGTAAAGCAATGGCAGATACCTCGGGTTGGAGACACGGAGAAAGAAGGATGGGAATCGTTATGGAAAGGACAGAGTCCGACATAGTTGATGCCTCGCTTCTTGAGCGTGACAAACTCAGACACCACCTCTTCTATCTTGGTGGAGTCCATAATACGGGCTATGGTCGGTTTGTCTATCATGTTTCTATTCCTATATTTATATTTCTATTTTCTATCCTATTATTAATGTGCAAAGGTACTATTTTTCTGTGAAAACACAAAAAGAAACAACAAGAAACATGAAAATGAAACAAATAAGAAAGTAAAGACTACAGAAAACAAAGTAAAATCAACGAATATTCCATACCTTTGCACCCGACAATAATAAGTTGAACTACAAACATCTATACACATTACATAGTATGAAGCTAAACAAAGACAAGAAGATTTTCTTCGTGAGCATGGCTTTGCTTTCATCCTTAGGCATGAGCGCAGCCGACCAGTTTGTCTCCTTCCAGAAAGGCGACTTACTCATCAATCGTGATAATAAGGTAGAAATCTATATGGATGCCAACGACTGCAAAGGTGTGAGCTATGCAGCCAATGCCCTGGTCAAGGATATCATAAAGGTGAGCGGAAGCAAGACTGTCCTTACCTCCGATGCCGGACTGAAAGACAAGAATGCTACCGGCAAGCCTACCATCCTCGTAGGTACCATCGGCCATTCTGCTGCCATCGACCAGCTCATCCGCCAGAAGCGCATCAATGGAAATCTGTTGAAGGGAAAACGGGAAAAATTCATCATCACCGTGGTAGACGGACAGCTCGTCATCGCAGGTAGCGACCGCCGAGGCACCATCTACGGCATCTACGAACTCTCACAGCAGATGGGTGTATCGCCTTGGTATGACTGGGCTGACGTACCCGTGGTTCATCACGATTCCATCTTTGTAAACAAGGGAATCTATACCGATGGCGAGCCAGCCGTCAGATATCGTGGCATCTTCCTCAACGACGAGGCACCTTGCCTCACCTCGTGGGTGAAGAATACCTACGGCACCGAGTATGGCGACCACCGCTTCTACCAGCGCGTCTTCGAACTGGTGCTGCGTCTCAGGGGCAACATGATGTGGCCAGCCATGTGGGGCTGGGCTTTCTATGCCGATGACCCGGAGAACGAGAAGACTGCCGACGAGATGGGCGTGGTGATGAGCACCTCACACCATGAGCCGATGGCTCGCAACCACCAGGAATATGCCCGCAACCGCAAGGGATGGGGACCTTGGAACTATCAGAAGAACAAGGAAAACCTGCAGAAATTCTTCCGTGAAGGCATCGAACGCATGAAGGGCACCGAACAGATTGTAACCATCGGCATGCGTGGCGACGGCGACGAGGCGATGAGCGACAAGGCTGATACACGACTGATGACCAACATCATCAACGACCAGCGCAAGATTATCGCTGATGTAACGGGAAAGAAGGCAAGCGAGACCCCACAGGTATGGGCATTATATAAAGAGGTGCTGGATTACTACGACAAGGGTATGAAGGTGCCTGACGATGTAACCCTGCTGCTCTGCGATGACAACTGGGGCAACGTACGCCGTGTGCCTAACGCCAAGGAACGCAAGCACAAGGGCGGTTGGGGATTGTACTATCACGTAGATTACGTGGGTGCGCCAAGAAACTCGAAGATGCTCAATGTTACCCCTGTGCAGAACCCTTGGGAGCAGTTGACGCTTGCATACGAGAACGGCATCGACCGTCTCTGGATTCTCAACGTGGGCGACCTCAAGCCGATGGAATATCCTATCAGCCAGTTTATGGACATGGCGTGGAATCCTCATAAATATTCGGTGAACAACATAACCCGTCATACCCGCAACTGGTGCGCCCAGCAGTTTGGCGAATCGCAGGCAGATGAGGCGGCACGCATTCTGAATCTTATCTGCAAGTATAATGGACGCTGCACACCTGAGATGCTCGACAAGAACACCTACAGTCTGGAGAACGGCGAATGGCAGGAGATTGTGAACCAGTATCTCCAGCTCGAAGCAGATGCTTTGCGCCAGTACAATAGTCTGCCGGCAGCCTACCACGATGCCTATCGCCAGATTATCCTCTTCCCTATCGAGGTGATGAGCAATCTGCACCAGATGTATTTTGCCCAGGCACAGAACAACACCCTCTACAAGCAGGGCAATCCGAAGGCAAATGTGTGGGCGGATGAGTGCGAGCGCCTCTTCAAGCGCGATTCAATCATCTGCGATTATTACAACCACAAGATGTCGGGCGGCAAGTGGAACGGCATGATGACCCAGAAGCATATCGGCTACACATCATGGAACGATGCCTTCGAGAAGGACACCTGTCCGCAGCTCTTCCGGGTATCAGTTTCCGAGGCTCCTGTTATCGCCGAACACAACGGCGTGGTGGAAATCGAAGCTCCATTCTTCGCATCGAAGACCGATGCTGCTCCTCAAGGCAAGGAGAAGGAGGGCGCCAAGTGGGTTCAGATTCCGTTCATGGGCAAGAGTCTTGCCGGAATGACGCTCATGCCATACACCAAGGGCGTGAAGGGCGCCAGCATCACCTATCAGTTTAAGATGAATGCCCTGGCACGAAATGCCGCTTCATCTAATACAACAGACAGCAAGAAGGTGCGCATCCACGTCATCACCAAATCAACCCTGGATTACCAGAACAAGGGCGGCATGACTTATGGCGTAAGCATAGATGGAGCCAAGCCTACTATCGTCAACTTCAATCAGGATTTGAACGAGAAGCCAAAGAATATCTACAGCATCTACTACCCTACGATAGCCACCCGCATCATCGATAAGGTGATAGAAGTAGAACTCCCTGTCACAGGCGACGGCATCCATACGATTACCCTGACGCCTAACGCCCCAGCTATCATCTTCGAGAAGATCGTGATAGACGGAAGAGAAGGCAAGCAGAGAGTGAAAGTGATTTAACCAGAAAGATTCTGCCTATTTTATACAGGTGCATAAATCACTGATAAGAATGAAGCATTAATATAATGAAGCATTAATATAATATAAATCTCCCGACTTTTCGGCAGGAAAAGTTGGGAGATTTCTTTTTTTCTCGTACCTTTGCAACATCATATTTTAATTAATACAGAAATTATGTTTAGTGGAATCGTAGAAGAAATGGCCACCGTTGTGGCTATCAAGCATGATAAAGAGAACATTGACTTTACCCTGTCTTGTTCTTTCGTAGATGAACTCAGCATCGACCAGAGCGTGGCGCACAATGGAGTCTGCCTCACCGTGGTGGAAATCAAAGACGGCACCTATACCGTTACAGCCATGAAGGAAACCCTCGACCGCAGCAATCTGGGACTGCTCAAGGTGGGCGACAAGGTAAACGTAGAGCGTTCGATGGTGATGAACGGCCGCCTGGACGGTCACATCGTTCAGGGCCATGTAGATGAAACAGCCAAATGCATCGCCATGAAGGATGCAGACGGTTCAACCTACTTCACTTTTGAGTATGAGCTTAACAAAGAGATGGCGCGTAAGGGATATTTCACCGTAGATAAGGGCAGCGTAACCGTGAACGGCGTTTCTCTCACCGTATGTGAGCCAACCGACAACACCTTCACCGTAGCCATCATCCCTTATACCCGCGAGAATACCAACTTCTGCAACATTGAGGTAGGAACCGTGGTGAATATCGAATTCGATATTCTCGGTAAGTACATCGCAAGACTCAAGAGCTTCGAATAATTCGAATCAAGACTTTCGAATATGATTTTCAAATATAAACAATAAATGCCGCAGCGTGCATGCTGCGGCATTTATTGTTCTTATCTTTCTATTTCGATTACTTTCTTCTAATCGTCAAATCGATGGTTTCAGGATGCTTCTCCTTGAAATCCTTCACATCATCAACAACCAGTACCAGATAGCCGCCGCCACCTGCACCCGGCATCTTCCAGGCGTGAACCTCAGGCAGGGCAGAATACTTATCTATAAATCCCTGCACACAACCCTGAATCATGGCTGGGAACATGGCAACCTGCGCATCAAACGAAGCCTTGAAGGCAGAGGCAAACGCAGCAAAATCCCTGTTGAGAATCGCATTCCAGCAATCATCGGCAGCCTTGGCAAGATTCTTCACCTTAACCTCGTTGATATCCTTGCCTTCAATCACAGAACAACCCGGACGACGTGGCTCCATCGGAATCATGCAGACGTGGCTCTCTACCCAAGAGAGAACATCCTCGTCATCGCAAGTCTCAAACTTATCAGGCCAGAAACGGTTGTCATAATGATGGCGCACCAATCCAGGCATGCAGATACCGATGGAATCCTGGGCACCGCTGATGATGCCGTCGCTGCGCTCCGGGTCGTTTTCGAAACAGAACACCAGTTTGGCAAGAATCTCAGGATTCATATCAGGCAACTTCACCGGCCATATCTTCTTAATCATGTTTCGGGTTGAAGTAGAAAGACCACAGCGTTCACGCACCTCGAAGGTAGGAATAAGCGACATGGTTATCGCCCAGCCAGGCGCATAGCAACTTACGTAAGGCTGGTCAATCCAGGTGCCAGCCAGGTCGAGACGGGTAGGAAGCTGGCAGGTAGAATCCTTGATATCAGTGCTCGAACGCGCCTTCAAGCCTTCGGCAGGCGTACGCTCCAGCACCACATACTCAATGCCACGCTCCTCACAGAACTTGCGCTTGGTATCGTTGCTGCCATCGGCATTTACCACAAAGATATCAGGCTTCACCATATCCACCGTAGGGATAAAGTCCATAATGCCATCCCCCTGGTTGATGTAGGCATCCTTCACGTATTTAATAGACTTCACCATGAAGAGACGCTCCTGTTCAGGATAGAACGTCTTATGGTGCTTATAGCCAAGAATCGTCTGGTCGGAACCGATACCAACGTATAGGTCGCCATACTGAGACGCCTGGCGGAAAAACTCAACGTGGCCGCTGTGCAACAAGTCATAACAACCACTTACAAAAACTTTCTTCATTATTTTTAGCTACTTTTCTTTATTAACATTCAACAAAGACTAAAGTCTTTCGGCTACAAAACTACAACTTTTCTTTCATTATTCCAAGAAAAACCTGCACAAATATTCTTTTTTGGGCACAAACCAACCCTTTTTGTGCATTTTTATAAAGAAATATTTGTATAACACACAAAAAAGTGTTACTTTTGCCGACGTGTTTTGTCCCAAATTGAACATTGGAAAGTGAAGAAGAGGGCATCCAAGCGCCCTACAACCGAACTCGAAAACGCCCAACTTGAGTACCGAGCACTAACAACTTAAAGGAAATTATAACAATAACCATTTATTAATATGAGTTTAAAAATCGTTGTACTTGCCAAGCAAGTACCTGACACAAGAAATGTGGGTAAGGATGCGATGACAGCCGAAGGCACCGTAAACCGTGCAGCTCTTCCAGCCATCTTCAATCCTGAAGATTTGAACGCATTGGAGCAGGCTCTCCGTTTGAAGGAGCAGAATCCAGGTTCTACAGTTGGAATTTTGACCATGGGTCCTCCACGTGCTGGCGAAATCATCCGCCAGGGTCTCTATCGTGGTGCAGATACAGGTTGGTTGCTCACCGACCGTCTCTTTGCTGGTGCTGATACATTGGCTACTTCTTATGCCCTTGCTACAGGTATCCAGAAGATTGGTGACGTTGACATTGTAATCGGTGGTCGCCAGGCTATCGATGGTGATACTGCTCAGGTGGGTCCTCAGGTGGCTCAGAAGTTGGGATTGAACCAGGTTACCTATGCAGAGGAAATCCTCAAGGTAGAGGATGGCAAGGCTACTATCCGCCGTCTCATCGACGGTGGTGTTGAGACTGTTGAGGCTCCATTGCCATTGGTTATCACCGTAAACGGCAGTGCTGCTCCATGTCGTCCTTGCAACGTGAAGCTCGTAATGAAATATAAATACGCTACCTGCCCTATGGAGCGCAAGGGTGATGAGCCTTGGGCTAACCTTTATGAGGAGCGTCCTTACCTCACTCTGAACCAGTGGAGCGTAGCCGATGTAGATGGCGACCCTGCACAGTGCGGTTTGAGCGGTTCTCCTACCAAGGTGAAGGCCGTGAAGAACATCGTGTTCCAGGCTAAGGAAAGCAAGACCCTGACCAGCAGCGATGAGGACATCGACGGACTGATGAAGGAATTGTTGAACGAAAGTATTATCGGATAATCGTCGAAGGATGATTCAGACTCCGATTCATTTAAAAATGCTTTATTAAAAAAGACAATGAACAACGTATTTGTATATTGCGAGGTAGAAGGCACAACCGTTGCCGAAGTATCTCAGGAATTGCTCACCAAGGGTCGTAAGCTCGCCAACCAGCAGGGCGTGGAACTCCATGCCATCGTGGCTGGTACCGGCATCAAGGGTCAGGTAGAGGATCAGATTCTCCCTTATGGTGTAGATAAATTATTTGTTTTCGATGCTGAGGGATTGTTCCCATATACTTCAGCTCCACATACCGACATTCTCGTCAACCTCTTCAAGGAGGAGAAGCCTCAGATTGCACTGATGGGTGCCACCGTTATCGGTCGCGACCTCGGTCCTCGTGTTTCTTCTTCATTGACCAGCGGTCTGACTGCCGACTGTACAGAGCTCGAGATTGGTGATTACGACGACAAGAAGAGCGGCAAGCACTACGAGGGTCTGCTCTATCAGATTCGTCCAGCTTTCGGTGGTAACATCGTGGCTACCATCGTAAACCCAGACCACCGTCCACAGATGGCTACAGTCCGTTCCGGCGTGATGCAGAAGAGCATCTACGAGGGTGAGTGTAAGAAGGAAGTGGTTTATCCAGAGGTAAGCAAGTATGTTCCTGCCGAGGACTTCGTAGTAAAGGTACTCGACCACCACGTTGAGGCTGCCAAGCACAACCTGAAGGGTTCTGCCATCGTTGTAGCCGGCGGTTATGGTGTAGGAAGCAAGGAAGGCTTCGACCAGCTCTTCGAGTTGGCTCATCTCCTCCATGGTGAGGTAGGTGCTTCCCGTGCTGCCGTAGATGCAGGCTGGGTAGATCACGACCGTCAGATTGGTCAGACTGGTGTTACTGTTCATCCTAAGGTTTATATCGCCTGCGGAATCTCTGGTCAGATTCAGCACATCGCCGGTATGCAGGATTCAGGCATCATCATCTCTGTAAACAACGATCCTGATGCTCCAATCAACAAGATTGCCGACTACGTTATCAACGGCAATGTTGAGGATGTGGTTCCTAAGCTCATCAAGTACTACAAGCAGAATTCCAAGTAATCTGCATTACACATTATTTAAATAAGAAAAGTAAAATGGCTAATTACTATAGTGATCACCCTGAGATTGAATTTCATCTCAATCACCCATTGATGAAGCGTGTTGTTGACTTGAAGGAGCGCAACTACGCAGAAAAAGATCAGTTTGAAGATGCTCCTGTCAACTACGAGGATGCCATCGAGAACTACAAGCGATTGCTGGATATTACCGGCGATGTAGCTGCTAACATCATCGAACCAAACTCTGAGGATGTTGACCTCGAAGGTCCACACTTGGAGAACGGCCGCATGATTTATGCCAGCAAGACATTCGAGAACCTCGATGCTACCCGCAAGGCTGGCCTCTGGGGCTTGTCAATGCCTCGTCGTTACGGCGGCTTGAACCTGCCTAACGCCATCTTCTCTATGGCTTCTGAAATCATCGCTGCAGCTGATGCAGGCTTCCAGAACATCTGGTCACTCCAGAGCTGTATCGATACACTTTATGAGTTCGGTTCTGAGGAGCAGCGCCAGAAGTACATTCCTCGCATCTGCGCAGGCGAGACCATGAGTATGGACTTGACTGAGCCTGATGCAGGTTCTGACTTACAGCGCGTGATGCTGAAGGCTACTCAGGATGAGGACGGCACATGGCGTCTGAATGGTGTGAAGCGTTTCATCACCAATGGTGACTCAGACATCCACTTGGTTCTAGCTCGTTCAGAGGAAGGCACCAAGGATGGTCGTGGTCTTTCCATGTTCATCTACGACAAGCGTGATGGCGGCGTAACCGTTCGTCACATCGAGCACAAGTTGGGTATTCACGGTTCTCCTACCTGCGAGTTGGTTTATAAGAATGCCAAGGCTGAGCTTTGCGGTAACACCCGTCTCGGATTGATTAAGTATGTGATGGCTCTGATGAACGGTGCCCGTCTGGGTATCGCTGCTCAGAGTGTAGGTGTTGAGCAGGAGGCTTACAACGAGGGCTTGGCTTATGCCAAGGAGCGTGCTCAGTTTGGTGAGAAGATCATCAACTTCCCAGCCGTTTATGACATGCTTTCAAGAATGAAGGCTAAGTTGGATGCAGGCCGTTCACTCCTTTACTGCTGCGCTCGCTACGTAGATATCTACAAGGCTTTGGAAGACATCGCCCGCGACACTAAGCTCACTCCAGAGGAGCGTCAGGAGATGAAGAAATACACCCGCTTGGCTGATGCATTTACTCCATTGGCTAAGGGTATGAACTCAGAGTATGCTAACCAGAATGCATACGATGCCATCAGCATCCACGGTGGTTCTGGTTTCATCATGGAGTATAAGTGCCAGCGCCTGTTCCGTGATGCCCGCATCTTCTCTATCTACGAGGGTACCACTCAGCTTCAGGTTGTTGCAGCCATCCGCTACATCACCAACGGCACTTATCTCAGCATCATCAAGGAGATGTTGGAGAACGAGGTATCAGATGATTTGAAGGCATTGAAGGAGCGCGTGGCTAAGCTCGTAGATCTTTACGAGGCTGCCATCAACAAGGTGAAGGAGGCTAACGATCAGGCAGTTCACGACTTCCTGGCTCGCCGTCTCTACAATATGACTGGCGACATCGTAATGTCTCTCCTCATCCTCGACGATGCTACCAAGGCACCAGAGATGTTCCAGAAGAGTGCCAACGTATATGTTCGCATGGCAGAGGAGGAAGTTCTCGGTCATTCAGCATACATCCAGAACTTCAAGGCAGAAGACTTGGAGAGCTTCAAGGCATAAGAATCTTTAACTATACAAATAAAAAAGTCCGTAGAAAAGCAAATTCCTACGGACTTTTTTGGTTTATTTCTTCTTTGTATTACTTCGAGTCATTGAAGGGTCTGCTATATACTTTTGTTGTGGATGATTAATCATCTCCGGAATCCAATAGAAGAGCTGCTTGGTTTCCAACAGTACCTTAATATTTTTATTTTTGAATGACTTCGAATTTCTATGTAGCAATACAGAAAGGTCATCCATACTTAAAGGAACTATAGAACACATATCAACCACCAACTTATTAAGAATATCTTTAGGAACCCTTTTCCCGACCTCATCAATTCTATTTTTTATATCATCAGGCAACAGAAGCAACAATTCTTCCCGATTTACACCTTGGTACCTTTCTCCAAAGGTACCAACCTCACCTTGGTACCTTTCTTCAAAAGCTTGGTACCTTTCGTTCTCACGTTGGTACCTTTCGCCTAATGTACCATGCTTACCATGGTACATTTCACCTTGAGGTGGTATCTTTTGAACCAATATACCATGCTTACCATGGTACATTTCGCCTTGAGGTGGTATCTTTTCTCCCAATGTACCATGCTGAGGTAGTATCTTTTCATCTTGAGGTCGTAACCTTTCCCCTAAGGCTACCACCTTGGAGGTTCTTATATAATAAGTGTTACGACCCTGCCCTTTCTTCTCTAGGAATCCAAGATCGCAGAGCTTATGAATCTCCAAACGTGCACGGGCATGAGTAATCGAAGAATCCAGCTGGCGATACGTAGCATTATCTATCGCCCCCACTTCTCTTACAAAGACAAGAGCCAACTTCTGCTCATTCACCAAACCAAACTCGGCATATTGAGCCAACCACTCCATATTCTCCTTGCTGAGGAAATGATGGAGCAGAAGTCTTGCCGTAAACTTATTCGCTTCATGGTTCGACTCAAAAGTCGGCGGCATCAAGCCTGCCTCCTTCATCAATCTGCGCATCGCACCAATACCAGTACCCTTAGTCTCAGCAAGATTCGTATCATGGAAAATCTCACTGATTCTTGGATTGCGAAGCATAGAGCCTGGCTCTCCCCAATCATCCTGAGGTTTCAAAGAATAGCCTGGGTTGTGAATCTCAATACGATTGGAATAGCGGATAATCTGAATCGGCTGATTCACTCGATTAGAACGATGAATATACGAATTGACTATCGCCTCACGTAATACCTTATTGGGAAGAATCGCTGGTGTAGATGCCTGCATGGAATCTTTCTTCAGTTCAAAGCCTTTTGGCAGGTCATCCATCACAGCACTACATGCCTTGTTTACCATGAGGATTAATGGTCCGCGCATATCGATAGTTTGCTCAAAGCGATTATCGCCATCAGCTAACCATTGATTGCCAGAAATTCTAATGTAATCAACTCTGAAAGAAGGAACCAAACGACGAAGCGACATTTGTTTTCCAAAAACCAAGAGCCCCGTATAAGTCAAATCATATCCACCTTGCTTATTCTTCTTAATAGCTCCTAATGCCCTCAACAAATCTACATCATTCAGCGTCAGTTCTTCCGCATCAGGATTCACTTCCTTGCGAAGTTTACGATAGAAATTGAGTGCATTCTCATCTATATCATCAAGGTCTGCATCATCTACAATACAACTATCATAGGTATCAGCAGATTGATAGAAAAGATAAATATCCTCTTCTGAGCATTTTTCATCAGAAGGACCTATACGACGAAACGCCCCCTCAGGCAAACCACGCTTGGCAAAATACGCAGGCTTCTGACTCTCAGGTAACTCTTCGATTTTGACAACAATAACAGTCTTACCCAAATATTCTTCCACATTAATAATCGGGCGAATACGGACATTGAACATTGAATTGCACATAGCGACAAAATCAGATTGAATCTTGTCAGTATTCTCTATATTCTCAGGCTCATAAATAGGCCTGCCGTCTTCAGCTATTCCGGTACGCTTGGCACCTAAAAGCAGATAGCCACCGCACAGACCTGGCTCGTTGGCAAAAGCACAAACCGTTTCCATCATGCTCTTGCCAACAGCCGATGCCGACTTGGCCTCTATTCTTCTATTTTCATCAAAGCTATTTAGCTCTGCAAATAATTTCTTCGCTGTTCTCATTTTCTTAATTATATTATAGGTAAGGGGAACATCATTTGTCACCCTCTTTAGCCTATTCGGCGGTAAAGATAATCAAAAAATCACAAACTTACAAACAAAAGATCGATTTTTTCGCTTTATTCTTCTCATTTTCAGATATAATTAGTATCTTTGTGGCGTTTTAATTGGAGGATAGAGATATGAGTTTAAAATTAATTGATAGGGAAGAGAAGAAAGGCCTTGCCAAACTATGGGAAAACATAGATATTTGGTGGTATTGCCATATTACAAGCAAATATCGTTCTGTTTGCTGTTGGTTTAGAGTGTGCTGTAACAAAAGACGTTGGAAGCTCGTAAAACAAGCAGCCTTCCATACATATCCATTCTCTTATGAATATTTTTATGATTTGCAGAAAACATACATGGAAGAGTTAATAGCACATTATAAACATGGATATTTCGCTACAGCAGAAACTTACGAGCCAATAGTACGTTGGATAAAAATGGCGGTCAAACTCCATGATATTATGCTTGACAATAATGTTGATCTTTTCGAATATGAAGGAGAGATGGAGTTTGTGCCAATAGATGATGGAAAGTTCTATAAAATGAAAGACGACAATGTGAAGTACCATTGCTTGGTAAAGGTAAATATGAAAAACCTTGACCGCTATCTGAAATTATCACATAACCAAAAAGCTAAAGATTGGTATATAGAGCATCCTCATGAACTATACCAGTTGAAAGCATGGTACTTATACCATAAGTTACTTGCCTACTATGCACAAACGTGGTGGGACTAAGACCATTTTTTCGAAGTATAGAACAATCATACGACCAATGGATATATAGCAATACAACAAAAGGATGTATAGTCGTACAACCAAAGAATGTTGCCACTAGGCTCTGCAAATCGGGAATAGGGATTTTCCCTTCTACTTTAGGGAATCCTCCTCTTTTTATTTCAAAAGAAAGCTGTACTTTTGCAACCATAAAACAATATAATAACTTATAAAAAACAGTTTAGCTTATGAAAAGAAATGAAGTGATGGCGCTTATCGCCACAACCATATTGATGTTTGCCGTATGCCTCTCGGCTTCGGCTAAAGGAAAAAGAAACGTGGAGCGGGGAATGACCAAGCAGGAAGTAATAGCCATTCTTGGAAAACCTAAGCTCACCAGTTTCGACATGTATGGGGACAAATGGGAATATGACAAATATAATTATCTGTTTGGAGATTCCAAGTACATCACGGTCTTCTTCGACAGAAACGGAAAGGTTGTGCAGTACGATACAAGAATCATAGAACCAAACAGCCAAACATCGAATGTACAGCAGCCACAACACCCTACCCCACCCATCTACGATGGAAAATGTGATCCAGATGGCAGAACGGATTACGGCTATTGTCTCGATGATGCTTCCTTCTCCAAACTATATAATAAGGTGAAGAAGGCAAGCTTTGATGACAACAAATTCGATCTGATAGAAGTGGCTAGCCTCGGCTGTTACTATTCCTGCGCCCAGGTGGTCCGCATCATGAAGATATTCCCTTTCGACGATGAACAGCTGAAAGCGCTCAAAATGATGGCGCCACATATCGTGGACCCACAGAATGCCATCGTCATCTATCAGTTATTCAGCTTTGACAGCGAAAAGCAAAAGGTGGGAGAAATACTAAGCAGCAGATAATCTCCCTAAAACTTGCATATTCAATGAAAAAGCATTAATTTTGCACTCAAATTGCAAAACAAATGAATACAGATATACTATCAAAAGACAAAGACCCGATGGGTGCCGCTATCCTTGATTATCAGAAATCGGGAAAAGCAGGAAGATTACGTGTGCTATCATCTATGTTCGAAGAGGACGAAATGCCGGTGAAACATCTCTTCAGAAAAGTTGAGGAGATGCCGATGCTGGAGCAGAAGGCCTTGCAACTCACAAAAGGGCGTGTACTGGATATCGGAGCCGGCAGCGGCTGCCATACGCTCGCCTTGCAGGAGAAGGGATTGGAGGTAAAGGCCATAGATATTTCTCCTCTGAGTTGCGAGGCTATGAGATTGAGAGGCGTAAAGGATGCTGAATGCATCAACCTCTTTGATGATCATCTGGAAACAGGTTTCGACACCATCCTCCTCCTGATGAACGGAACGGGTATCGCCGGAAAGATAGAACATCTCCCTGCCCTCTTCAATCGCCTCAAGGCTTTGCTTAACCAGGGCGGACAGATTCTTATCGACTCCTCCGACCTCAAGTACATCTACGAGAATGAAGACGGAAGTTTCGACATCAACCTCAACGGTGCCTACTATGGTGAAGTGGATTATCAGATGATTTACAAAGACATTAAGGGCGACAGGTTCGACTGGCTCTACGTAGATTTCCCATTGCTCAAATCCATCGCCGAAACCTGCGGTCTGCATGGCGAACTCGTGGCAGAAGGCGAACATTACGACTATCTGGCTAGGATTTTCTAAGCATATAAAGATAAAAAGGAGTTAAGATGATGGTCTTAACTCCTTTTTATCTTTTCTTTCTATTTAATCGTCGAAATCGTGACGTCCGAGAAATCATTCATATAATCCAGAATCTCCAGCGTATGGAAACCCCGTTTGGCTTTTATTTCAATGCTCGCCTCCACAAATTCTTCCTTAGAAAATCTCCGTTCTTTCAGTTCGTAAGAATGAACTTCCATGCCTTTCTGCTTGATTTTACTGATGAATTCCTTCACGCTATCCCTTGATGGTGCAGAGAAATTCAGTTCGATGGTAGAGGTTCCCAACTGCGGTATCAGATAATTCAGCACCTCCAATCCCATCAACACCATCGCCGTGGTAAGCATCGCCGCCATATACATGCCCGTACCGCATGCCAGACCTATCGCCGCCGTTACCCACAAGCCAGCTGCCGTGGTCAGGCCTCGAACCACATTTTTCTGAAAGATGATGGTACCGGCACCCAAGAATCCGATGCCCGACACCACCTGTGCCGCCACTCGGGAAGAATCCTTCAGTTCGAATCCGAATCCATATTGAGAAACCACACAGAAAAGCGCACTACCCAACGCCACCAGGAAGTGAGTGCGAAACCCCGCCTCCTTGGCACGATACTCTCTCTCGATGCCTATCGCTCCGCCCAAAGCCAGGGCGAGAGACAAACGAATGGTAAGGTCTACATAGGTTGCATCCATATTATTCCTTTCTTTTAAAGTTTGCTTGCAAAGATAATGCAAACGAGCGCAATGAAAGCTTGCTTTCAAATTGCCGAGTGCAGCTTATCTTCTGCAAAGATAATATAATTCGAAGACAATACAAAATAAAACTATCATTTTTATTACGAAAACATCTTTTTTCTTTGGTAATTCAAGAAAAAAAGCGTATCTTTGCCACGAATGATATTCATATCATTGATATAATATACATGATTCACCTTTTTTAAAACGACAAAAGATATGAAGGTAATATTCTTAGACATAGATGGCGTACTGCAACCGGGCAGTTACCAAGATCGCTTTAAGCACTTGGCAGAAGTTTCAGACTTAGCCAAGAAACTGAACGTGGAACTGAACAACGGGTTCGACTACTACAAGCTGGTAGGAGGCGACAAGGAATATGACAACAAACAGCAAGTCAACAAATACGACATCGGTGCCGTCTATTGGGATTGGCATCCTGAAGCCGTAAAATTGCTCCATGAGGTTATAGACAAGACAGGAGCCAAGATTGTTCTCTCAACCGACTGGCGTGGTAGAGGTCTGGAAGAGATGCGTGGACTCATCGACATCAAGAGATTTGGCAAATATCTCTACGGAGCCACCTATTTTGCAGCCAAGTCTTATTCTTCTACCGATGGCGAGTTATTTACCGATGAAGAAATGAGCAAACAGGAACAAGAGTTCAGGGAAATAACAGGAAACATCCAAAATGAACTTGGCAAGATTTATCCTCCTATAGAAGTTGGCTTCTGGGAAAGATATGTTAATTATCGAACTGCCGAAGTAAGAGAATATCTGGATCGTCATCCAGAGATAACCAGCTATGTAGCCATAGACGACATGTATATTGGCGTAGGTCTCGACGATCATTTCGTTTGGTCAGACAAGGGCTGGATTCGTCAGGAACATGCCGACAAGATGATAGAGATACTCAGCAAGGAAGATGGTCCTTATCCTCTGCCAGCAGAATTGAAGACCAAGGAATTGGAAGAATGGCGAGAGAAGCGAGTATATCACAGTGAGTACTATCATTAAAAAATATTCTTTTTGCTTTCACAATTCTTCAAAGTCTCTGATTACCAACAAGTTTATAGTGAAGGCAGTTTACAAGAAGGAAATATGATCGTATCAATAGGAAGAACTGATATTTCCAACAGGAGAAACAGACACTATTTAGCATCGGCTGACCCGGGGCATCCATATAGATGACTCGGGTCAGCTATATGGATGACTCTAGTCAGCTATATAGATTACTTGGGTCAACCAATACGAGAAGAGCATTCTCCGTCCTTCTTTACCTGCCAGCTACTCCCACTCATCATTATCAATCATCCTCCTGCACCTAACAATCATTTTTTCTCTCCATTATTCTCATTTCACACTCAAGCCACTATGACACAAAGAGTTAACATGAACGTGAAAGCATTTTGAAATAGAGAAACAAAATGCTTACCTGCATTTTTATAGGGGTACTGAGTAGTTCCCCCCATAGCTCAAATGTTAAAAAAGAAGGGAAACTACAAAAAAACAGCCTCCAAATTTGCTTATTTCAAAAATTTTCTCTATCTTTGCCCACGTCTAAGAATTGGCTGAGAGCCCCCTAGGGAGGGTGGAGGCAAGGAAAGGACATATATACATAAAAGGCGTAACTGAACGTTTTGCATTTGACGATGTGAGAACTTCGCAACTTCCAACTGTCTGTCAAAAACAAAGCAACGGGGACGCCCCAAAGGTGGTATTGTATATAGCCGCGAACTGGCGTCGGGCGATTTTTTGGTCGCCCGATTCCTAATGGTGAATTATATAATGACACGGCGTGGGGCTTTCAGCGTTGTTCGTTCCGACAGACAAGGTAATGCGAAGACCTTCACATCGTGGAACGAACGACAGAACTGGCTCCACGTTTTTTTGTATATATCCAGGAAGAATAATTAAGAACCAGTCAAAAGGGAGCTGTTTTGACTTTATGCTAAGAACTATATACAAAGATGAAGAAAAAGTTATTTTTGCTATGCTGCCTGTTGCCATTGTTGACTTCATGTAGTACCTTTAAGGAATATGTCAGTCCAGAACATCCTTTTATCATGTTGGCTTTTGCCATTGCCATATTGGCTTTCTGGGTTGGTGTGTTCTGTTTTCTTTTAAAATTTGCAGGACTGATAGTAGGAGAGATTTTGCTTTTCTTTCTTCCTTTCGGAATTCATAATAGATAAAAAATGATAAGTTATGAAAGAATATTGTGGAATTAAATATGTAGTGGCGATTTTGTTCTGCTGCTTTTCGCTGATTGCAAGTGGCATGAGCTATAGAGTTCAGACGAACGGCCAACTCAATATGAGGGTTAATCCGACCGTTGAGGCTTCTGTTGTTGGAAAATTGCAATCTGGTGACATAGTGGAAAGCAATTCCGAAGTTGACGGCAATGGTTGGATTGAGGTAAGTTATCAGGGAATGAATGGCTATGTGAAGGCCAGCTATTTGCAAGAGGTAACAGACGATGCTGGAGAAAAAGAAAAAATCATGGATGATGGCAGTATGTTTGCGTCTATGATCAATACGTTGTTAGGTGCTCCTGCCAATGGGTCAAAGAAATTGGCTTATCTCATTCTTGCGGAAATACTTGTCATGTGGTTTATAGGAAAATTCATAAGAGGTTTGACGTTCTCACTTGAAGATACCTATACCTACGCTGGAGAATGGTTGAAATGGACTACTCCTATTATTATGTTAGTGACAAGTGCTACGATTTTTTATTATGTAAAATCCATGGGAGCTAATTCACTTTGGTTCCTGCAGCCTTCTGTGGTGAAGTCATGGTGGTATGTTATTGTAAACTTTATCTTTTTCTTCTATGCCTTTTCCAATCTTATCTTGTTTTTCCTCAGAACGATTGGTGATTTGGCGGAGTGTTTTGAATGTGACAGTATCAATATCAAGGTTGGAGTCATCGGTTGGGGGCTTGGAATTATAGGTCTAGTCGTTTCTTTCTTGTCCTATGGGTTATTCGGAAAAAATTGGTTTGACTATATATTGTGGTTTGAACTAGTGGTGCAAGCCATTCAGGTTATTATAATAGTATGTAGCATAAAGAAAAACAAGGCAATAGGAATTGTGTTTAGCTCTGTCGTTTATCTTGTTGGCTCTGCTGCCATTGTTCTTTTGGCATTGCCATTGGCCGCTATTGCTACATGTGTTGCTATCGCTTTAGTCGTAATTTGCTTCCTTCCAAAAGGTGTTGACGTAGCAGTTAGTGCAAATGCAAGCGAAAACTCGGAAACAAGCCCACAGCAAGATGATGAGTATAATCAGGTGATTAAGAACGGTGGTGTATTTGGTTCAGATATAAAGGCCAAAGACAGTGGCTTTACATCTTTACAAGATGAAAATGGAAATATTTGGGATAGGAACGATGATGGAAGCTATTCCAAGAGGTGAGATATAGCTCTTGGCTAAACATAAGAGGAGAATCATACTCTCACGCTCCTCTCATGTTTTGTCAAGCACATTTATTAAACAGCACAGAATAAGGAGAGTTTATAGGTAAAAAATATATAGTTATGGAACAAAGTAAGGTTACATTGTTGAAAGTAGTAAATGGTTTTTTATTGTTTTTTCTTTTTGGCTTGATAGTAGGTTGTAGTTCTAAACCAACAAAATCGAGCGGTGATGCGAATGATACCGTATCAATTACTAAGGATACGGTTGCAAAGCTAAGTGCCAAGGAAATAGTCGCAGAAACATTTGGAGTGGACTTGGGACTTAGTGTAAATTGGGCAGAATGTAATGTCGGAGCCTCAAAGCCGCAGGAATTTGGATTGCTTACATCTTATGGTAATGTGGATGGACGCATTACCCCCGCTCCTCCTGCTGTCGACATTAGTGGCACTCCACATGATATTGCCAGGGTAAAACTTGGTAAACCATGGCGCATGCCTACTTATGACGAGCTGCTTGAACTTATGAGCCAATGTACATGGGCTCATGAGAAATATAAAGGTGTACCAGGTATGAGAGTGACAGGTCCTAACGGCAATTCTATATTCTTACCAGAATGTGGCGGTTATATTTTGGATGAATCATTGGCTAGGCAACTGTCTAAAATCAAGAACTTTGATCCTACGGATTGCCGTGGAAGCAATAGTGATGAATCATATTATTGGGTAGGTACGACCAAAGAAGGATTATTTCCTTTCTTGAAGATTGAGAATGGCGGCAATTCATATAAATGGATGCTTACTATTCAGGGTTGTGAAGCCTATGCTGTTCGCCCAGTGGCAGACAAATAAGAATGTCACTTCTTCCCTGTATGGATACTGTTAGAAAGATAAATCTGTTATAATGACAAGAACTGGAAAAATGAGAAAAATATTGTTTTTAATCATGTGTATGTTTGCCTTCTTGGCTAACATGCAAGCTGCGAAATATGACGACGTGACAGTGGATGGTGTGAAATATCGTGCCATCACGGATTCTACGGCAGATGCATCCATCGCAAAAGAGCAGCCTGTTATCACCATTGTGCCTTATGTGAAAATCAAAGGAAGAACATATAAGGTGGTGAACATAACTTATACTGAATTAAAATATAAGAAATGCGAAAGTATAATTGCTATCAATTTACCAAATACGTTAATAAGACTTGATAATTTAAGTGGTACAAGTATATCTTCAATAGACATACCAAATTCTGTTCAAGAAATAGGATCTGGTGCCTTTATGTTCTGCCATAAGTTAAAAGTAGTCAAAATCCCTTCTTCTGTAAAGAAAATGAACCAAAATGTTTTTTATGGATGTTCATTGGATGAAGTTATTATTCCTAATTCTGTAAATAAAATGGGAAGTGGGTGTTTTGAAAACTGCAAGATAAGCAAACTTACTCTTCCTGATATGGAACCAGTCTTTGAAAAACACTATGGTACTCTAGGAAAGGATACCGAAGGGTTGGGCATCGAATGCACGATGTCTACAGTGATAAGAGGAAATAGCTCTGAAAAATGCCCACAATGGGTTATCAGAGATTTCTTGGCTATGAATTCAATAGCAAGAACAAATACTGATTTCTACAAAAATGTTCTTGCCCCATACAAAAGCTCATTTAGTTGTTTCGCCAATAGTAAAGTCATAGCAGAAATAGAAAGTTGGCAGAAGAAGAAGGAATATGAGACCACGGCACAATGGTGTACTCGCGTTACCGAGGAAACCCGAAAGGCTAAGGTGAAGTCTTGTCTTGAAGAGCTGAAGAAAGAGTACATCAAGGAGCGAACCAGCAAGAGCATACAAGCTTTGATTGGAAAATACGATGCCGACTATGCCACCTTCCCTGTTTATATGGCGGGACTGGATACTGTTTATGTGAAGGTGCCGCAGGGGCAAGCTCCTAATTTCAAGGAGCATTGGACGGATGTTCGACTTTATCCAAAATATGGTGTGGTCAATGACCAGCTGGCTTTGCTTTCTTGCTCGTTCAAGTTGAATGGTAATACCTATCAGACGCTGAAGAGTTATGCCGGTGACAACTCAGCCGACAAGACAAAGGAGTTGCTTGCCAACCTTTCGCCTCTGGAAATAGACTTCAGCGCAGGGCAAGACAAGAAGCCTGTCAACAAAGATACTAGTGCCAACAACATGGCAGCAGCAACAATTAAGGTGGATGATACGCTGGACAATAAAGTCCCAGTAAATCCAACCACCAACAAGAACTCCTTTGTGGTGATTATCGGAAACGAAGACTACCAACGAGTGAGCAAGGTGAACTATGCGCTCAACGATGCAAACACCTTTGCCAATTATTGTCAGAAGACATTGGGCATTCCACAACAGAACATCAGATGCTATCGCAACGCAACATACGGCACGATGCTTTCTGCCCTGGATGAAATCAAGGGAATAGCCAATGCCTATCATGGCAACCTGGATGTCATCTTCTATTATGCTGGTCATGGTGTGCCAAGCGAAGCAGACAAGAACGCTTACCTGCTTCCTGTGGACGCAGACGGTGTTAGAACTGAAGTTTGCCTCAGCACTAAGCGTCTCTACCAGACCCTTGGAGAACTGAAAGCCAAGAACGTGGTGGTATTCATGGATGCTTGCTTCAGCGGAGCACAACGAGGTGAAGGCATGTTGGCATCTGCCAGAGGTGTAGCCCTAAAGGTTAAGGCAGACGTGCCACAAGGCAACACCGTGGTATTCAGCGCAGCCTCAGGTGAAGAGACAGCCTTCCCTTACAAGGAGAAAGGACATGGTATGTTCACCTACTTCCTCCTGAAGAAACTACAGGATACCAAGGGCGATGCCACGCTGGGTGAAATTGGCGAATATGTGAGTGAAGAGGTGGCAAAGCAATCCATCGTCACCAATCACAAGAGCCAGACTCCTACCATCATCGCCTCAGAACAAATAGACAACTGGAAAGAAATCAAACTAAAGAAATAACGATTATGAAGAAACAACAAACTCAACCTAAAAGTCGCCACACACTCAATCGGTGTGTGGCAGCTTGCATTGCCCTGCTCATGGCAATCTCATTACACGCCCAATCGTTCTCCTTGCCTTGCAAGAAGTATCCAGCCACAGTGCCTTTCAAGACCGAGGCTGGCGTTGATAGATACTGGCATGTAACAAGTGTAAAATGCCTCGGTGCAGCCAATGGTGGCTACAAGTTCCGCATATCTGGCATAGCCAAGAAGACAAGCCACAAACAGAACGTAGACATTTTCTACATCATGCCTGGCAACAAGTTGCGTGTAGCTGGTGCTTACTTCTTCCCTGCCATCACAGAGGGAAGCAACTTTAGTTTCACTATTGTCTCGGCTTTCAGAGGATATGCACCATCCAAATTCAATGGTTTCTTCATCTTGAACAAGTTTCTTGCAGCAGAGTTGAAACAAGAGCAAGAGGCAGCAGCAGAAGAAGCAACAGCAGAAGAAGAAGACCAAACGATACAAACTGAACAATCCGTCCAGGAGGATGAAGATGATGAAACATCAAGTATCACCCCAGTCACAGCCTCAACCACAGAAAACGAGGCTGCAACACAAACCATTGTCGCCTCCCCAAAGTCTTACAGCATCTCCAAGACAAGACCATCATGCAGCTATGCTTGGCCAGGTCTGTCCATCACTTCATTGAGCATCACAGAAAAGGCAACAACCTTGAACATGCAATTCAACAATCGTCTCTACCATGAAGGATGGATGAACATCAACAGCAATGCCTACCTCACCATACCTGGCACTAGCATCAAAGCGAAGCTCAAGGGAGCCTGGGGTGTTAGCACCAGTCCAGGTAAAACCAACATCACCTACAACGAGGTCAGAACATTCACTTTGATTTTTGAGCCATTGCCAGAAAATACCACCACCTTCAATTTCTATGAGACTCCAACAAGCAGATGGAAGATAGAGGGGGTAAGAGTGAGATAAAAACTAGCATTTTTAAAACAAAGAATAATTATTTATGAAAAGATTTATTATCATACTAATAGCATTGATTAGCTCTACATTAGCTTTTAATCAAGCCGTTAAAGCACAAAATCGAATTAAGGTTCCTGTATTCGAAAGTGTCGTTACTGCGAAGAATGGCAGTGTAAACATCAGAAAAGAAGCTTCAACAAAAAGTGATAAAATTGGGAAAATCTACGCTAATCGCAGATTCTATCCTCTTCTTGAAGAAACAGACGAATGGTATTGCATATTGCTTCCTGCGACAGAAGATGAGTCACAAAAGAAAGATGGGTTAGTAAGATGTGGATATGTATCAAAGACATACAGTAAAGCCATTGCCATCGATGAGAACTTGAAGGATTTATCTAATCTTGCGAATTATCTAGAAACAAAAATGGACTGCAAAGAGTCCAAAAGAATGGAAGGAGATTACAGGAACAATCTCATTGTTTCCGGAACCTTTTCTAAATATTTCAATGAAGAAGGAAGATGTGTTGCGATAGAAGAAGGAAGATTTATTGGTATTCCACACAATGGCATTATAACAGGAATGTATACTGACAAAATGGATATTATAACATATATACTTGGGCACAACTTTGCAGATTTAGACAAATTGGAGGACATCTATGGAACTATGAGTTCTGACCAAGATGAGTCGTCTAACTCTAAAGACAACATTCTGACTGACGAACAGATAGCCAAATCTCTTAAATTTGCAAATAACGCCATTATGTATGTCGTCCCTCATTCCTTCGACTCCAAAAAAGATTGGCCTGGAGGAGAAAATAAAGATTTTGACAATAAAGGCGTAGAAGTAATGTATGTAGATATGGAGAAGTATCCATTCAAGACCGAGATCATTCAAATCAGCAACAACAAACCATTCTGCTATTCCGTAGTAGGTCATGAGTAGAATTGCTAAATCAAAAAAATGATAGCGATGATTAAAAGAATTTAAACTATAAAAAAGGACGATATGTACAAATCTATTTTGGAAAAGAATGTTATTAAGGCTTTTTTATGCCTAACACTACTCACTTGCTGCACAATGCCTAAGCAAGAGAAACTAGTAACTACCATAGATGGCAAGACTTACGTTGATAGTACTGAATCTACTATCAGGGAAGAGCAGGCAAAGGTAGAAGAAGTAAAGAAAACCAATCCTGAAGTAGACGGTGTAGATTTAGGACTCAGCGTTAACTGGGCTACCCATAATGTGGGGGCATCAGCCCCTCATAAAGTAGGCTACCTGATTCCACTCGGCAATGTCGTAGGTAACAAGAAGCCAGCCAAGCGACACTACGAAGAAGTGTCTGGTGCATCAGACATAGCTACCGTAAAAATGGGTAAAGAATGGCGCATGCCTACAGCTCAAGAGATGCTAGAACTGATTGACAAATGCACTTGGGAGAAAAAGACTATAAAGGGGGTAAAAGGAGCTAAAGTTACTGGTCCAAGCGGAGAGTCTATCTTCTTGCCTGCCCCAGGAGAGTGCATCAAGCTGAAAGAATATCTAGACTTAGATTATGACTGGGAGCCTAACGACGTAGGCACCATTGCTTGGTATTGGTGCGGCACACCTTTAGAATACCGCAATTGCCTCCACTTCCGTCTATCTAAAGGCAGCATGGTTGAAACTAGCATGATGATAGCAGACACAGAGACATTCTGCAATGCAGTGAGAGCAGTTAAAGAAAAGTAACTAAATATATTGATAGCAAATAACTTAGCATAAAAAATATGGAGAACAAGAAAATAACAACTAACAGCGTTTATGAAATGATATGCTCTCTGTGTATCATTGGCACTATGTTCATGCCATGGATGGACATTACTTTTATGGGAGAAACTATCTCAAAGAGTATGATTGATGCAGATAAGACACCGCCTATAGTGTACATTATCAGCACATTGTGCATCGTAAACTTCTTTGTCAAGTTCTTTAATCGTTCATTGTGGTTATCTTTAATCACCGCAGCCTTTCCTCTAGGATATGTCATAGAAATGGCAAATCAACTGCATGAGATTAGATCTAGAATGGGAAGTGATTTTACGATGGGACACGTTTCGTTAGGAGGCGGTGCCATCGTAGCAGCATTGTTGACTGTAAGCATATTAATTTCCGTGTTTATCAGTTGGATAATTTATATGCAAGAAAAGGCATCAAATAGTCCTCGGGAGAAATTCAAACGATATTTTGTGTTTGCAGGTATTGGTCTCAGCATACCTATTGTTGATTTTTTCTTCTTCTTCCATTATCTGACAGAAGTAATAAATAATGAAGATATCAGCAATAGTACAATGGGAATCCTCGCCTTAGCATTTCTAACAGCAGGAATCCTTGGAGTATTGATATTCATACAATATCTCCTTCTGGCATTCATGACTTTGGCATACAACAAAAAAGGGAAAAAGAATCAACATACCATAATCTCTACAGATGTACAGACAGTACACAACACCGAAATTAGCGAAGCACCAGAAAGTAAAATAGAAGAAAAAACGCAAGAGAAGTCTAATCGCACTCTCCTCTACTCCATCGGTGGCGTTATCGCGGTTGCCATCATTGGTATCATCTGTTTCTTCGCTTTCGGGAAGAGTAAGAAGAGCGAGAGCATCCTCGGCCTACAAAAGCCAAAGTGGGAGAAGTTCGTACACATGAAGGGTAAGGAGACGGCATTCTTCCAGACACCAGACATTAGCAGCCCCCGACTCATGCAGGCTTGCAATGACGAGGGGTGCGGTATTGACTATCAGTACTTATGGACTGGGGACAAGCCGAACTCTGGATATAAAGACCTTCAAAACTTCAAGTATGAGGATGCGACTTCTGTATTCCCAGTCGTAGAGGAGCAGGAAGGTTGGTATAAGGTTCAGATAACAGAATTGGGCGATGTGCGTGAGGCATATGTGGAGAAATCGCAATGCGAAGAGGTTAAGCCAGAACCTATCACACAGGAAGTACTCGGCAACATCAGTTCAGACTACAACCTGCAGGAGAAAGGTAAAAACAAGAATCTCTGCTTTGCCCTCAATACAGAAGAAGAAATTGCACGTCTGAGAGTAGGTGAACTGTTGGATGGGAACTGCCTAGCTTTCCCTTTTGCATACGAAGCAACTACGGAAGAGAGTGACACTACAGCCACATCTTATTTCGAAGTATCTGATTACACAAGCGATGATGGTACCAAGTCATACTCTTTCAGCATATATTACAACCCTAGCCGTATTGTTGCCAAGGATGATTACAAGACTTTCGACACCAAGTCGCTCACAGAGGAGGAAATGACCGACATCGTAACCAAGGTGACAAGCATCAAACAGAAATTCGACTGGATTACCTATGAGTATTACTTCCCATCGGTATCAACCGAACACCTCTTCTCTTTCCGTGTTTTCGATGAACCAAGCGATGAAGAAACATCTTCTGCTACGGAAGAAAAGAGCGTAACCGATTACAAGGTAGAAAACAAGAAACTGCTGGCACTCGTCGGCAACGAATGGATGGAAACTGGTTTTTACACAGAAGATGGCAACATCGAAATCTATCATCAAGAAGATCTTGACAATGACGGCAATTATGAAATCATCTTGCAGATATTCGAAGGTAATGCCTACGACAATCCTTTCATAGTCTATTACGATAAGACATCCAGCACTTTCAAGCGAACCAAAAGCATGGAGTTGGAAGAAAATCCAAGCCTTGAAACAAGATATGATCCCCATACTCTCATGATACAAAAAGAAGGTTTGCGAACCATTAAGTATGTTTTTGCAGAAGGCAAGCTGAAAATAGAAAGCGACAATATGGAGAACGTGGGAAGAATACGTAGCACACTGAAAGTCGCTGACATCTACTCTGGCAGCGAGGAAGGCGAGAGAAACATGACTTTCGACTTCGATGGAGATGGAGAAGAAGAAAACATCACATTCCATCGTAGCATGACTCATGCCGAAGACTATGGCGAGCGCATTGACATAGTAATGGTAAAGTGGGCTGACGGAAGAGAGATTGGCAGCGAAAGCAACTCTTTGCTAAGGGCAGGAACCTTCAAGTTCCTGGTTTCCGAGACCAACGGAATGCCTGATGTCATCTGCGACAACTATCTCAAGAAATGGAATGGTTCCAACTATGAGACTGCGGAATAAGATATTTCAATAATATAAAGAAAGACGAGAATCAGTTAACAGAGAGCTAACCAATTCTCGTCTTTATTGTTTTGTTTTTATTCAATTATTTTATCTATCCTGTACCGCTTGCACACATTGTTGTTAGAAATGCCCAGGATGAGTTTGTCTCCACAAGTTCCCTTATAAGCTAACCACTTGAAAAAATCAATGAATCAGTATGCCTAAAGGGCGAATAAATGCAAATATACAACTTTTTTTGAAAGAAAGGCGAGAATTACAAAAAAATAATGTATCTTTGCAACTGTTAGTGCCAAACTCGGCAATTTACTCAATTTATTCACAAATACACATTAATTTATATATATGGCAACAGTTGACGACAAGAAGATCATCTTCTCAATGGTGGGCGTATCTAAGATTATCCCACAAAACCAGAAACAGATTCTGAAGAACATCTACCTATCGTTCTTCTACGGAGCAAAAATCGGTATCATCGGTTTGAACGGTGCCGGTAAATCTACGTTGATGAAAATCATCGCAGGACTTGAGCAACCTACCCAGGGTGAGGTGGTTTGGAGCCCAGGCTACTCTGTGGGCTACTTGCCTCAGGATCCTCCGCTCGACGAGAACAAGACCGTGAAGGAAAACGTGATGGAGGGTGTGCAGAAAATCTATGATGCACTCGCAGAATACGAGGACATCAACAACAAATTCGGTCTCGAGGAATATTACGGAGACCCTGATAAGATGGACAAGCTGATGCAGCGTCAGGCTGAGGTGCAGGATATCATTGATGCAACCGATGCCTGGAACATCGACTCCAAGCTGGAGCGTGCGATGGCTGCCCTGCATTGTCCTCCTGGCGATTGGCCTGTAACCAATCTCTCGGGTGGTGAGCGCCGCCGTGTGGCTCTCTGCCGCCTGCTTCTGCAGAAGCCTGACGTGCTCCTGCTCGATGAGCCTACCAACCACCTGGATGCTGAGAGCATCGACTGGCTGGAGCAGCACCTGCAGCAGTATGAGGGAACCGTCATCGCCGTTACCCACGACCGCTACTTCCTCGACGACGTGAGCGAGTGGATTCTGGAGTTGGACCGTGGCGAGGGTATTCCATGGAAGGGCAACTACTCTTCATGGCTCGACCAGAAGACCAAGCGAATGATTCAGGAGGAGAAGACTGCCTCTAAGCGCCGCAAGACTTTGGAGCGTGAGTTGGAATGGGTTCGCATGGCGCCTAAGGCACGTCAGGCTAAGGGTAAGGCTCGTCTGAACTCTTACGAGCAGATGCTCAACCAGGAGCAGAAGGAGCGCGAGGAGAAGCTGGAAATCTTCATCCCTAACGGTCCTCGTCTGGGCAACAAGGTTATCGAGGCTCAGCATGTAAAGAAGGCGTTCGGCGAAAAGGTTCTCTTCAACGACCTCAACTTCATGCTTCCTCCTAACGGCATCGTAGGTGTGATTGGTCCTAACGGAGCCGGCAAGACTACCCTCTTCCGCCTCATCATGGGCTTGGAGCAGGCAGATGGCGGCACATTCGAGGTGGGTGAGACCGTGAAACTGGCTTATGTTGACCAGCAGCACAAGGACATCGACCCTCAGAAGACTGTTTACGAGGTGATTTCCCAGGGCAATGAGACCTTGCGTCTGGGTGGCAGAGACGTGAATGCACGTGCTTACATCAGCCGTTTCAACTTCTCGGGCACCGACCAGAGCAAGCTCTGCAGTGTTCTCTCGGGTGGTGAGCGCAACCGTCTACAGTTGGCCTTGGCATTGAAGCAGGAGGGCAACGTATTGCTTCTCGATGAGCCTACCAACGATATCGACGTGAACACGCTGCGTGCCTTGGAGGAAGGTTTGGAGGCATTTGCCGGTTGTGCAGTGGTTATCAGCCACGACCGCTGGTTCCTCGACCGTATCTGTACCCACATTCTTGCCTTCGAGGGCAATGGCGAGGTCTTCTTCTTCGAGGGCAGCTATTCTGAGTATGAAATCAACAAGGCGCGCCGCCTGGGCGATACAGAAATCAAGAAGGGTCGCTACCGCAAGTTGATGGAGGAATAAAGTTTCGAAAAAGGAAGCAATGATAGATTTCTGGGAAAGGAATAAAGTTTCGAAAAAGGAAGCAATAATAGATTCCTAGAAGCAATTAAATATTTAGCCTTAAGGGAAAAAATATTTTCCCTTAAGGCTAATTTTTTTTTGCCTTAAGGGTAAATATTTACTTTACTACTACCTTGCGGGTAGAACCATCGCTCATGCGGATGATGTTGAGACCCTTCTGAGGAGCAGAGATGCGCTTGCCGTCAGCAGAGAAGCGAGCCACCTCGCGAAGCTCTACGCTGTTCCACTTGTTGGCAGCAATACCAGTAGAAGTATTCTTCTCGCAACCTACATTGTCGATGCAAACATAGCAAGAAGTGTTCAATCCGTAAGAACCTTTATCTGTACCGTCAAAGCTGACGTTCAGGGAAACCACCTTGCCCAAAGAAGAAAGGTCAATCCAAGCCCAGTCTGTGAGGCAGGTCCAGTCAGCCTCATTTGTAGAACGGTAATCAGCCAGATAATAATCTACAGAGGCTGTAGCAGTCTTGTCTGCCTTCACACCTGTGAATGTAACCTTGAACCAGGAACCCTGCGCAAACTTCTGAGCAGATCCATTGCCATTCTTCACGCACTCTACAGTCCATGCAGAGTTGGTGATATTCATACCCTTGATAATTCTGCCTTCAGCATCACCATCAGCCACCTTGATGATTTCCATCTGCTCGTTTGGAGTACTGCTACCATAGATGACGCCATAATTGGCTGAACCAGCAGCACCATGACCTGCAGCAGAATTCCACTGGTCAGTTGTGTAATCAGCAAAAGATGTTGCGGTCATGTTGCTATAAGAACAGCCAGTCCAGGAACTCCAAGCTGGTGTGAACGAGTTCACAAACTCATAAGAACCACTTTTAAAGGTACCTACCATATTCTTGCTACCCCATGCGCCTTCTACTTCTACAGCATTATCAGCAGGACCAGCCCAGTGGCTCTCAGGCTTCAAAGTCAAATCGTCGAAGGTTGCCACAGCAGCATCCTGCGAAGCCTCAGCAGCCACTGCTGCACTGTTATCCTGTGCATTCGCTACAGATGAAACACTCAACAAGGCTGCAACGAAAGCAGCCGACAAAGAATACGAGTAAATCTTTTTCATACTTTACATTATTTATTATTAATAATTGAATTTTCTGTTTGATTGATGATTCGCCCCAGAAGAGGACTTTACTTGAAGATTATCTTCTTGCCATTTCTGATATAAATACCCTTCTGCGGAGTAGCCACACGGCGACCCATCAGGTCGTAATAGCCATCATCCTTGGCGGCAAACTTACTGTCGGTCTTGATGACTGAAAGTCCTGTAGAGGTACGAGGGGTGATGATGATAGGATTCTCATCATAGCCTTTTACCAGATGAAGATCCTGGAAGCCTGTTACCTCAGTAGAAGTCTCGCCCAGCCAGCCACAATACTGGAAGGTTCCGTTCACCACCTTCACGAAGTTGATTTCCTCCAAATCCACGTGGTTGCCCTGCTCATCCACCGCCCAGTCGATGTCGAAGGTGGAGTAATCATCCGTATTGAGCGAAGCATCCACATAGCCATACGAATCCTTGGCGTAGCGATAGAGCACCCAGTATTGCTTAGTTTCACTACCGTAATTCACGGCATTGTTCGGCAACTTACCTCCCTTGAAGGTTAGGGTTTCACCTTGCTCCCACAAAGGCCAGAAAGACTGCTTGTGGAATGAAATCTTCATGTGATAGCCCGTAGAATCCCGGCGTTCACCGTTCTTATCAGTCCATGAAGCCTCCCACTTGATATAGTTATCAAACGAAGAGAACATCTGCGAATGCTCTCCTTCCTCTGCCACTGGCTTGTGATAGGTGATGGAGAAATCGTGAATCTCATCTGTATAATACTCAGAACCAGCCAGCTCATACCACTTGCAGGTGTTCACATCATCACCCACACCCACATACACGATGCCCGGCTCAAAAGAACCGCCGATGGTTTCCTTGCCATATTTCGGGTCACCGCTGCTATAGAAGCCGTTGCCCTTGATGCGGAGGTCGGAACCTCGTTTGTTCTGTACTGGGTGGTCGAACTTCACGGTTACGTATCCGCCGTAAGTACCCAAATGCACAATCTGACCATCATTCAAGGCTTCGGTAGCCTCCTTGCAAACCTCCTCGTGGGTGGTTCCCTCCTCAGCCTGAGGCATGGTGTTGACAAACTGGCCTGGAGCTGGATGCAACTCCACAACTTCTACATTCTGTGTCTGTGCCGAAGCCACTCCCATGGAAAGGCTCAGCAATGTGCTCATTAAAATTCTATTCATATCTTCTTATATTAAAGTTGTTATATTGATTTTTCTCATTTATTTTCGTAAACCGGCAAAGCCAGGATATGCGCCGGATTCACATACGTTTTCTGCGGCGCAAACACCGGCTGTCCCTCCTTGGTGTAGCCATAAAGATAACCCGCAGAACCATAACTGCCCGCATCCGTGAAATACACGTTTTGGGTATAAGGCGAGATGTAAAGCTCGTATGGCGAAGTTATCTCCTTGATTTTCTGAGTGATGGCTTCATTGAAGATACCATCTTTCACCTCCTTGGTCTCAGGATTGATGGTCTTGATCTGATAAACATACGCCCCCGTATTATACGAGAATTCGGAACCAACGGTATAAAACAGTTTGCCATCGGTGGTATTATAGGTACAAGGGAAATCGAAAGTAGAAACCTTATCTGTCTTGCAATCCACTATCACCGTCTTAGGCTTCACATTGTAATAATCTCCGCAGGAATTGATGCAGAGATACTGGCCTGCCTGCGACATTTCGCCATAGAGATTGATGCAGCCCGTATCGATGGTCTTAATGGATTTCATCGTCTCAGCATCCACCACCTGCACGGTGGTTTCATACGCATGATTCTCAGAGAAAGCGTAGCCTCCGGTATTTGCCACATAGAGTTTGCCCTCATAAAGACGCACTCCTTCTGGCTCCCAGCCCACCTCGCAAGTGGCAACCACCTGCTTGGTCTTCACATCAATCTTAGCCACATACCCCTTTTCGAAGGTCTGGTTGCCACATTTGTGAGCATAGGAGGTGATGTAGAGATAGTTGCCGTCTGCGCACATGCGGCGATTGTTGGGCACATTCTCGGTAGCCCCGCAAGCCGTTCCGTCGGGATGAATATACTGGATAATGTTCGACCAGTTCACGGCGATGGCAATGAGCGTATCATTCACCTGGACGATGTCATTGGGCGTATCTCCCAGTTTGCTGCCGTTCACCTGTCGGAACCACTTGTTGGTGAGCACACCCGCCGTTCCATCGTAATAGGAAAGCTGCCCGTTATCCGACTGCCAGTTTCCCTCGTTGCAGACGATGAGATTCTCGCCGATAAGCGTAGGAGGATTTACCGGCTGAGAATCATCCGCTCCATTCTCGTTGGAACAGGCGACAAAACTGAGCGATAATCCTATCATCGCCAGCATTCCTAATATCTTATTTCCAAATTTTATTCTCATTTTCAGAAAATCTATCATCTATAAACTATTAACTATAAATTATCAACTATCAACTATAAACTCTCAACTATAAACTCTCAACCCTAAGGGTTACGCCAAATCTCCTTCCCGGCATCGGCCAGCGCTGAATCATCTCGTAACGCTCGTCAAAGATGTCCTGGCACTCTGCCTCCACCGTATAGTGGCGCAGGAATCGGTAGCCTATCTTCAGGTCGGTGCAGTTGTACGCCGACAAAGGGTCTTCGATGGCATTCTCCGCCGTCCAATATCGCTTATCCACAAACATGTGGGAGATGGATGCAGTCCACCCCTTATATAATAAGGTATAGACCGCCGTCATCGACCACCTAGGCGAATAGGCGATGAAATCATTGTAGGCATCCTCCTTCGGGTTGGTGCGGTTCCGGTCATCCTGATACGTGCCCGTAAGGAGCAGGGAATGCTGGCGATAATGCGCATTCACGCTCACATCCACGCCCATGCAGCGGGTGTAGCCATAGTTAAGCATCGTCCACTGATACGAACCCTTCAGCGGCAAACAGACGATGCGGTCTTCCACCCGGTTGTAATACCAGTCTGCCTGCACATCCACGAAAGGCTTGCGGAAGGTGATTCCCACATCCACCTGTTTGGTAAATTCCGGCTTCAGGTTACGGTTGCCCACCATCGTATAATAGAGGTCGTTGAGGGTTGGTGCCCGGAACACGGTTTTGTAGAACGAGCGGAGGGTCCAGTCGCCCAACGTATAGGAAGCCAGCGCATTCCACGTCATCTTATGCAGAGGTTTTGCCTTGCCCTGGGTATGGTCGGCGAGATGCGTATAGAGTCCGCTTATGCTAGCCTTCAATCCCCCATGCTGATAGAACGCCGAGAGCGAGCTTTTGCTGTCCAGGCGATAGACGTAGTGGAAATTCTTCACATCGGTGGTGAGGTCACTCCATCGCAGATCGCTGGAAGCTGAGAAGCCGAAATCGCGAATCTGATAGGAAGCCGAGAGCGCCGCATACACATCCTGCTGATGATACCTGTTGTTGGCATGAACCGAGATGTTCTCAGGATAATCCGAACGGTAGTGCAGGAAATCGTTGGCGTATTTCAATATCGCCCTGATGCCTATCGAATGCTGATTTTCCGATGAAGGCTGATGCTTTCCGAAAGGAATCTGCGTGCGATACGACAGTTGCGAGAAGAAGTTGCGGTCCCATTCCCTGCCCACATCGGTGTAGGTATCCGAGAGTCGGCGCACGATTCCGCCCGGCAATCCCCGTCGGGAATTGAAGTAATACGTGTGCCATTGCAATCCCTTGTAGAAGGCGCAGCTTTCTATGCGGAACATCGTAATGTCGGAGTTGCGGCGGGTTCCCGTGGTGTCCTCGTATTCCGTATGATATTCAAACGGATAGTTGCCCTTGCTATGGGTAAAGGCAGCATCTATGAAGCCCCAATTCCGATAACTGTAAGTGGCTGCCAACTTGTGGGTTCCAAACGAGCCTAACTGGTAGGAAGCCTTGAGCTGAGTGCTGTCGGGGCGATGGGTCTTGAGATAAACCGTGGAGGCGGAAGCATATTCCGAAGCCGTCATCAGCATCTCCGTCTTGTTGGCATTGAAGAGCGAAACTGATTCCAGGGTAGAGAGCGAATACTTTCCCAAATCCACCGTACCGTTCTGTGCATTGGTGATGCGTACTCCATCCAGATAAACGCCCACATGCTGAGATCCGAGCGACCGCACGTTCACGGTTTTCTGTCCACCCAATCCGCCATAGTCCTTGATTTGCACGCCCGCCATATATTTCAGCGCATCTGCCACATTATTGGAAGGCAGGTTCTGCAACTGCTGATAGTTGATGGATTGATGGGGAGTAACCTCCTGCATCGCCTTCACCACCACCTCGTCCAAGGCCTGCACCGAATCGGTTCGAAAACTCTGCCCATACGATACAGCATTTGCTGCCATGCATCCCCCGACGCACAGCAGTAATTTTCCTATTCTCATTTAATCTCCTTATACCTTAAACCTTAATATAATAAGTAAATATCTGTATGTCTCCATCACGAACCCATCCCACGGGGTTGGATAGAATCATCGGAATCGTATTCTTTTTATATCCCAGAGATATTCTTTGGGAATTTCTTTTCCGATGGCAACGGCAGGTCTTCTGACTTGCGTCCTCCCAGCATCTCACTCTATGTAAACATAAAAAGATGCAAAACTCATGGCAAGCGGTCTTCCCGAAAAAATGTCAGTGACCATGTTGCTTGCCGCAATAAGACGCTTACAGCAGCGGGACTGTCCGGGCTTCTCACCCGATTCCCTTTTAATCACTACGCACCAGTCCTGCCTAGGGCGGCAGAAGGTGGCAGCGAACCAATTGCGAGTGCAAAGGTACTATAAAAAAATGAATAAAAAGATAATTTTATCAGCTTTTTTATTGCATCAGCGATAAATTTATCTTTTTACTCATTTCCTTTTTATTCTTTTACGATTTTAAGAAGTTCTGCGAAATCATCGATAATCCATTCGGCAGAAGCGAGCTGCTGGCGGGTTCCGTTGCCATAAGTCACGGCACAGGCCTTGCAGCCGGCATGATGCGCCATATCCACATCAAAGTTCATATCGCCCACCACGAGGGTTTCTTCAATAGTTCCCTTCATTTCTCCCAAAGCCTTGAAAACCATATCGGGAGCCGGTTTTACATGCTCCACATCATCGCCTGCCACGATAGAAGAGAAAATATCTTCCAGCTGCATCTGCTTCACATATCCATCCAGCGAGCAATGGTTGCGGCTGCTGGCCATTCCCAGAACATAGCCCTGACGGTGCAACGCTCTCAGGGTTTCTATCACATGAGGGAAGGGCTGCACGATCATCGTCTTCTTGTTCTCCAGGAAGATTTCGCGATAGGTTGCCGCACATTCCAGTCCCTCCTCAGCACTCATTCCGAAGAGCGAGACGAAAGCCTCATCCAGTCTTAAACCGATGGTCTTGGCACAAGCCTCATCCGATTTCACCTCCAGTTTTCTTGCACGCATCGTATCCTGCAAGGTCTTCACGATGAGACTCTGCGAATCGCCGATGGTTCCATCAAAATCAAAAATTATATACTTCATTATTTCTTATTCTTTTTACCCTGTTTTGATAATCGGGCGCAAAGATACGGATAATAACTGAAACTACAAAGCAAATTGCCTACGAATCGCCTTGATGATATTGTTACGGGCCACATCCGGCTTCATCGCTTCTTCTAAAGGCATAGAATCCGGAGTAACCTGAATCACTCTATCAAAACCTGCATCCAGCATCGCCTGCCTGTCACTTACGCCACCCGAGACGAGCCAGATTTTCTGATTGGCACCATGCTCCAGAATCCTTTGCGGCAGTTTCCCCATCAAGGTCTGACGGTCGCTATGTCCCTCGCCCGTAATCACGAGATCTGCATCCAAAATGAGTGCATCAAAACCAATCTCATCCAAGAGAAGCTCAGCCCCAGGACGAGCCTCAGCATTGAAATATTGCAGGAAAGCATAGCCCAATCCGCCGGCTGCACCAGCCCCAGGAGCCTCACTCCTATCATATCCGAAATGCTTGGCGCTTACCTCGGCAAACTTCCTCGCCCTATCATCCAGCATCTGCACCATCTTAGCATCAGCTCCCTTCTGAGGCGCAAAGACGTGAGCCGCCCCGTTTTCGCCACAGAGCGGATTGGTAACGTCCAAAGCCAGCACAAAACTGCATTCCTGTCGGATTTTCTTCCAGTCGTCGCCCATCGCCTTGAGCATTCCGATGCCGCAATCGGATGTGGCGCTGCCACCCAGGCCCACGATGAAATGGCGTACGCCACGGCGCCAGGCATTCATTATCATCTCGCCCACACCCCATGAAGTAGCCTTCATCGGGTTGCGCTGTTCAGGCTCAATCAGAGCCAGTCCTGCGGTCTGCGCAATCTCGATAATCGCCGTATCATCCACGATTCCGTATTCAGCCTCAATCCATCGCATCAGCGCATCATGGGCATGAATCCTCACTCGCTCTCCCTTCATCGCCAAGAGAAAAGCATCGAGCATTCCCTCTCCCCCATCACTCATTTCCAGGGTGATAATTTCGGGAGAAGCATCATCAGGAGACAATTTCCTTCTTTCGGAAGCAGCATCTTCCGCATTCCATTCCCTCACACCCGAAGCTATTGCCTCATTCACCTCCCTGCTCGAAAGGCAACCCTTATAAGAGTCGCAAGCAATTATTATTTTTTCCATGCTTAATCATCAATTATCAAACAACCCCAATTCTCCTTTTAACCTCATCACTTCCTTGTCAAAATCCGACAAGAACTCACGGTCTTGAATCACCCTGAACTTATCATATTCCTCATAAGCTTTCAACCGAGCTTCAAGAGCCGAAACCTTTCCCTTATCTATCAAAATTGGATAAGATGATAATTCAAGAAAACCATCCAAGAACTTGACCCATTGTTCCATAGTCGTTGGAATATGGCGTTTGGCACGATTGGCAGCTAAGTCGATATAAGCAGAAACAATACCATTCAATTCCTTCATCTGTTCTATATGCAAATAATTCTTTGCTATTGTCACATCCGATTTCAACACCTTACCATCAGGAGCTTGAGCCCAAGAAGTTAATCCCATGTGTTTCTTGGTTGCATCGGCAGAAGAATAAACGATTTCTGCTGCCGTCTTACCCGTAATTGCCCAATGCAACTTATTCTGTACCTTGGCATAAAACTCCTGCGTTGTAGTAGCATTCTTCTGATAATCGCAAGCCGTGGCATAAATGTCTGTTATTTTTTGATAAGCCATACGCTCAGATGCTCGAATCTCCTGAATACGTTCCAGCAACTGATCAAACTTCACCTGAACCTGCTTTCCACCTTGCTTAAAACGCTCATAATCTAACACGTAACCGTTTCGGATAAATTCGCTCAAGGTATTGGTTGCCCATTGACGAAAACGAGTTGCCTTGTAACTGTTCACACGATAGCCCACCGCAATAATCATATCCAGATTATATACATTCATTTCGTATTTCTTCCCATCCTCCGCAGTTATCCAAGATTTTTGGATAACTGAATATTTATTGAGTTCTCCGCTGTTCAAGATTTCATTGATGTGATAGCTCACTGTTCGCACATCTACTTGAAAGATTTCTGCAATTCTCTTCTGTGTCGTCCAAACCGTATCTCCATCAAAGACTAATTCCACTCTCAGTTTTCCTTCCGAATCTGAGAAGAACACAATATCCGTATTGGTATAAGTATCAGCATTTTGTAATGAAGAAGAAGATAAATTCTGCTTACCAGAAAAATACTCTAATGCAGGCAATGCATTCTCTTTCTTGGAACTGAGCGACATAGAAATAAGAAGGCAAGCATAACGGGAAAGATGGTAGGACTTCAGCTTTCTCTTTGCCTCACTACCAATAGTAACCATTTCGTTGACTTCAACGAAATGGTCTTCTACACTCTTATTGTTTTGTACACATAAGACCTTAGCCTTATCTATGATTTTGCTAAAATTACGATAATCTGCATAACCAATAACAGATGCCAATTCCCTAGCCGACCAAAATTCTTGTCCAGCCTCATCCATCTGTCTGATACTATCAAATATCTTATTCATATCCTATTTATTTTATCATTCCCTAAAGCATCACCAATGAGGAGTGACGCTTTCACGCCCGCAAAATTAGCCATTATTCCTGAAACCACAAACCTTTTTTGGAAAAACTTTCAAAAACAGTTGCTTCTGATAAGAGCTGATAGAAAAAAGAGGTTAAAACATTTGATTATTAAAAAGATTCCTCGTATTTTTGCAGTAGATTTTTCAAAGGTTTTCTAAAGGTTAAAGGCTTATGTGCAAATATGAAGAAATAGAAGGTTGGCGACTCTCGAATGGCAAGTCGATTCGGGAAATCAACAATGCCGTACACGATGAGGTGGAACGAATCTACCTGGAAGCGTGGGCGAAAGGTATTTCCGTGCCGTATTTTGAAAACGGAAAAACCAATCTTGCAAATCCTGATGGAAGCGATGTAGAAGCAACTCTTGATTTTGCGACACGCGAATATACTATCATAAAACAAGTTGCAGCTCCAGGAAAGGGGAAAATGAGTTACTTACTCCATTAATTACTTCGTAACACCTCTTTTTCTATTAAGATTATGAAAAGAAGACCTGAATTTACAATTATAGCCGGTCCAAATGGAGCTAGCAAAAGTAGGCTTGGAATATTTTATTCTACAGTAAAAGCTTTTGACGGAGACCTTCTAGCAATGTCTCTTCGAAACGAATATCCTGATTGGATAGAGCGATGGATAGATGGATCAGCCTCATCTATCGTTTCGGCGGCTACAAAGCCAAGCAGCATGAAGAAGTAGATACTTCCAGATTCGGGAAATAAAAACGAGAAAAGCTCACCAAGACCCTCAAAGTCCTGGCGAGCTTTCTCTTTATATTAGCATTTTATTTCACTTTCACTTCTATCACATTCTTCGCAGCCTCAGCACTCGAACCACCTACGAAAATCTGATATTTGCCGGGAACCACACGCATAGTATTGGTCTGGGAATCCCAACCCTCGAAACTCTGGCGAGGCAGACTGATGGTTACCTGCTGCTTCTCGCCCGCCTTCAAAGTAATGCGCTTGAAGGCTTTCAGGGTCTTGATAGGTCCCTCAGCATCATCCATTCTACGGATGTAAACCTGCGCCACTTCCGTTCCTTCCCTATTACCTTTATTAGATAAAGAGAAGCTCAAGGAATAAGCCGAAGAATTCTTCACTTTTCGTTCTTCATTCTTCACTTTCTTCAATACCGGCTTTCCATATTCATACGATGTATAGCTCAATCCATGACCGAATGGGAAGAGAGCTTCGCCCTTGAAATAACGGTAGGTACGATTCTTCATCGTATAATCAAGGAAATCAGGAAGATCGGAAGTACTCTTATAGAAGGTTACCGGAAGCTTGCCCGATGGATTCACCTCGCCAAAGAGTACCTTTGCCACAGCTTCGCCACCCCGTTCGCCCGGATACCAAGCCTGAAGGATAGACTCCGCATTTTCGGTTTCAGGAACCATGGCAATGGCACTGCCCGAACAGTTGACGAACACCACTCGCTTGCCAGCCCGATGCAGCATCTCCATCACCTTGCGCTGAGCCTGAGGCAATTCGATATCGGTTCTGTCGCCACCCTTGAAACCCGGCTCAGAAACCTTCATCTCCTCACCCTCAAGACTAGGAGAGATTCCGCCTACGAATACCACTACGTCAGCATCGCCAACCTCAGCCAGAAGCTGAGACTCGGTTGGCGTATAGTTCTTTACAATGTCAAACAGCATCACCGCCATATCGGTCTTCTGGAAATAATCCACCTGTATCTTCATCGGCTTTCCCGCCTTCACGGAAATTGGCTTGTTGAGCATCTGTACACGGGCACGTCCCTTCCATACATTCGCCACCGTATCACCATCAATGATGAGTCGGTAGCCATCATCGCATCCCATTCTGACGTTCAAGGTTTCATCCTCTTCCGGAGTAAACAGGCCCTCGTATCGGGCTGAGAAGTTGGTAAGGTTCACGCCCGGTGCAAAGACGGTATTTCCGCCATTGCTCTGGTTGATAGGCGACGTCATCACGGCAGTAGCCACCGGCTCGCCCTTCATCTCAGAATTGTTCCAATAAGTAGCCTTCATGCCTTTGCTGCCATCGGTAGAAGTCAGGAGATTGAACCGGCTTTCTGAAACTTCATTTCTGGTCAACGTGCAGGCAGGAATATACTTGGCGTCCTTTACATATTTTCTGATACCCTGCAGGATGGTGGTGGTAGAAGTAGGATAACCCGAATAGTTGCCCCACTGCATGATGGAATCGTTGGCGTTCGGCCCCATCACCACCAACTTCATTCCTGATGATTTCAGCGGCAGAAGATTGTTCCGGTTCTGAAGAAGCCCGATTCCCTCTTCTGCCATTTTCTCTGCCAAATCCTTATGCGCCTTGCTGGCGATGACGGAAGATGGAATCTGAGTCCAAGGCACGTTCTCGTCCTGATCGAAATCGCCCAGACGGAAACGGGCTAACAGCAGGCGCTTCAAGCTCTCGTTCACCTTTTCCTCGCTGATCATTCCTGTCTTCACCGCCTCAGGAAGCGAACGGTAAACGCTTCCGCATTCCACGTCGGTTCCGGCACCAATTGCCTGCGCCGTAGCCTCAGCCGGAGTCTTCGCCGTACCATGTCGGCCAGGCACATAAAAGTCGTTGATGGCTCCGCAATCAGAAGTAATCAATCCCTTGAATCCCCATTCATCACGAAGAATCTGTCGTTCATACCTGGCATTGCTGCAACAAGGCGCTCCGTCAATCCGCTGATAGGCGCACATCACCTCAGCCACATTTCCATCCTGCACCAGCGATTTGAAGGCGGGCAGATAAGTCTCCCACAAATCACGCTCAGGCAAATCCTCTACATTGAAACTGTGCCTATTCCACTCCGGACCGCTATGTACGGCAAAATGCTTGGCACAGGCAAGGAGCTTGACATATTGAGAAGATTGAAGAGTTTGAGGAGATTGGAGAGACTGAGAAGACTGGGAAGCAGAAGCCAGAACTCCCGGAGCCGACATCGGTTTGCCATCAAAGGTCTGTCCCTGCAAACCATTCACCACGGCAAGTCCCATCTTCGTGGTCAGATAAGGGTCCTCGCCATAGGTTTCCTGTCCACGTCCCCATCTTGGATCGCGGAAGATATTGATGTTCGGAGTCCAGAAGCTCAGACTCTGGTAGCGCTTGATGTTGCCGCTCTTCTTCGCCTCCTGCGCCTTGGCTCTTGCCTCATCGCTCACGGCAGTAAACACCTTATATAATAAGGTATCGTCCCACGAAGCCGCCATGTGCATCGTGATAGGAAAAACGGTAACAAATCCGTTTCGTCCCACTCCATGCAGCGCCTCGTTCCACCATTGAAACTGCGGAATACCCAATCGGGCAATGGCTGGCGAAGTATCCATCATCAACTTCGTCTTCTCTTCCAAGGTAAGACGGGAAAGCAAATCGTTGGCTCTAGCCTCAGCAGAAAGGTTCGGATTCTGATAAGGAAGCAGTTGCTGGGCGCTGGCTGAAAGCGACATCGCCATCAGCATCGCCATAGAAAGTAGTTGTTTCTTCATTGATTTTTATAATTTATTCGATTCATGCATTGATTTTTAAGTTGGTGACAAAGTTACACATTTTTTTTGAGATTACCGCATTATCTGGCAGAAATGTTTAAAATATTTAGCTTTTCATGCCAACATTGTCACCCTTCAGCCGCTGGCACGCAAGTTGCTCAGCATGAGAGTGAAAGCTGAAGCCAAAAGATGAAGGAGTTCGAAAGAACAACGGAGTTCAAGACGGAGGCAATCAAAAAAGTAACAGATAAAGAACATTAATAAATAACAAGCAGAAATCCCGACGGGGCCGCAAGGAACCGGGAGGACAAGTAAAATAAAATTGGAGGTTTTAATTATGTTGTTAGCACGTAGAAATAATAATTCAGATTGGTTGAGTAACATCTTTGATGATGTATTCTTTGATACAGACGCAACACCACGTATGAATGCTACAGCCCCTGCCACTAACATCAAGGAAAGTGACAAGGATTACACCATGGAGGTTGCAGCCCCTGGCTTGAAGAAGGAGTGGGTTCGCGTAAACATCGACAATGATGGTAATCTGAACATCGCCATCGAGAACAAGATGGAGCACAAGAACGAAGACAAGCACGAGCACTATCTGCGCCGTGAGTTCTCTTACAGCAATTACCAGCAGACCTACACACTACCTGAGGATGCCGACCGTGAGAAGATTTCAGCTAAGGTAGCTGATGGTGTTCTTGAGGTTCAGATTCCAAAGCTTACTCCTAAGGAGGAGACTAAGGCTACCAAGAATATCGAAGTCAAATAATCATCTCCCATAAATGATTGAGGCAGATTCCAAGGCAAATTGGAATCTGCCTTTTTTTGTGCCTATACCCCATGATTTCTTTCCTGATTCTTGCTCCTTTCATAAATAATGTGTATTTTTGCATCCTGAAACAAAATTGCAAGTAAGCAAATAGGCTACAAGATAGATGGAAGAGCGAAAAATCATACACATCGACATGGATGCTTTCTTTGCGGCAGTAGAGCAGAGAGACAATCCGGAGCTTCGAGGCAAACCGATTGCGGTGGGCTTCGACGGTCCCCGTGGTGTGGTTTCCACTGCCAGTTATGAGGCCCGCAAATGGGGCGTTCACTCGGCGCAATCCATCGCCCAAGCCAAGAAGCGCTGTCCGGAACTCATCATCGTACCTTGCCGTCACGAGCATTATGCTGAAATTTCCCAACAGATTCACCGCATCTTTCAGGAATACACCGACCTTATCGAACCAATCTCCATCGACGAAGCCTTCCTCGATGTTACCCAAAACAAGAAAGGGATAGAGCTGGCGGTGGATGTGGCCAAGGAAATCAAGGCAAGAATCAAGGAAGCTACAGGACTTACCGCCTCGGCAGGCATCAGCTATTGCAAATTTCTGGCAAAGGTGGCTTCGGATTACCGCAAGCCCGACGGCATCTGCACCATACATCCCGACAAGGCGCTCGACTTCATCGCCCAACTCCCCGTGGAGGATTTCTGGGGCGTGGGCCAAAAGACCCTGAAAAAGATGCATTTCATGGGCATCTTCAATGGTGCCGACCTGCGAAAGGTTTCGGAAAAACATCTCGTAGAGGTTTTCGGAAAGGCCGGTCACATCTTCTATGATTTCGCAAGAGGAATAGACAACAGGCCCGTCATCACATACCGAGAACGGAAATCCGTGGGCTGCGAACAGACTTTTCTGGAAGACATCTCAGCAAAATCGGCAGTAGTCATCGAGCTTTACCATACGGTTATGGAACTTCTGGAGCGTATCGAGAAGAGCAGTTTCGAGGGTCGCACCCTGACACTGAAAGTGAAGTATTCCGACTTCACCCAGATAACCCGCAGCATCTCGCAAGAGAAGATTCTAAAGAAAAAAGCAGACATTCTTCCGCTAGCCAAGCAATTGCTGCAACTGGTGGATTACTCCTCCGCCCACCCCATCCGCCTGCTGGGCTTATCGGTGAGCAACGCCTCATCAGAAGAAGCCAAGAAGGAAGACAAGTTGAATTCTTCCCGAAAACCCGAATACAGGGAATTGGAACTGGAATTCGAGGAATGGGAATAGTGAGATTTAGAATAGTGAAATTTAAATATAGTTAGATTTAGATAAAAATAGGATCTAAAATAGATAGGATTTTAAATAGAACAAAAATGAAGAAAACAATTCCTGTTATAGGCATGGCTTGCAGCGTATGCTCTGCCAATGTTGAAAAGAAGCTGCAGTCGCTAGAAGGCATCAACTCCGCCTCGGTATCTCTGGCGAGCCGAACAGCCCTGGTAGATTATAACCCCGACATCATTTCTCTGGAAGATATGAAACGGGAAATCAGCAACGCCGGATACGATCTCGTCATCGAAAACGGCAGAAGCGTGGAGGAAATCAACCGACATGAGTTCACCCTCCTGCGCCGCCGAACCCTGGCTTCCTGGCTCTTCGCCATCCTGACCATGTGTTTCTCCATGGGCTGGATTTCCCTGGGTATGGAACAGAATATGATTTCAGATGGAGTTGCTTCGGCTCATCATACCAGTTCCTTCGCCAACCAGATCTGTCTGCTCCTGGCACTCGCCAACCTACTCTACTGCGGCAAACAGTTTTATATTTCCGCCTGGAAGCAGCTCCTGCATCATACGGCAAACATGGATTCGCTCGTAGCACTCAGCACCCTCATCGCCTTCCTCTTCAGCACCTTCAACACCTTCTTCGGAGAAATGGTATGGGGAGCGAGAGGCATAGAATGGCACACTTATTTCGACGCTTCCGTGATGATCATCACCTTCGTGCTGACCGGCAGATGTCTGGAAGAAAAAGCGAAAGACAGTACGGCGAGCAGCATCCGCCAACTGATGGGAATGCAGCCGAAAACTGCCCGACTGGTGACTTACGAGAAGATAGAAGGCACCAACGACTACAAGATGGAGGAAGTTCCGATTTCCACCATTCAGATAGGCGACATGATAGAGGTAAGAGCCGGCGAGAAGATTCCGGTAGATGGCGTGGTTACCCAGGCAGAGAGTTTCATGACTCCCGATGCTGCCTATGTAGATGAAGCGATGATCAGCGGCGAACCGACTCCGGCGATGAAAAAGGCAGGCGACAACGTGCTGGCTGGCACCATTCCGAGTCAGGGAAAACTCCGCATGAGAGCCAAGCAGATTGGCGAGAACACCGCCCTGGCACACATCATCCGCATGGTTCAGGAGGCGCAGGGCAGTAAGGCACCCGTGCAGCGCATCGTAGATAAGGCGGCTCTGATCTTCGTTCCAGCCGTGGCAGCCATCGACCTCATCACCTTTTTAACATGGTGGCTGATAGGCGGCAACGCTGCTCTTCCGCAGGCCATCCTTTCAGCCGTAGCCGTATTGGTCATCGCCTGTCCTTGCGCCATGGGCTTAGCTACTCCTACCGCCCTGATGGTGGGCATCGGCAAGGCGGCGCAGAAGCAGATTCTCATCAAGGATGCGTCGGCGCTGGAGAATCTCCACAAGATCAACGTCCTCGTCATCGACAAAACCGGCACTCTCACCATTCCTAACCAGAACATCGATTTCACCAAGCAGGAGGATTTGGATCTGGAGACGAGAGAGACCCTCAAGCCTCATGCCCAGGAAGCAATGAAGCAGTTGCAGGAAAGGGGAATAGAGGTCTATATGATGAGTGGCGACAAGGAGGAAGCGGCTCACTACTGGGCTGATAAAGCCGGCATCAAGCATTACCAGAGCAAGGTGCTGCCTGGCGACAAGCAGGCATTGGTAAAGAAACTTCAGGACGAAGGCAAGCAGGTAGCGATGGTGGGCGACGGAATCAACGACACCCAGGCCCTGGCCCTTGCCAACGTGAGCATGGCGATAGGAAAGGGAACGGATGTGGCGATGGATGTGGCGCAGATTACGCTGATGAGCGACGACCTTCTGGCGCTTCCGGAAGCCGTAAAACTGAGCCAGAAGACGGTTCACATGATTTGGCAGAATCTCTTCTGGGCGTTCATCTACAACATCATCTGCATCCCTCTGGCAGCCGGAGCCCTTCATATCTTTGGTATTGATTTCCAGATAACCCCGATGTGGGCAAGTGCCCTGATGGCCTTCTCAAGTGTGAGCGTAGTGCTTAATTCGCTGAGGCTGAGATTAGCGTAAAATGAAAGAAAATGGGAAAAGTCTGAGACTTTCAAAATATATAAAAGCGACTTCTTGGCATTAAAACCAAGAAGTCGCTTTTATATATTTTTACTAAAGTTCTTTCTCTTTTCTCAATTCATCAAGTACCTTACCTTTATAGGAAAAGTACTTAGCTCCTTGATATGCGCCAGAAGGAGTTTGTTTCTCTATCGGCAAGAAAGTTCCCACAAAAGGAGAGAGTTTGTAGATTCTGTTCTGATACTCCACCGTATCATCACTTGCCACTCTAACCTCAATACCAGTTGGAATAAAAGTAACTATCTCACCTATTTTAATACCAACCATGCTAAACTTAAAACGTGGACGTTTATGAGTCTTCTCCACATCCTTCTGCACTTTCGGCTCATTAGAAACCTTTGGCTTATTATCCTCATACTCCGTAACCACCGCATCATCTATGGTTTGAGCAATATCTTTGAAGATATCCAGAGCTATTTGTGGGGCGACATTGAAGAACTCTCGGTTCTGTCGAATACGCAAATCCGTCAAACGATCTATCGTTTTATGCACCAACTTCTCCACCTCGTTGTACTTTGCAGTCTTCATGGTTGCAAAGATTTCGAAAGGTAGAGGCACAGCCGTATTATCAAGTTCCTTCGATCGGACATCCACCGGGCGGGAACTCTTACCTATCTTCACCCAATCCTCGCGAAAGCTCGGATTGGTGAGGATATAAACGTAACCAATATTCTCTTTATTCATTGTTTCGTTACTTTAAATATTTATCCAAGATGGCTTGCTTGGCAGAGGAAGCATTGGACATAGATTCTCTTAAATCCATTATCGCTGAAATATTTTTCTGATACTCAGCAACTATTCTCAATTGTTCATCCATAGAAGGAACAGGTATTTCCAACTCCTCATAGAATGTAATCGGCACTCTTCTGTGACCACTTGAGCCAGTCATTACAGCAGCAGCCCTTTCTCGAATTTCTTTTCTATTTAGGTAAGCAAAGAGATAAACATTATTGATTAGTTTATTATTCACTCTGAGTACATGAAACTCAGAACTACCAAAACCAATACCATTCGTCAAACCAGTAGCAAGCGCACACTTACCATTCTCCATACACGGAGTTATCTTAGCAATAATAATATCACCTTCTGCAAAATAAGTATAGCTACCTTTACGAACATCAACCAATGGTTTATCTACTTTTTGCTCAATATATCCATCATTGCTTACAGATGACATTTCGACAAAAGAGACCATTGTTGAAGACTCTATAGATTTCACATCCGCTTTCGACGGATTGATTGCCGAACAAAGTTTCTCCAACTTTTGACTTCTACCTGCAACTTCATCAAAAATTGATTCCACACGATTATTCAAAGAATCCAACTCAAACTGTTGTTGCTTGAATTTTTGATCAATCTTCTCACATTCCTCCACGATTTTCTTTTGAATATCCATTGGAGGAAGTGGAACCTCAAAATTAGGAATACTTCGTTTATCACCACGTGGCATTTTTATTCCAGTTTTTCCAACCATCATATATTCAAAGAAAATATCACTTGATAATACCTCAAACAGGTAGTCATTCAATATTTCATTTACTCTTTCATTTCTAAATACCAATACATCATTTGAACAACCACCATCATATTCTGCCAACCAAATTTTCTTCAAATAAGGACGGATATTAGATACTAAAATATCATTTTTGTGATACTCTGTTATCTTGTCTATATTAGGCATTCCTACATATGGCTTTACACCCGAACAATTTTGAAGAATATTTTCTGTAGAGATATAAGTCTTAACATCTATACCAGACAATGCTATTTTAACACTTGAATATGGAGCTATTTTTCCTAACTTTTCCTTGGGATACTTTGTTTCTATTTCCGGATAAGATAGTGTTGCTACAGTCTTTATTGTCTTATCGAAATTCACACGTGAAAAATCCAACAAGTCCACTAATTCATACTCAGAAGCAACATCTACATACTCATCTAAAATAGAATTATCTACCCCACAATAATTATTACGAATCAAAGCATTAATTTTACTTTCATCGTCCAGATTTAGAGGTGCAAACAATGGGGTCATAATACCTTCTATTCCTTTAATCTGCTCTATAGTATCATCATCTGCTGCTTCATCATCAGAGGAAGAATCCTTGATTTTTCCTGTATTCAGATAATGAATACCTTCTGCACCTTTTCGATTACTCCATTCATATCCCAAGAACTTTTTTTCCAAAGATTTGTCAGATGGGCTTTGCACCACCAATACCGGCTGCGGATTTGAAGCAGCAAGCATATAGAAATAGAGCTTTTCTTTCTCTATTTCGCGAATGAATTTAAGAGTAAAACGTTTCTCCTCCAACAATTTCTCTGCTGGAGTCAATGCCACATAAGCACGGCTCTTTACAAACTTCTGGGCTTCGTCACGTACTTTCTTTGCCTCAGCAGCTAAAGCTGTTGAAGCAGTATTCTTTCCTTGTTTTTTGATATTTAGAGCTTTCACGTATTCCTTTGCCATATCAGAATCCATGAAGCCATCCGTTAATTCACCTTTCAACAACTGGATATAATCATCGTGCTTATATCCCATGTGTTTGATATAAGCATCCAAGTTTTGAGAATCTTTATATGCACCATTATCTACCATATTACCCTCAAACCATTCCGTAATGCGGTTGAGTAAATGTTTAGACAAATCTGGCTCCAAAGCTTTTCTGCGCAAGAACAATACTATCGTACTTGTATTGGTTTGACCAAATGTATTTGGTCCCAGGCTACAAATAGAAACAATATCGAAGTTTTTCAAGAGAAGTTCACGTGTTCGCATATAGAGGCCACCTTTCGTCAAAATACTTGACGGCAGGACAATAGCAGCCACACCACCCGACTTCAAGAGTTGGGCAGCACGCTCGATAAAGAATGTCTCTATAGAGTTATTCTTCTCTATATTGCTAATATAATTGTTCAATGTATATCGTTCTCTATCCTCCTCAGGTAATGTTTCTAAAAAGCCTGACACAGAATATGGAGGGTTAGCCACCAATACGCTAAAAGTATGATCTTGAATACCAGACATTTCTTGCAATCCATCTCCATAATGGATATGAATTCCATCCATACCATACATAAATGCAGCAACCTGACTTACCTTTGAAAGACGATAATCCTTTTCTATACCCACTATCTGCTCATAATATTCACGAAGCACAGAAATAAGCCTTTCTTCTTTAGCTCTCTTGTCATATATATTTTCAAGATAAGCCATTTCCTCAACAATCGGCTTGATCTGACGAGCATACTCTGTCAAGAAATGTCCTGCTCCACAAGCATAATCGACAACTTTAGGAATCTCACCACCTTCAAGAATTTGACGAAGAGGCAAAGACGAAACCAAAAAACGAACTATAGGAATTGGAGTAAAAAACTGACCTTCACTTTGGTGCACACCACGATTAAGGAAACCCTCGAAAAGGTATCCCAAAAACTGATTATCCGTATTTTTAGTCAAATAAATATCCTGCAACATACTGATGGTATCCTTCAATATGACAGCATTCTTATAGAACAACTGCTCATTATGCACATCGAGGAAGGCAAAAGGGTTGTTATTGAAATATTTCAATTTACGGAAATACCTTTTAATCGTATCCCTTGCTTCATCAGCTTTAGATGTAAGAAATTTAAACGCATTTTCTATTTCTGCATTTTCTACCGAAGCCACCTCGTCATCGAAGAACTCCTTCATTCCTCTTTTATACAAATTGATCAAACGGTCTTGCAACGAGAAATAATCATCATAAGCCGCACCCTTCCAAAGTAACTGAAGTTCATTAGAATGATAACGCTCATCTATGATTTTCGCCAGGAAAAGATTCACCAATTTGTCAAAGGCATTCTCATGACTAGAAATAGTATGCTTACGCAGTATTAATGCAAACTCATTGTATTTCTTATCCAATGAGTATTCATCAATAGTCTTCAAATCATTTATGCCATAACTCTTCTTTCCTATGTTGAAAGCGTCAATACCTTCTTCAAACAAACCACGAGTTGTAAAATCCTGCTTATACGTCTGCTTCCAAACATTAAAAAAGTCTTCACTTCCACCTTGCTGCTCTCGCATTTCCTGGAAACTATGGAGCTTATTATCCGTCTGCAGATATTCCTCATTATCAACCAAAGAAATAATATGATAGTTGATCTCAAGACGATTTATTTTTTTCCCTTTCTTGCTGTATTCTGGATAATCCGCCGCATACATACAAAGATATTGGGCTTTACGATATGTATTGAAATAACGAAACAATTGGTCACCATCACGCATAGTCCTTGCCCAATGTTTACGAAACTCATCCTCTTTCTTATCAATATCTGCCTTTTTACATTCAACAATAAGATATGGCTCACCATTATTATCGCTTACCAGAATATCACAGTATCCCGTGTCTGTACCAGCATAATTTCTTCCCTCCAACTTGATATGTTGAGGAAGATAACCACGCTCAAACAATTGGGCAACACAAACAAATACAACATAACTTTCTTTCTGATAATCTTCTTGCGTTGTATTTCTATCAGCCTGTAATCCTACCGGATAATTGAATTTACCAGTATTATAGTTATATTCCAAATCAAAGCCTTCGTCAGCCGAGCCAAAATGTCTGGTATAGACACCATGATTTGAAAAAAACTTCAAATCCAAAAGGACTTTTTGTATATTATCTTTTGTAATCATATATATTCTTTTTCTATTATTTCATCAAATATCGACAATGCTTTTGTTTTATAGCAATATCAATATACTCAAAATCAACTGCAAATATACAACATTTTTTGGAGAATCTATACCACATAAGGATTTTTCTTTCTTAAAATATTATATTTTCCGCCTCCTTGTCCTCTAAACACATTATATAATAGTGAGGTGTTCACTGATTTGAGACCACCTTAATTTTCTAGACACCATCTGGAAAATTTGAAGAGTCATTTTCTTTACTTTATCCATAAAACTATTTCTTTATATTTATACAAAATTGAGCCCACTTAAAAAAAGGGCTCAGTTCTTCAACACATTCTCTCCTCATACTTTTTCTTTTCCTCCTTTTAGACAGAAAATCCCAGAATTTCTTGGCAGTTTCAATAAAAAAGTGTATCTTCGCAGCAGAAATGCAATATT
>OGNL01000001.1_pt1 | contig 214032 bp, 163 predicted proteins | sample 1573471 | NCBI WGS metagenome assembly OGNL01 (sample SAMEA2582001, study PRJEB24529) | metagenome | biome: Human gut stool | place: China | collected 2011 | reverse complement strand
GCGAGCTGGGTTCAGAACGTCGTGAGACAGTTCGGTCTCTATCTATCGTGGGCGTGGGAGTTTTGAGTGGTGCCGTCACTAGTACGAGAGGACCGTGATGGACAGACCTCCGGTTTACCAGTTGTGCCGCCAGGCGCACCGCTGGGTATCTGAGTCTGGATTGGATAAGCGCTGAAAGCATCTAAGTGCGAAGCCAGCCGCAAGATGAGAACTCCATTGAGGGTCGTCAAAGACGATGACGTTGATAGGATGCAGGTGTAAAGACAGCGATGTCAAAGCCGAGCATTACTAATTGCCCGAACACTTTCTTTAGGAAAGTTCATAGTTTCAACTGTATATTCAGTTCATTATGTTGTTTTGCTTGTGTGCAAATACGTCATAACCCATTATCAGGTGGTTATTGCGGTGAGGTCCCACCTCTTCCCATTCCGAACAGAGAAGTTAAGCTCACTTGCGCCGATGGTACTGCAATGCAATGCGGGAGAGTAGGTAGCCGCCTTCTTTTATCAGGAAGCCTCGATTACGAAAGTAGTCGGGGCTTTTTTTTGTCACGCAGATTTCGCAGATGACGCAGATTTTTTCTTTGCTGCTTTTCTTTTTTCCCACAGATTTCACAGATTTTAGACCTATTCGGTCTGGGATGACGCAGATATATAAAAAAACTGGGCTGCCCCCATGAGGGCAGCCCAGGTTGATATTATTTGTTTTTACGGTGATTACGTGTCTTCTGCTTCGACTTCTTCGCTTTGCTGGAAGAAGTATTGGCTGCAGGCTTTTCCTTGCGTACAGGAGCAGAATCGCCGGCTAGGGCAAAATCCAACTGCTTCTTCTCCAGGTTGGCTTGCGCCACCTTGATGCGGATCGCATCACCTAATTGGTACTTGTTGTGATGACGACGACCAATCAGACAGAAGTTCTTCTCGTCAAAGTCGTAATAATCGTCTGCGATGTCTCGCATCGGAATCATTCCTTCGCAATGGTTCTCATCAATGGTTGCATAGATACCGTAAGAAGTAATGCCACTGATGTGGGCATCAAATTCCTCACCGAGCTTGTCGCCCATGAATTCTACCATCTTATATTTAATACTGTCTCGTTCTGCATTCTGTGCAATCTGCTCCATGTCGGAGCAATGCTCACAGAGTTCCTCGTAATGCTTCTCGTTGGCACTTCTGCCGCCTTGTGCATACTTGGTAAGCAAGCGGTGTACCATCGTATCCGGATAACGGCGGATTGGAGAGGTGAAGTGTGTGTAGTACTCGAAAGCCAGACCGAAGTGGCCAATGTTATGAACGGAATACTTTGCCTTCATCATTGCACGGAGAGCTACCATCTGGATGAGGTTGTTCTCTGGCTTGCCTTCGCAGTCTGCCATCAGCTTGTTCAGACTCTTGGCTGTGGCGCCCTTGGTGCCCTCGGTCTTCATCTTATAGCCAAACTTCACAACGAATTCACGCAGGGTTTCCAGCTTCTGTGGGTCTGGATTGTCGTGAATACGGTAAGGAAGCGTCTTTGGCTTCTTTCCCTTTTTCACCTTTCCGATGCTCTCAGCCACCGTGCGGTTGGCGAGGAGCATGAATTCCTCTACGAGTTTGTTGGCATCCTTTGAGCGCTTGTAGTAGCAGCTGATTGGCTTGCCTTTCTCGTCGATATCGAAATGCAGTTCTTCACGGTCGAACTTCACGGCACCGTTCTTGAATCTAGCGGCACGAAGTTTCTTTGCCAGTCTGTCAAGTGTGATGAGCTGCAGGGCGTTCTCACCCTGATATGGATGCTCCTTGGTTTCTGCCGGAGCAGGTTCGCCGGTACCATCTACCACGCCATTGGCTTCGAGGAGTTCCTGTACCTCTTCATATTTATAGCGTCGGTCGCTCTCGATGACGGTGTGCACGATGCGGTAGTTCTTCACCTCGGCATTGTTGTCGAGTTCGAAGATGACGCTATATGCCAGTTTTTCCTCGTTAGGACGAAGTGAGCAGATGAAGTTGCAGAGACGCTCAGGAAGCATCGGGATGGTGCGATCTACGAGATAGACAGAAGTAGCACGCTTCACGGCTTCCTTGTCGATGATGCTGCCCTCCGTGACGTAGTGCGAAACATCTGCGATGTGAACACCCACCTGCCAGTTGCCATTCTCCAATCTCTGGATGCTCAAGGCATCGTCAAAGTCCTTGGCATCCTTCGGGTCGATGGTGCAGGTGAACACCTTGCGGAAGTCTTCACGTTCCTTGTAATCCTGTTCGGTGATTTCGCCCGAAATCTTGTTGGCAGCATCCTCTACGTTCTTCGGATACTTGTAAGGCAGACCATACTGTGCGAGGATGGAGTTCATCTCCACATCGTTGTCGCCCTTTTGACCGAGGATGTCCACCACCTCACCGATAGGACTCTTGTTTTCTCCGTCTGGCCATTCGATGATGCGAACCACCGCCTTGTCGTCGGTTTTTCCGCCCTTCACCTTTCTTCTAGGAATGATGATGTTGTGGGCGAATACGTCGCTCGGTGTAACGAGGTAAGCCAGGTCCTTATCCACTTTCAGTCGTCCCACGAACGTATCCTTGGCACGTTCCAGGATTTTGTTGACCTGCGCCTCCTTGATGTGGTTCTTTCGGCGTGCGAGGAAGGTGAATTCCACACGGTCGCCATTGAGCGCTCCCATCGAGTTACGTTCGGAAACGAAGATAGGATTCTCCTCGCCATCCGGGATGACGGAGTTCTTACCGTTTGCCTTTCTTACAAACTTGCCTTCCATCACCTGGACACTCTGGTTCAGTCTGTAAGAGTTGTCACTTACCTTAGCCAGATAGTCATCCCATGCCATTTCCTCCATGATGTCGATAGCCAGCATCTTGAGCGGATGCGTAGTGAGATGGAGGGAACGGAATATTTCTTTAAAGCTGAGCGTTTCGCCCGGCCTTTGGGCAAAGAATTCCTGCAGAATCTCGGTGAGCTGCGCCTTGTTCATTCTCTTGCCGCCTTTTTTACCTTTTCCCATAATGATGTCTGTTATATGACTGTTAATAGTTTTATAAGGCAAAGAAACAAAAAAAAATGGAGACTACAAAGTTTATTGGCAACTTTTTTTGTTTTTTATCATATATGTAACATTATCGGCTATAAAATCCGCTTTTTTCTCCTTTTTTCTGAGTTGGAGAAGAGTAGAAGAAAGATATATGCTTCTTCTTTTCGACAGCGATGTTTCTGCTTCTTTTGGGGGTTGGGAACGCCTTTGATGTTACAATGCTGTTACAATTTGAAATATCCGTCACAGATATTTCGTAATCAGCAGATTTCTTGTTATATTTGCAAACGAAACGTAACAAACATTTCCACAAATACAATTAATTATGGATACAAGTCAATATCTTGTGATTTTTTTTCAGATTCTCGGTTCTCTGGCGTTGCTCATCTATGGTATGAAGGTGATGAGTGAGGCCTTGCAGAAGATGGCAGGATCTCAGTTGCGCCACATTTTAGGAGCGATGACAACCAACCGATTTACTGGAATGCTTACCGGTACCTTTATTACCTGTGCCGTTCAGAGTTCCTCTGCAACCACCGTCATGACGGTTTCTTTCGTGAATGCGGGTTTGCTCACCTTGGCGCAGGCCATTTCCGTGATTATGGGTGCCAACATCGGTACCACGTTTACGGCATGGATTATGTCGCTGGGTTATAATGTAGATTTAACCATCGTCGTGTTCCCGGCGTTCTTCCTCGGCATCATGCTGATATATAGTAAGAAGCGCCGTTATTTCGGAGATTTCCTCTTTGGTATCGCCTTCCTTTTCTTCTCGCTCGTTCTGCTGAGCAGTGCAGGCAAGGCACTCGACCTGGAGCATAATCCGGCAGTTATCGACTTCTTCGGTTCCTTCGATACGAAGAGCCATTTCACCATCGTGGTCTTCCTGCTGATAGGTACGCTTATCACCTGCATCGTGCAGAGTTCGGCAGCGGTAATGGCGATTACCATCCTGCTTTGTTCTACGGGCGTACTCCCTATCTATCTGGGCATTGCCCTGGTGATGGGTGAGAACATCGGAACCACAGCCACTGCCAATCTTGCAGCCTTGGGTGCCAATGCACAGGCCCGCCGTGCCGCCCTGGCGCATCTGGTATTCAATGTGTTTGGTGTAATCTGGATACTCTGCCTGTTCTATCCTTTCGTAGATTTCGTTTGCTCTATTGTGGGTTATGATCCTAATGGCAGCATGCCGGCAGCGCAGAAGGCTACTTTGTTGCCTATCGTTCTGGCGATGTTCCACACTTGCTTCAATGTATGCAATACGGGCGTACTCATCTGGTTTATTCCACAGTTGGAAAAGGTAGTCTGCAAGCTTATCAAGCCTAAGGCAGACAAGGAGGATGAGGATTTCCGCCTGCGCTTTATCCAGTCGGGTATCATGAAGACTCCGGAGCTTTCGGTCTTTGAGGCACAGAAGGAGATTGGCAGTTTCGGCGAGCGCATCCACCGTATGTTCAGTATGGTGAACGAGTTGCTGGATACCCAGGATGCCAAGACTTTCGATAAGCTCTATGAGCGCATCGAGAAGTACGAGGGTATTTCTGATAATATGGAGATAGAGATAGCCAAGTATCTCGACCAGGTGAGCGATGCTCATCTCAGCGATGATACCAAGGCGAAGATTCGTTCGATGTTGCGTGCTATTTCAGAGATAGAGAGCATTGGTGACAGTTGCTACAACCTTGCCCGCACCATCAAGCGCAAGGGAGAGAACAAGGAAGAGTTCACGGCAAAGCAGAATGAGAATATCCATCAGATGTTTAAGCTGGTAGATGAGTCATTGACTCAGATGAACTATATGTTTGCCCACGATCGCCAGACTATCAACATGAACCATACCTATAATATTGAGACGGAAATCAACAACTTCCGTACGCAGTTGAGAAACCAGAATCTGGACGATGTGGATAACCATCTCTACACCTACGGCGTAGGCACCCTGTATATGGATATCATCCAGGAGTGCGAGAAGCTCGGCGATTACGTGGTAAACGTAGCCGAGGCACGTATGGGAACGAGAGCATCGGCATAATCGGCATTTCGATATATTACAAAAAAGCCAAAAGGCGATAAAAGCAGAGAGGGTGTGTCAAAAGTCCAAGACACACCCTCTTCAGTTTTTATGCTTTGATAATTTCTAGATTTTTTCCAATTCTTTTTATTTCTCCAGTATTTCAGTCAGTTCCTTCATGCCGGCAGAAGCCCCCTTCATGATGTGCTCAATCTTGTAGTATCCATTGGTGTTCACGGCACCTGGGTCTATCAGATAGATAGGGATATGAGGCTTGGTGTATGAAATCAGGCCTGCGGCAGGATACACATTGAGTGAGGTGCCGATGATGACGAAGATGTCGGCTTGCTGCACCGCTTCGGCAGCAGGTTCTATCATCGGAACGCTCTCGCCGAAGAAGACGATGAACGGGCGCAGCAAACTGCCATCGCCAGCCTTGGTGCCAGGTTCCACTTCGCAGTCATCCTCTGGCAATTCCTTGATGTATCGATAGTCGTAAGGGTCGCGCGAAGAGCATACCTTAGAAAGTTCTCCATGCAGATGGATCACGTTCTTGGAGCCCGCCTTCTCGTGCAGGTTATCCACGTTCTGCGTAATCACCGTCACGTCGAAATCCTTCTCCAGTTCCTTGATAAGCAGATGTCCCTCGTTGGGTTGAGCGGCATAGAGCTTATGGCGCAACATATTGTAGAAGTTAGTCACTAGGGTAGGGTCAGCCTCCCATCCCTCATGGGTTGCTATCTGTTCCACAGGATAGTTTTCCCACAAGCCATCGTTGCCACGGAAAGTTTTGAAACCACTCTCCACAGACATACCAGCGCCGGTTAAAAATACGAGTTTCTTCATCTTATCACGTTTTATTTATTCATATTTTCTTAATCTTTCTATTAAGAATGCACAAATTTACAATTTTTTCTTTAAATAGCATCGTTTTCAGCAAGAAAAATGTTATCTTTGCACTCGTTTTAAGGACAATAAGTATAAAATATAGAATATTAAACAAAGTTATAAGATAAATTTATGGATAAAGTAAGTTATGCTTTAGGCATTGGCATCGGTCGCCAGTTGGCTTCTATGGGTGCAGAGAGTTTGAACATTGATGATTTTGCACAGGCTGTAAAGGATGCGATTGCCGGTAAGCTCCAGCTTGACGAGCAGGAGGCTCAGGAGTTGGTACAGAACTTCTTCGCAGAGCAGGAGGCTAAGGCTCAGGCTGCCGCTGCCGAGAAGGGTAAGGTTGCCAAGGAGGCTGGTGAGAAGTTCCTTGCCGAGAACGGCAAGAAGGATGGTGTCATCACTACTAAGAGCGGTTTGCAGTATCAGATTTTGCGCGAGGGTAACGGTAAGGCTCCTAAGGCTACCGACCAGGTGGAGTGCCACTACGAGGGTACACTCATCGACGGTACTAAGTTTGATAGCTCATACGACCGTGGTCAGACAGCTACCTTCCCATTGAACCAGGTAATCGCTGGTTGGACCGAGGGTCTTCAGTTGATGACCGAGGGTGCGAAGTATCGTTTCTTCATCCCTTATCAGTTGGGTTACGGCGAGCGTGGTGCAGGTGCATCTATCCCTCCATTCTCAGCATTGATTTTCGATGTAGAGCTCGTTGCCGTGAAGTAATTCTCACGGATGAGACGTATATAATAATATAGACGCATATATAAGAGAACAAAGAATATAAACATAACAGAAAAGATGAAAAAGTTATTTTTCGGAGCCCTCGTGGCTTGTGTTGCCGCTACATTCGTAGCTTGTGGCAATTCTACTCCAAAGGCAGACCTCAAGAACGATGTTGATACAATGAGCTATGCTATGGGTATGTCTCAGACTCAGGGTCTGAAGGAGTTTATGGTAGAGCGCATGGGCGTGGATACCGCTTACATGGATGATTTTATCAAGGGTCTTAACGACGGTGCCAACGCTGGTGACGACAAGAAGAAGGCTGCTTACTACGCAGGTATCCAGATTGGTCAGCAGATCTCTAACCAGATGGTTAAGGGTATCAACCACGAGGTATTCGGCGACGACTCAACCAAGACTATCTCTTTGAAGAACTTCATGGCAGGTTTCATCACCGGTACTACTGGCAAGAAAGGCTTGATGACCGTAGAGCAGGCTGCTCAGGTGGCTCAGGCTAAAATGATGGCCATCAAGGCTAAGAACATGGAGAAGGAATATGGTCCTAACAAGGCGGCTGGTGAGAAGTTCCTCGCTGCCAACAAGAAGAAGCCAGGAGTGGTAACTCTTCCTTCAGGTGTTCAGTATAAGGTAATCAAGGAGGGTAACGGCCCTATGCCAAAGGATACATCTATGGTAAAGGTTAACTACGAGGGTAAGACTATCGACGGTAAGGTATTCGATTCATCTTTCAAGCGTGGTCAGGCTGTAGATCTCCGTGCTAACCAGGTTATCAAGGGTTGGACCGAGGCTTTGGTTCACATGCCAGCAGGTTCTGTTTGGGAGGTTTACATCCCTCAGCAGTTGGCTTACGGTGAGCGTGAGCAGGGTCAGATCAAGCCATTCTCAGTATTGATCTTCAAGATTGAGTTGATTTCTGTAGGTGGCAAGTAATTTTTGTGGGAACTCATTTTGAGTAGAGGACTTATAAGAAATGAAGAAATATTTAATGACAGCACTCGTCCTCGTGGCGAGTGCTTCTTTGTTTACTGTTAGTGCAGCAAAGAAGAAAAAGAATGTAAAGAAGGTAACTCCTGTGGTTCTTGCCACAGAGAGCGATTCGTTGAGTTATGCAGCTGGTGTTCATGCCACACGTGGCTTGATTCCATTCATCCAGCAGAGTTATCAGGTAGATACTGCTTACATGGCAGATTTCATCCGCGGTTACGAGGAGGCTATCGCTAAGGCTAATACTCCTCAGGGCACTGCCTACATCGTGGGTATGCAGATTGCGCAGATGGTGAACCAGCGCATCCTGCCTGGAACCCGTGAGGAATTGAAGAGTGCCAAGGATTCTATCGATGCAGCCATGTTCAGCCGTGGTTTCGTGGCAGCTCTTGCCAATGATACTACCCTCTTCACAGAGAAGAAGGCAGGCGAGTTCAAGACTCAGATCTTGGCAGGTGCTGGCGAGAAGTTCCTTGCCGAGAATGCCAAGAAGCCAGGTGTAAAGGTGTTGCCTAGCGGATTGCAGTATAAGGTGATCAAGGCTGGCCAGGGCGAGGTGCCTAAGGCTACCGATGAGGTGGAGGTTATCTACGAGGGCCGTCTCATTGATGGTACCGTATTCGATGCAACATCCAAGCATGGCGGTGCCAAGACCGATAAGTTCCGTGCCGGCAATCTGATCAAGGGTTGGACCGAGGCGCTCACTACCATGCCTGTAGGCAGCAAGTGTCAGCTCTACATCCCTTACAAGTTGGCTTACGGCGAGCGTCAGGCAGGTCAGATTCCTCCATACTCTACTTTGGTCTTCGACCTGGAGCTTGTCAGCATCGTTAAGCCTGAGGTTAAGGCTGAGCCTGCTGGCGAGTTGAAGGAAAATGTAGCCGTAGGAGCAGAGAAGAAGGTGGCAAAAGCATCAGCTAAGTCTGCTGCCAAGAAAGCTGGCTCTAAGAAGAGAAAGTAATGGTCTTTTAGAAGAGAAAAACTGATTTTTTGGTTAAAATCAGTATAAAAAACAACAAAATGCACGGATATTGCAAAATATTCGTGCATTTTGTTGTCTGTTTCGATAGTTTTTATTAATTTTGCTATCTGGTATAGAAATACCTTGAAATAGCAAACATAATAATAGAAAAAGAAATGGAAAAAATAGACAATCTTGACAGAAAGATTCTCGGCATCCTTTCAAAGAATGCCCGTATTCCTTTTAAGGACGTAGCCGCTGAATGCGGAGTTTCTCGTGCTGCCATCCATCAGCGTGTACAGCACTTGATGGAGGATGGTTTCATCACAGGTAGCGGTTTCGATGTAAACCCTAAGAGCCTGGGTTATTCCACCTGCACATACGTGGGACTTAACCTGGAACGTGGTAATATGTATAAGAAGGTGGTAGAAAGACTGCAGAATATTCCTGAGATTGTGGAGTGCCACTTCACAACCGGTTCTTACACCATGCTTCTCAAACTGTATGCCCGCGACAACGAGCAGCTCATGGACCTGCTCAACAACAAGCTCCAGGCTATCCCAGGCGTAGTTTCTACCGAAACTCTCATCTCGCTTGAGCAGAGTATCAAGCGTGAGGTGCCTGTTCTTTTGGAGGAAGAGTAATTTTTTTGTATTTAGAAATAAACAAATGGAAACATTTGACTTGGAGTCGCATCTCAAGGGTGCGTACTCTTCTTTTCCCGAAGCGAAGCGTCAGCCCCTGATTGGCATCTCTGCCAACTATGAAGGCATTGATGCTACGCTTCGCGACCGTTATTACAAGCAGGTGATTGCGGCGGGCGGAACGCCTGTCATCATTCCCCCTGTTGCCGACAGTTCAGTCATCGTCAATACCCTGGAGCATCTGGATGGTCTCATCCTCACCGGTGGCGGCGACCATAACCCGCTGTGGATGGGCGAAGAGCCTTCGCCTCGTCTTCATAACATCAACCAGGAGCGTGATGCGGCAGAATTGATGCTCACCCGTCTGGCGTTCAACCGTCAGATTCCGATGCTCGGCATTTGCCGCGGCATCCAGACCTTGGCCATTGCCCTGGGCGGAAAGGTGTATCAGGACATCAAGCAGCAGGTGAAGCACAGTCAGGATGCCGACCGTTCGGAACCTACCCACAGTGTTGAAATCAAGAAAGATTCCACCTTATATAATATATATGAGGTAGAGAAGATTTTCGTCAACTCGTTCCACCATCAGGCGGTGAGCGAGCCGGGCAAGCACATGCGCATCATCGCCAAATCTACCGATGGCATCATCGAGGCGATAGAGAGCAGCGAGTATAAGCAGATTCTCGGTGTGCAGTGGCATCCGGAATGGCTCGGCGAGGATGGCGGAAAGCTTTTCCTGTGGCTTGTAAACCAGGCGAATAATTTCTATGCAGCCAAGCAGTTGCATAAGCGCATTCTTACCCTCGATACCCATTGCGATACGCCGATGTTCTTCCCGCAGGGCATCAAGTTCGACCATCGTGATTCCCGTATCCTTGTGGATTTGCATAAGATGACCGACGGCCATCAGGATGCCACCACCATGGTGGCCTATCTGCCGCAGCCTAAGATAGGCGAGAGCTTCAGCAGCAAGGTGGATTTCGATGTGCAGGGACCGGCGCAGTATGCCGACCTCATCTTCGACAAGATAGAGGAGATAGTGAGCAAGAACAGCCAGTATCTCAGCATCGCCCGCACGCCTACCGATCTCTACAGCGATAAGCGAAAGGGCAGAAAGAGCATCATGCTGGGCATAGAAAACGGTCTAGCCCTGGAGCATGACCTGAGCAACGTGAAGCATTTTGCCCAGCGCGGCATCGTCTATATCACCCTCTGTCACAATGGCGACAACGACATCTGCGACAGTGCCCGTGGCTGCAACACCCACAATGGCGTGAGCAGTTTCGGAGCCAAGGTGATTCAGGAGATGAACCGCCATGGCATCATGGTAGATTTGAGTCATGCCGGCGAGAAGAGCTTCTACGATGCGCTCGAAATCAGTCAGACTCCTATTGTGTGCAGCCATAGCAGCAGCCGTGCGCTCTGCGATGTTCCCCGCAACCTGACGGATGACCAGATGCGTGCCCTGGCGGCTCGTGGCGGTGTGGCGCATACCACGCTCTACCACGGATTCCTGCGCAAGGAGGGAGGAGCAGACATCATGGATGCCATCGCCCACCTGGAGCATGCCATCGACGTGATGGGCATCGACCACGTAGGTCTCGGTACCGATTTCGATGGAGATGGAGGCATCCGCGGACTTGCCGACTCTTCTGAACTCATCAACTTCACCCTCCAGCTGCTGCGCCGCAAGTACAGCGAGCAGGACATCGCCAAGATTTGGGGAGGTAACTGGCTCAGAGTGATGACGCAGGTGCAGAACTTTGGAAAGTGAAGAACGAAGAGTGAAGAATTCGATAGTTATTAAGTAATCATAAAGTTCAAAGTTCAAATCTGAAAGTTCAAAGTAAATACGATGACGAAGAAAATGAAGATAATTTTGGGCTTGGTGGTGGCTGCCGGAGTGGTGGCTGGTACCATCAGCTATAAGAATGCGAACAGTTCGAGTTCGCCTGAGGTTCAGGAGGTAGAGGAAGCCGAGAAGCTGAATCCCGTAGGTCCTGCCTTCAATGCCGATTCGGCGCTGGCTTATTGCCAGGTGCAATGCGATTTCGGTCCTCGTGTGATGAACAGCGAGGCGCACGATAAGTGTGGCGAATGGATTGTGAGCAAATTCAAGCAGTTTGGATGCGAGGTAGAGACCCAGAAGGCCGACCTGAAGGGCTATGATGGCACGATATTGAAGAATACCAATATCATCGCCCACTATAATCCGAAGGCGCAGACCCGCATCCTGCTCTGTGCCCATTGGGACAGTCGTCCTTGGGCTGATAACGACCCCGACAGTACCAATTGGCGCAAGCCTGTGCTGGCTGCCAACGATGGTGCCAGCGGTGTGGCCGTGATGCTTGAGCTGGCCCGCCAGTTGCAGGCAGACAAGAAGTTGAATCCGAATATCGGTGTTGATTTCGTATGTTTCGATACGGAAGACTGGGGTACGCCTCAGTGGGCTGATGTGCAGGATGATGGCGACTCGTGGGCGCTGGGTGCCCAGTATTGGAGTGAGAACAAGCCGGATAGTTACAATCCTCGTTACGGCATTCTTCTCGATATGGTAGGCGGTCAGGGTGCCAAGTTCTACCGCGAGGGCATGTCGATGCAGTATGCCGGTGGCATTGTGAAGAAGGTTTGGGCTGCAGCCCGTCAGGCTGGTTACGGCAGTTATTTCCCTAAGAGTGATGGCGGTATGATTACCGACGATCACATCCCTGTGAACCAGAAGGCGAAGATTCCAACCATCGATGTGATAGCATATTACCCAGATTGCCAGCAGAGCAGTTTCGGTCCTACCTGGCATACGGTAATCGATGACATGGCTCATTTGGATAAGAATGTATTGAAGGCAGTGGGTCAGACTATGATTCAGGTGCTTTATACAGAAGAATAAAAAAAAGAATGTCCCTAGAGAAAGCTGTTTTTCTCTAGGGACATTTCTTTTTATATCTGTCCAGATTCCACTTGTCTCACCACTCTTTCCGTCAGTCTATCCACTCCGTTCGGATCGTACTTCTTGTTGAGGCTGGCACCGAAGAGGGCGGCGAAGGCCTGGTAGAAGCCGGCACGGATAGGACCCAGGAAGGCTTGGATAAGATGATAGGAAGAAGAGTTGCATTCACGATACACCAGCTTGATGCAGAGCTTGCCCTGCGCATAGGTTAGCTTCTTCATTCTTGGTGTGTATCGCTGCTTGATGTCCTTCTCCACCAGTTTCATGTGGGCATCCTTCGCCTTCTTGTTAGGAAGGGTCTCCAGATAGTCGCCCGTCTCGATGATGATCTTTCTCACCTCCTTGGCTATCGGCAACACCTTCTTGATGTTATACACCAGTCGGTTGTAAGCCATGCGCTCCTTGGCGTTTTTGAACACAGGCTGTGGATAAACATACACGTTGTTCACCTGCACGTATTGAATGCTGTCTTTATCCAGCAGCACCTTTCCCACCTTCACCATCGGCTCGAAGGTAGGAGTATCCATATCCACCTCCCTGTCTTCAGGGTTGTCGCCATCGGTTTGCGCCATTGTCTGCAGGCTGATGCAGAAGAGCATCGCCAGCAGGAATAATATTTTCTGTTTCATGAAATCCATCTTAATTATCCATTTGTCTTATATATAATAAGGTGTAAGCCCCTCTATCTTGCTAATCACGCCGCAAAATTACAGATTATTTCCCATTTAGAGAAAGAATTTTTCCTTTTTCTTGCTCATTTTCAGAAAATCATTGTAACTTTGAGGAAATTTAATAATCGTTTGCCTATAGATGAAACGTTGTCAGCCCATAACCCAATTTTTGTTGAAACTGTTTCTGTTAGGCAGTTCCCTGCTATTCCATGCCTTTTCGGGAAGCGCACAGTCGTGGCAGCAGCTACTTTCTGAACTTTCGGAAACCGAGGATTTCGAGCATACTTCCTGGGAGGATTACGAGGAAGATTTGGAGGAATGGGCGCAGCATCCGCTAAACCTGAATGCGGCTACCCGCGAGGAGATGGAGCGTTTGCCCTTTCTTACCCCTTCGCAGGTGGAAGATATCCAGGCTTACGTTTATCGCTATGGCGGAATGAAAAGCATGACGGAACTCACCCTGATTCCGAGCATCAGCTGGTATCAGCGACAGCTGATGGAGCATTTCTTCTATGTAGATGCTGACCAGAAGAAGCCTGATTTTCCCAGTATCAGGAATATCATCAAATATGGAAAGCATGAGGCGATGGGCATGCTGAAGGTGCCTTTCTACGAAAGAAAGGGCGATGCCAATGGCTATATGGGCTATAAATACAAGCATTGGCTGCGCTATCAGTTCAGGTATGGCGACTATGTAAAACTGGGCGTTGTGGGGGCGCAGGATGCGGGCGAACCCTTTGGCACCGGCAAGAACAACCTGGGCTATGATTTCTACTCCTTCTATCTGCAAGTAAAGAAACTGGGGCGCTGGAAGAACATCACCCTGGGCAGATACCGCCTGCACGAAGGCTTGGGACTGATACTCAACAACGATTTCAGCTTCGGCAAACTCTCGGTGCTTTCCTCCCTGGGAAGCGCCACCAACCGCATCAGGGTTCATTCCTCCCGATCTTCTGCCAATTATCTGCAGGGAGCAGCTGCCACCTATACCTTGTTGAAAGGTCTAGACCTGACCGCCTTCTTCTCTTATCGCAAGATAGATGCCACGCTTTCCGACAAGGGCGGCATCCAGACCATCCAGAAGACCGGACTGCATCGCACCCTGAAGGAAATCGCGAAGCAGAATATCGCCTTCAATACTCTGATGGGCGGAAACATCAACTATCGCAACCAGGGCTGGCATGTCGGGGCAACCGGCTTCTATACCTCTTTCTCCCTTCCGCTTACGCCCGATAAGTCGCAGTTGTATAAGCGATTTGCGCCCCAGGGCTATAACTTCTGGAATGCGAGTGTGGATTACGGCTACGTTTCCCACCGCTGGACCATCGCAGGCGAAACGGCGACGGGCAATTGTGGAGCCATCGCCACCCTCAATGCCGCCTCTTATCTCTTTTCCGACCATTTCTCTCTGCTTGCCTTGCATCGGTTCTATTCCGCCCGCTATTACTCGCTTTTCAGCAACAGCTTTTCAGAGGGGAGCGATGTGCAGGATGAGAATGGAGCCTATCTGGGCTTTACGTGGATACCGGCTCATCGCTGGAGCATCACCGGCTATAGCGACTTTGCCTATTTCGTGTGGCCCAAGTATCATACCAAGCAGAGCACGCAATGCTGGGACCATCTGCTCAATATCCTCTATCAGCCTAATAAGAGATGGACTCTGGGCACCCGATTGCGCTATAAGGAGAAGGCGGGAACCACCACCGGGCGATGGCGCCTTTATGCCACCTTTGCTGATGAAAACTGGAGTGCCAAGACGAGTGTGGATTATACGGTGAGCAAGGAGATGGGCGAGAAGTCAAGCCAAAAGGAGGCTGATGATGCGAACCCCAGCCAGGGATATCTGCTGAACGAGAACCTGAGTTATCGCTGGCATTGGCTGAGGCTATCAGGCAGTTTTTCTTATTTCCATACGCAGGATTTCAGCAGTCGCATCTATGTCTACGAACCCGGCCTGCTTTATCAGATGAGTTTCAGCAGCTTCTATGGCGAGGGCATCCGCTGTGCCCTGGTGGCCCGTTCGGAGATAGGCAAGCATCTGCTGGTTATCGCCAAACTGGCCACCACTCGCTATTTCGACCGGAGCCATATTTCGACCGGATTACAGGAGATAGCGGCCTCGCATCAAACCGATTTGGAGATACAGATGAAATGGAAATGGTGAAATTTTGGCTAATATAATGCAAGATAATGAAAAAACAGCCGTTATATTAGAGAAAGAATATTAGAGAAGAAGAGATGAAGATATTAATAGTAATTCCTTGCTATAACGAGGAAGAAGTGCTGCCGAAAACCCTGGAGGTGCTCGGCAATCTGATAAAAAACATCAAGAAAGAGACTGACGCCGACACGGGATTGCTCCTTGTTGACGACGGAAGTCGTGACCATACCTGGCAGATGATTTCGGATGCTGCCAAGGAGCACAGGTATGTGCATGGCATCAAGTTATCCCATAACCGCGGCCATCAGAATGCCCTCTGGGCAGGAATGGAGGCAGCTGTGGATCATTGTGATGCGATGGTGAGCATCGATGCCGACCTGCAGGATGATGAAAATGTCATCATCGATATGGTTCAGCAGGTTCAGGAAGGCAAGGATATCATCTATGGTGTGCGCAAGGAACGTAAGACCGATACCTTCTTCAAGCGATTCACCGCCCAGGCTTTCTATAAGCTGATGCAGAGCGTGGATAAGGATACGGTGTATAATCATGCCGATTTCCGCATGATGACCAACCGCACGCTGAAGGCGCTGATGCAGTATCCCGAGCGCAATCTCTTCCTCAGATCCATTGTCCGCCAGCTGGGCTTCCGTGAGGGATTCGTCTATTACGACCGCAAGGCGCGCGAGGCGGGTGAGAGCAAGTATCCGCTCACCAAGATGCTGAGCTTCAGTATCGATGGCATCACCTCGTTTTCCGTGGCACCATTGAAGTTTATCACTTTCCTGGGCTTGGCGATGACTTTAGTAGCCTTCATCATGATTATCTTTGCCTTGGTGGAGCATTTCCAGGGCAAGACCATCCAGGGCTGGACCTCCTTGCTCGTTTCCATGTGGTTTATCGGTGGCATCATCACCACGGGTGTGGGCATCACAGGTGTCTATATCAGCAAGATTTATACCGAGGTAAAGCGCCGTCCTCGATACTTTATCGAAGAAAGAGTATAATTATTCAGATACAAAAATGAGGGTGTGTCATGGAGACTTATGACACACCCTCATTTTTGTATCTAATCGCTAATCATTGTTTATCTGTTCTGTGCGATGTTGGCACTTGTCTTCACAAACCGGTAGAAGCCTACCGGATGATGCCATTCTACGAGTTTCTTTACTTCCCAAACCTTCTGGAAGGTATAGTCCCTTCCGAATTTCTCCTTGAAGTCTGGCACGTCGCTTTCAGGAATCATCAGCACGCCATCCTGTGGCAGCACCTTGTCAAACTGCTGGATCTTATCGCCCAGATAGAAGTTGAGGCTGAAGAAATGCAGCATATCTACCGACATATAAGAATAGAGTTTGCTGGTATCAAACTTCTTCTCGATAACCGGCGCCAGATGCTTATCTGCCTTCGTGTTGAGCACGGCAGGCTGCAGGGTGGAGTCGAGAGTGATGAAAAGTGCAATAATCATCACCAATGTATATCTCATCATTTGGCTTGTCTCTTTTTTCTTGAGTGCCTTGAATATATGATAAGCTCCTATTATAAGAAACATATAGCATACGTAGAATAGGATACCATGAGTAGATTCCCCTATTGCATGGAGCATGGCGATGTTGTCGGCAGCATGCTTGCCATGGAAAATGGTATCTGGTATGCCGCCTGCTCGTATAACAAGCGTAGCAATCACAAGGATAACTGCCAGCGAGGCAATCACGCCGGCATATACCTTGATGGCTCCCATCTTCTCCTTTATCATCCAAACGATGTATTCGGCGATGAGATAAGCCATGAACGGATAGCATGGCAGCAGATAGACGCTGCGCTTGCTCTTAGGGATGCAGTAGAAGAAGAGCACCAGAAGGAAGGCGAGCCAGGTGAACACCTGCAGCGGAGTAGCCTTCTTCGCATTCTCCAGGAATCGGGTCTTCGAGAACTTCTTCCATGGCAGGATGAAGAGCGAGAACAATAATAATAAGGTATAAGGAGCCCAGCCCATTACAAGCGTAAGCAGGTTATACCACGCCGGGTTCTCATGCGATTCGTATGCCATCTTACCCATGAATCGGTCGATGTTCTCTTCCTTCACCAGTCGCAGGAATTCGTCGCCACCTTGCAGATAGGCGGCATAGTACCAGCAGAATGGGATGATGAGCGAGAGTAGGGCGGTTAGAGCCATGCGCCATACGATGCCCCAGAAGTTCTCGCGCTGGGTAAGCATGAATACGCCCATCACGAAGCAAGGCAGGATGATGCCCACAGGACCCTTGGTCAGCGTGGCACCGCTCATGCAAAGGATGGCGAGCCAAGGCAGCTGGTGCTTTCCCTTCTCCCACCATCGGTAGAGCAGATACATGGATCCCACCATCAGGGCGGAGTTCACCATATCCACACGGCAGTTCATGCCCGCACGGTGCACCTCGAAGGCGGTGAGTGTGAGGATGGCAGCGATGAGGCTGGTTTGTGTATCCTTGCGCTTGGCATAGAATACGAAGCCGCCAATGGTCATCAATACCTGCGATACGGCGGATGGCAGACGCGAGGTGTATTCATTCACGTGGCCGACGATGAGGCTGAAGAAGGCGATGCACCAGTGGAAGAAAGGTGGCTTGTAAGGGATGTCGCCACCATTGTTGATGGGCAGAATCCAGTTGCCGTGTTCCAGCATGGTGTAGGCAACCACAGCTTCGCGCGGCTCTCCTTTGGTATTGAAATCAGAGAGTCCGAGGAATGGAATCATCATCACGATAGCCAGGATGATGATGAGCCATAGGGCTTTGTTGTACTTGATGTTCATGTCTTATCGAAGTCTTATTTTATAATTTTGTCGTAGCGAATCAGAAAATCCGAGATGCGATGGGCTTGGGTGAGTCGCTTGATTTCCTTTTCCGGTACATTACCTGTCGTTTCTACGTTCATATTATCTGAACCTACAGCAGCAGGATATTTGCGAGGATCAAAGATGCTCTGTCCCATACCTTTCCATTTGTAGTGATCCAGATGCATCAGGTTGAGGATGGTAGGATATTGGTCAACCTGTCCCATCACCTTATTATATATTCCACCTACAGGAGCGTTTACAACTATGAAAGGAGTAAACTGCTTGTCGCTTACGATGCCTTTGGCAGCTGGCGATTCGCAGATAGGTTTGCGGTCGGCAGCAAGACCTTCGTGGTCGCCAATTATCACAATCATCATATCCTTGTAGTCCGGGCGACTCTTCAGATAGTCGAGGAGGATGCCCAAACCGTGGTCGGTATAGTTGGCCATGATCATGAAGTCGCGCATCTTTTCCGGATAATCGCCTTTAAAATGAATACGCTTCAGGTTGTCGGGCAGGACGAATGGGTTGTGACCGGAGTAAGTTACAATCTGCAGATAATTACTTTTTCCCTTCTTCATGATTCCGCCTTTCTTGAGCTTTGCCACAATCTGCTTCATGAAGGATACATCGCCCAGTTTCTTGCGGCTGCCCACTTTCTCATCGTTCACCCACTGGTCGTTGAAGAACATCTGGCTGATGCCGAAGTTTTCTGCCACCACAGACTGGTTCCAGGTGATAGGCTTGTCCACCGTCATCAGATAAGAACTCAGGTCGGGATGCTCTTCCTTCATCGCCTTAACCAATGAAGGATAGTGGGTAAAAGGAAATTGCATGGCGTAGCATCCGCTCATCAGCGGCAACAGACCTGTGCTTACCAGAAGCTGTCCGTCTATGCTGCGTCCGCCTTTCACCTGAGTGAGAACGTGTGGAGCATAGAGAGTATGACTGTCGGCGATGTAACGGTTCAGGTTTGGAGTGATTTCCTTACCTTCTACCTTACGGTTGATTTCCCAACTTTCTAGCGATTCGCAGAAGATGACTACTAGGGTTTTCTTCCTGGCGATACTGTCAGCGAGTGGCTGATAGGCTGGTTGATGTTTCATCCAGTTATCAATTTCTGCTTTTATCTTAGGGGTAAATACCGTTTTTTGTTGGTTCGTTTCGTGTATCAAATTGCCAAAGATGGTGTACATTGGCACTTTGCAGGTGTACATGTTGGCATTATCCAAGTTATTGAATGCCTTTTCTGGTCCTCCTTTAGCAAAGATTAAAATAACAGAAAGCAGGAATGCTGCAAGTGTGGTTAAGGCGTATTGCTTGATTCGCAGGGCGTAAGCTCCTCGCTCTCTTCCAGACGCTTCTGCTCCTCGGTTCTTTCTCTTATGGAGAGAATAGATGCAGATAAGTGTAGATAGTGGGAGTAGGGCATCTATCCATCTCATCGAGTCAATCACACTCGCCGTAAAATCGCTCAGATTGCTAGCCAGCAGATAACTTTCCAGAGGTATCATCGAGTTGTAGGTACGGCAATACATCAGGTTGCTGATGAGCAGTCCGTCTAGAATAAAGAGCACGAGATATTCTAGCCATTTCTTACCGGTAAGCATAAATGGGAGGATGAACAGCAGAGCTGCCAATAGGGAATTGACATACACCTCTGGCAGGGAAAAAGAGGTGAAAGTAGTCTGCAGGCACCAGATGATATCGAATACGATAAATTTACTGGCTGCACATCCTAACAGAGAAGTTGTATCTCTGTTCCACAAAGTATGTGGAAATAATTTCTTCATAATCTGTTTCATGGGTACAAAGGTATTGATATTTTGTGAGATACTGGCTAATTTGCTTATTAATCTTTGCTAAAAAATAGAAATCCCCCATCACGCTTTGGCTGCGTGATGGGGAATTAATCGGTTTACATTGTTTCTTCTATATCTTATTGAGGAAAAATGTTGCAGTATTCCCGTTTGAACCACAGTTCGAAGACGGGGTCAACCATCTTGAAGCCATCGCCCGATTTCTCAATGAAGTCTCTTTCTACAAGAGTCTTTTTGTTCTTGGTGATGGTGCGTGGAGCACCGAGTCCATATTCTGCTACAACCTGTTGGGCATTGAAATGAGTCTCTCCCATGCAGACGGCACGCAGGAATGCTATCTGTGAGGCAGGTATGCCATCAATATCAGTAATGAACATATCGGCATTGGTATCCAGAAGCTTGGTGAGCTGTGACTGATAGATTTCCTCTGTCACCTCAGTAGCCGTACGTGTCCAGATGAGAAAGCAGAATTGCTGCATATACCAAGAGTGGCATTGCACGGCATTGCAGATTCGCTCTATCATTTCATTGCTGATAGACTTGCCATAATTGTAGAAACTGTCGTGAATGAAAGGCTTCCAGTATTCCTTGGCTATCTTCTTCAATGTCATCATCTGTCCAAAACGGTAGAATGGATTCTTCGAGTTGCCGAATATATCCATCATCATGTGGCGTTTACTGCCATAGAGACAATAGGTCGTACTGTGTTGTCCCTGCCACACCGAACGCATGGTTCCTTCCAGGCGCTTCCAGTCGGGCAGGTTTGCCAATTGTTGGAACTCATCAATGCACACGATGACATGGATGCCTTTAGCCTTGGCAATCTTTTCTGGAAGATTGAGAATTTCCTCGGCACTTTCTTTTAGGGGCTTGAAGTTCAGATTTACTTCTAGGGCATTCACTGGATCGCTGTTGATGGTGAGGCTTGGAGATATGGATTGGACGAACTTTACGATGTCGGCCCATCTCTTTTCCATAGTGGAAGAAACGCCCTGGAGTACTGCACTTGCAAACTTGTTGTAGAACTCTTCCTCGGAGAAAATCTTGAAGGCATCCAGATAGCATACTCTCACATCCTTCTGTTCTTGCTTCAGCTCTTCCATTGCAGCTTTGACAAGTGAAGACTTACCCCATCTTCTTGGAGAAATCAGCATCACGTTGATGCCTCCTCCAAGAAAAGTCTTGAGGTCTCTTCTATCTTCAATTCTATCAATGAAATATTCATTTTCAGCGATAGAACCATATTCAAATGGTATCTTGTTCATATACTTAAAGTCTTGATTCTCTGCAAAGTTACAAAATTATACCCAAAGGTATTATACCCTAGGATATAATTTATGAAACTTTATGTTTTTATCAGACGAAGAATCGCTGTTTCTGCAAAAAAAGATGGTTTTAAACAACTTTGTTTAAAACAACCTTGTTTAATTTGTTTTTTTGGCTATCTTTGCAGAAGAAAAGCTGCACTCGGCAATTTGAAAGCCAGCTTTCATTGCGCTCGTTTGCATTTTCTTTGCAGATAAATTGATAACGATTCCTGCTCCTTAGCCTTATTTTTCCGTTATTTCCTCGCACATTACCATTTCTGCTCCTCGGTAGATAACTACGAGTTTGTGGAGCTTGGTGGTCTTTACCGACTCCTTGACGATGTCGCTATTGGCATAGCGGCAGATTTGGGCAGAGGCTTCCTTGAAGAGAACTTGCAGCTGCTCATCGGCGGTATTGGTCTTGCAGTATTTCAGTTCGATGATGTAACAGTCCACCATGTCCTTGTAGATGTCGCAGAGCGGAGAGAGGAAGATGTCGGCATAGCCGCCATCGTTGTCTAGCTCTGAGATAGGGCGATAGAACTGGTTCTGGCTGGTCATCGCCAAGGTGAAACCATGCACGAATGCTTCTCCCTTCTGCTTGTCACGCTGAGAAGAGTAACGCTTCAGACTGTCGGCGATGAACTCAAAGTATGCCTTGTAGTTGCCATCGTATGCCAATTGAGACTCTAATTTCCCCTTATTGAAACTATCATAGGTCAAATCGTTCTCCTTGTAGGTGTCTAAGAGATATGTATACATCTGGTCTCGTACTACCTCGTTTGGAATGATAAACTTGGTGGCTCCCTTGTAATCACCATCTATCGTTACCATGCCGAAATAGAAGAGCAGACTCAGAAAGTTGTCTGGGTCGTTGATGCGCTCGGCAGGGAAATTCTCCACGAGCTTACCTGTGACGAATCCTTGGGTTACCAACTGCTGGATGATGCTGGCATCGTGAGCAAATTCCTTGTCATGACGGATAAGCATACGTACTTTGTCATAGTCGATGCGTACATTGCTCTCCACCATATTCTTAGGAATGTCGTAGTTGTTGCGGATGTACTTGTCTAAGAAGTTAAGTACCATCACAGAATTGTACATCGTAGTTTTTCCGTACTCCTCTTCGGCAAAGCAATAGTTGTCATACCATGGCTTCATCACCTTGATGAGTTCATCCACGCTGTGATTGAACGGTAATACGCTGGAGTAGTAGCCCAGCATATCTCTTACTTCATCCTCTGTGAATCCTGTCATCTCATTGAATTCTGGTGCCAGAGAGTAATTGGTGCCGATATTGAATCCGCTTGTCAGGTCATCCATCGTTACAGGGCTAACGCCTGTTACGAAGACACGTGCTAGGGTATCGCCTGCTGCTCCTTTGATGGTATCAAAGAATTTTCTGAGATATCCTTCGCCATGGGTCTGTATGCGGTATCTCTGTTCATGCTCCTTGTGTGCGAGAATCTGGTTGGTGAAGTGGTCGTACTCGTCAATGAAGAGATAAATCTTCTGACCAGATTTTTTGCTTTGGGTGCAAAGATAGTTTAATTGGTTGACGGCATCTTCCTGTTGGTTGAGGCCTTCTTTGGTACCTTCTGGTAAGAGATGCGAATATACATCCGCGAAGTAATTAAACTGCGTCCTGCAATAATTGTCCATGCCATGCTTGTAGTCGTTTAGGTCGCCTACAATAATGGCAAAGTTGAGATGGATGATGAGATAACTATTATGTTCGGGAGTTGGATTCTCACCAATATAAAGCTTGCCAAAAATTTCATCAAACTTGTCTTTCTTGTTGATGTCATAGTAATTTTCAAGCATGGAGATGGTAAGGCTCTTGCCGAAGCGGCGAGGCCTTATAAAGAAGAAGTACATATTAGAGTCTTCTATTTCTTCGATGAATGGGGTCTTGTCTACATAGTAGCAATCCCTTTCAATCATATCCTCAAAATTCTGCATACCATAAGGTATTCGCTTGCGATAGATTCGCTTTTTTCTTTCTCTTACCATAGTTCTTTACTTTTTGCAATGACTGAGTACAAAGTTACGAAATATTCTTGAAAGTCGATATGCTAGTGGCATTTATTTATGAAACTTTATCAAAGATAAGATGCCAGCACTTGGGCTGGCATCTTATTGTTACTTAAAGAACCTATTAAGCCGTTTGATGGCTTTGTCAAACTGTTTAGCAGGCAGGCGATAATTCTTCACTGGATTCATGTGGGCATCATAAACATCCAAGGCACCATCGGCTGTCTTTTCCAGGATGGTGTCGTTGTTGATGATGAAGGCATAGTTCAGATTGCTGCCTACTACATGCCATAGTCTAGGCGTCTTATCTGTCATCATTCTGCCCATCGAATAATCGGCAGGATTGTTCTTTATGCCCAGATGATTCTTCATCAATGTCGGAACCACATCATAATGAGTGGTGCGATGCATAAACTTCTGAGGCTTTGCGCCAGGAACATGCCAAATCATAGGCACGCCAATCTGGGCTTTAGAGAAGTTGCCGTTATGTCCCCAGTAATTATGATGGTTCTCATTGAACTCCTGACTGTGGTCGCCCGAAAGAATGATAATGGTGTTATCCATCAGTCCCTCCTTCTTCAAGGTCTCGAAGATGCGGCCCAGCAGCAGGTCGTCTTGATAGCAGCAGTTGCGATACATATTCCAGAAAGGAGTAGGATCCATATCGTTGCTGAGTTTGGTATAGTCGGCATACGCCCAAGCCGGCTGGAAACGCTTGTTCTTGTCAGCCGGGAGCTCAAAGCTATGAGGCAAATCGAAGAACAGGAATGAGAAGAATGGCCTCTTACGCTTCTTATGTTGCTGTGAATCGCTGATGAATTCCTCTGCGATTCTTGTATCACGTTCCAGCGAAGTCTTTCCTTTCGTTTCGGTATGAATGCCTGGAACCCCGCCAAAGATGACTCTACCGAATGGTGGGTCTGCAAAGGTAGCACTCGGATAGGTCTGTATCTCATAGCCCAGTTCCTGCAGGCGCTTGATGAAGACCGGCTGGATATGAGCAGGGTCGAAACTCTCCCAGTAGTAGCAGGATAATCCGAAGAAGAGGCTGAACACACCGCTTCGGGTTCCATTGCTGCCGCTCACGTGATTGCTGAACCATTGGTTTTGTTGGGCAAACTGATAGGCATTCGGCATACATTCGGGTGTTAGAGAACGGGTATTCCAGGAGTCTATCAAGATGAAGATGATATTCGGCAGCGAATCAGGGTTCATCTTTTCCTTCTGTAGCGGCTGGATAGGATATTGTATATCCGCACTCTGCTTGCCATTCATCTGTATCATGCTTTCTTTAGGAGGAGTACATCCTAACTTCAGCAACAGACCATTCGAAGTGGTTGGGAAGTAATAAGGCAACAATGCGCTACTTTTCATCACAGAAGGCTGCTGATAGAAGGCTCCATAGATATGGCAGAGATGAGCAAAGAGGGTGCAGCCGATGATGCATCCTGCGATGGTCCAGGCGTATGCCTTCTGGCGTTTCTTCCATAGAAGATAAGATGCATACCAGGTGCCGACAACGATGGCTGCTACCACCAGGAAGAGTGCTATCTCCTTCAGATACAGCATGATGTCGAAATTGAAAATCTCGCCGGCACCTTCTCCAAACACCATGCTCAATACAAAGCCGTTGATATGGAAATGATAGATGGCATACACCTGCGAGTTGAGATAGTTGATGATGCAGAGCAGCACGATTCCAACAATCTGTACGATTCTAGCCGTCTTGGTACATCTGCAAAACGTAAAGATGAGGCTGAGAAGATAAGGTATCATCGCAAATATGGCTGCATGGCTGATGCAGGAGGTTATGAAGAATAACCATCCTTCTAAATCCATCATTTCGAGTATCGAAGAATCGGTGATGTAGAGTCCAAACTGCAGAGCAATTAATAATGTAGAGAAGGCATAAAACAAGCAACCTTGTTTTATGCCTTTTATAATCAGAGACTTATAATTCATAATCGATAGAATCCTTCCTAGACATTAATCCTTAGATTTTAACAGAGAGAAATACTTGTCCAGAACCATCAGCGAGATGATGTCCTCACGTTGCTTATCCTTGAATTGCTCTACATATTCATGAGCGTGGTTGATGATAGCTTGCGCTTCATCTGGATGAGCAGTATAATAGTCCATCTTTTCCTCAAGATCAGAGAAATCAGGCTTTACTTCTATATAATGATAGTCTGGCTTCAGAGTTCCTTCCATAAACCAAGTTTCATAATATGGCTTAGGCATCACGGCGATGGAATTGGAAGACATAATCCATTTCAGATTGCTTGCCACGTCATTTCCCTCCAGCGCCATCACGTATTTGTATTTCAGATGGTCGTAGATGGAAATCTTGTCGCTCTTCCATTCTGGCTTAATCAGATCTATGGTTCCGATATCGAAGCGAGGATTTCCGAAAAACTTCTCTACGAATTGCACACGGATGTCCTTGCAGGCTATTTTTCCTCTGAAGATAGCCTGGTCTTTTTTTTCTGCAAACGAAAGCTTATCCTTCACGAAGATGAAATGGCGTACCTTGTCCATCTTGAGCAATACGGAGTTCTGGTTTTCTCCATGAATTGGGCGGCTTTTTACAATGGTAGGAATATCTTCCACATACGTGATGTCACCAGGGAGGAGATTCCATTTGTTATTGCCGTCAAAACAGCGGGCATATTCCAAAGTATCCAGATAATATACCTTCTGGCGGGTCATCGGCTGTTCTGCAACTTTAACAGCTTTCTTTTCCCATAAATCTTTGTTGAGAAGAATATTATCTTCTGTAAGCTTGTTGTAGTAGTTTACCCGGTTCAGGATATAATCGTAGTCTTTGCGTTTCTTGGCTTTGTCAAGTAAATGCTGCCCCCTCCATATCAAGATGCAGGCAGGTGTATACAGACGAACGTATTCCTTGATGTAATACCAGGGTTTGCTGTTTTTTCCGCTATGGAATTTATATTTCAATTTTTGAATATTCATAAGATTTCTTTTTGTTTATGAAAACGATGATGATGTTATTTGGTACAAAAATACGAAATATACTTTAATCTTGCAAGAAAATGGATAAAAAAAGCAAGTATTAATGAAGAAAGAAAGATAATCTTCCTAAAATTTGGCGTTTCTGATAGTTTTTCGTATCTTTGCAACCTATGAGATACCAGGAAGGTATCTTGTTAAAGAATATAAAAGAATTGTATGTTAGAAGTACGTGATAGATTAAACTTCGAGGATTATCTGGATTCACTCTTGAATAGCGTAGAGAGTGATGACTTGGAGTTTAAAAGTGCTGCCGGTGGATTTCCTGGTAGCTTTTGGGATACCTATTCAGCTTTCGCCAATAGCGAAGGAGGAGTTATCGTGCTTGGAGTTATAGAAAGAAAAGGTAAGTTCTTTATAGATAATCTATCTGATGAACAGATAGAGAAATATACCAAGGACTTTTGGAATAAAGTGAATAATCGAGCTACGGTTAGTTGTAATCTGTTAAAAACAGAAGATGTCGTGGTAGAAGATTACAATGGTCACAAACTTATGTTATTCTTTATTCCTCGTGCATCTAGAGAACAGCGTCCTGTTTATAGAACGTCTCAACCCTATAATGGTACTTTTAAGCGAAATTACGAAGGGGACTATAAGTGTACGGAAAAAGAAGTGCAGCGAATGTTTGCCGATGCCGATGTTTCACGTCCTGCTGACAGTCGCATTCTGAAAAATTACTCTATGATTGATGGCTATGTTACTAATGAGAGCCTTAGAGTTGTGCTGGATATTCATAAAGCAGAGATTGCTGATTTGCTGAAAGATATGTGTCAAGATGGATTGTTGGTGCAAGATGGGTATGGTAGAGGAACGAAATATTATCTTCCAAACGATGGCTCTAATATAACAAGTAATATTGCAAGCTCAGACTCTAATATAACATGCTCTGGCTCAAATATACCAAGTAATATTGCAAGTTCAGACTCTAAGGTTGCAAGCTTAAGCCCAAATATACCAAGTTCAGATTCAAATATACCAAGTAATATTGCAAGTTCAGGCTCTAAGGTTGCAAACTTAAGTTCAAATATACCAAGTCCGAATATCAGCATTTCAAACATGGAATCTTTGAGGAAGAAAAAGAAATTATCTTTTGAAGAATTGAAGAAGCTTATATGTTTGGTTTGTTCGGATTGGCAGTCATTAGATGAATTGGCACTGCAAGTTAATAGAAATAAGACTTATTTAAAGATTTATGTCATTCCACGGATGTTAGCCGACAAGAGTTTGGAAATGATGTTCCCTGGAGTTCCAAAGCATCCTAGGCAAAAATATAAAAGTACTGTAAAGAAATGAAGATAAAGATAAACCCAAAATACGAAGAGATGAGAAGTTTCATCGAACGCATCCCGGATGTGTTCGAGCAGGAGGGACGTGTGATTTACACGGGTCGCAATCTCATTAAGGTGATGGAAGCTCCTGATGGAACCCTTATTAATGTAAAGCGCTATCATGTGCCAAAGGGACCTAACAGTCTGATCTATTCCCTGGGTATCAGAAAGCCTAAGGGGAGCGTGCCTTTGAATATCCGATGATATTGGAGAAGAAAGGCATCGGAACCCCTGCGCCTATTGCGCTCATCGAAGAGCGTAATGTCATCGGACTCCTGGGATATACCTATCTCATCACCTTGCAGTGTGACAACCTGCATACCCTTTATGAAGTGGGCGATGCTGCTCCTGGCACCTACGAAAAACTAGCTAAGGCACTGGCGCATTTCGCTGCTGATATGCACAACAAGAAAATTCTGCATAAGGATTTTACGCCAGGCAACGTATTGTGGAAACAGGATGATGAAGGCTTCCATTTCATCATCGTGGATATCAACCGCATGAAGTTTGGAGAAATCAGCATCAAGGAAGGACTCTATAATCTCCGAAAGTTCTGGGGACCTAAGGAATTTATCCGAATCCTGGTCTCAGAATATGCCAAGGTAAGAGATTACAACGTGGATGAGGCTGTGGATTATGTGATGAAGGAACGCACCAAGTTCTGGACCCGCTATGGCAAGAAGCATCCTATCAAGTTTAAGCTGGAGTTATAGGAAACGAATTAAGTTTAAGCCATAAGCAACTTCTCAAGTTTAAGCCTGAGCTATAAGTAGCTAAACTCTTGCAAGTAAATTCCATACGCCCTGGGCTAGGAGCTTCTGCCCTTTCAGGGCGTGTGGAGCTTACATGCGAAAGTTCAATTATTTTATATATACAAATTTCAAATTACCTGGTCCTACGTCTCTTTTGCAACGTGCAAGAAGCATGGTTCGAGATTCCTGCATGTTTGCGGCTGGTGAGGCTACAATCTTATCTTTGCCATAGTATCGGGCCATTCCCTGATTGATCCAATATCCTGGATAAATCATGATGTCATTGAATGCATCCGAAGGCATTTTTACCGTAAGAGGCTTCAATGTTATGGCACTTTGGGTATTCGTCTTCAGTGCCAGTTCACGCTCGTTCATTTCCTTGTCAAATTTCACGGCAGTTCCTTTCAGCATAAGTGAAACGGTTCTGTTGGTTGTCCTTTCCTTGAGACTTACGGATAATATCAAGATGACAATGGCACAATATGGCGCATACTGTAGCGAGTTGGCATATTTCTTCTTAGATGCTGTGACGAAATCTATAATGGCAGAACTTAATGGCGCTTTTGCCTTAGCTTTTCTCAGAACAGCTCCAGAAAGATAATAAATGTTGATGCAGATGAGCCACAGGTGTATATACGAGTAGATATTCTGTACTCTGCCCGGTCCTCTTGTTCCCATGGCATAGCTGTGGGCGAAGAAGAATGAACTGTAAAGCGTAACGGTAATCAGGATGCATAGCCAAGGGTGAGAGAACTTGAATCTCGAGCTACTTGCCGCCTTGATAAGGGTAGGGCTAAGAAGCATCAACATCAGTATTTGAGCGATATTGACGGATTCTGATAAGAACTCGAAGCTCTTTCCTATTGCCATGAAGAATGCAACGACAACATTTGGCTTGCTTTCTATGGTAACTTGTCTGAACGCATTACCAGGAGCCAACACGCTGAAAAGGAAGGCGATGCCATAGATGGCGAGAATAGTAATATATAAACGTGGCCATCTTCTTTGTTCCATCTTCATGATGAGAATGGCTGCAAACAGAATCGCTCCCATGCCAAGTCCTGACACGAAGTTTCCGCCGGCAATGATGATGGATAGAACGATGGAAGCCCCACCGATAAGGGCTTTCTTGAACTTGGAACTACTTAATTGATATCCTATGAGCAGAGATGCTAAAAACAGAGACATGCTATAGAATAAAGTGTAGTACATCGCCCCGTTATACCAATAGAATGCATCGTAGTATGACCATGTAAACTGGATGGTCATCAGAACGAAGAGGGTAGATACGAAGAGATATTCCAATCTGGACGAATGGAGTAATTTTCGCATAACCATATATAATAAGGTGTAAGTGGAGGTCACCAAACTGGAAATCAAGATGAATGTTCCAAGCCAATATTGGCCGAATACTCCTGGTTGTAGAGCCATGAGAAAGCAGGCGGAATAGGTGCCCTGCCATGTATGATACATTGTCATAGCTACATTCCAGGCTGTCTGAATGCAAGCCGGAAATGAATGGGTCTCATTCCAAATCTTATATACTTCTGCACCGAAGACATAATCATCCGCAAATGGATGAAGATACTGGCTTATCCATAACATGGGAATGATGGATATGATTAGAACTGCAATAGCTACTCCTGTTACAATTTTCAATTGCTTCTTATTCATAACTGCTTTTATCATTTTGTAAATACTTGTTACTTCTTGTTCTTTTCTTACTTATTACTTTCTATATGTTATAACATTCTTGTTACCATAATCTTGCATGCAAGATAAATAATAAATGTTAATGCATTTGACGTTTATGGGTGCAAAGGTACTAAACATAATTGAGTATCACAAATATTTCTGGATTTTTTTTGCTCTTTGGATAGTTTTTCGTACCTTTGCAGAAAAAGAGAATAATAGAGATGACACCAAAACTCATTCACCTTTGCTGGTTTAGCAATGACCCTTATCCTGTAGAGATAAAGGTTTGTTTGGATACATGGAAGCGCCTGATGCCCGACTATGTAGTTAAAGTTTGGGATTATGCTGCGGCAAAGTCTATTGGCTGTGCCTTTATCGATGAGGCCCTGGAGGCCCGAAAGTGGGCCTTTGCTGCCGATGTTGTGCGATTCTATGCCGTTTACAAAGAAGGTGGTATTTATATGGATAGCGATATCTATCTGCATCGTCGTTTTGATGAGATTCTTCCAGAGGATGGCTTTGCCACTTTCAACGAGAAGGATAAAGAGGAGTTTGGCTTGCAGGCAGCCTTCTTTATGGGTACTGCGGGCAATGCGTTCTGCCAGAAGATGTTTGAATATTATCAGAACCGCCATTTCAAGAATCCAGATGGCTCTTTCAATGATACGATTTCACCTTATACGATGTCGGCTGTGGCGAAGTCTTTCGGTTGGCAGATGAAGGACGAAAAGCAGGTGATGCCTGGCTTGACGGTTTATCCTACGCATCTTGTTGCTCCCAACAATCATTATCCGGTGGATAGCGAGACGATAGGAGTGCATCGCGTTGCGGGTAGCTGGCGAAAGAGAAAACTGGGACGATTCATTGAGATTAAGGTCAAGCATTTATGGCATATAGTAAGATATGCCCTTTTCAAAAAGTGAGAAGGGCATATCTCAGTACATGCCATATCTTATATGTCGTATCATATATCTTATATGCCTAACATCTTCTTATACAGGTTGATGTAGGTTTGGGTATATTTGCTGTAAGTATAGCCTAGCGAATATTCCCTGGCAGCTTTTGCCTCTTCCGAGTTTTTGCTCCATTGGGCAATACCTTCTTTTATGGTTGCAGCCATCTCTTCTGGAACGTATGAGTCGAAATAGGTGGCATGGTTCTTACATACCTCTGGTAGACTGGTGAATCTGGAAGAGAAGACCTTGGCATTGAATCTCATGGCTTCCAGTACCGGAAGTCCGAAACCCTCAAAAAGACTTGGGAAAAGGAAGGCTTCACAGTGAGCATACATCCAGTTCTTTTCGGCATTACTGATTTCGCCAGTAAATATCACATTCTCGGTACCGCATCCTTCTTTAATTTTTAGTAATTCGTAATAATGCCTTTTGTCTGGACTTCCGCAAATATAGAGCTTGTATTCTGGAAGATATTTCATCATAGGAATCAATGTCTTGAAGTTTTTCTTGGCTCTGGTCTGACCGATAGTAAAGAAGAACTTTTGGTCGTTTTTGATGAACTCTGGCTTAGTTTGCAGCTCCAGATCCGTGTCTTTGATGCCATTGTAAATCACATCCAAAGGCTTATTCCCAATATTGATATGATTTAGCAGGTCATCTTTTACATATTCTGAAATGACGGTGATATAGTCAGAACGTCTGATATGCCATTTCATCTTCCAGAGAGTTTTCAGGCGATGGATGCCTTTCTTTTCGTGCAGGAAGTTGAGGTCATGGATGGTCAGAATGTTCTTCATCCCTTTTTGGTGTTTGCGCTTGATGAACAATTGGTCTGTGGAATGCCACAAATCGATTTTCTTATTGAGCTTTCTCAAATCATGTGTCAGATGTTCCACTGATACATAATCCACGTTGCTTCCGGCAAATCCCTTGTACTTCTCCTTTACAAGAAAGATGAAGTGCATTTCCTCTATATCGGGAAAGGAGATGATTTGCTGGCTGTAATTGTCAGCGATTTCTCCAAAGCCGCATTTTTCTGCTAATCGTGTAAAGTCTATTAATATATTCTTCATTATATATTTTTTATATGTTATTTTGGCTGCAAAGTTACATATAATTATTTAGTTGTAGATTAAAAAGTTGGAAAATTTGTTTTTGTTGGGATATAATTGTTGATTTTGCCTTCGATTTCTAAGGTAGAATTAAGATAAAGCTATATTATACGTTTGGGTCACTTTCCCTTTTATGCTATAGTTGATGATGTCTTAAGTGTTGCTAGTGACATAGGCGTCTGTTATTTGGAACTAAAAGTATTTCAAAGAGTCCTATGAATAAAAAAACAATTATAAGAATAGAAGATTCTCATTTTTTTTTTGTATCTTTGCCGTGTCATTCAGAGTTTTGTTTGTTTTTTAATAGCAACACTAAGATAGATGGAATTTCTGATATGACTAAGTCCTAAACAGCTTTTCGTTGCATAGGTAATTATATTAGTACTAAACTATAGTGTTGCTGTAATAAAGATTAAGATGAATATTCAGAAATTAAAGTATAAATTTCATAGTGGAAAGAACAGTAAACCTTGGTATTATATTAAGGGCTTTGTAAACCTACATATACCAGAGTTTTATCTACGTTGGCGTAAAAATCGTATTTTAGTAAAGGCCAAGTCTAGGGATGATTATGAATACATTCTGCAAAGAGTGAATTATTACAATAAATTGACTGCTGATAGCTTGAATTTGAATAAGGAGCAATGGGATAAAAAAGCTGTCTGTATAAAAGATCAGAAGATGACTCAGCAAAAAGTTTATTTCTTGGATACAATGGAATATGCTAGAGCTTTCGATAATAATAATAAATGGAATCTTTTAGAAGGTGACATAGTTTATGTAGAAGATATTCCAACGATTGTAAAAAGTCGCCCATTGTCTGAGAATAATTCTAATTCTGTTTTGTTGAAAATGGATAAGGTCCGCCATTTTATCTTTATAAAAGATAATATCTCCTTTGCAGATAAGGAAGATAAGGCCATTTTCAGAGGCAAGATAGCAGGAAAGGATATTCGTTTGAATTTTTTTGAGCAATACTTTGGCAATCCTCGTTTTGATATTCGTACAATAGATTTAATAAAGCCTGAATGGAAAGGCGAAAAAATCTCTATTTATGATCATTTAAGATATAAGTATGTTATGGCTTTGGAAGGTAATGATGTTGCAAGCAATTTGAAATGGATCATGTCCTCAAATTCTATTGCAATTATGCCGCAACCAACTTGTGAAACTTGGTTTATGGAGGGTACTCTCAAGCCTGATTATCATTACATAGAAGTAAAACCGGATTTGTCTGACTTGGAGGAAAAGATGGATTATTATTCCGCTCATCCTGAAGAAGCTCAGAAAATTATAGAACATGCTCATGAGTATGTTAAGCAATTCAAGGACAAAAAACGAGAAGAAATCATCTCGTTTTTAGTCCTTGATAAGTATTTTAATTTGCTTAAGTAATCATTTTTAGATTACGGACAGATAATTATCAAGCGCTTGGCGAAGGAAGAATCCTTGGTTTAATCTTTCTGCCAGGCGTTTGGTATTTTCTTTCATTTTGCTAAGCTCGTCTGAAGATAGCTCATTTAATTTTTGTTCCAATTCGGAAAGAGTATTTATCGCAATGCATACTCCTGCTTTTTCGAGAATGGGAGTTACTGCAGCTTGTTTCCATATGATAATAGGCAAGCCTGCTCTGAGGTAAAATGATACTTTGTGTGGAGTGTTCCATTTAAGATATTCGCCAAATATGCCAGAGCATGTATCTAAGGAATCTCCATCCCATACCAGTCCAAAATCAGCTTTTACGGTACGAATGAATTCGTCGGGCTGTACAAAGCCCTTAAAAGTGATTAATGGATTATTTGCCCATCCTGTTAATTCCTCTTTTTTCCCATAGATTATGAGATTCCATGTTTTTAATTTCTTTGAGAGTTGAATAAGGAAAGGGTTTTTTCTAACATGAATGGCTCCGGCATAAACAATGCTAATATTGCCTGGGTTGCAAATAGGATGACTATTTTTATTGAAATATGGTGATCTATAGTCCCATAGTCCTAAACCTTCAATCGGTTTTTGGAAATTGTTACTGATAAGCCACTCTTTCATCTTGTTATTGGTTGCAAGTATGTAATCACTATGTGATAAGCGTTTGACTTCTTGCTGTGTTGTAAGGCGATGGGTTCTTATAGAACCAATATCGTGGATGAGCGAGATCGTTTTTGCACCTTTAAATCTTGCAACAGTACAGATAAATGTAAAATATTTCTTGATGGGATATTGCAAGAAAAGAATATCTCCTTTTTTTAGCAATATGCAAGCACGTATAATACCTGCAAGATTGCGGAAAAATGCAAATATTTTGCTATTTTTGATTGTGCGATGAAGACCAAGATTAATGGCTCCCATCTCTACAAGTGTTTCTTCTGTATCTGTTTTTGCTTTATTGCCTGCGCTTGTTTGATTATAGTAATCGCGGCTGATATAACATAATCTCTTTTGTTTCATATCCTTTAATTCTTAAAATGTTGTACAAAGATGAATTTGAACTATAATTCTAACTGAAATGGAATATTATGCTTCTTTCCATATTTAGTCCAGAACTTAGCTCGTTCTTTCATTACAAAGGCTACAGCTTCGTCTGTATCTATGTTGCGTAGCAAGGCGTATTCGCTAACCAGAATACGGGTGAATTCTTTAGGTCCCCAGAATCTTCTGAGATTATAAAGTCCTTTCTTCTCGCTTACAGGTCCGAATTCCATTCTGTTGATATCTACCAACATGAAATGGAAGCCTTCGTCATCTTGTTTCCAGAGGATATTACCTGGTGTAAAGTCCTTATGGAGGATTTCATGCAGATGAATGTCTGCAGCGAAATGGGCTAAAGCTTTTGCCACGTATTGATATTCTTCTGGCTTAGCATCTGCCATCTCATAGAGGGTATGACCATAGTCACACTGGATGGTGATAAGATAGCTATATCCTAAGATATTTAGGATGTTACGCTCTTCAATAAGGGCTAAAGGCTCTGGAGTATTGATTCCTTTTCTTTTCAGAATCATAGGATATTCGAATGCTCGTTGACCTTTCGGCTTCCTGATATTCCAAGAATAGATGAATTTGTTGAGACCATGTGGTATATGAAAGCGCTTTACGTTAACCTGTGTTCCATCTGGTGCTGTTAGCACCTTGATGAGGTTGCGCTTATTATATATCTCACGACCTTCCTTCTCGAAAACTTCAGGGATGCTCTCGATAAAGGCTCTCAGATATTCGTATTTAGGATTTATCTTAATCTTTCTCATTCTTATAGTTAAATATGAATGTTTATACTTTTTCCATTCTATTCTCTTGGCACAACTTTCCCCTTCACCACTTCATATCGCTTGTCAAACTCCTCCCTGGTTCGCTTCCATCTGTTATGCGTCCATAAATAATAAGGTGGATTCTTGCGGATGGTTTCTTCCAGCATCTGGAAGAAGCGACGGGTAATCTCGTGCTCCGGCAGAGTGTTTGGCTCACGGGTGATGAGCTTGTAGGTTGCCGTGTAGTAGCCTCGCTTAGGGCGCGCCATCTCTACATAGAACACGGCATCGTTCATCTTTCTCATGATTCTTTCACCACCCGTAAACACTGGGGTTTCGGGATGATTGAGGAAAGGAAGCCACAGGTGGATGTTCTCCCACTTGGGACCCTGATCGCTGATGTAGCCGAAGATGCTCATGATGCCCTTGCGCTTGTAATCCACCAGATAGCGGAGGATGTCTTTCTTGGGCACCACCACGCCATTCTCCTCGTGAGAACGGATGCGCTTGAAGAGTTCGTCGAAGGCTTGGTTGCGCAGAGGATGATAGATGAGGCCCATCTTGCGTGACTTGGGCAGTTCGATGCCCACACATGAGAGCCACTCCCAGTTGCAGTAATGGCCCAGGATGGCTGCCACGTTCTGACCTTCCTGGAAACATTGCTCCACTTCCTCGCTGTTGATGACCTGGAATCGCTGGCGCAACTCCTTGTCACTGATGCTGAGCAGTTTGACAGCCTCGAAGAAGTAATCGCTGAACCAGCGATAGAACTTCTTCTCGATGTCGATGATCTCTTCTTCTGATTTCTCAGGAAAAGAGCTGGTGAGATTCTTACGCACAATACCCCTGCGGTACTTGATGACGCGATACATCATGAAGTACTCGAAATCGGCAATGCAATAGAGCAACCTGAACGGCAGCAGCGATATTGCATAAAAGAATGCATAAACAATCTTAACCATCTGTAAAACTATAAATTCTTAACTATTAACTCTTTACTCAATTACACCTGCTGCATGTCGTGCAACTTCTTGTAATATCCGTCTTTTGTTATCAATTCTTCGTGGGTACCACGCTCCACAATCCTGCCCTCGTGCAGTACGCAGATTTCGTCAGCATGCTTGATGGTACTCAATCGGTGGGCTACAGCCACGGTGGAACGAGTCTTCATCAGCTTCTCCAAGGCATCCTGTACCAGGCGCTCGCTCTCTGTATCAAGAGCCGATGTTGCCTCGTCGAGGATAAGGATAGGAGGATTCTTGAGGATGGCACGGGCTATGCTCACACGCTGGCGCTGACCGCCGGAGAGTCTGCCGCCACGATCACCGATATTGGTATCGAAACCATGTTCCGATTTGGTAATGAACTCGTAGGCATTGGCAATCTTTGCAGCATTGGCTATATCCTCGTCGCTGGCATCTGTCTTGCCGAATCGGATGTTGTCCTTGAAGCTGGCGTTGAAGAGGATAGCCTCCTGGTTCACATTACCTATCAGCTGTCGGAGATCGTGTACGCAGAGGTCCTTCACGTTGATGCCGTCGATGAGTACCTCGCCCTCCTGTACATCGTAATAACGGGGAATCAGGTCGAGCATCGTACTCTTTCCGCTACCGCTCTGTCCCACCAGTGCGATGGTCTTACCCTTTGGAATCACCAGGTTGATATCCTTCAGCACGTAAACCAGCTCATCGTTCTGGTGGTCGGTATAGGCGAAGGAAACATGGCGGAACTCTATCTGATGCTCGAAGCTGCTGATATGCTCAGATTTCTCCTTGTCCTTGATTTCAATCTCGGCTTTCAGAATCTTGTCGATACGCTCCATGCTCGCCAATCCCTTTGGGATATTGTAACTTGCCTTGGAGAATTCCTTCAGTGGGTTGATGATGCTGTAGAGCATCACGAGGTAGAAGATGATGGTAGGTCCGTCGATTCTGCCGTAATCCAGAACCAGGATACCGCCAAACCACAATACCACTACGATGAGGATGGTTCCCAGGAACTCACTCATCGGGTGTGCCATCTGCTGGCGGATATTTACACGCATGATGTTGTCGCGATAACTGCTATTCACCTGGTCGAAGCGCCAGTTCATCTTACCCTCGGCACAGAAAGCCTTGATGATGCGCAATCCGCCCAGGGTTTCCTCTACCATGCTCATCGTGTCGCTCCAGAGCGACTGCGCCTCGGTGCTCTGTGCCTTCAGCTTCTTTCCTACAATGCCCATGAACCAGCCGAATGGTGGCACAAAGAGGATGGTAAAGAGGGTAAGCTGCCAGCTGATGCAGATGAGCGTAATGAAATAGAAGAGAATGAGAATCGGATTCTTGAAGAGCATATCGAGCGACGACATGATGCTGTTTTCCACCTCCTGCACATCACCGCTCATTCGGGCGATGATATCTCCCTTGCGCTCCTCGCTAAAGAAGCCTAGCGAAAGCGAGGTAATCTTCTGATAGAGCTGGTTGCGGATATCACGAACAATACCCGTACGGATAGGGATGATGGTGGCTGAAGAGAGGAAATAGACTCCCGTCTTGAGGAATGTCATGAAGGCTAGGAACAAGCCGATAACCAGCAGAGCCAGTGATGCACTGTGCGCCACGATGAACTCCTGGATGTAATAATACAGGTTGTTAGTTGCCACTTCCTTGATGCTGCCCAGCGTTCCATCCCATTCCATATAGTCGTTGGCACGGATGCCGCCATCTACCTGGAAGAGAATCTGCAGGATAGGAATCAAGGCTGCAAACGAAAATATGTTCAATACCGCAGACAGGATATTGAACAGAACAGAGAGCCCCAGATACTTCTTATATGGAGGGACGAATCGGCGTAAGATTTGCAAAAATTCCTTCATAGGTGCAAATATAGTGTTTTTAAGGAAGACCGCCAAATTTTTGGCGGTCTTTCTTGACTTTTATTCAGTTTTTTCTTATAGAAGAGTCTTTTTTGCTCTTTTTCCCTTCTTTTAAAGAGCAATTGTTATTCTTTAACTTCTTCTCCGAAGAGGGTAGCAGAGGTAGAACCGGTGATGCGGACCTTTACGAACTCTCCGATGTGGTGGTTGCCCTTGTCGATAACCACCGCCTTGTTCTGCTCGGTGCGGCCCATCATCTGCTCACGGCTGCGCTTGCTGAAGTTCTCGATGAGGATGGTGAATTCCTTGCCCTCGTCCTTCTTGTTCTGCTCGGCGCTCACCTCGGTCTGCAGCTTGATCAGCTCGTTGAGGCGGGCTATCTTGGTTTCCTCAGAAACGTTGTCTGGCAGATGCTTGGCTGCGTAGGTGCCCGGGCGCTCTGAATACTTGAACATGAAGGCACTGTCGAAGCCTACTTCCTTCACCAGCGAGAGGGTTTCCTGATGGTCTTCCTCGGTTTCGTCGTGGTAACCCACGAAGATGTCGGTGGTGATGCCGCAGCCCGGGATGATGCGCTTGATGTCGGCGATGTGCTGCAGATACTCCTCACGGGTGTATTTGCGGTTCATCAGCTTCAGTATCTTGTTGCTTCCGCTCTGAGCTGGGAAGTGGATGTGCTTGCAGAGGTTTGGCTCCTCGGCGATGGCCTGCAGGATGTCCTCGGTCATATCCTCCGGGTTTGAGGTGGTGAAACGTACACGCATGTCTGGCACTGCCTGAGCTACCATGTGCAGGAGTTCGGCGAAGGAAAGACTGCCTTCCTCGCGCTTGCCCGATGGTGAGAGACCGTAGCTGTTCACGTTCTGTCCCAGCAGGGTAACTTCCTTGAAACCACGCTGCTGCAAATCGCGCACCTCACGCAGGATGCTCTCGGCATCGCGGCTGCGCTCACGTCCACGGGTATAAGGCACGATGCAGTAGTGGCAGAAGTTGTTGCAACCACGCATGATGCTTACGAAACCGCTCACTCTGTTGCCACCGATGCGCTGAGGCACGATGTCACGGTAGGTCTCGGTTTTTGAAAGTTCTATGTTGATGGCGTTGGTACCCATCTCGCACTGCGCAATCAAATCCGGCAGATTGAGATAGCTGTCTGGTCCACAGACCAGGTTGGCATAGTGGTTCTGGATGAGGTCATCCTTCACTCGCTCAGCCATGCAGCCCAATACGCCGAGAATCACCTTTCTTCCCTTCTTCTGCTCAGCATGCAGGGTGTCGAGGCGATGGTAAATCTTGTTCTCCGCATTCTCACGAATGCTGCAGGTGTTCAGGAAGATGGCATCAGCCTCTTCTTCCTTCTCGCAAATTTCGTAGCCTGCCATCTGCATCACAGAGGCAACTACCTCGCTGTCTGCCACGTTCATCTGGCAGCCATAGGTCTCAATAAACAGTTTCTTCATTGTTCTAGATGAATTCTAATTTATATATTAATGTATAACTATGATTTCTTTTTTAGCATCTCCGATGCCGTCATCTTTGCCGTCATTATTTACATCATTTCATGTTCTTCGATGCTGCCATCAGCAGGAAGTAGAATACCACGGCAGAGATCCATCCGGCGATGGCATCGATGAGATAATGTGCCTGGATATACACGGTGGCCATGCACAGGAAGATGTAGAATGGCAGCATGGTGAAGAGCAGCTTGCGGTTTCTGCTGTGCCAGGCAAGGAGCATGCAGATGGTGCTTACGCCCACGTGCGAACTCGGAAAGGCGGCGGTAGGTCGCTCTCCGGCTTCCTTGGCATCCTCCACCAGCTGGTAGAAGATTCCGTCGGTATATCCCGGGGTAGGCAGACAGTTGGTATGGGTGTTGAAGTAATCGCCCAGTGTCGGGAAGATTCCCTTGGCTATATCCTGCACACCCACGGCATCAAAGTAGAACGTAGGTCCCACCACCGGCACGTAGATGTAGATGAGATAGTAGAGGAAGAAGCTGGCGAGCAGCACAAAGCTAGCTCTTTCTGCCTCGTAGTATCTGCAGAAGAAATAGTAGAGCACCACTGCTGCTATCATCGGATAATACATGAAGTAGCCCATCGACATCAGCTCGCTCACCACCGCCCAGGGCAGCGCCTTGGCAAAGAGCAGGGCGGGCTGGCATCCAAAGAGGTCCTGTTCCCAGCCTGCGAAGATATGGTCCAGGTTGGGGAACATGCGGTTGATCTCGTAAGTGTCTGGATACCACCAGGCAAGCAGGGCGATTTGTGCCATGATGCGCACCATCTTCGTTATCCTGCATGGAATCATGCGGTATACGCCCCAGAGGGCGAGGGTGATGACTAGAATTCTCAATCGTCCCCAAAGCATCGATTCCGGGTTCACCACCTTGGTAAAGGCGAAGAGCATGGTAATCACGGTGATGGCCATATAGCCCAGCATCGCCCATTCCAGTGGCAGGAGTCCCTTCTTTGGGTTCTTGTCTATCTTAAAATAATCTTTTATCATTAATCAATGTTTATAGTTTTTACAGCCATCCGTTATCCTTATACCATTTGATGGCGATTTTCACGCCTCTTCTCAATGGGTAGTGGGGATGATAGCCCAGCTCGTCCATGGCTGGCTCGATGTCACATCGCCAGTTGCGCTGCTTCAGGATGTTATACTTGTCGTTGTTCAGTGCCGACATCTTTCCGGTCATTCTTCCCAGGTATTCGCCCACGAAGGTTACGATGCGCAATACCCAGATAGGCGCCTTGATGCGCAGCATCCATGGGTTGCCCAATTCCTTCTGAATCAAGTCGCTGAAGGCTTCCGACTGGTATACCTCGCCATCGCTGAGGAAGTATTTCCTGCCGTTCATGCCATGATCCAGAGCCAGGAATACAGCCTGCACCACATCCTGAACATAGACGAAGGTGATGTCCTGACGCTTGAATCCCACGGCGAAATCCACGTGCTGCCTGATGCTCTGAGCCATGAGGAAATAGTCTTTCTCTCGGGGGCCGTATACGCCGGTAGGGCGCAGGATGATATAAGGGAAGTTGTTGCCGATGCTGTCCAGATAGCGTTCTGCGGCAAGTTTGCTCTTGCCGTATGCCGTATTAGGCTTAGGCACATCGTTCTCACTGATTTCCTGATAAGGCTGATCCTCACGGATAGCTCCGAAGATGCTGAGCGAACTGACGAATACAAATCGCTTGATGGGCATTCCCAGGTGCAGGATGGCATTCACCAGGTGCTTGGTGCCCTCGGTGTTCACCTTATAGAAATCCTCTGCATGCAGGCACTTGGTGGCGCCGGCTGCATGCACTATATAGTCGAACTCGTGCGGGGCGAGTTCCTTCTCCAACTCTTCCTCTGAAGAAAGATTGAGATTGATGAAATGGATGCGATCGTCTTGCAGGTATTTCCTGGAACTGCTGGGGCGTATTGCCGCCCAGGTCTCCATGCCTTGTCTTAAGGCTTCTTCCACGATGTAACTGCCGATGAATCCCGACGCACCCGTTACTAGAATCTTCATTAATTAATTATGTAAAATTGCAATTTCGCTGCAAAATTACAACAAAAAAATGAGTTATCATGCATGTTTTTCCGAAATATGACGAAAATATTTAATTTCTTTGTCGTATTTGTATAAAAATGTAGTATCTTTGCAGTATGGAACAAATTTCGGGATTCTATTTCCCTCCTTCTGGTCAGACTTCCTCCGGTTTCTCGGAAATGGAGGAAATTTCGGTTGGTGGCTTTAATGTCCTCATTCGTGCCAAGCGTGATGGCAAATGGTGGGTATTGAAGGCACTGGCACCCGATGTACGCCATAACGAAGTGTTCCGAAGTCTGTTGCATAAGGAGTATGATATCCTTTCCAAGATTCAGCATCCGGGCGTGGTTTACGTGGAGGGCATCGAAGAGGTGGATGGCTACGGTGAATGCCTGGTGCAGGAATGGATTGATGGCGTTACCCTGGATGAATGGCTCAGCACGCCGCATACCCGGTCGCAGCGCAGGCAGGTGGCTCACCAGCTGCTCGAAGTGATGGAGTATGTGCATAGCCAGCAGGTGGTGCATCGCGACCTGAAACTCTCGAACATCATGGTTACGCGCAGCGGATGTGTGGTGAAGGTGATTGATTTCGGATTGTCGGATGCCGATTACTATGCGATATTGAAGTCGCCTGCGGGCACCGAGGGATATATCTCGCCCGAACAGCAGCGGGGTGGACCCACCGATGTGCGCAATGACATCTACAGTCTGGGCATCATCCTGGATAAGTTGCAGCTCGGCTTGTCCTGCAGACTTTCCATCGGGCGCTGTCTCTGTCCCCTCGAAGCTCGCTATCCTAATGTAGCTGCCTTGCGCAATCACATTCTGTTTCTCCACCGTTCCCTGCTGGCACTCTGGATAGTTCTGGGGGTGCTGCTGGTGGGCATCGCCGGAGGTGCTATATATAATAAGGTGAACCAGCCCGAAACCATCTATGATGTGGTATCCCAGTTTAAGGTGGGCAACTTTCTGTGTACTTCCTGGGGCGGCGGTGTTGTTTCGGTGAAGGCTATCAACCAGAAGGATTCCTGCATCGAGGTTCCCAAGACGGTGACTTATCAGGGCATGACCTATAAGGTGGATGAGATAGAGAAGGAAGCCTTTGCCCATCATCAGGTGTTGAAACGTCTGGTGTTCCCGGATACCCGCCTTCATGTAATGCGTGGCATCGTTACCGGAAGTCCTCATCTGGAGGAGATCATCTTCCGCAGCAATCAGCCGCCAGTCATCGGCAATGCCATCTGGAAAACCAAAATCACGGATGTGTTCGAGGCTTCTTGCTTTGAAAAGGTAAAGCTGATGGTTCCCAAGGGCAGCCTCGCTGTTTATCGCGATTCCCCTTGGGGCAGGTTCCGGTATATTGAGGAATATGAATAAGATAAGACGGAAAATATAAAAGCCAAAAGGCGCCCACCCAGGTGAGCGCCTTTTGGCTTTTATATCATTTCTTTTTAGTACCACACTTCAATCTGTGGCGACTCCTTTGCGTAACTTGGCATGCATCTGCCTATTCTTGCGCCAATATAGGTTGGGTCGCAGATGTAGTAGGTCTTGCCCTTGTATTCGTAAGATGTGCCGTTTGCCACTGGCTGGTTGAAAGCCACGGCAGTACATTCATGACCAGGGAACTGGATGAGATGTACATCAAGGCCCAGAATCTCGTGCACCAGATAGGCGTAGAAGATGGCACGGTCCTCGCAGTCGCACAGCGGATAATAGAGCGTCTCCTCAAAGTAGAAGTACTTCTCGCGCTTAAACTGCTCATCATCTGTGGCGTATGGGAAACCCTTCTGTATGAATCTCAGGATTCGGTTGGCAGCATCCTGTTCGTCCAATCCTGCCACCTGGGTGCGGATCTGCTCCACCACTTCGTTGCGGAACTTCTTGTCTACCACGCTGGAAGCCACTGTAGGAATATCTATCACCGGATATTCATCGAGCATCGGCATGATGCCTGTAGGCACTTCGCCCTTCAGGGTGATGCCCGCCGCCTCGTAGCTGAATGGCTTGGTGCCGCTTCCTATCACGGTCTTTCCGGTGAATCTCAGCTCCATGTCCTTACCCAGTTCTGCATCCTTAGGCAGGTCGCAGGTGCGGAAAGCGCCGCTGTCGTCGATGTTCGGATAGATATAGTACTTCTTGCCGTCGATGTTGATGTATGATTTCTCAAACACGTGCTCGGCGTAAGGCACGAGCATCGCCACCTGATGGTCGTTCATACCCAGACGGATGTTGTAGCCGCAGTTCACCAGAACATACTGTGCCGCCACAATCTTTTCGTTCTGGCTGGCGTTCGGCATCACGGCGTTGATGTATTTCTCTACGAGCATGGCAGAAGCCCAGTCGCTGAGTCCCATCTTGCGCGATTCGGTGGCGAAAGCCTGGGTCACCTCCTTGAGGTCTGATTTCTTCAGCGTCTTCCAGTAAGCTACCACGTCGTTGGTAGAGGCGATGTCCTTCTTTGCCAGCAATATGGCCTTCTGGAACTGGATGCTCTCTCCGTAGTAATCCACGTCGATGGTCTGTTTGCTCACTGGCACCTTCACATGTCCGATATTCGGCAGTGCAGGCATCACAGGGATGGCAGATACGGCTGGCATCAGCGGGATTTCGATGCCCGAACCGGTGAACTCGATGTCTGGAATATCCGGCTTCACCTCAGGCAGCTTCGGCTTGTTTACAGGGTCAACGCCTGGACGGATGGTAGGTGCCTTCGGATTCTTCTTGCTGGTAGGCACCTTTGCCAGTGGGTCGGTAGGCAGTGCCGGCACCTTGGTAAGGTCTGGCTTCTTGTTGATGTCGCCCAATCCTCCTTCCGGGATATCGATGCCCGAACCGGTGTAGTCGATATCTGGAATATCCGGCTTCACCTCCGGCAGCTTCGGCTTGTTCACAGGGTCGATGGTAGGGCGCACCTTAGGTGCAATCGGACTCACCGGCATCTTAGGCTTCACGGTCACCGGCTTTTCCGGCTGCTTAGGCTCCGTATAAGTAGGTGGAGTCTTTGGCTTAGGAACCTGCGATCGTATATCTCCCTTAAATTTCTTATACTCTTTCCACACACCTTGCATGTACTTATCGTAGTCGGTAAGTATGGTGTTGCGGAACTTGTTGTAGTCGTCCATCATGCCTTGTCTTGCCTGCTGGAACTGCTTCACGAAGTCATCGTTCTGCGCAAAGGATGGTGTTGCCTGTAAGCCAAGCAACAGTATCATGCTGAGTGTAGGATATATTCTTTTCATAAGCTCTTTTTTATGTTGTACACTATTATAAAGATAGATATCTGTTGCAAAGATACTATTTTTTTCTTTATAGTCAAACAAAATTCATAAAAAAAGCTCTCCACCCCATTATTTTTTTGGGATAGAGAGCCTGACAGTATAGTTCTTAGAAGTTACCTGGCCCGATAATACCCCAATCTCTATTCGAACGTGGCAGGTTCGAATTGATGTTCGGGTTGCGGTCTGGCTGCCAGGTTCTTACCTTGATGGATGGATTCTCAGGGTCGTTGAAATCCACCATCAGGAACAGGTAGCCATGATCGCCATAGTTGGATGAATAGTAATCCTGTTTAATCTGGATGCCGTAGGTCTCGCCTCCGGCGCCCATCTTCACCACGTCGTTGTCGGCAAAGCGGATATTGATAAACTGGTTGCTCTGGAAGCACATCTTCAGCTTTCTCAGATACTCGCTCTTGGTCTGACGGGTATATTTTATCAGTGGCTTGTTGTCGCCGAAGGTTGATGCCTGATCCTCCATGCTGAGTCTTGGATTCCTCTTGATCACATGACCCGTGATGATGGTGGCATTGTCGTCGAACACGCTCTCCAGATAGTCGAGTCGCTTCAGGGCGAAGGCGGTCTTGTAGTTCTCCAGGAAGGTGGCTATCACCATCTTGGCATAGTCGCTCCAGGCACCCACACCCTTGTCGAAGATGTCGGTCTTCGCCTGGCTGCCCAGTCCGAATGCCACGCATTCTATCTTCCTATCCTCGCCGAAGGTGAAGGTTACGTCTTCCACGAACTTGCGCTTGTTGTTCCTGAAGGAGAATGCCATCGGTATGCTGCGGCACACCACGCGCTTGCCCATTGTGTAGAACGAGAACTGCGGGTTGCCCAGCAGTCGTGCCTGTCCGTAGTTGAGCAGCTTCTTGTACATCTCCAGTCCGTCGGCAGAGAAGCAGTCGTTTACGCTGTCATATTGCCGGGTCTTGATGGCGTTCACCACGCGGTTCATGATTCCGGCGAGCTGTTTCTCGTCGTTCACCTTGCTCAGCGTTTCCAGGTTGGCAGCCGATTCCGTCTTCACCGATTTCTCGAATTCTTTCCTGGCTTCGCTGGATACCGCCGATTTCTTGTCGAGGTTGCTGATGTATACGGATGCGTTCTTGAATGGTGTACCCTTGAAGAGCTGCATCACGCTTTCCAGCTCCTTGTCTATCTGGCACTGGTCGGCGTATTCATATTCGTATTTCAGCTGCAGGCTGTTCACGTCAACGCCTGGGCGCAGTTCCACGATTCCCATGCCGTCTTTGGCACTGTAGAGATTGCTCCAGGTCTGACCGTCGAAGTAGGTGTAGTCGATGCTGGTCACCGGTTCGCCCTTGTATTTGATGAAGAGATTGATGTCGTTGCCGTCTTTGCTGGCTATTTGGGTAGATAGATTACTCATGATCTCTTCTATCTGTTGTGGAATCCAGGTTACGAGCAGTCGCTGTTCGCCGTCGATGTCCATCTTCACGCTGTTGGGATACTGCAGACTTCTCACCATGGCGAAAGCCCAGTAGTAGTTGCGCAGGGCATCGTCAATCTTCGCCTTTTCCTCGGCTCTCATTGCCGAGCGCACGTAGTCGAACACCTTTTCCTTGCGTTCGTCGAATATCTTGATCACCTCGCTGCTCTTGATGTATCTCAGCACATGGGTCTGTGGCGCATAGCTGATAACGAGGTTATTGGTGTTGGTGAGGGTAGCCTGAGCATAGCTGTTCATCACCGATGTCACCGCCGTCTTCGAATCGAATCCGCTGTTGGTGTTCAGTTCTTCTTCGTTAATCTGGAAGGAGTTGGAAACATGGAGCGAAATCTTGCTGATCAGGTCGTTGAGTGCAGCCTGGTCGGCAGAGGAATAGGTGTCACCCCATCCTTCTCCGCAGATGTAGCTCGCATCGTTTTTCAGTTCTTCCGCCTTCTGCTCTGCCTTCAGTTCTGCTTTCTGTGCCGCCTTTTTCCCGCTGGCACTCTGTGCGCAGCAGGGGATAGGGAGGCAGGTAATCAGTGCGAAGGCAAGGAGCATTTTCTGTAGTCTGTGCATAGGTTACTCTGGCTTGAATCCTTCCTTTACGAATTTGCTGACGAGACTTGCGTATTTCTGTGCGGCAGCCGATTCCTTAGCCGCATTCTCCAGGGCAGCCAGGCGTGCCTTGGTAGCCGCATCCTGGTTTACGATGAAGAAGCTCTGCATCTCGTAGGTGCCGTCGCCCAGGTCGTGAATCATGCTGAAACTCTCCTGCATCTCACCCTTGATTTCCTTTTCCACCAGGGTCTGGTAGGCTGCATAGAAGTTGTCTTTCTCCAGACTGTCGCTGGCGGCGATGTCGCTCACGATTCTTGCCTGTATGTTGCTGCCAGCCTGGCGTGCATAGGTGTTGCAGGCATTGTTGATGGCTGTCTGATGACCGATATTCTTTGATTTGAACTTAGAGGCGATGCCTACGATTTCGAAGGCATTGTCTCCGCCCTTGGCGAGTTTGTCGTAATGGGAGAGCAGCGCAACTTCCAGGGAACGTGAAGAGGCATAGATTTGCCATTTCTCCTTCTTGAATTGCTTCATTTTCACCTTGTACTCTTTCTTGAGCTGTTTCTCCAAGATGGAATTCTGTGCTTGTACTGTGGTGCAGTTCAAGGTCAGTGCCAGGGCTGCCACCATCATGATCATAATCTTTCTCATAATTATACCAATTTTTATTCTATTATCACTTGTTTTTTATTTTCCCTTAAGGCTAAAAATAATTAGCCTTAAGGGTAAATATATTTAGCCTTAAGGGAAAATTTTCCTGTGGTTCTGGATGTATATCTTTCCCTTCACCATCTGTTTCACTTCCCTGCCGCTCAAATCGTAGATTCGGCGGTCGGCTGGTTGCTTTCTGTCATCTGCCGTCGGGGCGATGATGCCGTTCTCCACATCATCCTGTCCCGGATTCTGTGGCTCGCCCGGAGCATCCGGGTCGTAGACGAAGTGGGCGGTAAGTGTGGTGTGGGCTTCCGGCATCAGGAAGTTGAAACCTGCCTCTTCGCTTACCAGACTGTCGCCTTCGTACCAACCTTCAAAGCGGAACCCCTGGCTGGCATAGGCTTGCAGCCATACCTCCTGTCCTGCCTCTGTCTTCTCGCCGCTGGTTCTGTTGAACGAGCAACTGCCTTCCTTGTTGGTGTTCAGGTAGAGGCGGTAGGGGTTCGAGGTGACTGGCTCATCGGGTGGAAGAGGGTCATAGCCGAACACAGCCACAAACTTCACGTTCTTCGCCTCCATCTTGTAGGTGAACTCCTGGTCGGTGGTATATTCCTTGCCATCCTTCAGCCAGTACTTGAAGTAGTAGTTGCTGTTGGATGAGGAGGTTCTTATCTGTACCTCCTCGTCCTCGAAGTATTCGCCGCTTCCCGAAGTATAACCATACTCCGCTTCCACGTTCACCTTATATCTCAGATAGGGTTCGGGTGGAGCAGGAGGGTCGAAATCGGGGGTGGTCGCCCCAAGCTGACCGCTGCCCACAAAGAGCAGCAGCCATGCCAGGATATGATATCTTAATAGTCTATTCATGATCATTCGATTTTCTGACTATACCTTATTATATATATAACCTGCTGAGGCTTTACTTCACCATCACCTTGGTGCTCATGCCGTTCACCTTGACGATGTAGACACCGGCAGACAGGCGGAGCATTCCGTCGCTGTTGCTTGAAGCCACCTGAGCACCATTGAGGTTATAAACATCTACGTTCTTGCCGTTGCAGCCATTAATCTGGATGCCCTCTTCGGTAGGCAGAATGTTCACGCCAGTCTTCTTCACTACGTCGGCGATGCTGGTTACGCTGCTGTTTGGTGTCAGCAGGAATCGCTTGTTGAAGGTTCCAGCCTCGCTGGTAAACTCATAGTCGCCGTTGGTGAGGTCGATGGTGATACCTGCCACGTTATCCTTCAGCAACATTGGCTGGTCCATGCGGACTGCCGAGATGGTGAAGGTGCCAGACTTCTTGGCGGTGAAGCCGAGCTGAACGCTACCCATAGGACGCTCGTTGATGGCGAACTTGGTGCCCTTGCCTTCCACGCTGTAGAGCTGAGGAGCCTGGGTCAGAGTCATGAACTTGGCTGCATCGCAATCCATTTCGTAGTTGCGGCTCTTCTTGTCGTTGAATACCACGCGGGTCTTGTCGCTGAGTGAACCGTCGCTTACGTTCAGGTTGATGATCATACGGCTAGGAACGAATCCACGAGCCAGTCTTCTAGCCTTGGTTTCCTGCGCTCTGATTTCGCTACCGGTCTTGGTGAGTCGGTCTTCTGCCTTGAACTCGATGGTGCTAGAAGCAGTAGGCTTCTGCACGAAGAATGCCTGGAATGGGTGCAGGGTGTAGTCATCGTCGCCAGGGCGTACAGCCTCGTAAGAGTTTCCGTTCCAAACGGTGATAGGAGCCTCGTAGCCGAGGTCGTTCACGTTGTAGTAGCTGGTCTGAGGGTTACCGATGAAGTTCCAGCTGGCATCGAAGTTGTTGCCTGAAGGGAACACATCGAGCTCCTTCATGATGTTGTTGGCATCGAGCTGTCCAAACTTCTCCTTGGTTACCTTGAGGGTGAGAGTACCAGCCTTGTTGGTCTGGAAGATATATCCCTTGCCCTGCTTGAGCCATTCCTCGTTATCTGGCAGATTAACCCATCCGCCGCTACCTTGGTCGGCACGGATAGAACCGTCGTACATCTTCCATTTATATTCTCCCGGAGCCTTGGTATCAGAGAGCTTGATATCGAATGGGAAGCTGAAGAAGTACCATTTGTTATCAGAAACAGAGATATCGAATCTCATCTTCTTTGCGTTGAGGTTTCCGTCGGTGATGAGGGTTCCTGAGTTTCCTTTATCTCCGTCGCCCTTGATGGTAACGTCGCCAGCCTCCTGGTTATCCTTTCCATCCACCTTCAATCCTCCGTCTTCCTTGATATCAATATCCGGTGTTCCGTCGAATCGTTTGTCTTCGAGTGTAAACTCCTTGTCGAGATAGAAGTATTTATAAGGTTCATTAAACTCATGTATCTCCTTAAACTGGCTCCACTGCGTATTGAGATAATAGTTATCCACGCTCTGGGTTGGGACGTAGAGGGAGATGTTTGAGAAGTTGTCGAAGGTGCCTTGACTGATAGAGATAGGGAGTACGGTGTAAGCGTAAACCTTCTCGAGATTGCAATCAGAGAAGGCTCCGCCTTCAATTTTCTCCAGGGTACTAGGTACTCGGAGTTCTTTCAAATTTCTATTTGACTTAAATGCATCGCCTTCAATATAGGTTACTCCTGGTAGATTTAAACTATCGAGATCGCAACCATAAAAAGCAACTGCCTCAATTCTTTTTAAGGAAGGAGGAAAATCAACATGTTTCAGTCCGCAAGCTTGAAAGCAACCCCTTGGTATATATTCTAAACCATCTGGAAGGGTTATTTCTTTTAATGAATAACATCCACAAAAAATATTCTGTCCCACAAGTTTAAATGCCTGATTGTTTGGGAATGTAACCTTATTAAGGTTACTGCAATCCTCAAAGGCAAATGATCGTATTTCCTTTAAATTTTTAGGAAGAATAATTGATGTAAGATTGTTTATCCTACTAAAGGTATATTCTCCCAATACATCATTTTCTGTAGCATAGCCTTCATAATACTCGTATGGGTTAGCCACAATATCAGCATCCGATAAATCAAGATGATGAAGATTATTCATCTTGTTGCGGAACAACATAATGTCATAGCCATTGATAGTACCGCTAACTTTTAGGGTAACAATATTGCTTAAACTATCTCTGTCTAATACCTGTAATAAACCTGGCGCATCAGAAAGAGCCGTTGTTTTAACATCATAGACAGTTTTTGCTCCAATAGCAAATATTTGTGTAGAATTGTTCCAAACATCTGCTTTCTTATAATTATTAAGAGCTATTGAGGGTACTAAAATGACTGTTTGTGGACTAAAACTACTTGTTAAAACTGGAACATTTATTGCATGAATAATAACTGTATCAGCATTTGTATAAAAGTTCTCTATTTGGCTCAGTTTATCAGATAATTCCACCTTGCCAGTTATGTAGCATTGGCCAAAAGCTCCTCCTCCAATTGTTTCAACATTAGCTAAATTTAGATACTTTAGGGATTTACAATCAAAGAAAGCTTCGTCTTCAATGGTTTTAACGTTGGAAAGATTAATATTTACTAGATTCCAGCAACCATAAAAAGCACCATTGGCAATGGTTTTTATGCTTTTAGGCAGTATTACAGAAATTGCTTTACTATACAGCTTGTTGATAATAGTTGTTGTATAAGTTTTTCCTTCATATTCGATACATTCTGGCACACTGATTTCTTTGATGTCTTCATTGTTGTTACTACCACTTATAGCGATGGTATTATTGTCATCTTCGTTAATAGTGCATGTCCATGTCACGCCATTCTCATCCGTATAATCGAATGCGAAGCCATGCAATATGAAGCAGAAGAGCATCAGTGTTAATGTAAAAAATCGTTTCATATTTCTTTGTTTAATTAATTTTGTTTTTTATTCTTAATTGAATTTCTCCAGTGCCATTTCCCGTCCCCAAAGGGGGCGAATGTGAATAACCGCTGGTGGAATGACCGAAGGGAATGGAACCTGCGGATAGCAGTCACACTCTCTCCAAGCGTCCCCGAAGGGGGCGAACAGGAGCAAGAAAGGATGTGCTCGATGAAGTCGAAGTATTCTTATGTCATAAGCCATTCATTTTATTAAGTTTTTTTATTATCATTCACCAGTTCATAGGCTTTTCGCCTAATATTACCTTTTCGCCGGCAAAGGTACGAAAAAAAAACGAAAGTGGATTGGTTCAATTTGGTTCAATTTCATTTTCCATCAAAAAAACTTAGTGGTTTCTTGTAACTTGCTTCTTAAACGTCTTGTTTTGAAGACCCAAAGGACAGGGGGCACCCCAAAATACCTTCAAGTCCATATTGTTGTATAATAAACTATAAAAAATAAGCTTTTGTATGGTTTTATGAAACAAAATCCTTAAATTTGCAGTCGGAAAAATATGCAATGATTCCGACTAAAAAATAATATAGAAAATGATGCAAACATCTGTAGTTGAAAAGATTAAGAAAAAAATAATACATTGTAAGTTCGGCGAAGTATTCTTTGTGTCTTCCTTTCCGCAATACGATGTAGAATATGTCACCAAACTATTGGCAGTATTTGAGAAGGAAGGTATTATCTCCCGAATATCAAAAGGTGTGTATGTCAAGGCGCGTAAGACTCGTTTTGGCATACTCTATCCCTCTGCCTTTGAGTTGGTAACGGAGATTGCTAAGAGAGACAAAGCTGTGATTATTCCTACAGGGGTGACGGCTGCCAATCAGTTGGGCTTCTCAACACAGGTTCCAATGATCACAAGTTTTCTCACTACTGGTTCCAGTAGAAAACTTGTGATGGGAAAACGTATTGTCCTATTGAAGCATGGTGCTCCGAGAAACTTTGCTTTCAAATGTGTATTGATGCGTGACCTCGTACAAGCACTTCGTTGTATCGGTAAAAACAATGTTACTCTAAAAGATGAAGTGCAAATTTCCAAACTAATGGCAGAGAACCTTGAAATGGAAACAATAGAACATGACTTACTGTTAGCACCCGTATGGATGAGAAATATTATTAAACGAAACATAAAAAATAAGGTATTATGAGTAAATGGATAGATTTCACGATAGATGAACGAAAGGCGATGATACAAGCTGTCAGCGAGGCAAAGCAGATAGACGAAGCTTCTGTCGAAAAAGACTGGTGGGTAACTGCTGTGCTCTATGCCATATTTCATACGAGTATTGGTGAATATCTCTTATTTAAGGGAGGAACAAGCCTTAGCAAAGGATGGAACATTATCAATCGTTTCAGTGAGGACATAGATCTTGCCCTTAGTAGAGACTTCTTCTTAAATATTAAGAAACTATCGTGTGCAAACTGTACATCAAACACGCAGATACACCATTTGCGCGAGAATGCGCAAGACTATATACTTGGAGAATTCAAGTTAGAGTTAGAGAAAGTATTTAAAGACTTGGGATTGCCGGTAACGGTTATCAGTGATAGAGACATGTTGGATGAAAATGGAGAACGATGCTTGGTTCCTCATGACAAAGACCCATCTGTTATTTTCATCGAATATCCCACGCTTTATAAGAGTTATGCTTCGTATGCCACTCCTATGGTAAAGATTGAAATTAGCGTCTTATCTATGACTGAGCCATTTGAGATGAGGCGTATCTCTTCATTGGTGAATCAGGCATTTTATGGTGAGGATGTGGATTCTGATTATGTACAGATAATCAGAACGGTAACTCCTGCCCGCACCTTTTTAGAAAAGGCATTTCTCCTTTGTGAGGAATATCAGAAAGTCGAACCGCGGACCCATCGAATGACACGTCATTTTTATGATTTGGAAAAACTGATGCGAACGCCATATGCAGAAGAGGCTCTCAAAGATGTAGAGCTATACAAGGATATCGTCAATCATAGACGTAAATACTATCACGTTGGTTATGTAAATTATGACAAAGAACTGCCACAAAATATCCAGATTATTCCTAGTGATGCACTTTTGCCAAACTATGAGGCCGATTATAATGAAATGAGAAATAGTTTCATTTATGGGGACTCTTTGGATTTTTCTGCGCTCATGGTCAGAATGGCTGAACTTCAAGAAAGCTTTCGTAGGATTTCAAATACCAATGGTAACAAATAACATATAACTTCACTATATTCATCCTTCACATCCTTATCTTGTTCAATTTCATTTTCCATCAAAAAAAGAGGGTGTGGCACAAACCACACCCTCTTTTTTCTTCGCTTAAATCCCAGATAATCGGGATGGACTATCATTTGATAGCTATCTTCTTCTGGTTCACAATATACACTCCGGATGGCAGAGACTCTATGCTTTCTGTTTCTCCGGCTGCAATCTTCACGGTCTTGATGAGCATGCCCTTTGTAGAGAAGATGTTCACCCATCTCGTGATGTCGCTGTGGATATAGAGCGTCTTGCTTACTGACCATGCATCCAGGCCCGCTACCTGCTTCATCGGAATCGACTCGATGGCTGTGGTTGCCTCGTCGAAGACGGCCAGGCAACGGGATGCCGTGGTGGTTACATTCTGGATGTACGCCTGGAACGGATGCACCACAAAGGCATCACTTACGAAGACACTGCCCGGGTTGTAATCCTGGTACGCCTCCCCAACATTCAATGCATACACACCATCCTGCTGCGACAACTGCTCGAAGTTGCTGACGAAATCCTTCTGACCATTGCTCTCCACCTCGTTGCGGGTCACCGCAATGGTGGCGTTCTCGGCAGAGAAGGTAACCTTGCCGGCCAGGATGTATTCATCAGAATAATACTCCGAGTTAGGCATACAGATAATGTATGGCTTGTATGCCTGGATATCGGCAGCACGGGTAAAGGTGGCTGCACCCTGACTCAAATCGTAGAGCCAGAATGGCTTCGCCTCGCCCGTCGGCAAGCCCTTGGCAAATGGCGCTATCTTGCCATTGGTCTCGTGCGTCATCTCCTGAACATCGAATGGAAGGGAAATCGTCTCGTTGCCCTCGCTGGTTCCTATCACCGTGGCCTGCTGGAAGTTACGGGTATACGTAATCTTCTTTGCCACGAAGGCTGAAGGACAGAAGAAGGCACCGTCGGATGCTTCTCCATCGGCAATGTCGCTCAGCGTAATCGACTCGGCTACGCCTGCTGCTACCACGTTTTTCAGGGTGGCAGGTGCAAAACTCTTGGCATTCACATACAAGAGGAGGTTTGGATTGTTGATGCCATCCAATACCTCGGCGGCGATGTTGATGTTGGCATTCCAGGTTACTGCAGCCAACTTCCTGTTGTTGCTGAACAGCTGCTTGCCGCAAGTGGTGAGCGATGCAGGCAGACTGACGGTCTTCAGATTCATGTTGGCGAATGCCTGGTCTGCCAGGGTGTTATCGCCTACGGCCTTTCCGCCTTCGGTGCTGCCCTTGATGTTCGCCTTCGCCAGATCCAGATGCTGCAGTTTCTCGAAGGAAGCAATCAGAGCGATGTCCTCAGCGTTGAGGCTGCCCACTACCTGGAGCGTATTGCCCGCAGGTTCGCCGTTGCACCATTCCATCGCCTTTGCCAGATTGCCCGCCTCGGTGAGACTTGCCGTCTTGCCGTTGTAGCAATAGGCAGGAGTATAGGATGCCACCTTCGATGGGTTGAGCCACTGCTTCATGGCGATTGCCTTCACGGTGCAGAGGGTATCTATCTGGATGCCAGTCTCTGCGTCGTAGCGCAAGGAAGCGTCGCTTGGTTCGGTGCCGTCGGTGGTGTAGTAGATGGCTGCATCCTCGGTAGGCACATCGAGTTTCACGATTCTTCCGTTATAGGAAGCCTCCTTCACAGGCTCGCAGGCGAAATAGTCTGGTACATAGGTCATCACCTCCGAACTGTTGAAGCCCTCTGCCGTTACCATCGCCTTCACTGGGCGGTTGTCGGTCAGCGTCAACGCATCGGTATAGATGGTAGAGCTGCTGGTTGGGGTAGAACCGCCAATCTCATAATGAATCACGGCTCCTGCCATGTTGCTGCTGATGGTAAGCTTGCCATCGGCGAAGGTGCAGGTAGGCTCAGATGCCTTGAAGTAATCCACCGTATAACTGTTTACCACGGAAACCAGCAGTCCGTCCTTCACGGCAATCGCCTTGTAGGTGGCGTTGCGGTTGAGACTGATAGGACCCGTATATTTCTGGCTCTTCACGGTAGGTGTCGTGCCGTCGCTGGTGTAGTAAATCTCCGCCCCCTCTGTTTCCGAAGCGATGGTCAGCAGGTTGTTGGATACGTTGAAGGTAGGAACCTTGCAGACGTATGGACTGAAGATGGCTACATCCGAAGTGTTGAAGTCCTTGGCAAAGGCGATAGCCTTCACGGTCATGTTCTCCGTCACCTCGATAGGTTCGGTATAGATAGGAGAAGACTCCGAAGGTTCCTTGTCCTCGCCAATCTCATAGTGGATAACCGCACCTGGGGTGCTGCACGAAATCACCAGTTTATCATCTACGATGCTCATCACCGGAGCCGCTGCCTGCATGTCGCTGATTACGAAGGTAGCCGTGGCAGAAGTGATATGTCCGTCCATCGCTGTCAGCGCCTTGATGGTTCCATTGTGCTGGATATCAATCGCCTTGTCATACTTCTGACTCTGGATGGTAGGCTCCGTTCCGTCTGTGGTGTAGTAGATGCTGGCACCCGCTGTGGCGGTAGAAAGCTCCAGCTTGTTGCCGGTGCGCTTGAAGGTTGGCACGGCACAGATCAGGTTATCCACATTCAGTTGATAAGTGGTAACCGGCGAGTCGTGGTAATTGTTGCGCAGGGCTATCGCCTTCACGGTGCAGTTCTTCATCAGCTCCACCGGACCGGTGTAGAGATTGCTCTTGCTGGTAGGCTCTGTTCCGTCCAGCGTATAGTAAATCTTGGCATCGGCGGTAGGGGTGGTGATGCTGATGTGCAGATTGCTGTAGCTGATGGTTGGCGCTGCCACGGCATAGCTGTCTATCTGATAGGTGGCGATATAGGAGTCGGCACAGTCCTTGCCGATGGCTATCGCCTTGACGGTGGCGTTGTGGTCGAGCTTGAATGCCTCCTTGTAGAGCTTGCTCTGGGCATTAGGCTCTGTTCCGTCGAGGGTATAGTATACCTTGGCATCGGCATCGGTGCAGGAGATGCTCAGCATCTCGTCCTTGTAGTTGATGACCGGCGTAGGCATCGCATTCTGCTTGTCAGAGAGGCGCAGACTGGTATTGCTGCCCAGGTTGTAAACCACGGCGTAGTAGGTGCCCGTATTGAAATAGGTGGCCTTGCCCTGTTGGGTATCTGTTTCGCTGAAGCGCTGCATTTCGGCTCCGTCCTCGTTGTAGAGGGCTATCCTGCTCGCCTTGGAAGATACCAGATAGTAGGTGTTTGCCTTGTCGATGGTGAATTTCACGGCATGGAAGTCGCCCCTGCCTATCTTGTTGAGGCTGATGCTGCTGTATGGTTTCAGCTCCACCGCCTGCCTGTTGATGTTGTCGGAAATCACGGTATCCTTGTGCAGGATGTTGCTCCACTGACGGTTGCTTCCCTGAAACTGCATGCTGAAGTTGAGCTCGCTTTCCCGGCTCATCTTCACGGTGCTGCTAGCCTTGTCGATGGAGAACTTTCCGTCTTCCACCTTGGCAAACTTGGTAGGGGCAGGGATGTCGAAGAGGGTGTTGGTGAAGCTGATTTCCTTCAGGTTGTCGAGCTTCACGTTTGTCACCGACTCGTTGAATCCGTATTTATATCCGATGAGGCTTGCCTCTGCCTCCGGAGTTGTATCTGGCTTTTCCGATGGGGCGATGTAGAACTTGTAGCTGTAGTATTTGTAGCTGCAGTCCTTCGCCTTCATGCGGATGTTGAGTGTATGAAGTCCCGGTGCATAGCCTGCGATGTCTATCTCGTTAGAGAGATTGCCTGTAGCCGTCTGGGCAATCTTGGCGTTCTGGATGTCGTTGTCAATCCAGTAGGTATAGTTGCCCTGTTGGGTGTCGGCTGTTGCAGCTTGCGTCATGCATCCGAGGAGTGCTGTTGTAAATAATGTCTTCCACATAATCTTTTATTTTGCGGTTACTTTTGCGTTCACTTTTACTTTGGTCTTGGTGTCGTCCCAGCTTACCGATGCATTGGTTATCTGCGGACGGTTGTTTGGGGCAAGCAGGGTGGCTGCGTCGCTGAAGTTGCTCGGAATGCTGCCGCCGAAGATGCCCACCACGGTGCCGTCGGTGCCCAGATAACTGCTGGCTGCCAGTTGCTCTCTGGTGAACTTGCAGGTAAACGGAATCGTAGTTCCCAAAAGTGACTCTTTGATGAGGATGCAGTCTTGCAGGGCATACACCTGGTCGGTGGCGTTGTAGAGCGAATTGGTTACCACGCTGGTTCCGTTGCCCGGGTTGCCGTTGAAGTCGGTGTTGCTGATGCTTCCGATGATGGAGTTGGTAATCAGCGAATTGTCGGCTCCGCAGAGGTTCTTGATGTAGCAGTGGTTGGCACGGACGTTGTCGCAGTCGCCCAGGTTGATAAGCTCACTGTTGTAGAAGGATGCCTTGGCTGGTGTGCGCAGGGAAGTCATGTAGGATACCAGGCATCGGCGGCATTCGATGTCTACCGCAGCGATGTCGGCATGGCTGGTTCTGAATTCCAGGATGCGGCTCTTCTGCAGGGTGAGTTTCACGGGATGGGCGAGGGTATAGTAGGTGCCGTCTTCCATCTCGTTGTAGAACTCGATGCGCAGTCCGTTGCTGGAGGTGGCATTGAGGTTCTCCAGGTTCACTTTTAGCGAATCCTTGCCGGGAGACTTGATTTCGATGCAGTCGCTGCTGTTCTGGCAGTTGATGTAGGATGCATCGGCACCGATGATGGAGATGCTTTTGCTGATGGTAAATTTGCTGGCGTAGTTGCCGTTAGCCAACAGCAGGGTGTCGCCTTCGGCAGCCTGTTCGATGGCCTTTGCCATCTCGCCCGGCGCAAAGGAGCGGGCGATGACGCCCTGGTGCTGCAGGAAGATTCTGCCCTCGTCGGCTGTTGTGGCTGCATGGCTTACTGTAGCTGTCAGCATCATGCCACAGATGCAGAGGAATTTATAGAGTCTGTTCATCATTTTATGTCGAGATTAAACATGAGTTTATGATTGGAACTGTTGATGTCGAGCACCGGATTCTGAAGTTGGGGTGCTTCGAGGGTGAGCGAGTAGGGAGTGGTTCCTCCCAGGGCACCCATCACTGTGTTGTCGTTTCCGATGCATCCCTTCGAGGTCAGCGTCTCGGTGGTCCAGCGGCAGGCACCGGTGGTATCGAGAATCTCATCGTTTGAGAGCAGGGCGAAACTGTCGGTCTGCTTGCAGATCTTAAACGGATTGTAGGCTTCCGATGTCTTGCGGATCAGCACGTTGGTCAGGGTTACGGCTGGGTCGAAATAGCGGGTCTCTCCTTCCACCGCCTTCAGGTGGTCGATGATGGAGTTGCTGATGTCGCCCTTGAAACTGTTCATGTATTCGTCGCCGTCGTCGCCGCTTCCTCCCAGTTCGTAGATGTTGCAGTGGTTCAGACTGATGTGCAGGTTGTCGGAATCAACGATGCCGAAGTTGCAGCTGTTGATGAGACAGTTTTCTGCACGGAAAGTCTTCAGTTCTGTGCTCCATCCGTTGATGCTCAGGTTCAGCTTGCTGGATTTCAGCTGTGTATCGTCGATGCTGGCATTGATGCTGAGCAGCACATAGCTCTTCTGGATATCCAGTTTGGCGAGACTTTGTCCGATGGCAAGGTTCGACTTGATGCCGTAGAGATGACATTCCTTTCTGGCATCCGTGATGTCGATGGCGAGTGCACCGATGTAGGTATCTTCTCCTTCGCCCACGATGCAGACGCTCTTGCTGATGGTAATCGGTTTGGCACCGTAGTAGATTTCCTTGCCGTTGCTCATCGCCTGGAAACCGTAGTTGCCGTTGGTGAGGAAGAGGGTGTCGCCATCTACACTTGCCTCCACCGCCTCTTTCAGTTTGTCGGCGGCAAAGAGGCTCACGGCTCCCTGGTGGTGAAGGAAGATGCGCTCGTTGCCTGTTGGCTTGCCCGGCATGTTGGCAGCATGAAGCTGACTTCCCGAAAACTGGAAGCCGCAGAGCTGGATGCCCAACAGACAGGCTATCATGAATAATACATATCTATTTTTCATATTTCTGTTTCTTTCGTTAGATGATTTATATCTCTGGAGTCTCATGGTCGCCCTCGCTTGGTGTCTGACCCTCGGTCTTGAAGGTGGTCACCGGGCTGTATTCGATGCCGAGCGGACCGCGGGTATAGAAGCGGAGATAATAGGTGGTAGCCGACTTCAGGTTGCTCAACTTGGTAGCGATGCTGCCCTGGCTTGTCGGTGCCGTACCCACCTTGACGCTCAGCGTGTTGCGGTCGTCCTCGCTGATGACAGGCTCCTTGTTCACATAAGAGTAAATCACGCCGTATTCCTGCACCTCGAACATCGCCGAGAAACTGCTGGCCACGGTGGCCTCATATCGGGTGATGCCGCTCTTCTGCACCTTGCCGAAGGTTGTGGCATCTGCAGCCACCTGGTTCACGGTGATGATTTCCTTGCCCTCCTTGCCATAGTTCACCACGATGGTAGCCTGGCGAGGCTGCAGACTCTTGTTGTCATCCAGGGTCAGGGTGAAGGTGCCGTTCTCTGTTCCGCCGGTAGCGCTCAGGTGAATCCATTCAGCCTCCGTTTCCACGCTCCAGGTGGTGTTGGCTGTAATCTTGATTTCCTGACTGGCATTCTTGGCAGCAAAACTCACCTCGTTGGCAGAGAGGGCAGCCTTGGCAGCCGCCTGGTTCAGGGTCACCGTCTTCTTCTCGGTTCCGTAAGTCAGGGTGATGATAGCCTGGCGTTCCTCCAGCGAGGTATTGTCGTCCAGGGTCACGGTGAAGGATCCGTTGGCAGTGCCGCTGCTTGTGCTTACGTGTGCCCAGGTAACATCCGAGCTTACGCCCCAAGCCGTGTTGGCAGTAACCTGAATCTCTTGTGATGCATTGCGGGCAGGCAAGTCTACCCTCGAAGGTGAAACCGTTACATTGAAGTCAATCTTCGTAGAAGCATAGACATCCTCTTCCTCCTTCTCGGTGCACGACTGTATGCTGCCAGTCAGAGCCATCAGGATGGCGAATGCCATGCTCTTGCTATATAGTAGTTTCTTCATATATACCTATTTTAATATATTAAGTTTAGAAATTCACGAGGATGCCGGCATGGGCATAGAAACCGCCTTCGGCAAATCCGCCCACATCAGCCACCGATTTATAGGTGTCGCTCTTCTTGTTTGGGATGGCATACTCCGGATTGAGGAGGATGCAGAGATGAGACACGGGGGCGATGAGCAGTTTGGCACCGATGGTGAAGGATCCGCACGAGGTGCCGTCGGCATATTTGCCGTCGCTCTTAAGCATCTGGGTGAGATAGCCTATCTGCGGAGTGATGCCCACACGCATGCTCAATGGGAACTGGTAGCCCAGTTTCACGGCGAAGCTGTTGAGCTTGTAGGTGTCTATCTCCTGCTGCACGTTGGTTTCCTTGGAATACCAGTAAACCTCGTCGCTGCTTCCCAGCCCCATGGTGTAGGAAGCCTGAAGGTCGAAGTTGGAGATGTTGAGGCCGATGGTTCCCGTTACGCCCATCGTGCTTCCGCCGTAGGTGAAGGCAACGCCGGCATAGATGCCCGTCTTCTTCAGATAGGTGATTGGCTTGAGCTTGATGGTATCGTTGATTTCGGCATCACGCAATACGTTGTAGGTCTTGGTGAGCGGACGGTAGCCTTCGTGTCTGTAGGTGATTTCGTTGGTTCCGATAGGCAGCTTGGCGAAACCGTTCTCCGAGAGAAGCTTGATGTCGTTGTAGATGCCCACCACCTTCGGACTGCTTACCACGAAGAGGGAACCGGTGTATGGGATAGGGGCTTTCACCTCGATGGTCTTGTCTTTCTTGGCTTCCACCTCGAAGGATGTGGTCTGGTTCTCGCAGTTCTTCTTGCGGGTTTCCACCACGTAGGTGCCGTATTTCAGACGCTGGTACCAGGAACCCGTTCCCACCTTCTTGCCATCGAAGTAGATGTCGGCTCCGTCGGCTACGGTCAGGTTCACGGTTCCGTAGAGCAGGTCTTCATCCTGCATCTGCAGCTTTAATGATTTCGGACTTTCTTTAGTGATGTTCACGTTGCTGTCATAGTACATGTTGCCGTTTCGGGCTGTGATGTGGTGGATGCCGTAAGAGAGGTAGACGGTCTGTGGGGTCTTTCCTATCTTCTCATCGTCCACGGTGATGGTAGCACCAGCCACCGAAGCTTCCAGGGCAACGTCCATACCTTCCAGGGTAAGCTTCATGGTGTAGGTTCTTGCTGCCTTGATTTCCGATGGGTAGTAATACTCGCAGGCACCATACTTAGGATGTCGGATGGTAATCTTCTGTGCACGCTCCGGCACATAAACCCACCATTGTCCCGTCTTGTGCTGGGTGGTTACGATACCATAACTTCCGCCGTCGAAGGCGAGGTTGTCAAGATTGGTCTCAATCTTGAGCAGGGCTGCCGTCCTGCCGTTGTTGTCTTTCTTTTGTGTGCCCTTGAGGTTGGCTGTCTGGTCATACTGGTCATACTTGAAGTTTCTGATCACCAGGTTGTTCTGTGCCGACACAGCTATCGCCGCAAAAGCCAGGATACAAAAGAGTAAAAGTTTTCTCTTCATATTATCAAGTTTAGTTTATTATCATTTGCAGAAAATTCACCGCCAGGTTACCTAGCGATGAATTTCTTATGGTTTCTGATATAGACCTTGCCCTTCTGGAGCTGGGCAGCGCTCGTTCCGTTCATTTGGTAGATGCGGTTGGAGCAGGCTGATGGGCTTAGGGTAACTTCATCGATTCCGCTGCTGTTGTCTACATTGCCCTGTCCCGTTCCGCCCGGGTCGCTCGGACTGCTCGGACTGTATACGATGTGTGCCCTGAGCGTAACGTTCTGCTTAGGCATCTCGTATTGAAAGTCCTGGTCTGTGCTGATCAGCTCATCTCCCAGGTACCATCCCTTGAAGATGTAACCCGAACTGAGATATGCCGACAGCCAGACGAAGCTTCCCGCTTCTACCTTTTCGCCGCTGGTGCGGTTGAAGGAGCAGTTGCCCTCATCGTCTGTGGTCAGATAGAGGCGGTATCGGTTCATGGGCTGAGGTTCCGACGGACTCACCGGCTTGTAGTCGTAAACCGCCTCGAACTTGACGTTCCATTCTTCCACCTTATATATAAAGGAGGATTCCTCTGAGTATTTCACTCCGTTCTTCAGCCAGTAGGCAAACTGATAGTTCTCGTTGTTGGCAGAAGTACTGATGTAGGCTTCGTCTCCCCAGTTGTAGGTTCCGCCTCCCGATGTATATCCGTATTCCGAATACGCCACCTCCACCTTGTATTTCATCATCGGGTCGGGTGGGTTTACGGGGTTGAAGTCGTCGTCTGGCAGAGCTGCTATCAGCATGGTGCTGCTCAGGAAGAGCAGCAGCCATGTGGTGACGCTATGGATGATGATTCTTTTCATAGGCTCGAATTTTATTTCCGTTGATCATTCTGCGTATGATTACTTCACCATCACCTTGGTTGAAAGGTTGTCTATCTTTACGATGTATACTCCCTTCATCAGGTTGAGCATGCCGTCGAAGGTGCGCGATGCGAGCATGGTGCCGTCGGCAGCATAGATGTTAACCTTCTTGCCGTTCACGCCGTTGAGGTTGATACCTGCATCGGTTGGCATGATGTTGATACCGGTCTTCTTCACGATGTCGGCGATGCCTGTGGTGCCTCTGCTAGGAACGAGAACGAAACGGTTTTCGAAGGTTCCGGCGTTGGAAGCAAACTGGTAGTCGCCTTCTGTCAGGTCGTAAGTAGCACCTGTCTGGTTATCCTGCAAGAGCATAGGCTGGTCCATTCTCTTGGCAGAGATGGTGAAGTTGCCTGCTTTCTTGGCAGTGAAACCGAGTTTCACACTACCCATTGGTCGTTCGTTGATGGCGAGGTTGCCTGCCTTTGCCTCGATGGTATAGAACTGAGGGGCATCGTTGATGGCAGCAAACTTGGCTGCATCGCAATCCAGCTCGTAAGCCTGGCTCTTCTTGTCGTTGAATACCACGCGGGTCTTGTCGGTATGGTTGCCGTCGCTCAGAGTGAGGTTGATGAGCAGACGTTCTGGGTTGATGCCGCGGCCGATTCTTCTGGCGCGTGCATTGTTCTGCTTGTTGATGCTCTCGCTCTTGGTGATACGGTCTTCAGCCTTGAACTCGATGTTGCTTACATCCACTGGCTTCTGTACGAAGAATGCCTGGAATGGCTGGAGGGCAAACTCGTCGTCGCCTGGGCGCACAGCCTCGTAGGAATTTCCGTTCCAATAGGTGATAGGAGCGTCATAGCCGAGGGAAGCTGCATCCATGTAACTGATCTGTGGGTTACCGATGAAGTTCCAGCTTGCGTTCTGCTCGTCGGCAGATGGATAGCTGCTCAAATCCTTCACGATGTTGTTGGCATCCAGTTTTCCGAACTTCTCCTTGGTTACTCTCAGGGTGAGGTTACCGCTCTGGGCTGTCTGGAAGATGTAGCCTACGCCCTGCTTGAGGGTCGTTTCGTCGCTAGCCAGATCAACCCATCCGCCTGTACCCTGGTCGGCACGGAGTGAACCATTGTATTTGCGGAACACATATTTGCCAGGTGTCTTGATGTCAGCGAGGTTGATATCGAATGGGAAGCTGAAGAAATACCATTGGTTGGCATTGACAGTGATGTCGAATCTCAGTTTCTTAGCATCCAGGTTGCCGTCTGTAATGAGTGTTCCGGCAGAGCTGTTGCCATCTCCCTTAACGGTTACTTCGCCTGCATTCTGATTATCCTTTCCGTTTACGGTAAGAGCACCATTGTTCTTGATGTCGATATCAGGCGTACCTTCGAATCTCTTTTCGAGTGTAAACTCGTTGTCGAGATAGATATAGGTATAAGGCTCATCAAACTCCTTGATTTCCTTAAACTGTCCCCACTGTGTGCTCCAGTAATAGTTGTCGTAGCTCTGGGTTGGCACATAGAGTGTAGTAGCCTTGAAGTTAGTAAATGTATTCTGGTCGATATTGATCGGCAAGACAGTGTAGGTATATACCTTGGTCAAGTTGTCGCAGTTTTCAAATGCTTTATCTCCGATACGCTCCAGGGTGCTAGGAAGCTTCACTTCTGTCAGGTTACTGCAACCAGAGAAGGTGCTTTCTGAAATGCTTGTAAGACCAGGAAGGTTGATGCTGCTAAGCTTGCCACAGCTAGAGAATGCATAAGATTCAATGCGCTTCAATGAAGGTGGAAATTGAATGGATTCCAGGTTATCGCAGCTTTCGAAAGCATGATAGTTGATAGTTTCAACTTCGCTAGGAAGGATAATATCCTTAAGCTGGTTGCAATTATAAAATGCATAGCTTCCAACATGCTTCAGATTCTTTGGCAATGTGATTTCTTGCAAAGAATTACATTGGTAAAAAGCACTTCCTCCAATTTTCTCGCAATTGTGGAACATGATATTTTCAAGATTGGTGCAATTACTAAAGGCTTCACCACTCATGTCCCATTCATTATCTAGAGTATCGCCTACGCAAATCAGATTCTCTGGCATTTCAACAGAACGCAACTGGCTACAGTTGTTAAAAGCCTGATTGATATACTTCACGCTTTTTGGAAGCTTGACGGTCAACAGCTTGTCAAGACCAGCAAAAGAATAAGGACCTAGAATGTCATCTTGGGTACTATATCCTGTATAATAATCGTATGAATTACTCTTGATATCTGCATCAGACAAGTCCAAATGATGGAGATTATCCATCTTATTACGCATAACCATGATGTCGTAACTATTGATAGAACCCTTTACCTTAAGAGTCACCACGCTTCGAAGATTCTTCTCTCCAATCGCTTTCTGAAGTCCAGAAGTGCTAGCTTGTGCTGTAGCCTCTACGTTATAATCAAATTGAGTACCCATAGGGAAGATTCTCTCGCTCATTGTATTCCAGACATCTGCTGCCTGATAAGCAGCGAGTGATTCCTCTGGTACGATGATTAATACGTTTTTGCCTAAGGCTAAGGTATCAGATTCTGCCATATTTCCAGGATAGCGTTCTAAGGCAGGTACATTTTTAGCATACAATGTTAACGATGTATTTCCGTTGAAGCACTTGTAACCTAACGATTTAATTGTATTAGGAATAGATACGGATTCCAAGCGGGAGCAGCTAGCAAAAGCATTCATACCAATTGATTGGCAAACAGGGATGTCAATTGACTTTAATTGCGTGCATCCCCTAAATGCGCCTTCTTGAATTGTTGTACATAAAGGCAATGACAAAGTTTCAATGCCTGTATTAGCAAAAGCATTAGCAGGAATCGTAGTGATATTCTCTATGCCTTTTACCGTTTTGAGTTTTGAACAGTATGCAAAAATACCATATGCCAAAGATGAACAAGAAGATAAATCAACTTCAGTCAATTCGGTACATTCAATGAAGGCATAGTTTTCTAAGAGTTTGCATTTAGAAAGATTTATATTGGAAAGTTTAGGGCATCCGCGAAAAGCCCACTCTCCAATAAAAGTGCAATTTGATAAATCGATGTTTGTTAAATTGGCACAATTCGAAAATGCGTATCCTTCGATTGAACTTAGCAAAGCAGTATTTCCTACAGATGTTAAGCTTCGGCATTCTGCAAAAGCGTTACCTCCAATAGATGTGCAATTGCTTAAATCTATGTTTTTAAGGTTTGTGCATCCGTTAAATGTGTTCCATTTAATCTGGCTTAGTTGCTTAGAGAGTTTCACTTCTTCAAGCCTTGTACAATCTGAAAACACATTACCATTTAAAGAGTTACAATTACTAATGTCTATTGATTTCAATGAATAACAAGAATTGAAAGCACCTTCCCCTATCGTTGTACAACTTGAAAGGTCCCCTACTGATTGTAATTTACTACAGTTGAGAAAAGCTTGTGATTCAATAGTTTTGCATCTTTTTAGATTAACAGATTGTAAATTGTTGCAGCTTGCGAAAGAGCCACTTCCTATTGTCTCACAATTACTTAAATCAATGCTCTTTAACGAACTACAATTGCTAAAAGCATAAGAGCAGCTCAGTATTTGTTCTGTATTCACTACTTCGGAAAGAAGCGTGCATCCATTGAAAGTATAATTCAACGAAGTTACAGATTTCGGCAAAGTAACCTTTTTCAGAGTTTGGTTATTGCTGAAAATACCGCCAAGTTGAGTGATGGTATAGTCTTTTCCTTCATATTTGACAACTCCAGGTACTGTCACTTCTTCCCCATAGTTACTGGCACCATTTATGGTTACATAGGTGCTATCCTTCCATGAACCATCGGGCATGGTTGTACCAGCGGATTCCAAATTACATTCCCAATTCACTCCATTCTCGTCTGTATACGTGAAGGAGGCATATTGCGCAAATCCTTGCAGCACTCCTATACAGAACATGACTGATAAAAGTAAAAGTCGTTTCATACGCTTTGTTTTAAGTTATTGAATTTTTTATTATTTATTATCATTTCCTTCGCCTTTCACCTTAAAGGTGAAGAGACTATATCGAGTGCAAAGATAACAATAATATTCGAAACAAAGTTGGTTCATTTTGGTTCAATTTCATTTTGCATCAAAAAAACTTTGTTTTATCATATAATTCAAGTTTCGCAAGTCGCATTCTTCCGTCCCCAAAGGGGGCGAATGTGAATAACCGCTGGTGGAATGACCGAAGGGAATGGAACCTGCGGATAGCGGATACTCTCTCCCATCGTCCCCAAAGGGGGCGAACAGGAGCTAAGCTGGGCGTTGTTCGCCCCCTTTGGGGACGCTTTCTCCCTAACTATTGGTTGTCCGCAGGTTCCATGACCTTCGGTCATTCCACCAGCGGTTATTGAAAGTTGGCCCCCTTCGGGGACCGGCAGTTCCTATCGGGGACGGCTGTTTCTTTCGGGGGACCGGCTGTTTCTTTCGGAGATAGTTGATTACTAGTTTTGGACCGGCTGTTACCTTCGTAACTTTGATAAAAATGATAAAAGGCTGCGTCTTTTGCCACGCTTACGTATAAAAAAGTTTTTGAATTTTAATACCACTATTACCACGCGAAAGATAACTATTTGATATATAGTTGTTTGTGCGTGGTAATAACCCTGTTTCTATTACCACGCTATTGCCATTTGTTACCACGCTATTTCCAAACGGAAGAAGGGACTCCTGACGGAATATTGGACACCTGGCAGAAGACATGGAATGCCTGGTGGAAGAGTTAGATTGATGCTTCAAAAAAAGGCTTCATTTCATCCTTTTTTGCCTCTAATCCCAAAAATCATATAGAATTTTGGGATTACAATCCCAAAAATCAGTATAAATTTTGGGATTAGGATATTTTTTCTTATCTTTGTGCCGGAATTGAAACAAAGAACTTTATTAATAATAGAAAGGGTTAAATGATATGATACAACGTCAACTGCAAGATGTGATAGAGTCACGGATGTTTGCTGGAAAGGCTATCATCCTGATTGGAGCGAGACAGGTGGGAAAGAGTACGCTTTTCAAAATGATTCTTGGAAAGCACGACGAACCAACTCTGTCTTTGAATTGTGATGAGCCGGAGGTAATACAGATGCTGTCGCAGATTAACTCTGCCGAACTCAAACTGCTGATCGGACATCATCGGATTGTTGTCATTGATGAAGCACAACGAGTAGAGAACATCGGAATGGTGTTGAAAAGAATCACTGATAATTTTCCCGATGTGCAGCTACTGGTAACCGGCTCTTCCTCGTTTGAATTACAGAACAAACTTAATGAGCCGTTGACCGGACGTAAGTTTGAGTACCATCTCTTCCCTGTTTCTACTGGAGAGTTGCTCAAATCCCAGGGGCTGTTGGGTGTCAAGCAGACATTGGAAAATCGACTTATATATGGGTCTTATCCTGATGTCATTAATCATGCCGCAGATGCAAAGGAGCTGCTTTATAATCTGGCTAACAGTTATCTTTATAAAGACTTGCTCAATTTAGAAAGCGTTCGTCGCCCTGCTTTGTTGGGTAAATTGCTTACTGCTTTGGCTTTACAGGTAACGAGCGAGGTTTCTTATAATGAGTTGGCACAAACGGTGGGAACAGACAACAAAACGGTGGAGAAATATATTGATTTGCTGGAGAAATGTTATATCATCTTTAAGTTGAGCGGATTCAGTCGCAATCTTCGCACGGAATTAAAAAAGGCTAAGAAGTTTTATTTCTATGACAATGGTATCCGCAATGCTATTTTGCAGAACTTTGCTCCACTTTCGCTTCGCCAGGATGTTGGTGCCTTGTGGGAGAACTTCTTCATCAGTGAGCGGTTAAAGGCAAATCAGTATGCCGGCAGATATGTGAACAGTTATTTCTGGCGAACCAACCAGCAGCAGGAGATAGATTATATAGAGGAGTGTGACGGACAATTCTCTGTGTTTGAGATGAAATGGAATCCCAAGAGAGCCAACACTCAATTTCCGAATACCTTTCTTACTGCATACGATGTGAAGGAAAAAGCCATTGTAACACCAGAAAATTGGTTGGAATGGGTGCTATAAATAAGTTGTAAAAACGATACCACGTTTTTACCACTTTGTACCCACGAACATGAGTACTTATGCCCGGGAACATGAGCAACCATGCCCGGGAACGCGGGTGCTTTTAACCGACAATCCCGGTTAAAAGTGCCCAAAGCTCCGGGCAAAGTTGGGCAAAGCCTCGGGGGACATTCCTTGATGCTTGAAATGAGTTTTCTTAATACTAAATACGAGCTTTTCTGATGCTTGAAATGTGTCTTTTCCTGCTACAAAATTGGTCCATTTTGATTCATTTTCACCTAGTTGCAAAAAAAAAGTGGGAGAAAATGAGGAATGAATGGAAAATAATGTGTATCTTTGTCGCCGTAAATGGCTTATTTGTATAAAACGGACTAGAAAAAAGAAAGTGATATGGTAGAACATTTCAATCAAGAAGATTTCGAACGACTCAAACACGAGGTGGAAACATTGGTGGGAAGAACCATCATGTCACCTAAGGATTTTGAGTTCCTCACCTGTCAGATTCAGGGATACACCAACGAAACCATCTCCGTGAGTACCCTGAAACGTATGTGGGGATATGTAGTAACATCTTGCAAACCAAGCGTATATAACCTCAATCTCCTTTCCCGTATGGTGGGATATCCCGATTGGGAATCGTTTGTAGCAGGAAAGAATGCCGTCTCTTCGAGCCGATTCTTCGTGAAAAGCAAGCTCGTGGCGGAAGCACTCAACCTGGGGGAACAGGTGAAGGTGAAATGGAACCCGGGAAGACTCCTCGTGATAGAATACTGTGGCGATGACCGCTTCGAGGTGATGGAAAGCGTGAACAGTAAGTTGTCGGTGGGCGATACCTTCGTCTGCCATCAGTTAGTTGCCGATGAGCCTCTCTATCTCTCCAATCTGCATCATCCCGGCATCCCGCTCTGCAATTATGTGGCAGGACAGAACGGAGGCATCAAATGGAGCCTTGAAGAAAAGGAAAATGCAATACAGGAGGATGCACGTGTAGAAGAATAGAATGTAAAAGTATAGATGATGAAAAAAACGAAGGGCATGGAGATCACGTTTGTGAACTTCATGCCCTTTAAACTATAAACTGTTAACTCTTAACTATATTCAAGCCCTGTTAACTATAAACTCTTAACTATCAACTCAAATTAAGCTTCATGCTGTCTTACACCCATTCGTGCCTCCACTACGTTCACCACGTAGTCGCCGAGCTTCTCGCACTCCTGGATGATGTCCATATACATCGTACCGATGGCGTAGGTGTAGAGATGGTTGTTTACATCGTTGATGTTCTGGCTCTTCAACTGGTTGCGATAGTTGTTGATCTCGTTCTCGATGTTGAAAGAAAGGTTCGCATCGTTGTCCCCCTTATGACCTACGAGAGTGATGTTCATCTGGGTGAGGGCATTATCCGTAAGCTCCATCATCTGATGCATGTGCTCGTATTGAGAAGGAATGAAATCTTCCTTGCCACGGATGCGGCGGTTCAGGGTGCGGGCGATGTTGAAACAGCTGTCACCGATACTCTCAATCTCTGAAATCTCACGCAGCATGGCGCGGATCTTCGCCTTCGTCTCGTCAGAAAGATGAGAATCGCTCACCTGGTCGAGATACTTCGCAATCTCAATCTCCATGTTGTCAGAGATGCCTTCGTACTTCTCGATGCGGGTATAGAGCTTGATGAATTTATCATCGTTGGTCTCGCCCAGGAGTTCCTTCACCATGCCGAACATACGCTGGATGCGCTCTGCGAAACAGTGAATCTCCTTCTGAGCCTCCAATACTGAGATTTCCGGAGTCTTCATGATACCGCTCTGGATGAAACGCAGACGGAAATCGTCCTCGTCGGCATTCTTCTTTGGACGGATTATCTTGCATACCAGCTTCTCTATCTGAGGGATAAACCAAACCAGGATAAAGGTGTTGGAGAGGTTGAACGTGGTATGGAAGGCGGCTAGCACAAACGACAGCTTGGCTGCATTGGCAACGAAATGAGGATCGTTCTTCTCCATCATATCGTCGAAACCTACCCAACCGCAAACCAGATGGATGAACGGACGGAACACGCAGAGTATCCAGAGTACACCGAAGATGTTGAACACCATGTGCGCCATCGCCGCTCTTCGTGCCTGGGTGTTGGCGGTGAGTGCTGCCACGTTAGAGGTAACCGTGGTACCGATATTCTCACCCATCACAAGCGCAATACCCTGATAGATAGGCAATACGCCAGTGGAGCAGAGAATCATCGTAATCGCCATGACGGCTGCCGAACTCTGCACGCACATGGTCAGGACACTACCAATGAGCAGGAAGGTGATGGTGGTCTTGAAACTGTGGGGATCGAAACTTGCAAAGAAATCGAGAACTGGCTGGTTATGAGCCAGATCCATATCGATGCCGGTTTGGCGAAGCGTACCCAAGCCCAGGAACATAAAGGATATACCGAAGATGAAGTCGCCGACAATCTTGCGCTTCTTACTGTAGATCAGGATGATGGCGATGAAGAACGCCGGCCATACAAAATCCGTGATGTTGAACGAGAAACCCGCACTCATGATCCAGGCGGTGAGCGTGGTTCCAATGTTGGCGCCCATGATGACGGAAATAGCCTGGGCAAGGGTAAGGAGACCGGCATTGACGAATGATACGGTCATCACCGTCGTAGCTGTAGAAGACTGCACCGCAGCGGTGATGAGCGTACCCGAGAGGATGCCCGTCAAACGATTGGTGGTCATAGTTCCTAACACATGGCGGAGCTGTGGTCCTGCCATCTTCTGCAAACTGTCGCTCATGGTCTTCATACCAAACATAAGTAAGGCGAGTGCTCCAATAAGCCTAAAAAATATCCAAATCGACATATTATAACTTAATTAATGTTGTCAAGTTCACCAAGTTCACGATTTTTTTCGTAACTTTACGCTCTGTAAGCCTAGTCCGCGGTATTGCGGGCAGGCATTGCCTGAGAAGTGTCTTTAGCAGGGCTTCAAAAGGCATAGATTAGTATAACATCGTAACATCATTTTAATACAAATGAAACAAATGATTCAAATCCGTTGCAAAAATAATAAAAAAACTCAGAAAGTCGAAATCGGGAGCACACTTTTTGATGTTTTTTCTGCATTTGACCTCAAAATGACCCACGGACCGGTGTCTGCAAGGGTAAATAACAAGGTTGAAGGCATGCATTATCGTGTTTATAACTCCAAGGATGTTGAGTTTCTTGATATGGCCTCCTCCTCCGGTTCGCGCGCCTACACCCGTACCCTCTTCTTCGTGCTGTGCAAGGCGGTGCAGGACATCTATCCCAACACGGATGTGGTGATTGATATCCCCGTATCCAACGGTTTCTATGTGGATATCCGTCTGGGTCGCCCGGTAGTGGAAGAGGATGTGAACATCCTCCGTCGCCGCATGCAGGAAATCATCGATGCCAAGATGCCGATACGCCGATACATGGTGCCTACCGAGGATGCCATCGCTCTGTTTCAGGAAAAGGGAGATGTGGAAAAAGTAAAACTGCTCAAGACTTCCGGTTCCATCTATACCACCTATTATGAAATAGGTGAATATGTGGATTTCTATTACGGCACGCTGCTTACCAATACTTCGGGGCTTTATCTCTTCGGATTGGAGAAGTATTACGATGGCATGCTGCTGCGCATTCCTTCGCTCAAGGATCCGGATAAATTGGGCGAGATGACGAAGCAGGACAAGATGTTCGACATCTTCAAGGAGCACCATCGCTGGCAGGACATCCTGGGCATCAGAACCGTGGGCGACTTCAACCAGGCGATAGATGCGGGACATGCCACTGACATCATCAACATCAGTGAGGCGCTGCAGGAGAAGAAGATAGCCAAGATAGCCGAGGATATTGCGAACCGTCAGGGCGTGAAGCTCGTGTTGCTGGCAGGTCCTTCGTCTTCGGGCAAGACCACTTCGTGCAAGCGCCTGAGCATCCAGCTTGCCGTAAACGGACTGAAGCCTCTGCAGATTTCGCTGGACGATTACTTTGTGGATAGAGACAGAACGCCGAAGGATGACAATGGCGAATATGACTTTGAGAGCATCTATGCCCTGAATCTCGATCTGCTGAACGAGCAGTTTAACGCTCTCTTCCGTGGCGAGGAGGTGGAGTTGCCGAAATATGATTTCCCTTCGGGCAAGAGTGTGAAGAGTGGAAAGAAGCTGAAGATGGAGCCTAACAATGTGCTGGTGGTTGAGGGAATCCATGCCTTGAACCCAGAACTGACGGCTCATATTCCGCAGGAGCAGATTTATCGTGTGTATGCGTCGGCGCTGACCACCATTCTGTTGGATAATCATAACTATATCCCTACCACCGACAACCGATTGCTCCGCCGCATCATCCGCGACTATAAATATAGAGGTGTGTCGGCGCAGGAGACGATTCATCGCTGGCCTTCGGTAAGGGCAGGTGAGAACAAGTGGATATTCCCATATCAGGAGAATGCTGATGCCATGTTCAACACGGCGATGCTTTATGAATTGTCGGTTCTCAAGATGCAGGCAGAACCTCTGTTGCAGCAGGTTCCGGAGAATTGCGAGGAGCATGCCGAGGCATATCGCCTTCTCAAGTTCCTGAAGTATTTCAAGGGAATACCTTATAATAATCTGCCTCCAACCTCCCTGTTGAGAGAGTTTCTGGGCGGCAGTTCGTTCCATTATTAAAAAGATGGAGTGTAGTGTCCGTGTAGTGTGAAGTAGAAAACGGAATTTGCCTCTATATAGTTTTTAGGCACGGATTACACGGATTACACGGATTTATGGCGCTAATGCAATTAAAGCGATTTATAGCGTCATATAAGATCCGTGTAATCCGTGTAATCCGTGCCTTATCTTTACAGTTTGTTGCCGTAGCAGAGGTCTCCGGCGTCGCCGAATCCTGGTACGATGTATTTCTGTTCGTTCAATCCCTCGTCGATAGAAGCACACCAGATGGTGGTCTTGTCTTCTGGGAAAGTCTTCTTTACGTGCTCGATGCCTTCTGGCGAAGCGAGGACGCAAGCCACGTGGATGTGCTTAGGATTGCCCTTGGTAAGAAACGCCTTCATACCCATTTCCATGCTGATGCCGGTGGCAAGCATTGGGTCGGCGATGATGAGCGTCTTGTCGGTGAGGTCTGGGGTAGCCAGATACTCAATGTGAACGCCAATCTCGGTATGTTCCTTGTTGGTATATTCGCGATAAGCACTAACGAAGGCATTGCCCGAATGGTCGAAGATGTTCAGGAAACCCTCGTGGAAAGGCAGACCGGCACGGAAGATGGTACCGATGACAATCTTGTCGGTAGGAAGATTGACTTGTGCCACGCCCAGCGGGGTGGTCACCTCTTTAGATTGATAATTGAGGGTCTTTGAAATCTCAAAAGCCTCATACTCGCCGATTCTCTTGATGTTGTTGCGGAAGAGAAGACGGTTCTTTTGATAGTCGCAGTCACGCATCTCTGCCAGGTATCTGTTGATGATGCTGTTATGCTCGCTCAGATTGATAATCTCCATAGCTGTAATATTTTAATTTCTCGTTATATCTTAAAAACTTGCTTGTTTATTGCTAAATTTCTGCAAAGATACGATTTAATGCGGAAACTACAAAATGTTTTTCTGTTTTTTTTCGGGGAGCATCAAAAGCCTCCTTCTTCTCTTTATATATATGGCGTTTATTCTCTCTTGTATATGGCGTATATTCTCCTTTTATATATAAATAGGTGGAAAGCAAAGCACATATAGAAGCAGATTAGCCGGAATATTTGCAAAGTCAATATGGCAAATTATAGATGAATTGGCTGATTTTTGATTCTTTAACCTAAAAAGATTTTAAAAAGCAAGAATATTATCTAAGAATCTTTGCTATAAAACATATTTTTCGTACCTTTGCGGCGGTTTTGGGAGAATGATGGTTTCTTCTATCAACCAAGGTAAAGAGAAATTATTCACAACTTAAATACATTTAAAATAAAATGGCAAAGTTTGATAAGTCAGTTTTGGCAAAGTACGGAATCACAGGTACAACTGAGGTTCTCTACAATCCTTCTTATGAGGTATTGTTCAATGAGGAGACTAAGGAAGGTCTCGAGGGTTTTGAGGTTGGTCAGGAGACTGAGCTCGGTGCAGTTAACGTAATGACTGGTATTTACACAGGTCGTTCTCCTAAAGACAAGTTCATCGTTGACGATGCTACATCTCACGACACTGTATGGTGGGATTCTGAGGAGTATCACAACGATAACCACAAGGCTACTCCAGAGGCATGGAACGCCGTTAAGGAGATCGCTAAGAAGGAGCTTTCTAACAAGAAGTTGTTCGTAGTAGATGGTTTCTGCGGTACACACAAGGATACACGTATGAAGGTACGTTTCATCGTTGAGGTAGCATGGCAGGCACACTTCGTAACAAATATGTTCATCCGTCCTCAGAACGAGGCTGAGTTCGATCAGGAGCCAGACTTCATCGTTTACAATGCTTCTAAGGCAAAGGTTGAGAACTGGAAGGAGTTGGGTCTTCACTCAGAGACAGCCGTTGTATTCAACGTAACTTCTAAGGAGCAGGTTATCATCAACACATGGTATGGTGGTGAGATGAAGAAGGGTATGTTCTCTATGATGAACTACTTCTTGCCATTGAAGGGTATGGCTTCTATGCACTGCTCTGCCAACACAGATATGAACGGTGAGAATACAGCTATCTTCTTCGGTCTTTCTGGTACAGGTAAGACTACATTGTCAACAGACCCTAAGCGTAAGTTGATCGGTGACGATGAGCACGGATGGGACGACGAGGGTGTGTTCAACTTCGAAGGTGGTTGCTACGCTAAGGTTATCAACCTCGACAAGGAGTCTGAGCCAGATATCTACGGTGCTATCACACGTGACGCTCTCCTCGAGAACGTAACTGTAGCTAAGGATGGTAAGATTGACTTCGCAGATAAGACTGTTACCGAGAATACTCGTGTATCTTATCCTATCTACCACATCAAGAACATCCAGCGTCCATTCTCTCAGGGTCCAGCTGCTAAGCAGGTTATCTTCCTCTCAGCAGATGCATTCGGTGTATTGCCACCAGTATCTATCTTGAACGCTGAGCAGACTAAGTATTACTTCCTCTCTGGCTTCACAGCTAAGTTGGCTGGTACAGAGCGCGGTATCACCGAGCCTACTCCAACATTCTCTGCTTGCTTCGGTCAGGCATTCTTGGAGTTGCACCCAACTAAGTACGCTGAGGAGTTGGTAAAGAAGATGCAGAAGTCTGGTGCTAAGGCATACTTGGTTAACACAGGTTGGAACGGTACAGGCAAGCGTATCTCTATCCGCGATACACGTGGTATCATCGACGCTATCCTCGACCACTCAATCGACGCAGCTCCTACAAAGACTATCCCATTCTTCAACTTCGTAGTTCCTACACAGTTGGAAGGCGTAGATCCTAAGATCCTCGATCCACGTGATACATACGCTGAGGCTTCTCAGTGGGAGGAGAAGGCTAAGGATTTGGCTGCTCGTTTCATCAAGAACTTCAAGAAGTATGAGACAAACGAGGCTGGTAAGGCTCTCGTTGCTGCTGGTCCACAGCTCTAATTCGACAATTCGAATTCATGCTAAATATGGAATCCCGTTTCTCGCAAGAGAAGCGGGATTTCTTCGTCTATGATTTTCCCGTTTTCCCCCGATTTCATGCCTTTTCCTAGCTCTTAATCACTAAAAAATATAAAAAAAGCCCCTAAAATGAATAATTTGCATAATAATAAGGTGAAAAGGGCGGATTTTTGAAGAATTCTCCGTAAATTTGCAGCTAAAAAGAAAAATTGAATAGAATGAAAAGGAAGTTTTTTGCTTTCATAGCACTGATTACAGCTACTTTCTCGCTCTCATCTTGCTTGAGCAGCGACGATACAACTGTGGAATATACATACGATACGGCCATCACCAGCTTCTCGCTCGGTAACCTCGACAGATATGCAAAGACTGCTGCCGGAAAGGATACCCTGCTGAAGTCGAACGTGACGGGCTCCAACTATAAATTTTATATAGATCAGACCACCCCTCAGATCTATAATGCGGATTCCTTGCCAGCCGGTACAAGGACAGCTGCCGTGTTGGCTACCATCACCAGCAAGAACAGCAGTCCGGTGATCCTGATGCATGCTAAACAACCAGAGAATCTTGATTCGGCTGCCTATTATTCTAGCACCGACTCCATCGATTTCTCTCAGCCTCGCAAGATCCGTGTATACAACAATGCCTTCTCTGCATACACCACTTACACCGTGACCGTGAACGTGCATCAGGAGAAGCCATACGATTTCAACTGGCAGGCGAAGGGAGCACAGGCTGCTTTGGCTGCCCTCCAGGATGTGAAGGTACTCGCCCTGGGCGATCATATCTATGCCTTCGGAAAGACTGCCGAGGGTATGAAGATATACGAGACTTCTTATACAGATGGTACTGCGTGGACAGAGGTTACTCCTAACCAGGCTTTCGCAGCTGATGACTATCAGAATGCCGTGATGATGGATGGTAATATCTTCCTCCTTTCAGCCGGCAAGCTTTATCTTTCTGCCGATGCTGCTACCTGGCAGCAGGTGGGAGAGAACAGTGAACTCAAGCAGTTGGTTGGTGCCAGCAGCAAGTATCTCTATGCCTTCACGGCTACAGGCATCTCCGTATCCAAGGATAAGGGAGCTACCTGGACAGCCCAGAAGATAGATGAAGACTATAGGCGCCTGCCAACCCAGAACCTGAGCATGAGCGTTTCGGGCATCGCTTCGGTGAAGAATGCCGAGAACGTACTCCTCCTGGGAACCCGTGATGCCAGCTACGGCGATACCATCGCTACCACCTGGACTCATGTGGCTGATTATGCAAGCAATGCTCCTGAGTATGCCTGGAACTATATGGATGTAGATGCCAACCAGGCTAAGAACATGCTGCCGATGATGAGCGAGGTGATTACCTGCGCTGCTGATACCGGCTATGTGGCCTTGGGAAGCAACGGCAACTGGTATAAGAGCAAGGACAACGGACTGACCTGGGCGGTGGATTCGCTCATCACCCTGCCAGCAGAGTTCAAGGCAAATATCGGCCGCTTCGGTTTCTGCCGCGACAACAACCACTTCTACTGGGTAATCCGCAACGGTTACGTATGGAAGGGACGCTATAACATCGATGGCTGGCGCAAGGACTAAGCCTTCACTCGTTTGGCAAAGCATTCAACAGACATTATATATATAATAAGGTATAGGAAATGAAAATCAGCTTGCGCAACTTCCTGTTGCTGCTGTGCCTCTTGTTCCAGATGCAATGGGCAAGGGCGCAGGACGATCCGCAATATCGCATGGAGATAGGTGCGGGCGTAGGTATGGTGGCTTATGAAGGCGACCTGAACGGCAACATCTTTGCCAACCAGCAGCCGATGGGAGCCTTCGTGGGCAGATATAATTTCGACCCATACAAGGACTTGCGGCTCAACCTGGCGTTCGGCAAACTGAAAGGATCCACCGACAAGGTGGAAACCTACTATCCCGACTATCAGGAGACACCTTACTCTTTCAGCAACACGCTGGTGGACATGAGTCTGGTGTTTGAGTATAACTTCTGGCCCTACGGCACAGGCAGGGACTACCGCGGAGCCAAAAGGCTGGTGCCCTTCGTGTTTGGCGGCTTGGGAGCCACCTTTGTGAAGGGAGCCGGGAAGAATGTATTCACCGCCAACGTGCCCCTGGGCATCGGCGCCAAATATAAGGTGACAGACAGGCTGAACATCGGCGTGGACTGGACCATCCATTTCTCGCTGAACGACGAACTGGACGGGGTGAAAGACCCCTATCTCATCAAGAGCAGCGGAGCCTTCAAGAACACCGACTGCTACTCGATGCTCCAGTTATCGCTCACCTACAGTTTCAGCGAAAGATGTAAAACTTGTAATAAGGAAGATTAAGAACTCGTAAATAAAGAAGAATATTATATGAACAACTTGGATATGAACAGAATTCCTGAGCACATCGCCATCATCATGGATGGCAATGGACGCTGGGCTACTGAAAGAGGTAAGGACCGCAGCTACGGCCATCAGGCTGGAGTTGACGCAGTGCGTTGCATCACATCAGAGTGTACTCGCCTCGGCGTGAAGTATCTCACCCTCTATACTTTCTCTACAGAGAACTGGAATCGTCCTGCCGATGAGATCTCGGCTCTGATGGGATTGGTGCTCACTTCACTGGAGGATGAAATCTTCATGAAGAACAACGTGCGTTTCCGTGTTATCGGCGATATGAAGCGTCTGCCACAGGCTGTGCAGGATAAGTTGCAGGAAACCATGGACCATACCGCCAAGAACGACGCCATGACCATGGTGGTGGCACTGAGCTACAGCTCACGCTGGGAAATCATGAAGGCGATGAAGGAAACCGTGAAGGAAGCCATGGAGAAGGGCGCCAGCTATGAAGAAGTGGAGAAGATGCTGACCGAGGAGAACTTCGAGCAGCACCTGGAGACCAACTTCATGCCAGACCCAGACCTGCTGATCCGTACGGGTGGTGAGTTGCGCATCAGCAACTATCTGCTTTGGCAGATTGCCTATTCGGAGCTTTACTTCTGTGACACATATTGGCCAGACTTCAACGAGGAGTGTCTGCACAAGGCTATAGAGAGCTTCCAGACCCGCCAGCGCCGCTACGGAAAGACCGAGGCACAGGTAGAGGCAGAGGAGGAAAGCAAGTAACATTTCCACGATGATAGGTAAGCAAAGAAGATAAGTTATAGATACTATATATATAATAAGGTATATAAATGAACAAGTTTAGAAAGATTTTCATCCTGCTGCTGGGCGTTATGGCGAGTGTGCAGATGCTGGCACAAGATAAAATCGTTAATCCCGACATCTCGTATGCCGGAACACCCCGTACGCTGACCATCGGCGGTATCAACGTTTCGGGTGTAGAAGGATACGAGGACTACGTGCTCACGGGTATCTCCGGACTCTCGGTGGGTGATGAAATAGAAGTTCCTGGCGATGCAATCACCAGTGCTGTGAAGCGTTATTGGAAGCATGGCCTCTTCTCAAAGGTTGCTATCGCTGCCGACTCCATCGTAGGCGAGAAACTCTATCTGCACATCTATCTGGCTGTGCGCCCTCGTATCTCGAACATCAACTATGTGGGCTTGAAGAAGAGTGAGCGTGAGGATATGGAGCAGAAGCTGGGTATGGTGAAGGGTACGCAGGTGACCCCTAACATGCTCGACCGTGCCAAGATTCTCGCCAAGAAGTATTTCGACGACAAGGGATTCAAGAATGCCGATATCCAGATTAACCAGCGCGACGACGTGGCTAACAAGGGACAGGTGATTCTGGATGTCATCGTGGACAAGAAACAGAAGATCAAGGTTCATCAGATTACCATCGACGGTAACGAGAAACTCTCTGACCGCAAGATCAAGGGTGGATTCTTCTCGAAGGGTGCCTTTGCCAAGACCCATGAGGCAGGCAAGTTTGCCACCTTCTTCAAGTCGAAGAAGTTTACTCCTGAGCGCTGGAAGGAAGATAAGCAGAAACTCATCGAAAAATACTATGAGTATGGTTATCGCGACGCCCAGATTCTGGAGGATAGCATCAGCAACTTCGACGAGAAGCATGTGAACGTATATATCAAGGTGGACGAAGGCAAGCAGTACTTCGTACGCAACATCAACTGGGTGGGTAACACCGTATATCAGACCGACAGGCTCAACTATCTGTTGGGTATGAAGAAGGGTGATGTATATAACCAGAAGATTCTGCACAAGCGATTGAACGAGGATGATGATGCGGTGGCGAACCTCTACTACAACAATGGTTACGTGTTCTCCAGCATCAATCCTGCCGAAATCAATATCGACGGTGATTCCATTGACTTGGAGATGCGCGTGACAGAGGGACCTCAGGCTTATCTGAGCCACGTACGTATCAACGGTAACACCCGTCTTTATGAGAATGTGGTGCGCCGTGAGCTCCGTACCAAGCCAGGTGACCTCTTCTCTAAGGAGGCTTTGATGCGTTCGGCTCGTGAGTTGGCTTCTATGGGACACTTCGACCCAGAAAAGGTTAGCCCAGACGTGAAGCCTAACTACGAGGACGGAACCGTGGATGTAAACTGGAACCTGGAGCAGAAGAGTAACGACCAGATTGAGTTCTCGCTCGGTTGGGGTCAGACCGGTGTCATCGGACGTGTGGGCTTGAAGCTCAACAACTTCTCTATGGCAAACCTCTTCAATAAGAATAAGGAGCATCGTGGCATCATGCCTATCGGTGATGGTGAGGTGCTGAGCATCGGTGCACAGACCAACGGTACCTACTACCAGAGCTATAACGTAAGCTACTCTACCAACTGGTTTGGCGGCAAGCGTCCTATCCAGTTTAGTGTGGGTGCCTACTACAGCAAGAGTACTGACGTGTCGAGCAACTACTACAACAGTGCCTACATGAACAACTACATGAGTTACATGTATGGCTATGGTTCCGGTTACTACAATAACTACGAGAATTATTACGATCCGGATAAGTACATCCAGATGGTGGGTGTGAGCCTCGGTTGGGGTAAGCGCCTCCGCTGGCCAGATGATTACTTCACCCTGTCGGTGCAGTTGGCTTACCAGCGCTACATGATGAGAAACTGGAGCTACATGCTGATGACCAACGGTAATGCGAACAACTTGAACTTGACCATCGCATTGAACCGTACATCAACCGACAACCAGCTCTTCCCACGTCGTGGTTCAGAGTTCGAGGCAAGCGTGAACCTCACTCCACCATGGAGTGCGTTCGACAACAAGGACTATAAGAACCTTGCCAACAACGCCAACTCTCCAACCTACTCTGAGGAGCAGCAGGAGAAGTATCGCTGGATTGAGTACCACAAGTGGAAGTTCAAGGCAAAGACCTATACCGCATTGACCAGCGGTCAGAAGTGTCTCGTCTTGATGACCCGTGTAGAGCTCGGTTTGCTCGGTGCTTACAACAAGTACAAGAAGAGTCCATTCGAGACCTACTATGTGGGTGGTGACGGTATGAGCGGTTACTCATCATACTATGGTGAGGAGACCATCGGACTCCGCGGTTACGAGAACGGTTCCGTATCTTATACCCGCAACACCGGTTACTATGCTTATGCCTATGACCGCTTCTCACTGGAGTTGCGTTATCCATTCCTGCTGGGCAATACCACTATCTATGGTTTGACCTTCGTAGAGGCAGGTAATGCATGGTATGATACCAAGGACTTCAACCCATTCAGCATGAAGCGCAGTGCCGGTGTAGGTGTGCGTATCTTCCTGCCAATGGTAGGTTTGATGGGTATCGACTGGGCTTATGGTTTCGACAAGGTATGGAACGGCAGCCAGTATAAGAAGGGTGGAAGCCAGTTCCACTTCATCTTGGGTCAGGAATTCTAAAAACGGATTTTATGAAGAAAATAGTATTGATGCTGATGATGGCTGTAGCAGCCATCTCAGCACATGCACAGAAATATGCATTGGTAGATATGGAGTACATCCTGAAGAATGTACCCGCCTACGAGCGTGCCAACGAACAGTTGAACCAGGTGAGCCGCAAGTGGCAGGCCGAAGTAGAGGCCATCAACCTGGAGGCAAGTACCCTGTATAAGAACTATCAGAACGAGGTGGTCTTCCTCTCTCAGGAGCAGAAGAAAGCCAAGCAGGATGCCATCATGCAGAAAGAGAAGGAAGCCAGCGACCTGAAGAAGAAATACTTCGGAGCCGAGGGCGACCTCTACAAGATGCGCGAGGCACTGATGGGACCTATTCAGGAGGAGATATACAACGCAGTGAAGGAAATCTCCGACCTGCGCGGTTACTCGCTTGTTATCGACAGAGCCAGCAACAATGGAATCATCTTCGGATCGCCAAAAATAGACATCAGCAACGAAGTATTGCAGAAATTAGGCTATTCTAACAAGTAATAAATGTTATTCAAGCAAATAATTTAGGTTATTTCGAGAAATAATTGTATATTTGCAGCCGAAAAGAAAGAGCGCGGCTCTAAACAGAGCTCTTTACGAACAAAGAATAATAATTAAAAAAGAATAAAACAGAAATGAAAAAGCTTATTTTAATGTTGATGCTTTGTGCACCAATGACAATGATGGCTCAGAAGTTTGGCAAGGTTAACACCCAGCAGATTATGCAGTCTTTGCCTGACGTAGCTAAGGCTAATGGCGAGATGGAAGCTCTCCAGAAGCAGAAGGAGAACGAACTGAAATCTATGCAGGATGAGTTGCAGCGCAAGGCTGACGAGTTCCAGAAGGGTGCAAGCACCATGAACGCTACTGCCAAGCAGCAGAAGGAAACTGAGCTCCAGACTCTGCAGCAGAAGATTCAGCAGGCTTACCAGGACGGTCAGCAGGAGTTGCAGAAGAAGAGCAGCGAGCTGATGCAGCCTATCATTGCTAAGGTGCGTGCTGCTATCGAGGCAGTGGGCAAGGCCGGTAACTATACATACATCATGGAGGATGGTACTGCTATCTATACCGGTGCCAACGTGGTTGATGTAACCAAGGAAGTACAGTCTAAGATTAAGTAATCCAACGTAAGTATTACGATAATGAAGCTAAGGGCAGGCACAAGTGCCTGCCCTTATTTATCATCTAGCACATCTATTCACAAAAATAATCAAATAAGGTATCACGCATTATGAAAAAGAATCTCTTATTTTTGGCTTTCGCTCTTGTTGCCCTCTCGGCTTCTGCACAGCAGAGCCAGGCGGAGAAAACACAACAACCAGCTGCCGTGGCTGCACAGCCAGCATGGCGTTTTGGCTACTTCAGCTTTGAGCAGGTTTTTCATACCATGCCTGGTTACGCCATAGCCAAGCATAATATGGACGAACTGCGCACAAAGTATGATGAAGAGACCAAGCGCGTGGAGAATGAGTTTAACAGCAAGTACGAGGAGTTTCTCGATGGCCAGCGCTCTTATGCCAAGACAATTCTGGAAAAGCGACAGGCTGAACTGCGTGAACTGATGGAGAAGAACATCGCCTTCAAGGCTGAGGCTAACCGACTCCTGAAGCAGGCTGAGGACGAGGCTTTCGCTCCGCTCAAGGCAAAGGTGAACGAGGAGGCTCAGAAGATGGGTAAGGAGAAGGGATTCGCCTTCATCCTCAATACCGACAACAATGCCGCTCCTTATCTCAATGCCGAGATGGGCGAGGATATTACAGCTGCGCTGGAGGAGAAACTGAAATGATGCTGCCTACCAATCCCGGACCTATCGGAATCTTTGACTCCGGATATGGCGGCCTCACCATCCTGCATGGTCTGCGCCAGATGTTGCCACAGTATGACTACATGTACCTGGGCGACAACGCCCGTGCGCCTTACGGATCTCGCTCGTTCGAGGTGGTGTATAAGTTTACACGCCAGGCTGTGCTGAAGCTTTTTTCCATGGGATGCCATCTGGTTATCCTGGGTTGCAATACGGCTTCGGCTAAGGCGCTGCGCTCTATTCAGCAGAGAGACATCCCGGAACTGGACCCTGACCGCCGCGTGCTGGGCATCATCCGTCCTACCGCCGAGGTGATAGGTACGCTGACCAAGAGTCGCCACGTGGGTATCCTTGCCACCGAGGGAACCATCAAGAGCGAGAGCTACAAGATGGAGATAGGAAAGCTGTGGCCTGATATCCAGGTAAGCGGAGTGGCTTGTCCGCTCTGGGCAGCAATCGTAGAGGCAAACGAGGCTGACAGTCCTGGTGCTGATTATTTCGTGAAGAAGCGCATTGACCAGCTGATGCGCATGGATGAGGACATCGATACCATCATCCTGGGTTGCACCCATTATCCACTGCTCATGAGCAGCATCGTGAAGAATCTTCCCGATGGCGTGAGAGTGGTACCACAGGGACAGTATGTGGCAAACAGCCTGCAGGATTACCTGAAGCGACATCCTAAGATGGAGCAGATGATAACCCACAATGGCACATGCCAGTATCTGACAACGGAAAGTGAGGAAAAGTTCAAGGAGTCGGCGCTGATATTCCTGCATGAGCAGGTGGACGTGACGCACGTGGACCTTGAATAGTTGATAATTTATAGTTAATAGTTTATAGTTATGCAAGAAACAAGACAAAATCGTATATCAAGACTTCTCCAGAAGGAGTTGAGTCTTATCTTCCAGTCACAGACCCGCATGATGCACGGCGTGATGGTAAGTGTTACCAAGGTAAGAGTGAGTCCAGACCTCAGCATCTGCACCGCTTACCTCAGTGTGTTCCCATCTGAGAAGGGTGAGGAGATTCTGAAGAACATCAATGCCAACGAGAAGACCATCCGCTTCGACTTGGGCAGAAAGGTGAGAAACCAGCTGCGCATCATTCCAGAGCTCCGCTTCTTCCTGGACGACAGCCTGGATTACCTGGAGCACATCGACGAACTCTTGAAGAAGTAAAAGAGAGAACTGAAAGATTGAAGGGAGTTAAGGAGTTATGACAACTGCCTTGACTCCCTATATTATATAAATGAAGTAAGACAAATGAATTTTCCATTCTTTATAGCCCGCAGGTATCTCTTTTCCAAGAAGAGTACGCACGTCATCAACGTCATCAGTTCTGTTTCGGTGATTGGTGTGGCGGTGGCTACGATGGCGCTGGTCATCGTATTGAGCGTGTTCAACGGCTTTCACGACCTGGTGGCATCGCTCTTTACCAGTTTCGACCCGCAGCTCAAGGTGATGCCGGTGGAGGGAAAGACGGTGCCTGCCGATGACCCGATACTGACGAAGATACGCCAGTTGCCACAGGTGGACGTGGCTACGGAAACCGTAGAGGACCAGGCACTGGCTATCTATGCCGACCGACAGACAATGGTGAAGATTAAGGGCGTGGATGATAACTTTGCAGAGTTATCGCATATCAACGATATTCTTTATGGCGATGGAAGCTTCTCGCTCCGTGCTGCCAACCTGCAGTATGGCACGGTGGGCATCCGTCTGGCTCAGACGCTGGGCATCGGGGCAAGATGGGATGGCTTCCTGAAGATTTATGCGCCTAAGAAGGAAGGACAGCTTGACATGATGAGTCCGGGCGACGGCTTCGTGGCCGATTCGCTGGTATCGCCGGGTGTGCTCTTCGCCGTGAAGCAGTCGAAATACGACCAGAATTACATCATCACCTCCATCTCCTTCGCCCGCAACCTCTTTGACCAGCAGGGCATGCTCTCTGACCTGGAAATCAGACTGAAGGAGGGCAGCGACTTGCAGGCGGTGAAGGCAGAGATGCAGCAGATAGCAGGCAACAAATACAAGGTGCTTGATAGATTCGAGCAGCAGGAGGATACATTCAAGATTATGCAGATAGAGAAACTGATGGCGTATATCTTCCTGACCTTTATCCTGGTGGTGGCATGTTTCAACATCATCGGTTCGCTTTCGATGCTGATCATCGACAAGAAGAACGATGTGGTGACGCTGAGAAATCTGGGTGCCAACGACAAGCAGATAACGCATGTCTTCCTTTTTGAGGGAAGAATGATAGCCGTGATTGGTGCCGTGATAGGCATCGGACTGGGCTTGCTGCTCTGCTGGCTGCAGCAGCAGTATGGCTTTGTGAGATTGGGCGATTCTGAAGGTTCGTTTATTGTTGATGCCTATCCGGTGAGCGTTCACTATACGGATGTGGCAATCATCTTCGTAACGGTCATCGCCGTAGGCTGGCTTTCAGTCTGGTATCCGGTAAGGGCATTGAGCAAGCGTTTGCTGAACTAGAAAAAGTATAGGATACAAGAAGATTAGATATTATAGGGAAATAAAAAGTCTATCCGGTGTTGCCGGATAGACGTACGGCAGTGGCGGATGTATGTTCGCCACTGCCGTATTTGTATCCGCCACTGGCGGATAGAACTTTTATGGGGAATTCTTATTTCTTTCTGATGAGTGTCAAACCATCGCGCAGCGGCAGAATCACCACTTCCACGCGAGGGTCTTGGGCTATCATGTCGTTGAAGGCACGGATGCCCTTGGTCTGCTGGTCGCGGTCGTAAGCCGGGTCGATGACGTGACCGTCCCACAGGGTGTTATCCGCCAGGATGTATCCTCCCGGGTTCAGGATGCCCATCACCATCTCGTAAGTTTCGATGTAGGTGCGCTTGTCGCCATCCACGAAAGCCAGGTCGAACATCACATCCAGTTTGGGTGCTTCAACGTTGGCATCGCCGATGCGGAAATCAATCTTGTCGGCAACATCCGAACCTTCAATCCAGGGACGGGTGAAATCCTCCATCTCGTCGTTGATTTCAAAGGTATAGAGCTTGCCGCCCTCCTGCAATCCCTGGGCAAGGCAGATGGCGCTGTAGCCACTGAAGGTGCCCACCTCAAGAATGTTCTTGGGGCGGACCATCTGCACCAGCATCTTGAGCAGTCGGCCCTGGATGTGCCCGCTCGCCATACGTCCGTGGATGGTATGGATGTTGGTGGCACGATAGAGACGGTAGAGATAATCACCCTCCGGCTCGATATGCTGGCAGATATATTTGTCGATAAGTTCAGTCTCTGTCATCTTACTCCCCGTTTTCCTTCTGTGCTAAGATTCCGGCGATGGCAAGGTCGTAAGACGCCAGACCAAAGCCGCAGATTACTCCGAGGCAGGCGCAGGAGATGCAAGAATGATGGCGGAACTCCTCACGCTTGTGCACATTCGAGATGTGAACCTCTACGCAAGGGCACTTCAGGCTGCGGATGCAATCCTGCAGGGCGATGCTGGTATGGGTGTAGGCACCGGCGTTGAGCACCACGCCATCGTAGGAGAAGCCCACTTCCTGCAACTTGTTGATGAGCTCGCCCTCGATGTTGCTCTGGTAATACTCAATCTCCACATCAGGATACTTAGCCTTCAGCTTAGGCAGGTAGCTCTCGAAGGAGTTGCTGCCGTAAATGCCTGGTTCGCGGACGCCCAGGAGGTTCAAATTAGGACCATTAATAATCTGTATCTTCATAATCACATGATTTTTTAAGTCTGTATCGTTTATTTTTTGTATCTTTGCAGATGCAATGGGCTGGCTGATATCAGCTAACCTGAATGCAAAGGTAATAATAAAATTGGAAACAGACAAGAAAATAGATAAGAAAATGGCTAATGACATCATCAAGAACTATATGAGATACCTCAAGCTGGAGCGAAACTATTCGCTCAATACGCTGGAGGCGTACCGGCACGACCTGGATTATCTGATGGAATATGCCAGGAACAACGACAAGGGGGTGCTGGAAATGAAACTGGAAGACCTGGAGAACTTTTCGGCGAGTCTGCACGACAAGGGCATCTCGGCAACTTCGCATGCCCGTGTATTGTGCGGCGTGCGTTCCTTCTACCGTTACCTGGTGATTGATGATTATCTGAAGGATGACCCTACGGAGCTCTTGCCATCGCCACAGATAGGAGAACATCTGCCGGAATATCTCTCGGTGGAGGAGGTGGATATGCTGGAGTCTGCCATCGACCTCTCGAAATGGGAGGGACAGCGCAACAAGGCTATCATCGAAACTCTGTTTTCCTGCGGATTGCGCGTGTCGGAGCTGGTGGCCCTGAAGATCAGTCAGGTTTATGAGGAGGAGAAGTTTATCCGGGTGATGGGAAAAGGCAAGAAGGAGAGGCTGGTTCCCATCTCTGAAAAGGCGCTGAAGGAAATCAACCTGTGGTATATCGACCGCAACCTGATGAAGATTAAACCCGGCGAGGAAGACTACGTCTTCTTGAACCGCCGAGGTGCCCATCTCACCCGCCACATGATTCTCATCATGATCAAGAATGCGGCTCAGGATGCAGGCATCAAGAAGACCATCTCGCCTCATACCCTGCGCCACAGTTTCGCCACCGCCCTGCTCAAGGGAGGAGCCGACCTGAGGGTGATTCAGGCACTGCTGGGACACGAGGATATCGGCACCACGGAAATCTATACCCATATAGAAACTTCCGACCTGAGGGAAGCCATCCTCTACCATCATCCACGCAATATCAACTATCGGGAAAAGCATTCGGGGGGCAATCTGCCGTAAATGGTAGAATATTCGGGGATTTACGCTCTATTTTTCAGTGGAAAATGGCAGAATCTGAAAAAAAATGCGTAACTTTGCAGCCGCAAAATAAAGAATAGGAAATATTAATAGAAAATTAAAGGAAAATATGGCATATTTGTTTTCATCAGAATCAGTTTCTGAAGGACATCCAGATAAGGTGGCTGACCAGATTTCAGACGCCTTGCTTGACCAGTTCCTGGCTTACGATGATCACGCTCACTGCGCCATCGAGAGCTTCTGTACTACGGGTCAGGTAGTAATCATGGGCGAGGTTCGCTCTAACGTTTATGTAGATTTGCAGACCATCGCCCGCAAGACCATCAAGAAGATCGGTTATACCAAGAGTGAATATCAGTTTGACGGCGACTCTTGTGGTGTGCTCACCGCCATCCACGAGCAGAGCGACGACATCAACCGCGGTGTGAGCCGCGAGGAGGATGAGAACCAGGGCGCAGGCGACCAGGGTATGATGTTCGGTTACGCAACCAACGAAACCGCTAATTTCATGCCTGTATCACTCGACTTGGCTCAGCTCATCATGCGTGTACTTGCCGATATCCGCAAGGAGGGCAAGGTGATGACTTATCTCCGTCCAGACTCTAAGAGTCAGGTAACCATCGAGTACTCAGACGACAATGTCCCACAGCGCATCGATACCATCGTGGTTTCTACCCAGCATGATGACTTCATCAAAAAGGCTAACGGCGAGGATGACGACGAGGCTATGCTGGCTAAGATTCGTGAGGATGTGCTCAACATCCTGATTCCACGTGTCAAGACTCACCTGAGCGACAAGGTATTGGCTCTCTTCAACGACGACATCAAGTACTTCGTAAACCCAACAGGCAAGTTCGTGATTGGTGGTCCTCACGGAGATACCGGTTTGACAGGTCGTAAGATTATCGTAGATACCTACGGTGGCAAGGGTGCCCATGGTGGTGGTGCCTTCTCGGGCAAGGACTCAAGTAAGGTGGACCGTTCTGCAGCCTACGCAGCCCGCTATATCGCTAAGAACATGGTGGCAGCCGGTGTTGCCGACGAGATGCTGGTACAGGTAAGTTACGCTATCGGCGTGGCAGAGCCAGTAAGCATCTATGTAAACACCTATGGCAGAAGTCATGTGGACATGACCGACAGTGAAATCGCCAAGAAGATTGCCGAGATGTTCGATCTCCGTCCAAAGGCCATCGAACGCCAGCTGAAGTTGCGCCAGCCAATGTACTTCGAGACAGCCGCCTACGGCCACATGGGTCGTAAGAACGAGGTAGTGGAGAAGACCTTCACCAGCCGTTACCACGAGGCAAAGACCATGAAGGTGGAACTCTTTACCTGGGAAAAGCTCGACAAGGTGGATGAGATCAAGAAGGTTTTCGGACTTTAAGGAACGAACAAAATAAGAGAGACCGGATTGAAGGATTCGGGTATTAAAGAATGGTGCAGCAAGCAGATTCGATACATACAGAAGTAGATGCTGAGGCTGGGTCGCAGCAGCAGAACTACAAGCAAAACCATAGCAGCCAACTCACGCCTAAGCAGGTGCTAAGTTGGCTGCCTAAGAATGCGACCCCTGCCCAACAAGATTCGATGATCAGGGCGCATATCAAACCCAGTGAGATTCACTGGAGCGAGATGCCTGACACCTTGCACCTGCCTGGACATGAGGCGGGCAAGAGTTTCAGAGATGTGAGTTTGCCACAATACTACCGTGAGTCGTTCTTCTCGAAGGACTCGCTCTTCCATCCAGAGCTGAAGGGTGGACGACTGGGAGTGGCGGGCGACCCTGTGCCTTATACGGTGGCAGGTGATAACTTCATCACCTCGCTGCTGCTCCTGTGCTTTGTGCTGGCATGCATTGCATTCTCCAAGTCGAAGCACTTCATCATCCGCCAGGCAAAGGCTTTCTTCCGCACGCAGCGCGAGGGAACCACCGTTATCACGGAAACCAGTTCTGAGGTGCGCTTCCAGCTGTTCTTCGTGGTGCAGACCTGTCTTCTGGTGGCCATCGGATACTTCATCTACTCGAAGGTATCCATCGGAGATACATTCATCATCGAGCAGAATCTGGTAATCAGCATCTATGCCGGTTGCGTGATGGGCTACTTCCTGCTGAAGGCATTTCTCTATTCCTTGGCGGGTTGGGTGTTCTTTGACAAGAAAAAAAATGAACAGTGGCTGAAGGCGTACCTCTTCTTGTTATCGTGCGAGGGTGTGTTGTTGTTCCCGGCAGTTATGCTGCTGTCTTACTTCGACTTATCGCTCCAAGTGGCGGTGACATACGCCCTGATAGTGCTAGTATTGGTTAAAATGTTGTCATTTTATAAGAGTTACCTCATCTTTTTTAAGAGAAATGGCATCTTTTTGCAAATATTTTTGTACTTTTGTGCTCTCGAAGTAGTACCATTGTTTGCCCTTTGGGGTGGACTCGTATTAATCAGTCATTATTTGAAAATAAACTTTTAAGACAAGATGATTAAAAAAATTTTAGTTTCTCAGCCAAAACCAGCCAGTGAGAAATCTCCTTACTTCGATATCGAGAAGGAGTATGGCGTAGAATGTGTGTTCCGTCCATTCTTCAAAGTTGAGGGACTTACAGCGAAAGAATTCCGTCAGCAGAAGATTAATCTGCTCGACTACACTGCAGTCGTTTTTACATCTCGCCATGCAGTGGACAATTACTTCAAGTTGGCAAAGGAAATGCGTATCACCATTCCTGAAGACATGAAGTATTTCTGTGTAATTGAGACTATTGCACTCTATATTCAAAAATACGTGCAGTATCGCAAGCGAAAGGTATTCTTCGGAGATACTGGCAAGATAGACGGATTGATGGCACAGATGACTCGCCATAAGAACGAGAAATATCTGGTTCCATTGAGCAGCGTACATAATGACGACGTTCAGAATCTGCTCGACGAGAAGAAGTTGAACCACACTGAGTGCGTGATGTATCGCACCGTGAGCAACGACTTCACCGAGGAAGAAATCAAGAACTTCGATTATGACATGATGATTTTCTTCAGTCCTACTGGTGTCAAGGCTTTGAAGAAGAACTTCCCTACCTTCAAGCAGGGTGAAATCGCACTGGGTGCTTTCGGTCCTGCCACGGTGAAGACCGTAGAGGAGGAAGGTCTTCGCATCGACCTGGAGGCTCCAACCAAGGAGTTCCCATCCATGACCGGAGCGCTGAAGGATTATCTGAAGCGAAATAACAAGAAATAAGCAAGGCCGCTTGAAAAAGCGGCTAAGCGAACAAATAAGTAACGAAGCAAAGCTATATGTTGACAGAAAATGATAACACTTTCGGAAAGAGAGAGCATCTGTGCCGGAAAACGCTCATAGACCAGCTCTTTTCCGGGAAATCCCGTGCCCTGACGGCATGGCCCTTGAAGATGGTGTATCTGCTTGTTGACAAGAAGGAACAGGAGAGTGCGCCCGTGGAGCTGATGGCGAGCGTTTCAAAAAGGTTCTTCAAGAGAGCCGTGAAGCGCAACAGGGTGAAGCGACAGATACGAGAGGCTTACCGCACCCGGAAGCATGGGCTGCTGGAGCGTATGGCACAGATGCCCGACAAGCAACTGCTGCTTGCCGTAATCTGGCAAGACGGAAAACTGCACGACTCTGATGAGATTGATGCCAAGATGCAGAAAAACCTGCAACGATTAGTGGAACGACTGTCTAACGATAGTGGAACAACTCTTTAGTGGAACGGCTATGAGTAATCTTCGCATCTTATGGAAATGGGTAAAGAAAGTGCTCGCCTGGGTACTCTTGCTGCCCATCCGCTTCTATCAGGTATGCATCACTCCCTATACACCGCCTTCGTGTCGCTTTCAGCCTACTTGTTCTGAATATGCCAGACAGGCTATCCTGAAGCATGGACCCTTCAAGGGACTGGCTTTGGCCGTGTGGCGCATCTTGAGGTGCAATCCTTGGGGTGGTTCGGGCTATGATCCCGTGCCGTAAGTTTCCGACTGTATCGTTGGGCCCCATATACATATTATATAATATATAAAGAAATCACATTCGATGGCAAAAAATTTTGTTGAAGAATTGAAATGGCGTGGTATGCTGGCGCAGATAATGCCAGGTACTGAGGAATATCTCAACACCCACATGGTGTCAGCCTATCTCGGAACCGACCCTACTGCAGACTCTCTGCACATCGGTCACCTTTGCGGTATCATGATGTTGCGCCACTTGCAGCGTTGTGGTCATAAGCCTTATCTCCTCGTCGGCGGTGCCACAGGTATGATCGGCGACCCTTCTGGCAAGAGCCAGGAGCGTAATCTTCTCGATTCAGAGACTCTCTATCATAACCAGGAAGCTATCAAGAAGCAGGTATCTAAGTTCCTCGACTTCGATGGCAATGAGCCTAACAAGGCGGAGTTGGTGAACAACTACGACTGGATGAAGGACTTCACCTTCCTCGATTTCGCTCGTGTGGTAGGTAAGCACATCACGGTTAACTATATGATGGCGAAGGATAGCGTGCAGAAGCGCTTGAATGGTGAGGCTCGCGACGGATTGTCTTTCACAGAGTTCACTTATCAGTTGCTCCAGGGCTACGACTTCCTCTATCAGTATGAGAAGTATGGCGTACGCCTCCAGTTGGGTGGTAACGACCAGTGGGGTAACATGACTACCGGTACTGAGCTGATTCACCGTACATTGGGTAACGACGCAGAGTGCTTCTGCCTCACTTGTCCTTTGATTACCAAGGCAGACGGCAAGAAGTTCGGTAAGACAGAGAGCGGTAACATCTGGTTGGATCGCAACCGCACAACTCCTTATGCTTTCTACCAGTTCTGGTTGAACGTAAGCGATGATGATGCAGAGAAGTACATCAAGATCTTCACCGACCTTGATAAGGAGACTATTGATGCCCTCGTAGAGGAGCACAAGCAGGATCCAGGTCGTCGTGTACTACAGAAGCGTTTGGCAGAGGAGGTTACCGTGATGGTTCACTCTCAGGAAGACTTGGATATGGCTATCGCAGCCAGCAACATCCTCTTCGGTAAGGCTACCAAGGAGAATCTGGCTCAGCTCGATGAGGCTACCTTGAACGATGTATTCGCCAATGTTCCTCACTACGACCTCGACAAGAACCTGCTCGGCGGAACTGCTGTAGATCTCTTCAATCAGGAGGGTATGCAGATTTTCCCAAGCAAGAGCGAGATGCGCAAGCTCGTTAAGGGTGGTGGCGTTTCTCTCAACAAGGAGAAACTCGCTGCTTTCGACCAGGTAATCACTGCTGAAGACCTGATTGACGGCAAGTATCTTTTGGTTCAGAAAGGTAAAAAGAACTACTTCTTGATTACCGTTAAGTAATCGTTAAAAGTATTGAAAATATTTGGTAGTGGAGAAAAAATCCACTACCTTTGCAGCTGATTTGATTGTCCTATGGTGTAATGGTAGCACTACAGTTTTTGGTTCTGTCAGTGGTGGTTCGAATCCGCCTGGGACAACAGGTCATAAATAACCCTTCAAGTCTTTGCGGATTTGGAGGGTTATTTTGTTATATAAGAGTTAAGTTTAGGTAGAGAAAGTTTATGCAAGAGATAGACTTGATATTTCAGCAGTATTATCGTCCGCTATGTCTTTATGCCACTCATTATCTGCATGATATCGATGAGGCTGAAGATGTGGTGCAGGATTGTTTTGTGAAATTGATAAGTAGAAGCATCATGCCTGAAAACATCAAGGCTTTCTTATATACCTCTGTGCGCAATGCCTGCATCGACCGATTGCGCCGCCAGTCTCCGATAGATACGGAGATTACTCCTACCGATTTATGTGGCGTGATTTCTGATGACCAGGCACAGGAAAGTTCTTTCCGGGAGGCAGAACTGTGGACGACTATTGAGCTATTACCCGAACGATGCAGGGAAATCTTCCTGATGAGCAAGCGTGACGGTATGACTTATCGGGAGATTGCCGAAGAACTGAACCTGTCGGAAAAGACCGTAGAACATCAGATATCCAAGGCTTTAAAGACCTTACGAGGCAAGAAAGATGATTTTCTTGCAGATTTTTTCTATATTTTACCTTTCATCCATGGGGGTATTCTGTAATTCTTGCGTTATAGCCATAAAAGAATGAATAAAAGTACAGTTATGAAAGGTAAAGAAATTATTTTTGCGCTCTCAATTTTAACCTTGCCAGCTCCAACGTTGGCTGGTACGCCGAAGATGATGGTAGAGGCTCAGACTTCTACCACCATCCGTCAGCAGATGGATTGGCTGCACCGCACCAGGAAAATCAATTTCGTTTATGATTCATCGCTTGATGGAGAATTGAACATCAAGTATCATGGACCCGACATCCAGCATCTTTCGGTGAAGAAGGCACTGAAGGCGCTTTTCGAGAAAACTCATATTCTATATACCATCAATGCGAACTATGTGATATTGAAGCGAAAACCCGTACAACAGATATCATCGTCTTACACGAATATAGATCACAAAGTTCAGCAGGTTCAGCGTCACCACACTCTCAGCGGATACGTCCGTGACGAGAGTGGCGAATCGCTGATTAATGCCACCATCTATGATCTGACGGATGGCATCGGTACAACGACTAATGAGTATGGCTTCTTTTCGCTGACCCTGCCCGAAGGCGAGCATCAGCTTCGCTTTTCGTATGTGGGCTATGCCGACAAGGTAGAAAAGCTGAATCTCTCGAAAGATATGCATCATAATATGGCGCTCCGTGTTGATGGTATATTGCCTGAGGTGGTGGTAGATGGCGACTTGAACTCTCCGCTTCTTACTACGCAAACCGGCAAGCGTTCCTTTTCGAACAAGGATATCAAGACAGAGTTCGCCCTGATGTCTTCACCGGATGTGGTGAAGACCCTGCAGCGTGTGAGTGGAGTGGCAGAAGGACAGGAGTTGGCAAGCGGACTCTATGTGCATGGCGGCAATGGTGATGAGAACCTTTTTCTGATAGATGGTACTCCGCTTTATGATACGAATCATGCGCTGGGGCTTTTCTCCAGTTTCAATGCCGATGTGGTGAAGAATGTGGATTTCTACAAGAGCGGCTTTCCTGCACGATATGGTGGAAGATTGTCGTCGGTGGTGGATGTGCGTACTGCCGATGGAAACATGAATCAGTTTCATGGCGCCTATCGTATCGGACTGCTCGATGCCAGTGTACAGTTTGAGGGACCTATCCAGAAAGGCAAGACCTCTTATAATATAGGTATGCGCCGTTCCTGGCAGGATCTGCTGTCCCGTCCCTTGACCAAGGCTTTCTCTGAGCCAGACGAGAAACTTTCGATAGGTTATTACTTCATGGACTTGAATGCCAAGGTAACTCATCGCTTCAACGACCGTTCGAAGATAGACTTGAGTCTCTATCACGGAAAAGACAGTTGGGACGTGAAGGATGATATGGATGATAGCAAGGGGGATGGGTACCATGAAGGTGATTCATATAATAAGGAATTAACGAAGGCGCAGCTCAACTGGGGAAACTTCAATGTGGCTTTGAACTGGAATTATCTGTTCTCGCCGAAGCTCTTTGCTAACTTCACGGCTGTATATTCCCACAATCGTTCCAAACTCTATTCCCTGGATGATGACAGGGAAATCTATCCACAAACCAAGAAAGAATGGGTGTGGAGTCATTTGGAGCATGGCAATACTTCTACTATTTATGATGCCGGATATCGCACGGCATTCGATTATCGTCCGAATCCACGTCATCATATCCGTTTCGGTCATGACTACACGATGCATCTCTTCCGTCCACAGACAGTGATGCAGCTTGACTATATGGGAGGTGGAAATGATGTTGAGATGGATACCATCCGTGTGAATAGTACCAATAGGCATGTGTCTCATGAATGGTCGGCGTATGCGGAGGATGAAATCTATCTCAATGATAAATGGAGCCTGGATGCTGGCTTCCATCTGGGATTGTTTCATATCAGCAACAAGAATTTCTTCAATATAGACCCTCGCTTCGCACTGAAATACCAGTGGAGTCATGCGGTATCGCTGAAGGCTTCTTTCACGCAGATGACTCAGTATGTGCATAAGATATCCAATAGTTATCTGGATTTGCCTACTGATTATTGGGTGCCAACCACCAAGGACTTGAAGCCGATGCGTTCTTATCAGATTGCGGCTGGCATCTATGCGCAGCCGAATCGCCACTGGATTTTATCGCTCGAAGGCTATTACAAGCTCTCAAAGCATCTTCTTCAATACAGCAGTTGGCTGGGAATCGAACCTCCGGCAGAGAATTGGGATAGTCAGGTGATGGATGGCAAGGGATTGTTTTATGGTTTGGAGGCTGATGCCACTTATCGTACCAATCACCTGACCTTGAGCGGTTCCTATACGCTTTCCTGGAACAAGCGGAAGTATGATGAGTTCTATCAGGACTGGTATTACGACAAGTATGACAATCGCCATAAGTTGAATCTTTCCTTGAGATATGATTTCAACAGGAAGGTGAGCTGCTATGCGGTGTGGAGTTATCATTCCGGCAATCATGCCACTGTGCCAACGCAGATAGCGGCACTGCCTGGTTTGCCGGAAGGCGGCAATCGATATCCTGGCAGTTGGTGGAAATCGGCATCTTTTGTCTATGCCATCCCCAACAACCTGACCTTGCCGGCTTATCATCGTCTGGACTTGGGTTTTGATTTCCATCATGTTACCAAGCATGGGCATGAGCGCATCTGGAACTTGAGTATCTACAATGCATATTGTCACCTGAACTCGATGTATGTCAAGGTGGATTACGATGAGGAAACAAAGCAGTTTACGGCAAAGAACAGGGGATTTGTCCCAATTATTCCTTCGTTCAGCTATACCATCAAGTTCTAATGAATAACAAGGTGAATAGTAGATGAAGATTTTATGTAAAGATAAAAAGAGATAAAAATGAAAACAATGATATATAGGGCATTTAGCCTCATACTTTTTTGCCTGACGTTGGTTTCCTGCAAAGATGATTTTGATATTCAAAAACTGCAGGATCATCCCCGACTGGTGGTTTATTGCTTTCCTACTGAAAGTGATATAACGCTCGTCAGTGTAGCTAAGAGTCTGCCTGTAGCATCAGTAAAGGGGAATGTTGACATCTTATCCCGCGAAAAGGTAGATGCACATATTATATATAAGGTGAATGGGGTGGAGCAAACGGTGAAACGCATCGCAAACGAGGAAGAGGCTCAACTCTTTACCAGAAGCACAAACTCCGATGTTCTTTCACAACTGGTAGGCCAGTATTATGTGGTAGGCAAGCAGAATGCTGGAGATCAAATCAGTATTCAGGTTTCTGCACCGGATTTCTCATCTGTTTCAGCTTCTACTTATATCCCAGAGAAGGTAGGAGTGGAGTTGGGTGATGTTAAATTGGAAATGAAATCATCGGATGGTTATAACTCGATAACCATTGATAGGGTAGAAGCTATTTTCCATGATAATCCTTCTTCGGAAGATTATTATTCGGTGAAGCTCAGATTACTGAATCGAGAAATGAACCGTGATCTGGGGCTGTTGACAGACAATGAACCCTTGTTGAACAAGAAGTCGAAGTTGGATGATGATTTCGGTATGGATGATTATGAGTATTTTGGTAATGCCTACATCTTCAATGACCGTACGATAAATGGCAAGACCTATACACTTCACCTGGATACCTACTCTTATTCATATCATCAGTCATTTTATATTTTTTCTTATGTAGTAGATTTATACAAGGTAACTTCTGAATATTATCGGTTTCTCAAGAGTATCAACGATGCACAGAGCAACAGTTGGGCTGATGTGGGCTTGATGCAGGTTACCCCTACCTATTCGAATGTAAAAGGAGGCTTCGGAGTGGTGGCTGGCTACAATATTAGTTCTGTTTCGAAGTTCTTCAGCTCTTCTGATTCCGAAGATAATGGAGGAATATATACCAAATAAAAAGGTGAGGAGTATGAATAGAAGTCTTTTTATCATTTTAGGTGCCTTGTACTTTGCCATTGCCGGCAAGGCACAGGGTTCTGATGTTTCTGTTCAAAAGGCGAATACGGGTTATAGTATCTTGAATGATACCATGAAAGCGGTGAAGGATTCTATGACTTTTGAACAGCGTGTGGAGATGATCAATCGCATGAAGCTAAAGCAGGATACCAAACTGCTGCGCTATGAGGCTGGTATTACGGGCGGATTATGTGATGCCAATGAGTGTAGCTACATGGTTGAGTTGACATTTGCCTATTATCCCCTGACCTATGCCGGTGTTTCCTGTGGAATAGAATGGAACGACAACCACGGGGATAGACCCTTGATAGAACGTTATGAGGATGATGAATATGATCCGAAGAGGGTGATTAAAATCAATCTGACACCAGGTTTGGCTTTTCGTACTCCTACCTTGTGGTTGAGCAAGCGTCGTACTGCGGGCTTGATGCTGCATTGCGAGCCGGGACTCTGCATCACGCCATTTTATAATGATAGGGTATCTTTTACTGAAATCAAGGACGCACAAGGTGTGGGGCATCCTGCATCTTATACAGATGAACTTTATGGTAATATAACTATCCGAACCGTCAGTAATCATGGCGGAAAATGGCTGGCTTGGCGCATCAAGTCGGCTTTGACCTTCCGTTCGGGCGATGTGTTTCTATCTTTGGGATGGCTGACAAGCGACTTCAATATCGAAAATGGCAGAAACAATATCCGCTATACGAAGGGTAAGCGATATAATGGCATCGAGAAGTATAAGCATACCAATACGCTCTTTGCATCTATTACAGGACAATTTTAAATGAAGAAAGGGATTCTATGATGAAGATCAACAAGAACGAACAGGAATTTGTGCTGAAGTTTTTTCAGCCGAACAAGCTGGATACCAGAAAGGCCTTGCAGAAGGTGAAGGCTCGGGCAGGCATTGCTGATGAAGAGGTTTCGCATGCTGCAACTGTATCTTTACGCATGCGTCGCATCCGCTGGATAGCTGTGGCTGCATCTATTCTGGTGCTCTTCACCATAGGAGCCTATACGCTTTTGCAGCCAAAGACGGTGACGCTTTCTGCTGAATCGGAAGTAATGGCGTATCATCTGCCTGATGGAACGAAGGTATCGTTGATGCCTCATTCTTCTCTTTCCTATCAGGAAGATGATTGCAGAAAGGTGGAGATGAAGGGCTGCATCTATTATCAGGTGAAGCATGATGAACAGCATCCTTTCGATGTAGTTGGAGAGCATGGACATGTAAGGGTGCTCGGTACCCAGTTTATGGTGGATGAAAGAACGGATGCCCCCGAAGTGATGGTAACCGGCGGAAAGGTGCTTTTCACGGCTCGCCATTCTGCTGAAGGCGTCTTCCTGACCAAGGGCAAGCGAGCCCGTTTGCTGAAAGGGGCTGCCCAGCCTGAGTTGTTGGCGGATTATGATATCAACGATGTGGCATGGGCTACGCATCGCTTGCATTTCGACAATACTCCATTATCCGAAGTATTGGAGGAACTTTCTAAATTGTCGGGCATGAGATATACGGCTTCTGATGAGAGCAAGCGTCTGACGGGTGATTTTGATGTGGATTCCATCCCGCAGGTCATCCAAGTGATAGAAGAAACACTGGGTGTCCAGATACGATAAGAGTAGAATCAAGCATCGCAAAAAGCATCACAATAAGGGACTAACTTATGAAAAGAAGTCAATAAAATGAGAAAATAAGTAAAAAGGCTGCATCTTTCGTATTGAATTAGAGCGAGATTCAAAATAATTTTGTATCTTTGCCATCGTAACAAATCAAACAATTGATTAAAATATAAAAGTATGGACTTTAACAAACTATTCTCATTGGAGGGTAAGGTTGCCCTCGTAACAGGTGCCGCATACGGTATCGGTTTCGCTATTGCTGAGGCTTATGCCAAGGCTGGTGCTAAAATTGCTTTCAACTGCCGCAGCCAGCATCACATGGATCAGGCACTTGCAGATTACAAGGCAAAGGGTATTGATGCCAAGGGTTATATCTGTGATGTAACAGATGAGGAGCAGGTGAAGAATATGGTTGCTGACATCGAGAAGGAACTCGGCGTTATCGACATTCTGGTAAACAATGCTGGTATCATCAAGCGCATTCCTATGACGGAAATGTCGGTTGATGACTTCAAGCAGGTAATCGACATCGACCTCACTGCACCATTCATCGTATCTAAGGCAGTTATCCCAGGTATGATCAAGAAGGGTCATGGTAAGATTATCAACATCTGCTCTATGATGAGCGAGTTGGGTCGTGAGACTGTTTCTGCATACGCAGCAGCCAAGGGCGGCTTGAAGATGTTGACACGTAACATCTGCTCAGAGTATGGTGAGTACAACATCCAGTGCAACGGACTGGGCCCTGGTTATATTGCAACCCCACAGACTGCCCCTCTTCGTGAGCGTCAGGCTGATGGTAGCCGTCACCCATTCGACAGCTTCATCTGTGCAAAGACTCCAGCTGGTCGCTGGTTGGATCCAGAGGAGTTGGAAGGTCCTGCTGTGTTCCTGGCATCAGATGCTTCTAATGCAGTGAATGGTCACATCCTCTATGTGGATGGTGGTATCTTGGCTTACATCGGCAAGCAGCCTAAATAAGCAAAGCTTTCTATGATATACAATAATAGGGCAATCCATGAGGGTTGCCCTATTATTTTAAGAAATAATCTTTACGATTATTTGTTGAGTGCGTCTGCAAGTTCAGCGCCAGCCTTAAACTTGGCAACCTTCTTGGCAGCAATCTGAATCTTCTCCTTAGTAGCAGGGTTGATACCCTCGCGAGCAGGACGCTCGTTAACGCTGAAAGTGCCGAAGCCTACCAACTGGATTTTGTCACCTGCAATGAGAGCATCCTTCAATGCGTTTGTAGTTGCATTGAGAGCAGCCTTAGCCTGATCCTTTGTGATGCCTGCACTAGCTGCAATCTTGTCGATCAATTCTGTCTTATTCATAATTTTACGTTATAAAATGATTAGTAATTTTGTCTTGTTATCTTTTTTGCTTACAAATATAGCTTTTTCCTTTGAAAGTTCAAATAAAAAAAGCAGAAAAGTGATGAAAATAGTGAAATTTTATTGTAATCTACTCATTTTTTGGTGATTTCACGGATATTTTTAGTAATTTTGCCACGAAATTATAAATTTTATAGTGATTATTAATAATAAAGAAAGAAAATCGTTATGCGCAATATACCGATAGTTACAAAGAACTTGTTGATAGTGAATGTTGTTGCCTTCTTGGTATGCTATTTGTTTGGCAAAGATGCTTCTGGCAATTTTATGCTCAATGATATATTGGGACTTCACTTCTTTATGGCATCCGACTTCCACGTGTACCAGTTGATTACCTATATGTTTATGCATGGAGGTTTTGAACACATCATATTCAATATGTTTGCCCTCTGGATGTTTGGTTGTGTGGTAGAAAGGGTATGGGGAGCTAAGAAGTTCCTTTTTTATTACATAGCTTGTGGCGTGGGCGCAGGACTCTTTCAGGAAGCTGCGCAGTATGTCAGCTATCTGTATAATGACTTCTCTGCCTATCAGTTTATCGTGGATGCCAATGGCGCCCGCCTGCCGATGGGGGATTATCTTAATTTGTGGACCACGGTGGGTGCCTCAGGTGCCATCTATGCCATTCTGCTTGCCTTCGGCATGATTTATCCGAATGAGCGTATCTTCATCTTCCCATTGCCGGTACCTATCAAGGCGAAGTATTTCGTGATTGGCTATGCGGCCATCGAACTCTTCTCGGCATTGGCTACCCGTGGTGACGGCGTGGCTCATATTGCCCACCTGGGAGGTATGGTCTTCGGTTTCTTTATGATTCGCTACTGGCGCAAGCAGATGGAGGGTGGTTATCACAATTCATCTACCCAAGATGCCTTCGACAAGGTGAGAAACATGTTTGGTGGTCGTAATAAGTATACCAAGCAGCGTTTCGACTATACCCGAAATGAGAATTATACTACTGATTTCCAGCCTACCGACCAGGATGAGCAGCGCAAGAAGGCAAATCAGGTAGAGATAGACCGGATATTGGATAAAATCAGAAAGAGCGGCTACGACAGTCTCTCTAAAGAAGAGAAGCAGACGCTTTTCGATCAGAGTAATAAGTAAGAAGATATGCTTGACGGATTGAAAGATTTTACGGTGAAGATGATAGCGGGAGCCAATGTGGCTACCATTGTCTTCATGCTATTGGTGGGATATTCGGATTTGTTGAATCCGGCAAAGTTTCCTGCATTTACCAATGCAGGCTTGCTGTTTCCCATCTTTCTCGTCATCAATTTGGGGTTCCTGGTCTTTTGGCTTGTCTTCCGTTCCAAGTACGCCCTGATTCCTGTACTCGGATTTCTGGTGGCTTTTGTGCCTGTGCGCCAATACATGCCTATCAATATGAAGGGAGATGCGCCTGAGGGTAGTATCAAGGTGTTGTCGTATAATACCTGGAACTTCGGCAGCCAGACAGAGGATGATGAAGGACATAACATCTGCCTGCAGTATATCCAGGAACAGGATGCCGATATCGTGTGCCTGCAGGAAGCCATGCCCAATTGGAAGAATCAGCAGCAGATAGACAGTATCTTGAAGCCGATGTATGCCTATCAGGATACGACCATCCATCCCAAGGGTGGCAACTGCCTGATGCTGCTCAGCAAGTATCCGATTCTTTCCAAGGAGTTGATTCCTTACGAATCGACGGGTAATATGAGCGTGGCTTATCGCCTGAAGATAAAGGGAAAGGTGGTGCTTGTCATCAACAATCATCTGGAAACAACCGGATTGAGCCTGGAAGACCGCAGGCAGTTTAAAAACCTGGTGGTTGGAAAGCTTCAGGTGGATACAGTCGAGGAAACTTCAAAGCTCCTGGTGGTGAAGTTGGCAGAGGCAACCCGCAAACGTGCACCCGAGGCCGAGGCTGTGGCGGAGTATGTAAAGCAGCATAAGAGTATGAGTACCATTCTCTGTGGTGACTTCAATGATGGACCTATCTCGTACGCCCACCGCACGATAGCGAAGAATCTGACAGATTGCTACATTGCCAGCGGAAACGGCCCCGGTATCAGCTATCATCATGGAGGATTTTTTGTACGCATCGACAACATCATGTGCTCTGATGATTGGGAGCCATACGAATGCTATGTAGATAACAAAATAGCGGTTTCAGACCACTATCCCATCATCTGCAAGCTAAAAATGCGCCCTAAACATCAAAAATAGGGCAAATTATTCTTATTTACGAAAAAAAATGCGTATTTTTGCACGTCATTATGTGTGTATTGACGTTTTTACTTAACTGTGAATAAATAAATTAATAACAATAAATAGAAATGCAAAACAAAGGAATTGTAATTTGTGTAGCCGTCTTACTGACACTCGCAAGTATCTTCTATTTGTCATTCTCGTTCGCCACACGTTACTATGACGGCGAGGCTGCAAAGTTGAAAGACCCTATCGCGCAGCAGGATTATAAGGATTCTGTGAAGTACTTAGGTGTTTATTCATACCAGAACTGCTTGGAAACTCAGATTGGTCTCGGACTTGACCTTAAGGGCGGTATGAATGTAATTCTTGAGATTTCTGTGCCTGATGTAATTGAAAACCTTGCCGATCACAAGACCGACGCTGGTTTTACCAATGCAATGAAGGAAGCTAGAGCTCAGGAAGAAGCTAACGGTGGTGACTTCGTGTCACTTTTCATTAACGCTTATCACAAGAGCGCACCAGGTCATAAACTCGCTGAAGTGTTCGCTACCCAGCAGTTGCAGGGTAAGGTTTCTCCTCAGAGCAGCGACGCAGAGGTAGAGAAGGCTATCCGCGCTTCTGTACAGGATGCCATCGACAACTCTTTCAACGTTGTCCGCACCCGTATCGATAAGTTCGGTGTTGTTCAGCCTAACATCCAGAAACTGGAAGGTCAGCAGGGCCGTATCATGGTAGAAATGCCAGGTATCAGCCAGCCAGAGCGTATGCGTAAGATGCTCCAGGGTAGTGCTAACCTTGAGTTCTGGGAGACATACAACTCTGAGGAAATCGCTCCTTATCTCCAGCAGCTTGATACTCATATCGCTAATGGTGACAACGGTGAGGCGAAGAATGATTCTGTAGCTGCAGATTCTGCTGCCGCTAAGAAGGAAGTTGCCAAGGCTGAGCCTAAGAAGGCTGAGACTAAGTTCTCTATCAAGAAGAAGGATGATGCTGCCAGCAAGGTAGGCGAGGATGCTCAGAACGCTGCAGCTATCAAGGCTCACCCACTGTTGGCTCGCTTGCAGCTCGGTGGTGGCTTGAGCACTGTAGGTTATGCTAGTGTTCGCGATACTGCTGCCATCAATAAGATTATCTACTCTGCTGTGGCTAAGCGCGTATTGCCATCAGACTTGCGCCTGCTTTGGAGTGCTAAGCCTGCTGATAACCTGAAGGCTAAGAATATCTTCGAACTTCACGCCTTGAAGGTGACAACCACTACTGGTCGTGCTCCACTGGAGGGTGATGTGATTACAGATGCTAAGGACGAGTTCGACCAGATGGGTTCTCCTGTTGTTAGCATGAAGATGAATACAGAGGGTGCCCGTAAGTGGGCTCAGATGACCAAGGCCAACGTGGGTAAGGCCATCGCTATCGTTCTGGATGGCGTTGTTTACTCTGCTCCTCGTGTAAACGGCGAGATTGACGGTGGTAGCTCTCAGATTTCTGGTAACTTCACTATCGAGGATACCAAGGACTTGGCTAACACATTGAAGTCTGGTCGTATGCCAGCTCCTGCACGTATCGTTCAGGAGGAGGTTGTAGGTCCTACCCTCGGTGCTCAGTCTATCCAGATGGGTATTGTTTCTTTCGTTGTTGCTTTCGTACTCCTGATGGTTTACATGGTAATGATGTACAATATGATTCCTGGTATGATGGCTAACCTGGCATTGCTCGTCAACGTATTCTTCACGCTGGGTATCCTGACGTCCTTCCAAGCAGCCCTGACGTTGCCAGGTCTCGCCGGTATGGTCTTGTCTCTGGGTACTGCCGTGGATGCCAACGTGCTTATCTATGAGCGTATCAAGGAGGAGCTTCGCTCCGGTAAGGGTATGAAGCAGGCGGTAGCTGCCGGTTATGGCAATGCTTTCTCTGCTATCTTCGACTCTAACTTGACTTCTTTGATTACAGGTGTTATCCTGTTGACTACCGGTACAGGTCCTATCCGTGGTTTCGCTACTACATGGATCATCGGTATCGTAGTTTCATTCTTCACTGCTGTGTTCCTGACTCGTCTGGTTTACGATTATAAGTTGAACCACGATAAGTGGATGCACTGCAAGTTTGATACTCCAGTTTCTCACAACCTGATGCAGGGCAAGAAGTATAAGTTCATGTCTATGTACAAGACTACCTTCACCGTTGCCATCGTAGCAGCTGTCGTATTCATCGGTAGTTTCTTTGTTCGTGGCTTGAGTAAGAGTATCGACTTCACAGGTGGTCGTAACTATGTAGTACAGTTCGAGAACCCTGTAGAGCCAGAGCAGATCCGTACGGTTCTTGGCGATGCATTCGTCAATGCAGACGGTACTAAGGCAACTACTGGCGCTATTGCTATCGGTACAGACGGTAAGACTATCCGTGTATCTACCAATTATATGATTGAGAGCAACAGTCCAACTGTTGACGATGAGGCTGAGACTATCCTTTACAATGCTTTGAAGAAGGCTAACCTGGTTTCTCAGAAGAGTGTTGAGGCATTCAAGAATCCAGATGTTCGTCAGGGTGGTTCTATCATCAGTAGTACAAAGGTAGGTCCTTCTGTAGCTAAGGATATCACTATGGGTGCTATCTATAGTGTGCTCTTCGCATTGATTGCTATCTTCCTCTACATCCTGATACGTTTCCGCAACGTGGCCTTCTCTGTAGGTTCTACTGTAGCTTTGGCATTCGATGCCTTGACAGTTATCGGATTCTACTCACTCCTGTGGGGTCTCGTTCCATTCTCATTGGAGATTGACCAGACCTTCATCGGTGCTATCCTGACCGTGGTAGGTTACTCTATCAACGATAAGGTGGTTGTGTTCGACCGTATCCGTGAGAACTTGAAGTTGCATCCTAAGGGCGACCGTCAGCAGCTCTTCAATGCATCAATCAATGAGACATTGGCTCGTACCATCAATACATCTACATCTACATTGCTCGTGTTGCTCTGTATCTTCATCCTCGGTGGTGACAGCATCCGCAGCTTCTCATTCGCAATGATTCTGGGTGTTGTATTCGGTACATTGTCATCTATCTTCATTGCTTCTCCAATGGCATACATCGTTCTGGGTCGCAAGATCAAGGAGGAGTCAGCTGAGGAGGCTGCCGTAGCTGAAGTAAAGTAAGCTGCCGTAACAGAAGTAAAGTAAAATAAGAAAATTATCCTATTTCTATCCAGTGAAAGCTGGATGGAAATAGATGATTAGAGACTATAAAACGATAAAAGGTCGCTTCCTAGTTAAATAGGAGCGACCTTTTATTTTTACGTGATCCCACCGAGAATCGAACTCGGATCAAAGGTTTAGGAAACCTCCGTTCTATCCATTAAACTATGGGACCTTCGCAAACTGACTGCAAAGATACATCAAATCATTGACAATACAAAATAATTGGCTATGTTTTTAACCCTCATCTTATCAAGTTTCCTCACTTTTATGGAATTAAACTGCGAAAACCTCTTCGATACGAGGCATGATTCGCTCAAGAACGACTTGGAGTTCCTGCCAGATGGCAGTTATAAGTGGACACCTTACCGCTATTGGGCAAAGTTGAATCACCTGGGGCAGGAGATAGTGGCGCAGTCTAATCCTATCCCCGATTTCGTGGCGATGTGTGAGGTGGAGAACGATAGTGTGATGTTTGACCTCACCCGGCGTTCTTTGCTCAGGAACGCAGGATATGAGTATGTGATGACTTCTTCGCCCGATGAGCGTGGCATTGATGTAGCCTTGCTGTATCAGCCCGCTTCCTTTGCCCTGCTTCATTCCCATTCCATCCGCATCAAGCCTCTGCCCGATACCCGTCCTACGAGAGATATTCTCTATGCTTCGGGATTGATTATCACGGGCGATACCTTGCATGTCTTCGTGGTTCATGCGCCGAGCCGTAGGGGAGGTGAGCAGGCTTCCCGCCCTTATCGCCTGCATGTGGCTAGCCAATTGGCAGAGGCAGTGGATTCTGTCTATGCCATTTCCAGGGATGCAAAGATTATCATCGCCGGCGATTTCAATGATTATGCCGACTCGCCAGCCTTGCAGTATCTCTATGAGCACCACCTTATTAATATATCAGCAGATGCACAGGGCAGCCATGGAGCTAAGGCCACTTATCGCTGGCATGGAGAATGGCGCAGTTTGGATCAGATATTATGCAGTCCATTCTTGGCAGCGAGAAAGCAGAGCAGTATGATAGGCGACCTGCCATTCCTCCTGGAGGATGACGAGAAGTATGGTGGCAAGAAGCCTTATCGCACCTATCTTGGCCCTAGATACCTTGGTGGTTATAGCGACCATCTGCCGCTGGTCGTGCAATTCAGTAGCCATTAAAAAAGTGATTTTGATTACTCTTTTTGGCAATGAATGCTTATCTAGGGAGTACAGAGTAGTAGATACACTGCTTGAATGAAATGTTAAATCTTGGAAAAGTGTAGGAAAAAACTCGTTTTTATCTTGGAAAAGTGTAAGAAAATGCTTAATTTTGCCTTGGAAAAATGTAAAAAACAAGGTGTCTTTACCTTGGAAAAGTGTAAATCATAGAATGTAAACGTATGATAGATAGGAAGATAGATGCATTTTTGAATGATTTTTTTCAAGAACGTCAAGAAAGCTTTGCTCGTGATACCAATAAATTGCAAGATGTATTGGCTGTTCAGAAGAGCATACTTCAAGAGTATAAACGTGACATCATGAAATACAAGAGGGGTGACAGCTCTCAGAAGCTCTATATAGATGAGGTGTTTCAGTTGATTCCTTCAGAATTTGATAACATAAAGTCAAAGCAGAAAAACGAAAGGAACATTATAATAGCAATAATTACCATTACGATTCTTGTTCTCATTGCCACGGTTTCCATACTGTTCCTCCGCTACAAACAGTATAAGACAAAGGCTGAAATGGCTCACGACCAGATGATGATAAAGAATTATGAAAGCCAAATAAAGGAACTTGAACGTATGGACCAACATAAAGAGAAAAAGATTGAAACCATAAACAAGAGGAAAGAGAAGCTACTGGACAAGCACCGCGACACTCTGAACCGCGGATATATCCTCTTCAATGAGATTTTGAATGGCAAGACGACTGTTCTGTGGAAGAAGAATGACTTTAATATAATAGAATACTACCGCCTTGTGGATATGGAGTTTGTAGACATGCTTGACAACTCGTATGATGAGCTGTCACCCAAATACAAGTTCTTCCTTATCCTTGAGCATATCGGCAGGACGGACAAGCAAATCATGGCAGCCATGGGCATAGCCGAAGTGTCCGGAAGGTCCATCAGGTCAAGGGTAAACAAAAAGAAGAAGGAGTTTTAAAACGGATAAAACACTATGCAATGAAACAAAGGTTACTTTTCATCATTCCAATGATTCTCGCTGTCTTCACGACAAGCTTGAACGCCATTCCTCCATATACGATAAACAGATTCACGGAGAGCAACGGACAGCCGCAAGACCTTGTGACCTGCGTCACGCAAGACACCAAGGGCTACATCTGGATTAGCTCGTGGAACGGACTTAGCCGCTACGATGGCTACACCTTCGCACACTTCAAGGCAAGGCAGGGGGACAACTGCCCTATGAGCACCAACAGAATCCTATACATAAGGGAGACACAGACTGGCGACATATTATGCAAATGCCACGATGGATTCTACCTTTTCAAGACGAAAGAGAAGAGGTTCGTGGCACTGAGAAACAAAAAAAGCGACAAAGGCGACAGGTTCATGGCTTCAAAGAAGCTGAAAGAGCTTATTGCCTCATTGCCCGAATACAAGGGCATTGAGTTTCGGATACTGTATCATGACAAGCAAGGAGGATATTGGATTTACACCCACAAGGGACTCGACAGGATTCTTTTCACACGCGAGAAAATAAAGCCAACGAAATACGACAACGACGGAGAGGAATTCATAAGAGCCATATTCAAAGACAAAAGCGGGCATACCTTCATTGCAGACAAGAATGGCTACGTAAGAATTAGCGATGGACCCGATGTTTTTTACAGATATCTCGTATCCGACGGAAGCCTCTCCAAGACAAGGATACCATTCGGAGCTAACGTATATTCCATATTCGAAGACTCCAAGGGATATATCTGGATGGGCACGAAGCCCAATGGACTATTTAGGCTCCGGAAAGCAAAAAACGGCGGTTTCATCGTCAAATCATTCACCAATGACCAAAAGAACAAGTATTCCCTAAACTGCAATAGCATATACTGCATCACGGAAGACAAGAGCGGAAGGATATTGCTCGGCACTTACGGAGGAGGATTGAACATCGTGGAAAATCCCCACTCCGATGCCCCACGATTTGTAACCCCCGACAACGAGCTTAGCAAATACCCTGCCGAAGCAAGAAAGATTCACGACTTTCTGTATCTTTCCAACGGCAACCTTCTCTTGGGAACAAACGGAGGACTGTTCGCTTGCAACATCTCTGGAAAGCCACGAAACACATCGTTCTTCCCGAACAAGAGAATTCCGGCAGACAAGAAATCATTAAGCAACGACATGGTCACTAACATCCTAAGAGCGCACGATGGCACGATATACGTGGCAACGTATGGAGGAGGACTGAACATCGTTGAGTCGGGAGACATTCTGTCGGGAAGCATCGCCTTCAACGCATTGAGTACCGACAACGGCATGGTATCCGACGTGGCACTGAGCCTATGTGAGGACGGGAGAGGAAGAATCTGGGTGGTGTCAGAACACAGCTTGATGGAATACGACCCACGCTCAAAGACATTCTCAAACTACACAGACGGCTTTTTCGCAGAGAAATTCTCGTTCTCCGAGGTTAAGCCACTCTATTCTAAAACCACGGCAACACTATTGCTCGGCACGACACAAGGCTTGCTGACATTAAGCACCAAGAACACAGGAAAGAGCAAGTTCAAGCCACGCATAGTCTTCGACGCCAACGACACCATCAGCCTCTCGCCAGAGGAGAAATCGCTAAGCATAGGATTTGCGGCAATGGACTACAATAAGAACGTGCCGATACAATATGCCTATATGCTGGAGGGTGTGAACAACGACTGGCTATATACCACGGACAACCACATCAACCTGTCGAACATTCCTGCCGGAACATTCCGACTGAAAGTGAGGTCTACCAATGGAGACGGAGTGTGGATGGACAACGAAAGCTACATCACCATAAGCAGAACGCCATACTTCAATGAGCGTCCGGTGGCATGGATGATGTACGGAGGATTGCTCATTGCTTTCGTCTTTTCCGTATTCAAGGTGACGAGATATATAAAGCAGCTCGAAAAGGAGATAAAAGAACTGAAGCTATCCTATGAGGAGAAGATGGAATACATCAGGCTCAGACTTGGCGATATGTTGGACGGCAATGGAAAAGACAGCGAGGAAAATGCAAAAAACAGCGATTTTATCGAAGAATCTGACTTCAAGCAAAAGGTCGAGGAATTTATGAAACAGAATGTGGCAAATTCCGATTTAGATGTCATGCTATTGGCGAGAGAGATGGGAATGAGCCGCTCCGTATTGTACATCAGGATGAAGAGCACATTCGGATGCACACCAAACAACTACGTGCAAGACTACAGGATGGGCCTTGCTCGGCATCTACTCACGAGGAACAAGGAGCTAAACGTCTCTGAAGTGGCATACAGATGTGGTTTCTCCGACCCCAAATACTTTACCCGCTGCTTCAAGAAAGCCGTTGGATGCACACCAACAGAACAGAGAAACATGGCACAAAAGGCATAAGAAAAGCCAACACAAGATTACAACACACTTACATTCCATGTGCGAGCAGGGAATGCGCTCCCTTATTGCGCCTTAGTATTAATAGACATACTGCAAGAAATGGGGATTAACATATTATGGATATAGGTAGAAAAAACAGAAAAAGAAGATTGTGAACCCAGAAAAAACGATTATCCACCCCACTCACACACAAGTTTAATACCTTTGCACCGAAAATTTAACATAAACTATATAAATCAAAAAACAATGATTGCAAAAACGACAAACCAGTTGCGTCTATTGGCGACAATGCTCTTGGCACTCTTCGCCATCGGCACTTATGCCACAGAAACGCAGCAGACGACCGTAGCCTCGTGGGTATTCTCCGAGGGATGGGACGCAGAGAGTAGCGGAAGCGTCATTACCTACACCCCAGACGGCAGTGGGTGGAAGCAGTTGGCGAACACCGCATGGAAAACCAAGCAACCGGTGTTTCTGCCAAACACTTGCTCGGGAGTGCAAAAAGACTACCAGCTGAAACTCAAGACGAGCGACGGCAAGTGGGAGGTGAAGATGAGCAAGGATTCATACCTGCTCCGCATGAACACTGCATCAACAGACAAGTTCACCGCACCTGCCGACTACACCGACGGAACGCAGCACGACCAGTATTTTGAGGCAAGCTTCCCTACGACAAACCTCAACAACGTGAACATCAACTTTGCCATCGGCGACGGCTCAAGCAGTTCGACACACTTTGGAGTAGTTTACTCCGTTGACGGAGGACAGACCTGGAGCGTGCTATCCGAATATGTGAGCGGAAGCCACTGGAACAAGTATGTGGACGGAAAGTACAGCCTTGATGCCAACAACAAGGAGAAGGTGATTGTGCGACTCCTCGTGACAAGCGCGACAAAGGCGAGCAACTACAACCTGAAATACTTCAAGGTGCTTGCCGATGACAATGAGGGTCCTGTACTTAAGAGTACACGTCCTGCCGACGGAGCCTCAAACGTGGCAACAAGCGGAAAGATATACCTCTCATACGACGAGAGCGTAAGTTTGGGAAACGGCGTGCTTGGCAAGCTCACAAATACTGCAACGAACAAGACGGAAGAACTGTCACCCGTAGTGTCGGCAAACGAACTACGCTTTGCATACGAGAAGCTTGACCGCAGCGCCAACTACACCTTTGAGTTGCCTGGCAACTCCGTATCCGACCTTGCGGGAAACATGAACGCCAATGCCGTGAAACTCTCTTTCACCACGGCTGACACCGACCCCATCCAGGCCCCAACAATCGAAAGCAAAAACCACCTTTGGTATAACCGCCCGGCAAAATACTGGGAAGAGGCACTGCCTCTAGGCAACGGTCGTCTCGGAGTGATGCACTCCGGAAGCGTGGCTTGCGATACGCTCCAGCTCAACGAAGACACTTTCTGGGATCAAGGTCCTAACACTAACTACAATGCAAATGCCCTCAGCGTATTAAAAGAGGTACAGCAAGGCATATTCAACAAAGACTACGCATCCGTGCAGAACCTCGCCGTTACAAACTGGATGTCGCAAGGCTCACACGGTGCGAGCTACAGGGCTGGAGGCGTAGTACTACTTGGATTCCCAGGCCAACGCTACGACTATGACGAGCCTGCACAGACGGATGGTGCCACCGATGCAGAAGGATACGTGCGCTATCTCGACATGAACACAGCTACGAGCAACGTGGACTATCACGTGAACGGTGTGGGCTATAAGCGCACGGTATTTACATCGTTCAAGGACAACGTCACCGTGGTGCGCCTTGAGGCCGACCAAAGCGGCAAACTGAACTTCAACGTTTGCTACTCTGGCTGCAACAAGTCGAATATCGAGAAGGTCACTTCCAACACCTTGTTCGACGAGAACACTATCAAAGCGACAATGGGACCGGCACGCGAACAGTGCGAGAACGTTGGCAACGTGCTCAACCTCTGCACTTACATACGCATTGCCGACTGCGACGGAACGATAACAAACGGCAAGACCACCGTCTACAAGCAAGGTACAGCAGATGCTGCCGTAGACGCTCCGCAACTTGTGGTAAACGACGCTACACATGCAACAATAATCATCTCGCAAGCCACGAACTTCAAGAAATACAATGATGTCAGTGGAGATGCCAGTGCCGCAGCCCTCGCCTACCTCACCAACTATGAGAATGCGAACAAGGACTATGCCACTACGCTTGCCGACCACGAGAGTGCCTACAAGGAGCAGTTTGACCGCGTAGACCTCACCATCGCCGGCAATGCCACTCAAGAGGCAAAGGATACAGAGCAGCGCATAAAGGAATACCATAAGACTTCCGACCCACAGCTTGCGGCAAACTACTTCCAGTTTGGCCGTTACCTGCTCATCTCCTCATCACAACCTGGTACACAGCCTGCCAACCTGCAGGGTATATGGAACCCCGACGCTCGTCAGTATCCGGCATGGGACTCTAAATACACAAGTAACATCAACGTGGAGATGAACTACTGGCCGGCAGAGGTGACAAACCTTGCCGAATGTCATGAGCCTTTCGTGGAAATGGTGAAGGACGTCAGTGAAATTGGCGCCGAGACAGCACAAAAGATGTATGGCGCACGTGGATGGGCTTTGCACCACAACACCGACATCTGGCGCACTACTGGTGCCGTGGACAACGGAACAGTAGGCGTATGGCCTACCTGCAACGCTTGGTTCTGCTCACACCTCTGGGAACGCTATCTGTTCTCTGGCGACAAGAAATATCTTGAAGATGTGTATCCCGTGATGAAAGGTGCCGCAGAGTTCTTCCAGGATTTCCTTGTGAAAGACCCGAACACTGGCTACATGGTTGTATGTCCGAGCAACTCTCCAGAGAACCACCCAGGAATTGGCACATACACAAAAAATGACGGTTCCACCGCTAACATCGCCCTCTTCGGTGGTGTGGCAATGGACAACGAGATGGTTTACGACCTTCTGAAGAACACCGCACTGGCAGCACGTGCACTCGGCAAGGATGCTGATTTCGCTGACGAGCTTGACAACCTGAAGGCTCAACTCACGCCATGGAGGATTGGTCAGTACGGACAGGTGCAGGAATGGCAGGAGGACTGGGACCGTGAGACCACATCTCATCGCCACCTGTCCCACCTCTGGGGCGCATACCCAGGCAACCAGGTTTCACCATACGAGAATCCTACGCTATATCAGGCTGTACACAAGAGTCTCGTTGGCCGTGGAGATGCAGCCCGTGGATGGTCAATGGGATGGAAGGAAGCGATGTGGGCACGTATGCTTGATGGTGACCACGCCATGACAATCCTCAAGAACCAACTCGTATTACTCGACCCGAACGTGACGATTGCCGCTTCTGACGGTGGCTCATACGCCAATATGTTTGACGCACACCCACCATTCCAGATAGACGGAAACTTCGGTGCTACGGCTGCCATAGCAGAGATGCTCGTTCAGTCTCACGCAGGATTTCTACATCTCCTGCCTGCGCTGCCTACAGAATGGAAGCAGGAAGGCGAAGTAAAGGGTCTAAGGTCTCGTGGCGGATTTGTCGTGACAGACCTCAAATGGGCTGACGGCAAAGTAGTTTCAGTGAAGGTAAAGTCGACAATCGGCGGCAACCTGCGCCTTCGCACCGCAACTCCGCTCACCCTTGCCGATGGCACGGCTCTCAGTCCAGCCACTGGCAACAACAGCAACGCCCTGATGCAGCCATACAACATGCCGGCCCCAATTGTGAAGGACATGAGCAAGATTCCTGCCACGAATTTGGAGGAGACCCAGCTCTACGACATTCCTACAGTGGCTGGCGAGGAGATTACCCTCGTTGCCAACGGAGTTACCGGCATCAAGCCTGTGTATGCCAATGAGGGGGCTGCTGCTTCTTCCACAGCAATCTACAACCTCATTGGTCAGCGAGTGGCTGACTCTTACCATGGCATCGTGATAAGCAAAGGAAAGAAATACATCAAATAAGGCTCTTGAGATAAAGGAAAGAACAAGAGTCACACAATAAGGAAAGAAGGGGATTTGCCTAATACTATGGCAAATCCCCTTCTTTAGTATGCTCGGCATGAGCTTATTCTAATGGATGCAAGTCCCTAACAAGCCCTAATAGCGGGAATTGTATAGCCAATAGCAAGGGTGTCCACTGCGAGGTGGAATCTGAAAGAAGCTGGCGGCAAACATCTGACCTAACGTACAGAAACTTCATATAAGGCATTTGACCATGGATGAGATTGCTAAACAAATCAAAGTCCTATAGCTATTCGGAATGGTTGGTGTAAATGAAGTGTGTATAAGATGGAAAGAATAAGCCCTTATCCGAGAAGATCTCACGGACATGGCGATTAGTTGCCTTTACGAAAGTCATGGAGTAAAGCTTGCCGTGAGAAGTCAGCAGACGCCATAGTAGTGGAGTCCTCGATAACGTTCCATGAAGGGCAGAACCTATAAATTAAACGATAGTAATTGAAACGTACCTTATGAAGGAAAGAATGCAGAAAACATTGGCAGAAGTCAAGGACTGCCCACAGAAAGATAGGACGGATGACCTTTATTATTATAATAGTAAGCGCTTGGGAGAGCTGGATTTTGTAGTGGAATACCATGGCAATGTCTTGCCTATAGAGGTAAAGTCGGGTAAGGATTATGAGCGTCATAATGCCTTGTCTAATGTCATGTCATCAGCAGAATATGTACTTCCTGAGGCTTTTGCTTTGTAATGGCAATGTAAGTGTTGATGGCAAGGTGGTGTATATGCCTATCTATATGTTGATGTTTTTGGAGAAGAAGCAAGCAGTGAACGTAACCTACAAGCTCGACCTGTCAGATTTGTAGTATTTATAATCGTAATAAATGAAATAAAAGCTAAAAATATTTGCTTATATCCAAGTAAAATTGTATCTTTGCCGTGGAGAAAGTTATGTTCATAAGCTTTGAACTTAAGTTCAGAGCCTTTGAACTTATATTCAAAGCCTTTGAACATAGGTTCAAGGCTTGTGAACGAAGTTTTCTTCTAGGATTAGAAACAATTATCAATCGTAATAACATCAATTACTATTAGGAGAGGAAACAATATGGCAAAGTACAAGTTGCAGGAATTGCCTGATTTCAATAATGATGGCAAGCGTAAGGTTTATCCCAAGATGGTGCCCAATCGTACACTATCTCGCAAGGAGTTTATCGAGAAGATGCAAGGTTATCATCGTGGCATTTCGACAAGTACCACGGAAGCCGTGCTGACGGATGTGGAAGATATGCTGGTTGAGATGCTCTCCATGGGCTATAATGTGAATCTGGAGGGTCTCGGTACCTTCTCTCTGTCCTTGGGTTTCGAGGATGACAAGCCTACGGAGATGCAGGGCGATGACGACAAGATGACCTATCGCAAGGTTGGTGTAAGAGACATCAACTTCAAGGCTTCTCCCGATTTCATCAAGTCTGTGAAGCAGGAAACCGACCGCGATCTGGAGCGGGATATGGGTGGTGTGAAGCTGATATTGAAAAAGAAATATACCCGGGAGGAGCGCATCGCCCGAGCCCTGGATGTCATCGATGAGAATGGCTTCATCGGTCTTACCGACTATGCCTACATCAACAACCTGAGCCGCACCGCCGCCTCTTTGGAGTTGAAGGAGATAGATAGCGACCAGGAAGCCCCCATCCGCTCTGTGGGTCAGCACAGTCACAAGGTTTGGGTGAGGAGAAAAAAAAGATAAAGCGTGATTTCTCATCTTTTTCTTTGGTAGTTAGGAAATTATAAGCATCGCCAAAGACAGCCTTGGTGTCATTCTGTTTAAAATAGCCAATTAGATTTCACATTCAATTTAAATAATCAGCAAAATTCTTGGCTGTTTAAAATAAAAGTTGTAGTTTTCCATTTGGAATAATAAAAAGTAAAATAATATGGAGACTGCTGTTTTTAATCCAGTTCAGCAACATCTATCACTATATATTTTGATTTTAACTTGATTCAGAAAGATTCTGATGACAACAAATTTGTGGATTGTGCCATAACGGCAGGTGCTAGATATATTGTCACAGAGGATCATCACTATGATGTAATAAAATGGAAAGACTTTCCGGGAATAGACGTGATAGGCTTAGATGATTTTCTATTACGCCTAAATGCAATAAGCCCTAACAGTATTGGCAAATAATTCTATATAGAAAGACAGCAATCAACATTACGTCGCTGATTGCTGCCTTTTATCATTTTCCCGATTCTGATTTCGGGGAATCTGGAGAGTTGGCATGAGGTATAGACAAGGATGTTGATGACAGCTCCCAAGTCATCGCTTTTTGCACGAAATCCCAAGAGCATCTGCAAGAGATATTGCATAGCCAGTCCTAACATGCCTGCAAGTATTAGCCAGCGCGACCACTCGTAGCGTCGGTTGATCCATTTCACGTGCAAGTGGGTGATGCCAAGGATAATGGCATTGATGAGCATGAAGATGAAACATGCGAACTGGAGGAGATATAATGAGTCCATATTATTATTTCCTATTTTGTTGTTACTTTCTTTTATGTTTCGTTTTTGGTCAGAATCATTACCAATATTGTGATTGCAAAGGTAAGGTTTTTATCTCGTTAAATTATATTTTTCTTTTATATTTTATAGATTATTATACAAACATTATCTCAAAAATTTGAGATGTTCTGAAACGAAGGAAAAAACTCTACCCCAGTTCGGGATAAAGAAAAGAGGTTAAAATTTGGCAGTCTCTATCTTAGTATAGATAGTTTGCTTTAGTTAGTAAAAAAGTAGAGGGTGTGTCACGTGATGCGACACACCCTCTTATTGTTTTTATAGCTTGTGAGTTCTAGCTATTCTCCGTAACGGTGAATTTGTTGATTATCCATAGATAACCTTGCCGTTCTCATCCTCATAAGGAGTTATATCCTTAGCATACTGGTTCATGGCACGGAGGCTCATACCCATTGATGAGAAACCACCATCGTGGAAGAGGTTCTGCATAGTCACCTTGCGGGTGAAATCAGAGAACATCATCACGCAGTAGTTAGCGCAATCCTCAGCCACAGCGTTTCCGAGTGGAGACATCTTGTCGGCGAAGTCCATCATGTTCTCAATGTCCTTGATACCCTTACCTGCTGTTGTAGCTGTAGGGCTCTGAGAGATGGTATTGATGCGGACGTGCTTCTCACGGCCATAGATGTAACCGAAGCTACGTGCGATGCTCTCGAGCATGCTCTTGGCATCAGCCATATCGTTATAGCCGAAGAATGTACGCTGAGATGCTACGTATGTGAGGGCTACTACAGAACCCCACTCGTTGATGGCATCCAACTTCTTGGCAACCTGTAACATCTTGTGAAAAGAGATAGCAGAGATGTCCAATGTCTTGTTCAGAAAGTTGTAGTCGAGGTCATCGTATGTACGATGCTTACGAACGTTAGGGCTCATGGCTACAGAGTGGAGAACGAAGTCGATCTTGCCACCGAGTTTCTCCTGAGCCTCAGTGAATACCTTTTCCAAGTCTTCAACGCTAGTCGCATCAGCTGCGATGATAGGAGCGTTGATCTGTTCAGCGAGCTTATCCAGCGTACCCATACGCAAAGCCATAGCTGTATTACTAAGTGCGATAGTAGCACCCTCTTCAGCAGCCTTTACAGCTACTTTCCAAGCGATTGATTCCTCATTGAGTGCACCGAAGATGATGCCACGCTTGCCTTTTAACAAATTGTGAGTCATTGTTATCTTAATACTTTTGTTAATACTAACGGCATGTTTTGATAAACTATATATATGGATACCATTTAGGTTTATATATAATAAGGTGTAAACTGTCAGTTTCCACCAATGCCGTTGAATTCGTGCGCAAAATTACGAAAAATGTGCAATATACGCAAGTTTTTCGCCAAAAAACTCTCGTAAACGTTTTCTTTTTTATGATATATCAACAAATATGGTCGTTTTTTCCTACTAATGGATGCGTTTATATGCAATATTCCAAAGTGTTTTTAGTTTATATAGATATAAATAATTACTGAAAGATGAAAAAGAATATTGTAATATGGATGATGCTGTTGCTTGCTTCCGTAGGAGCGATGGCACAGGAAGTGGAGAATCCTGTAGGAAAATTCTCTGTGATTCCCCGTGTAGGTGTTGCTTTGTCTAATTGGAGTAATAACTCGATTTATGTCAGCGATGCTTTGGACGGTGAAATCAAGTCGAAGAATCAGGCTGGCTTGATGGCTGGTGCAGATGTGGAATACCGTGCCACAGAGTATGTAGGAGTGTCTTTGGGCGCTTATTATGCTCGTTTGGGCTACCGTTTCGCTGATTATGAAACCGTAGAGAATGCTGATAAAAAGCAATATTGGGGCATCAAGAACCATCATGCTGATATTGATTACATCCAGGTTCCCTTGATGCTCAAGTGCTATGTAACCCGTCAGCTGGTGGCAATGGTGGGCATACAGGCTGGTTTCCGCTGCGGAGATGCCAAATACTCTTATGAGGAGACTTCTTTGGAGAAGGACAAGAATGGTTCTACCTATTATAAGGATACGGAGGAGGTAGAGGGAACCCTTATTGCCAAGCGTACGAATATCTCTATTCCGGTAGGCGTTTCGTATGAATATATGAATGTTATCCTCGATGCACGATATAACATCGGTTTGACAAAGATGGAGAATATTTCGGGATTTGACAGTCCAAAGAATAGCTTCTTTACTTTCACGGTAGGTTATCGCTTTACTCTTTAGATAAGAAAGATAAGGTAGATGGGAAAGATAAGGTGGATGCAGGAATCTCTGTTCAGAGATCTTGCATCCACCTTTTATTATCTACTATTGTTTTTCTACGAGATGATTCGTGTCATTCGTCTGAATTATCCTACCTGGCTTCCTGGCTTAACCTTGCCAAGGAGAGAAGTTACGTTCAATGAGCCGTCGAAGTTGACTGCACTCAGAATCATACCCTGACTCTCGATGCCCATCATCTTGCGAGGAGCAAAGTTGGCTACGAACAATACGTCCTTGCCGATCAGCTGCTCTGGCTCATAGTAGGCTGCGATACCTGAACAGATGGTGCGCTCTACGCCAGAACCATCGTCGATGGTGAACTTCAGAAGCTTCTTAGACTTCTTCACCTTCTCGCAGTTCAGAATGTGACCTACGCGGATATCAAGCTTCTCGAAATCATCGAAGCTAACCTCTGGCTTGATAGGAGCAGCTTGGTAAGAAGCCTCCTCGTTAGCCTTCTTGGTATCAGCGAGCTTCTGGAGCTGTTTTTCGATTACCTCATCCTCAATCTTCTCGAAGAGCAACTCTGGCTCACCAAGCTGGGTACCAGCCTTGAGCAAATCTGTGCTGCCGAGCTGAGTCCACTCGAAGTTAGGCATATTGATCATCTTGCGGAGCTTCTCTGAAGAGAATGGCAAGAATGGCTCGAAGGCGATGGCGAGGTTGGCAACCAACTGGAGGGAGATGTTCAAGATTGTCTCCACACGCTTAGGATCGGTCTTCCAAACCTTCCAAGGCTCACACTCTGTGATGTATCGGTTACCGATACGAGCCAGATTCATAGCCTCTTTCTGAGCCTCGCGGAACTTGAATACGTTAAGATACTGCTCTACCTTCTCCTTCACGTCCTTGAACTCAGCGATGGCCTTCTCATCTACCTCCTGCAATTCACCGCAGGCAGGAACTACGCCGCCCCAATACTTCTTGGTGAGCTGGAGGGCACGGTTTACGAAGTTACCGTAAACGGCAACCAACTCAGAGTTGTTGCGCTCCTGGAAATCCTTCCAGGTAAAGTTGTTGTCCTTGGTCTCAGGCGCATTGGCTGTCAATACATAGCGCAATACATCCTGCTTGCCTGGCAAATCTACGAGATACTCGTGCAACCATACAGCCCAGTTGCGGGATGTTGAAATCTTGTCGTCCTCCAGGTTCAGGAACTCGTTGGCTGGTACGTTGTCTGGCAAGATATAGTCGCCGTGAGCCTTCAGCATGGTAGGGAAGATGATGCAGTGGAACACGATATTGTCCTTACCGATGAAGTGAACAAGACGTGTTTCAGGATCCTGCCACCACTTCTGCCATGTTCCCCACTTTTCTGGATGAGCATCGCAAAGCTCCTTGGTGTTTGAGATGTAGCCGATAGGTGCATCGAACCAAACGTAGAGCACCTTGCCTTCTGCACCCTCTACTGGAACAGGAATACCCCAATCCAAGTCGCGGGTCATGGCACGTGGCTGAAGATCCATATCCAACCAGCTCTTGCACTGACCATAAACATTGGTACGCCACTCCTTGTGACCTTCCAGGATCCACTTCTTCAACCAATCCTGATACTTGTTCAATGGAAGATACCAGTTCTTGGTAGGCTTCTTGACAAGACCATGACCAGGGTTGTTTTTGTTGGTAGGGTTGATAAGTTCATCAGGAGAAAGGGTAGCACCACATTTCTCGCACTGGTCGCCATAAGCACCTTCAGCACCGCAGCGAGGGCAAGTACCCACGATGTTACGGTCGGTAAGGAATTCGCCTGTTACCTCGTCGCAGAACTGCTCCTCTACCTTTTCTTCCAATACGCCCTTGTCATAGAGTGTGCGGAAGAAGTCTGAAGCAAACTTATTGTGAGTTGGCGAAGTGGTACGGCTGTAAATATCAAAAGAGATACCGAAGTCCTCGAAGCTCTTCTTGATGAGGTTATGATAGCGGTCGACTACCTCCTGTACGGTGATACCTTCCTTCTTGGCACGGATGGTTACTGGTACACCATGCTCGTCGCTACCGCCGATGAAAACAACGTCTTGCTTCTTGAGACGGAGATAGCGAACATAGATATCGGCTGGCACGTAAACACCTGCCAGGTGACCGATATGAACACCACCGTTGGCATAAGGCAATGCTGCGGTAACGGTGGTACGTTTGAAATTCTTTTGTTCCATATTAGCTAATATATTTTTGTTATTTGGCTGCAAAATTACAAAAAAATGTTGGAAATTCGGTATATTTTCTGCCCTTTTTCTATTCTATTATATAATAAGGTGTAAAATGAAGGGGTAGAAAACAAAAATGTTACGGGGAAGAAAATAAAAATGGCCCTAAGCTTGACGCTTAAGACCATTTTTATGTAGCCACTACCAAGGTGGTTACATATAAGAAGGTGGATGTTACATGATGTTCATGTAGGCGATAACTGCCAACTCAGCAACGAGGATAACGAAACCAACTTTCTTAACCAATTCTGTTACTTTGAAAATGCAATCCATAATTCTTAATCGTTTTAATGTTTACTATTATATTCAATTCTAAGCAACGTTGTGACAACGTTTGTTTTACGAGTGCAAAGGTACTTGTTTTTCTACTATTTGTGGGGTATATTTTCTCTAAATGGGGTATAAATTGTTTTTTAATTGCATTTTTATAATAGAATTTACTCCTTTTGAATAGAATTTACCACCTGTTGTAACTTGTTTGTAGTCTGATTTTTGTTGCTGATTTGTTTCTATGTTTGCTGTTTGTAGCCAGTTGATGGTCTGCTTAGGGGGAAAATTAAAGCCTTAGCAGTTACTTTTCAGATAACTGCTAAGGCCTTTCCTTTATCATTTACTATTGATGGTATTCTTTATTCTGTATTAACTTTAATCCCAAGAGGATACTTGTTTGATATGACCTATCTTATTTGTTATTGGATAGCCATATAAGCAATTACAGCCAACTCGGCGAGAAGTATTCCAAATCCCACCTTCTTTATAATACTTGTAATTTTATAAATGCAATCCATAATCTTTAATTTTTAATGTTTGACATTTGTGACAATTGCTTGTCTTTCTAACTCTGATGCAAAGGTAGCACTATTTTATCGACTTTTGGGGGATATTTTGTTGATTTAGGGGACGAATGTTGTTTTTTAGGTGGATAAAAAACAGATTTTACCCCTTATGCCCCAAAATGTACCATTTTGCTGTATGATATTGTTGCCGTCTGTACCTTTGTCTTTTTTGTTGGATTTGCATTTTTTGTGAGAAAAGGTGGATTATCGGTAAAAACAGAAGATTTTCTGTTTTGTGTCTACAGATGTCCCCTTTCTGCCCAGTCGCCTCTGTCGAGTGTACGGTAGCCGATAGCTTCTGCAAGATGAAAAGGCTCAACGCGTTCGCTTCCTGCCAGGTCGGCAATGGTGCGAGCCACTTTCAGAATGCGGTTGTAGGCACGGGCCGACAGGGAGAGCTTCTCCATCGCCATGCGCAGGAGGTTGATGCCTTCTTCGTCTGGTTCAGCAAACTGGTGAATCATTCGCTCTGTCATCTGCGCATTGCAGTGGATGCCTTTGAATTCCTGGAATCTGGCAGCCTGAATTTCCCTTGCCTTGATGACGCGTTCGCGAATTTTGGCACTAGGTTCACCTGGAGCGGCGGTTGAGATGTCCTTGAAAGGGACAGGACTTATTTCGCATTGGATATCTATTCGGTCGAGCAACGGACCCGATATCTTGTTCATGTATCTTTGAATCTGACCCGGTGTACAGACACAGCGGTGGGTTGGATCACCATAGTAACCGCATGGACATGGGTTCATGCTTGCTACAAACATAAAGGAGCAAGGGTAGTCGATGGTGTATTTGGCTCTGCTGATGCTGATGTGTCGGTCTTCCAGCGGTTGGCGCAACACTTCCAGCGTAGTCTTGTTGAATTCCGGGAGTTCGTCACAAAAGAGCACGCCATTGTGGGCGAGCGATATTTCGCCAGGCTGTGGAGAGGTGCCACCTCCCACCAGTGCTACTTGTGAGATGGTGTGGTGGGGGGCTCTGAACGGGCGCTGGGCAATGAGAGATACATTCTTGCTCAGCTTGCCCGCTATGGAGTGTATCTGCGTTGTTTCAAGACTCTCTGAAAGGGTGAGTGGGGGAAGGATGGATGGCAATCTCTTTGCCATCATGGATTTGCCTGATCCCGGAGGACCTACCATGATGAGGTTGTGTCCGCCTGCGGCAGCCACTTCCAGGGCACGCTTCACGTTTTCCTGGCCTCTTACGTCAGCATAGTCATAGTCACAATGAATCTGGTTTTCGTAGAATTCCTTTCTCGTATCTACGAATGTAGGCTCAGGGGCAGAACGGTCGCTTAGGAATTGGATGACATCGAAGAGTGTTTTCATGCCATACACTTCCAGGTTATTGACCACGGCTGCTTCTCTGGCATTCTGTTCGGGCACTATCAGTCCCTTATAATGTTCTGCCCGGGCTCTGATAGCGATGGGGAGGGCTCCCTTGATGGGCTGCAGCGTGCCGTCCAGGCTCAGTTCGCCCACCATCATGTATTCCTTGAGGTGATCCTCTGGGATATTGCCATTGGCTCCCATAATGCCGATGGCTAATGGGAGGTCAAAGCTGCTGCCTTCCTTTCGGAGATTGGCTGGAGCAAGATTGATGGTGATGTCGGCTATCGGAAATTTGAAGCCGCTGTAAAGAAGGGCTGCTGCGATGCGGTCACGGCTTTCCCTGACCGCCTCGTCGCCTAAGCCCGTAAGGTGGTATTGAACGCCTCGGTTGAGGCTTACTTCTACTGTGACAGTCGTGACTTCCAGGCCGTTGACTGCTGCGCAATAAGTTTTTACTAGCATATACGCCTCCTCTTTTATAAGTTAGACATATGGCTCGCGGTGTTATTTGAGCAGTTGGTCTAACTTATTGTAGAGTTCTTGCTTTTTTAGGCCTCGGGCGATGATTTTTCCGTTTTGTATGATGATGTTGTCGGGAAGTGAAGTCATTCCCAACTTCTTCAGGTTCTTGTCTTCAAGCATTTCGCCATTGCATACGACAGGCCATGTGATGGAGTCGTTCTTCAGGGTGCTCTGGCAGTAGCTTTTCGCACCATCCAGGCAGAATCCCATCAGTTTGAGCTTTCCTTGCGATTGACGCTGGCGACTTTTCAGGTCTCTCTGCATGCTTTGACTGTCATAGTTAAATGTAGACCAAGTATAGATGACTGCCACCGGAGCACTGCTCATCTCTGTGCTGGAAACCAGTTTGCCGTTGAGGTCATAAGCCGTGAAAACGGGTAGTTGGGTGCCTACGCCGGCATCTTTCATCATATTCACCTGCTGCTTCAGCCTTGCCAACTGTGTGTTCTTAGGCTGCTCTTTCTCGCAGATAGACAGGAGAGAGAGCGCCTTTTTGTAGTCAGGCTTGATGTTTGTGATGAAGTATTTCTTAATCAGATACAGGCAGACCACCGAGCTGGCATTGTCTTTGATGAATGTTTCAGCCTGTGCACTTTCCTGTGGAGGCGTATTGCCAAGGATTGATTTGCGGAATTTGGTCATTAATTCATTGGCTTTGGTGCCTTTAATCTCCATTTCCTTCAGGTGAGAAGCGTCACCTTTCAGCTCTACAGATTCTCCTGATTCTGCAAAGATAGGCTGCTCAGAGAAGTTTGGGAATACAATCATGAGGGTATGGCTTTCCGTGCAAGGCATTTCATAACTGAAACGGCCACCAACAACCTTGATAGTATCGACGCCGTCGATGCCACCATCTGTGCTGTAAACGTAAAATTCGCCTTGATTCATGTTTAAAAATTTGCCCTCAAGTTTAAAGTGACCACTGCTGACACCACATGATGTAAGTGCGATAATGAAAATAAGAGATATGATATAAGCAAATTTTTTCATAATGAAAAATTTTAAGGGAGGGTGAGTGCCGCGAGCGGGACTCGAACCCGCACAACCATTTCTGGTCAAGGGATTTTAAGTCCCTCGTGTCTACCAATTCCACCATTGCGGCATGGTAAACGTAAGAGCTAGAGCGGAAAACGGGACTCGGACCCGCGACCCCAACCTTGGCAAGGTTGTGCTCTACCAACTGAGCTATTTCCGCATTTCTTAATTGCGAGTGCAAAGGTAGTATAAATTCTTGAATCCACCAAATGTGTTTACATATTTTAAGAAAAATGCCGCATTTTTTCTTTGTAATAGGTGGATTTTCTAGGAATATCGCATGAAAATCCTTTAATTTCCTACTGTAATCACACTTCCGATGACGCCGGAGTAAGTTACTCGGTATTGCATCAGCGGCTTGTCTTCCTTGGTTTTTCCTCCACTTGTCACGGTTCCGTTCTCCAAACTATACACTCTTTTGCATTTGTTGCAGATGACCGACTGTCTGTTTCCAGTCCATTCCAGCGGATAGTTGGTTCCGCCATATTGCAGGATGCAGTTGAGGCATTGTCTGTCCCAAGCCACGTATCCGTTAAAATTGGATAGGCCCATGATGAAGCCATTCTTCGTGGCATCCTTCAGGTCGTTTCCTGCTCCAAGATAGCTGTAGTTGGCATAATTCTCCTTGGCTGTAGAGAGAACGATGGTCTCGGTCTTGTTCTTTCCGTCGTTGGGGGTGGAGTAGAGGTTCCATGCTCCGTTCACCTTCTTGGCGCTTACCATCGTATAGGTTCCTGCTCCCTGCAGTGCATTCTCGATGGTACTGCCGGGGTGATAGATGGTTCTGAAGATGAATTGGCAGGGATAGCGTGTACTGATACTGTTGTCGGCATTGCATGATGACAGGATGCTTCCGCCCAGCAGAATAGCTGCTGCCGGAAGGCACAAACAAAGCAAGAGCATAGCTTGGTTAACTATGCTCTTCACCTTATTATATATATGTACCTTATTTTTTATATACATTTCTTCTTCAGTTTGATTACTTTGATGGCATCGGATGATACACGCCTGCTTACTTCAGCAAGTCTTTCTCGGCATTCTCCATGCGCTCGAAGTGGAACTCTGAGAGCGTTTTCTCCATCAGTTCCTGAATCTTGTCGTTGCAGAGATTGCCGATGCTTCCCTCGTGTGTATGGTGAATATCCTTGTTTGGCTTGAATTCGCCCGCTTCGATTTCCAGTCCCACCTTCTTGTAGGCATCACGGAAAGGCATGCCGTTGGCGGCAAGCTGGTTCACCTCTTCTACAGAGAACATTGGGTCGTAGCGAGGATCATCGAGAATGTGCTCGTTCACCTCCATCTTGTTGATGATGTATGCCGCCATCTGCAGGCAGTCTTTCAACTCATCGAAGGCAGGAAGGAACACTTCCTTGATAATCTGAAGGTCGCGGAAGTAACCCACAGGCAGGTTGTTCATGATGAGCATCACCTGCTGAGGCAAGCTCTGCAGCTTGTTGCTCTTGGCGCGAATCAGCTCGAATACATCTGGGTTCTTCTTGTGAGGCATGATGCTGGAACCGGTGGTGCACTCCTTAGGCAACTTCACGAAGCCGAAGTTCTGGCAGTTGAACATGCAGGCATCGAAAGCCATCTTTGCCAGTGTTCCTGCCACGGTAGCCATGGCGAAAGCCACGTTGCGTTCCATCTTTCCTCTGCCCATCTGTGCATAGACCACATTATAGTCCATACTGTCGAAGCCGAGAAGCTCGGTGGTCATGGTGCGGTTCAGGGGGAATGAACTTCCATAACCGGCAGCGCTACCCAATGGGTTGCGGTTGGTCATGCGGTAAGCTGCCTGGAGGAAAAGCATGTCGTCGGCAAGTCCCTCAGCATAAGCGCCAAACCAGAGTCCGAAAGATGAAGGCATTGCCACCTGCAGGTGGGTGTAGCCCGGCATCAATACGTCCTTGTATTGATTACTCTTCTGAATCAACTCGTCGAAGAGAATCTTCACGGCATCCACAATCTCCTTCAACTCATGACGGGTGAAGAGCTTGAGGTCTACCAGCACCTGGTCGTTGCGAGATCTTCCCGAATGAATCTTTTTGCCCATGTCGCCCAGTTTCTGGGTGAGCATCAGTTCTACTTGGGAATGAACATCCTCCACGCCGTCTTCGATAACGAACTCGCCCTTGTCGGCGATGGCGTAGATATTCTTCAATTCTGCGAGGAGCTGGGTAAGCTCATCCTTCTCCAGGAGTCCGATGCTTTCGAGCATGGTGATGTGTGCCATACTTCCCAGCACGTCGTACTTGGCGAGATAGAGGTCGAGCTCGCGGTCGCGGCCTACGGTGAATCGTTCTATTTCCTTGTTTACTTCAAAGTTCTTTTCCCAAAGTTTATGTGCCATAATTGTATCTTTTTATTAATCCTGATATGGAATCATCGCCAGGGCGTCTGCAATCTTTTCGATGCCTTCCTGCAATGGCTTCTTCACCATACCCTTGATAAACATGTTGAGCTCAGCCTTGATGGTGAGCTTCATCTTGCATGAGAATTCTCCTGTAGGGAGCAGCTGAATCCAGAAGTTGAACGGGATAGGGCTGTTCTCTGTCTCGAATTTGATGGTCTTAGGAAAATCTCTGTCGATGATGCGCATCTTCAGGTCGCCCACCATTGGGGCGTTGATTGTGATGCTGTCGCTGTCGAATCTCAGGTCCTTGAGTTTCTCCATTTCCTTTCTCTTGTCCTCAGGAATCTGGTCTTTCACCTGCTCGAAGCGGTCCTTGAGCACCTGCAGGTTGTTGAGGTCGCTCAAAGTGTTAAAAACAGATTCCTGCTTGTGAGGAATCTGTTTGATATTACTTTCGAATGTACTTGTACTCATTATTGATGGGTCAAAAATTACTTCTTCCAGTTAGCTGGGTCCTTGCGCCACTCGTGGAGCAACTCTACGTCTTCCTGCTTGATGTAGCCTGTTTCCAAAGCCTCTGCCACTACGTGCTCGTAGTCAGTCAAAGTAACCAACTTCACGTTAGCGTCTGCGAATGCCTTCTCTGCTACTGGGAAACCGTATGTGTAGCTAGCTACCATACCTACAATCTCATTGCCGTTCTTGCGGAGTGCCTCTACTGCCTTGAGTGAGCTGCCACCGGTAGAAATCAAGTCTTCTACTACAACAACCTTAGCCTTAGGGTCGATTTCGCCTTCGATGAGGTTCTGCATACCATGATCCTTTGGTTTAGAACGAACGTAAACGAAAGGCAAGTGCAACTCGTCGGCTACCAATGCACCCTGTGCGATGGCACCTGTAGCAACACCAGCTACTGCGTCAGCCTCTGGGAACTGCTCCAGGATGGTATGTACGAGTTCGAGCTTCACATAGTTGCGGAGTTCTGGGAAAGACAATGTCTTGCGGTTGTCGCAATAGAATGGTGACTTCCAACCAGAAGCCCATGTGAATGGATCGTTAGGCTGCAATTTGATAGCCTTAACCTTCAATAACTTAGATGCGAATTCTTTCTTCAGTTTGTCCATAATTCTATAAGGATTAAATAATTATAATTTATATCTGCAAAGGTACGACAAAAAAATGATTAATCATCATAAATGGCTTATTAATTATAGATTTTTAATCGTGTGTCCATCCGATGGTGGTGATGCTGAATTTCATCTTGCCCGCCTTGAGCAGTTCTTCGCAGCAGGATACGAGGGTGGCGCCTGTGGTGCAGACGTCGTCGATGATGAGTAGATGCTTTCCGGCAAGATTGGTGATGGGGTGCTTGCCTTGGGCGTCGTGATAGAATGCTGATGTCTGGAACACGTGCTTTACGTTTTCCTGTCTTTCAGATCTGCTTTTGTGGGTCTGACTTTCTGTAAACACAGTTCGTCTGATGGCATCCGTGATGATGGGGAGTCCCGTTTTTTCCTGTATTCCCCTGGCTATCTCCTCGCTCTGGTTGTAGCCTCGCTCCTGTTGTCTTTTCCTGGTAATGGGAATGGGGATGATGGCGTCGATGCCTTCAAAGAAGTTGACTTCCAGTCCCTTGCTTCCGATGAGTCTGCCCAGATAGGTGCCGATGTCGGGGCGATGATGGTATTTCAGCTGGTAGATGGCATTGCTGGTCTTGGAGTGGCTGCTGTAGTAGATGAGTGCGGCGCATCGCTCGATGGGGATGCGCCCCCAGAACATTTTTGCCATCTCGTTTTCGTAAGGGTCGCTCCAGGTCATGGTGAGGGGGAGGTGCTTGAGGCAGTTAATGCAAAGCATCTCTTCCGAACCCAGCAGTCTGTTGTCGCAGACGGGACAATAGCGGGGCAGGAGCAGGTTGATGATTTTCCCTAAAATACTGAGTCGCATCCTTCTATCAGATCTTCTTCTTTCATTTTGTCGATGCACTTGTGGATAACGTCCATGCTGTAGCCTCTTCCCAGGGCAAAGCGGATGAGTTTCATCGAATGCTCGTAGTCGTTCTTAGCCTTGATGCTCTTGTATTTGCTTTTCAAGAGGGGGAGGAGGGTTTCCATATACATGTCGTCCTCGATTTCCTCGAAGATGGGGTCGGAGATTTCCTTCGGGATATGCTTCATCCAGAGGGCCTGCTCCACCTTGCGGCGGCCCCATTTGTTGTACTTTATCTTGTCGTTGATGAAGAATCGGGCAAAGCGTTCATCGTCGATGAACTTCTTCTGGGTCAGGAATTCCATGTTTCGGGCGATGGCATCCTCGGGCAGTTCCCACTTCTTCATCTTGTCGATCATCTCCTGCGAGCAATGTTCGGCTTGTGTGCAGAGGGTGGTGAGCTTCAGCAGAGCCTGCTGCTCTGTCATCGGCTTCTTGGGGCGCTTGGGCTTGTTGTAATATTCCATAATGCATTTAATTTTATTGGAGGGATTGGGGGATTATAAATCCCCCGGTTTAATAGGTCGAACCTTTTTTTATTGCGGATTGTAAATCCGCAGGGACGCCTAGCGGTGGACTTTCTGGGATAGTCTATTTCATTGCTTTCATCATTCTCTTCTTTCCGAAAGCATCTTCTTTGGTTTCAATATCCTTGAAGCCAAGACTTTGCAGCATTTCCCTTGTCTCCTTCTCGTAGATAGGATTGATTTCGAAGTATAATGCTCCTTCGGATTTGAGGGCAGATGATGCATATTCGGCGATGGCACGATAGAACTTCAACGGATCCTCATCGGGTACGAAGAGGGCGATGCTCGGTTCGTGCTCCAATACATTCTTTTCCATATCCGCTTTCTCCTTTTCGCAGATGTAGGGAGGATTGCTCACGATGACATTCCAGCCTTTAGAAAGAGATGATTCTGATTTTGTTGCTTCAGATATCTCTGCTGCTTCCTCTGCTTCCGCAGCTTTCGGCAACATCAAGGCATCCTGATACTCTATTCTAACATTCCCAGCCTTCAGCATTTCCACATTCCCCTGTGCAATGCGGAGGGCATCTTCCGAAATATCCCATCCCGTAACTTCAGAATTTGGAATGGTCAATCCTAAAGTGATGGCGATGCAGCCGGATCCCGTGCAAATATCAAGAATTTGCTTCCTTTCATCTGCCTCCAGAGATGAAACATCCTCCTCTATCCACTGGCAGAGTTCTGCCGTTTCGGGTCTTGGAATCAGTACGCCCGGCTCCACATGAAAGGTTCTCCCGGCAAAGTCGGCTTCGCCCAAAACATACTGCACAGGCTCGCCATTTTGCAGTCTTGTGATAATTTCTTCCAGATTTCTTTCTTCGTCTGAAGATAATTCATTAACTTTGCCGCAGATTATGTCGGTCAGAGTCATTCCGTACTCCACATCAAGCACGGTGCGGACGATAGCCTGCGCTTCGCCAGCATCATAGAGTGGGGTGAGGGATTGCCAAAACTGTTGGTACGTTTTCATCTTGATATTGCTTATTGCTATTTGATTTGAGAGCAAAGATACGACATTTTATCGAAAGTGAGTAAAAAAACAGAAGAAAAGTTGATTATGGAACAAAATAAAGTATCTTTTCTGAATCCGAAGACGGGAGAGCCGCTCTCTCAGCAGGAGATTGATGAAATGTTCATGCGCCGCTGCCTGCAGTTGGCGAAGAACGGCAGACAGAATGCGAAGCCTAATCCTATGGTGGGCGCCGTCATCGTGAGCAGCGAGGGCAGAATCATAGGCGAAGGCTATCATGTGCGTTGTGGCGAGGGCCATGCCGAGGTGAATGCCTTTGCATCGGTGAAGCCTGAGGATGAGCATCTCTTGAAGGATGCCACCATCTACGTAAGTCTCGAACCTTGTTCACATTATGGCAAGACGCCTCCTTGTGCTGATCTGGTCGTCAGGAAAGGCGTAAAGAGATGCGTCTGCGGCTGCGTGGATCCTTTTGCCAAGGTGCAGGGGCGTGGCATCCAAAAGATTCGTGAGGCAGGCATTGAAGTAACGGTGGGGGTTCTGGAGGCGGAATGCCTCGAACTCAACAAGCGGTTCATCACCTTCAATACCCATCAGCGACCATACATCATCCTGAAATGGGCGCAGACTGCGAATGGTTTTCTGGATAATAATTATCAGGGAATGGCGATTTCTTCGCCATTTACCAAGATGCTTTCGCATAAGCTTCGTGCCGAGAACGATGCTATCCTGGTGGGAAGAATCACCGATGAGCGTGACCATAGCCAGCTCAACGTAAGAGACTGGAGCGGCAGGGACCCGATGCGACTGGTCATCGACCGCCATCATCCTTGTTTCAAGGGCTTGGATTTCTCTAAAGGCAAGGAAGAGGTGTTGAAGCAGATGATGCAGTACTTATATAATAATAAGGTGCAGTCGCTGATAGTAGAAGGTGGCGCCATCACCCATCAGGCTTTCCTCGATGCCGAATTATGGGATGAAATCAGGGTAGAAACATCTTTATCCACATCTGTGGAAAACGTGGTAACTGCCGGAACAGCAGCCCCCAAGCTTCCTCATAACATCCGGTTAATCAGTCATGAGGCGTATGATAATAATATAATAGATAATTACGAACGAGTATGAGCAATAGATTTACATCGCGCCTGAGCGATAACGACGATTTCAAGCGAGACGAGTTGATTCGCAAGATAGAGCATGCCGTGGAGCACATGACGCTTGCTGAGCTGGAAGCCCTATCGTATGACATGTTTACCAAGGGCTACATCCAAGATTACTAAACATTCAAACATAAGATAAAATTTAAAAAAGGTGGGTGCTACAACAATTCGTGTAACACCCACCTTTTTTATATCTTATTCTTTATTTCCTTTATTTCGCCATTGGAGTGAAACGCAAGGTGAACTCATGAGCTCCTGTTGGAGTCATGTACTGTGGCAGACAAGAGTCACCACCACAGCTGCGGTTACCGATGCCACGCTGCCAGAAATCGAAGTGAGCGAAAATCTGGTTAGAGCGTACCAGGTCGTAAGGATGCTTGCCACCATAGAATACGTCGTAGTTGAACTGGGCATCATCGAAGTGAGACAACGAGAAGGCTACCATGCCCTCGGTGGTAATCTGCAACTTCGTGCTGTTGTTGTCGAGTGTCAACTGGCGCAAGCCCTGGCGGTCGCCCATGGTCTGAGGAGCACTCTGCTCTTCGAACATGCCATCCACGGTGGTCTTGTACAAACCTAACAGCGAACCTCTCTGGCGGTCAAGGTAGTTGCTCCAAGGACCCTTGGCATAATACTCCACGTTCTCGAAACCAGGAGCAAACTGCATGGTAATACCGATTCTTCGGGTTTCCTCAGAAGAATTGTTGGTAGTCACCTTCATATCCACGGTTCCGTTAGGATAGATGATGTAAGCAATCTGGTGAGTATCCTTACCGTTGGTAACGGCAGTCTCCACAACCACGTTCTTGCCCTGCTTCTTAGGAGCCTTCACCATCATCTTCTTACCGGTGAGTGCACCCTCTTCCTTGTTCTCGTTCTCGGCAACACCACCTGTAGCACCCAGGTTCACGTTGTCGTTGGCGATGCGGCGGAAGCCGTTGAAGTCAGGACCAGCGTTAGGCTGAACGAGCTGAGTATTGCGATAAGTCCAGTTGGCGATGGTTCCGTCCTCACCGAATGTGATGCTGAAGTCCTTGCCGGAGATGGTGTTATCCTTCACCTTCAGCTTGCCCTTCTCCTGGATAGCTGGCAACTTGCCATGGTCTTTCTGTACGAAGGTAGGGTCGGCTACAGATGTGCCACCTGCGTTCTCTGCAGAAAGCTTGAACTGCTGCTGAGCCATCATATAACCCTGCTTACTCCATGAAGTAGCCTTCTTCTGAACGAGGCTGAAGGTGATGACATACTCTGCCTTATCATCTACAGCGGTGGTGTATGGGATGTTGATATCACAGGTCTTGCCTGGCAATACAGATGGGATAGCCACCTGGTTCTTCTCTACAGATACACCATTGCGGAGTACCTCGTAGCTCAGATTATAGACATCAGCCAGGTTGGTGAATGCGCACTTGTTCTTCAGGGTGAGCACGCGGCTGTAGAAAGACTCGAAGTTCACATCTCTGTAAACATACTTCACCTCGGTGAGCTTAGCTGTCCACTCTCTGCCTGGAGTAATGATACCGTTGCTCATGAAGTCGCCCTGGAATCCTCTGTAACCGTTGTTCATCTTGGTATAGTCGTAACCGGATGTGTAGTAGTGGAGGCCGGTCTTAGGATCCTTCAAAGGAAGACCCTTGCGGATGCGGCGTGTATCGTAGATACCCTGGTCAACCCAGTCCCAGATGCAGCCACCGGTGATACCGGTACTTGACTCGATGAGGTCCCAGTATTCCTGCAGGTTACCCACAGCCTGACCCATGGCATGAGCATACTCACAGATAAAGTAAGGCTTGTTGTTGAGGCCATCCATCTGCTTCTTCACAACCTCGATTCTTGGATACATGTCTGAACCGAAGTCTGAGTACTTGGCACCGTGATTGTAGCCCTCGTAGTGAACCCAAGCGTCGCGACCAGGCAAAAGCTCCTTCACCTTATCGTAGGTAGCCTGGAAGTTATCGCCACCGCCCGACTCGTTACCGAGCGACCAGAATACCACGCTAGGATGGTTGCGGTCTCTCAATACCATACGTTCTGTGCGGTCAACATAAGCAGTGCGCCAGGTAGGATTGTTAGAGAGTGAGTGGTTGTTGTGGCACTCCACGTCAGCCTCGTTCATGCAGTACAATCCGTAGTAGTCGAACATCGCATACATCTTTGCCTGACGAGGATAGTGGCTGGTACGAACGGTGTTCACATTGGCCTGCTTCATCAGGATTACGTCGCGAAGCATGGTCTCCACGTCGATGGCGTGGCCATAGAGTGGGTGAATATCCTGGGTGTTGACACCCTTGAAGAATACTCGCTTGCCGTTTACATAAACCAGTTTGCCCTTGATGGCAACATCTCTGAAACCGTATTTGGTAGAGAATACCATCTCTTCCTGGTCGTCTGCTTTCTGGCGAACGATAACGGTATAGAGGTTAGGCTGCTCTGAGGTCCAAGCCTTCAGACCAGTCAGGTTGTCGATGGTAAGGCGGCAGTTCTTCTCGCCGTCCTTGGCAGTCATGGCAACCTGTGCCGACTGCTTGCCAACAGATTTTCCCTGAGGGTCGAGGAGTTCAATCTCCAGTGTCTTCTCAGATTTCTCCTTGGCAGCGTTATTGATAGTCAAGTCAACATTCAGTTTGCCCGATGCATAATCGCTGTTCAGGGCAGAAGTGATGTAATGATCTGCTACGAAAGTCTTTGGAGTAGCTACGAGATAAACATCGCGGTGGATACCACCCAGGTGCCACATATCCTGTCCCTCCAGATAAGAGCCGTCGCTCCAGCGGTAAACACGTACAGATACGTTGTTGTTGCCCTTGCGAACCAGGTTGGTGACATCGAATTCAGCATCTGTATTGGCACCCTGTGAATAGCCGGCATACTTACCGTTTACCCAAACCACGATGGCGCTGCAGGCACCGTCGAAGTGCAGGAACACACGCTTTCCGGTTTCCCAACCCTCAGGCAGGTTGAAGTTACGGCGATAAGAACCTACCGGATTCTTGTCGAAATTATCCTTGAAGGCTGTGATGAACGGCGGTTTGTTCTCGAAAGGATAGCCCACATTATTATATACAGGCACATCATATCCTGCCATTTCCCAGTTCAGGGGCACTTGGAGTTCCTTCCATGAAGAAACATCGGCGTTGTCTGCCCAGAAGTCATCCTTCTCAGGCTTGCCCTGTTTCCAGTCGGCAGTATAGTGGAATTTCCACTTACCGTTGAGCAACAGATAGTTGGCACGTTTAGGTGTGAGCCATGGGAATTTGTAGTAGTCGTCCTGCTGCATGGAAGCAGTAGAAGAATAAGGCACGAAAGTAGTATGGGCTTTTTCCTTGCGATCCTCAAACTTAGTCTCGTCTTCTACCCATTTGTCCGTAAACGGACATACGTCAACCTTTGCCTCAACCACTTTCTTCACCTTTTTCTTGGTGTGTCTTGGCTGTGCAACAGTTGATGCGCTGAAGAGGAAGGTCAGTGCAACCGCAGCTCCCCAAAATAAATGTTTTTGTTTCATTGTCTAGTTGAATTATTAATAATTACAAGTTAGCTAGTTACGAATCTATTTAGATTTGGTGCAAAATTACGATTAATTCTTGAAACTTCCAAATAATTACCTAACTTTCGTGTGCTGATGGAGTTAAAAAACTGAAAAGTGTTGTGTGCTATTCTTTTCTATGAGCCTTATTTTGCTGATAGGGTACTGAAAATGCCATTTCGCGCAAAATAGTAACAGGCTATTCTGCGCGAAATGGGATAAAAAACTACTTCTTGCGAAATAGTGAAACTTTAGAAGAAGAATCTTATCCTTTTCTTCCGAAATCTGCAGGTATCTCGCCCCACTTCTTTGTTTCCCATTTAAAGATAGGCACGGTGATGGGGTGGGTGCGGAGCCAATTTTCGGCACGGGCGATGACCTGATAGAGCTGCTCGGTTTGAGGAGTGCGCTCCAGCTTGGTCTTGCATTGCTTCTTGTTTACCCAGAGCTGGGCATTCACGCTGTCGCTATAGATTACCTTGTCTGTGATGCCTCGTTGGGCCATCAAGGCTAGGGCGTGGACGATGGCAAGGAACTCGCCGATGTTGTTGGTGCCGTGAATGGGACCATAGTGGAAAACCTGCTCACCAGTCTGGAGATCAATGCATTGGTATTCCATCGGACCCGGATTGCCGGAACAGGCGGCATCCACAGCCCAGGCATTCGCCTTTACCTCGTTGGGCAAAGGCAACACGGTATCGTTTCTCCATGAAGGAGGATTTACGGGCATCTTATTCATTTTTTTTCTATTCTTTTATTTTCTGTTGATTATTGTTTTAGAATCCTATCCTCTATAAAAACGAAATGAGCAATCCCCAGAGTCTGGCTCTGGGGGTGCTCATTATTTGTCAATAGTCAATATTCAATTGTAGGTTATTATATCTTATGTAAATATTACATTCTTTCTGGAACCTCGATACCGAGCAGAGCCATACCGTTCTTCAGAATCTTGGCAACATTGGCTGCAAGAACCAGACGAGTGGTCTTCTCTGCCTCGCTCTCAGCATTCAGGATGCTGTAGTCGTGGTAGAACTGGTTGAACTCCTTGGTCAGCTCGTAGCAGTAGTTAGCAATGCCGCCAGGGTTATAGTTGTTGCCGGCATCGGCTACGGCTGCAGCGAAGTCGTTCATCTTCTGGATGAGGTCGATTTCCTTCTCGTTGATAGGAGCATCTGCGCCTAACTCTGCAGGAATCTCGATGCCCTCGGCTGCTGCCTTGCGCATGATGCTGCGGATACGAGCGTAGGTGTACTGGATGAAAGGACCTGTGTTGCCGTTGAAGTCGATACTCTCTTCTGGGTTGAAGAGCATGTTCTTGCGGGCATCCACCTTGAGGATGAAGTACTTCAACGCTCCGAGACCCACGATGCGTGAAATCTCCTGGCGCTCTTCCTCGCTCATGTCCTTGAACTTGCCAAGCTCATCGCTTGTCTGGCGAGCATCCTTAATCATCTCTGCCATCAGGTCATCTGCATCTACTACGGTTCCCTCGCGGCTCTTCATCTTACCGTTAGGCAACTCTACCATTCCGTAAGAGAAGTGAACCAAGTCCTTACCCCACTTGAAGCCGAGGCGGTCGAGCAGGATAGAGAGCACCTGGAAGTGGTAGTTCTGCTCGTTACCTACTACGTAGATCATCTTATCGATAGGGAAATCCTTGAAACGGAGGTCGGCAGTACCGATGTCCTGAGTCATGTAAACAGAAGTGCCGTCAGAACGGAGCAGGAGCTTCTGGTCGAGACCCTCGTTGGTGAGGTCTGCCCAAACAGAGTTATCGTCCTTGCGGAAGAAGAGACCTTTTTCCAATCCTTCTTCTACCTTCTTCTTACCCTCGAGGTAAGTATTTGACTCATAATATATCTTGTCGAAACCTACACCCATCATCTTATAGGTCTCGTCAAAGCCTGCGTAAACCCAGCTGTTCATCTTCTGCCAGAGAGCGCGAACCTCAGGGTCGTTGTTTTCCCACTTCACGAGCATTTCGTGAGCCTCCTTGATCAATGGTGCCTCTGCCTTTGCTTTCTCTGTGGCAGCTTCTTCTTCCATGCCCTCCTTCATGTACTGAGCCTTGAGCTCTGCGATTTCCTCACGATAGTGCTTGTCGAAGGCTACATAGTAGTCGCCGATGAGGTGGTCGCCCTTCTTGCCGGAAGTCTCAGGAGTTTCGCCATTGCCCCACTTGAGCCAAGCGAGCATAGACTTGCAGATGTGAATACCACGGTCGTTAACGATGTTTGTCTTGATTACCTTGTTGCCGTTGGCCTCCATAATCTGGGCCAATGACCAACCGAGCAGGTTGTTGCGCACATGACCGAGGTGGAGAGGCTTGTTGGTGTTAGGAGAAGAGTACTCAATCATGACGAGTGGGCTATTCTCAGTAACAGGCTTCTCGCCGAACTTAGGGTCAGCGTTGATGGTGTTCAGGAGTCCTACCCAAGCGGCAGGAGCGATAGAAAGGTTGAGGAAACCCTTCACCACATTGAAGTCTGCGATGACGTTGGCGCAGTTCTTCTTCAAGTACTCACCGATTTCCTGAGCAGTATCCTCAGGCTTTTTCTTCGACATTTTGAGGAATGGGAATACGACGAGGGTAAGGTTACCTTCGAAATTACTCTTGGTCTTCTGCAGGGCTACCATCTTCTCAGGTACGTCCTGACCATAAAGCTCCTTCACCGCCGCGATGACAGAGCTGATGATTTCGTTTTCTATCTTCATTATTTAAATATCTATTTTACCGGTAAAAATTTCTTTTTGTCTTTATTTTGCTGAAGCTTTGCAAACTTTTTATTCTGCTGAAGCTTTGCGAAAGAGGGATTTGCAAGTTCCCTCCTCCTCTTTGCGGTTGCAAATTTACAAATAAAAATTGAATTAGGCAAAGAAAAGTTTGCATATTCTTGTTTTTTTTATTACTTTTGCAACAAAAATGAAGACTAAAGCCTCTTTTGTCTTGTATTCCACCCAAAATAGAGAAATCTGTGGCGGATTCAATTAAACAAAGAGAGTATAATCTCATGAACAATTAAACTCAGAAACAATAAACTTAGGAACAAATAAACTAAAGAACATGAAATTGCATTTTTTGTTGGCTGCTTTATTAGCAGCAAATTCCTTCTCTGCTTCAGCTCAGCAGGTGAAGGAAAAGTTGAATCGTGCACCCGTGGCTGTCAAGACCAGCCAGGGTATTCTGGTTTCCTGGCGTTCGCTTACTTCGGATGCCAAGGATCTGGCATTTGATGTGTACCGCAATGGTAAGAAGGTGGCTTCTGCCGTTTCGGATGTAACCAGCTATCTGGATGCCAATGGCAAGCCGGGCGATACGTATTGCATCGTGTCTTCGGCTGGTGAAGCGAGTGAGGCTACTGCCTGGAACAACATGTTTACCACCTTCGATGTGAAGCGCCCTGCCAGCATCAAGAGCGAAAACACCACCGGAAGATACCGCCCGGACGACATGGCGGTGGGCGACCTGGATGGCGACGGAAACTATGAACTGATTCTGAAATGGATGCCTGATAACCAGCGTGACAGCGGAAAGGATGGCTATGCTTCGCCGGTCATCATCAGCGCTTATCGCATGGATGGCACTCCGCTGTGGGAGAAGAATATCAACCTGGGTCTCAACGTCCGTTCGGGCAACCATACCACGCAGATGGTGGTTTATGATTTCGATGGCGACGGAAAGGCTGAGCTGATCTGCAAGACGGCCAATGGTTCCACCGACGGCAAGGGAAAGTATGTAACCGAGGCTGGTGATGCCAAAATCCAGGCGGTGGATAATTCCAAGACCTATCTTAACAGCAAGGGTCGTGTAACCGACGGCGAGGAATTCCTTACCGTATTCAAGGGTGAAACGGGCGAGGCAATGCACACTATCTGGTATTCGCCAAGCCGTTCGGGAGAAGACTTCCCTTCTTCGGCAACAGATAATTCTGCTTTTTTCGGCGATAGTAACTGCAATCGTTCGGAGCGTTTCAATGCCTGTGCTGCTTATCTTGACGGCATGGACAAGTTGCCTTCGGCTGTATTCCAGCGTGGATATTACAAGAACTGCTTCCTGTGGGCTGTGGATTGGAATGGCAAGGAACTTTCTACCCGTTGGCTCCATAAAGGTTTGAGTAATAAGTGGGAAGTGGTGGATGCCAAGGGCAAGGTGCTCAGTTCGGGAACGGGAAATTCCAGTTTCGGACAGGGTGTGCACGGCATTTCCGTGGGCGATGTGAACAACGATGGCTTTGATGATATCTGTATTGGTGCGGCTACCATCGGTCATGATGGTAAGTTGCTCTGTGCCACAGGAAAAGGTCATGGCGATGCTATTCATCTGACCGATCTTTGTCCCGACCGTCCAGGTCTGGAGGTGATGATGCCTCACGAAGAAAAAGAGGGCGGTTATGGCTGGGATGTACACGATGCCACCACCGGAGAGTTTCTTTGCGTAGCCACGGGCGATAGAGACAACGGACGCGGACTGGCGGCAGATTTCGTGCCAGCCAACAGAGGATTCGAGTTCTGGTCGAGCACAGATGCTGATGTGCGCGATTGTGCCACCGGCAATACGGTGATAGCCGGCAAAAAGCCTGATACCAACTTCAGAATCTATTGGACGGGCGATCCGTACGACCAGACTTTCGACGGCCGCTATAGCGCCACGACGGGTGGTTATTCTCCACGCATCCAAAACTATAATACGGCAAGAAAGAGCATCGTCACCTTCCAGAATTTCTACGAATACGGCAATCCATCGGCATGCAATTCCACCAAGGCTACTCCATGTCTGCAGGCTGACCTGCTGGGCGACTGGCGCGAGGAGCTGATTATGTTCCAGCATGAGGACGATTACACTTCGCCAACTTGCAAGATCATGATTTTCTCTACTCCGGAGCCTACTAAATATAAGGTGCCTTGCCTGATGGAAGACCATGTTTATCGCATGGGTGTAGTATGGCAGAACTCATCTTACAACCAGCCGCCTCATCTGGGTTATTATCTCCCGGATTATCTGGGGGTAGATGGAAAAACCTACGTTACCCAGACCGTGAGCCATGCGCCTGAAAAGGTGGCAGCAGAGAAGCCTACCAATGGTATGGAAGAGATGAAGGCACCTGCCGAAGATAAGGCTATCATCAAGGGTACCTGCTATACGGCAGGCGAGAAGGGTGAGATAACAGCCACTTCATCTAATGGCTACATCAAGATGAGAACCAACAACAATGGTGAAACCATCACCTTCTCCGTAAATGCTGGTTATCGCATCACGGGCATCAATGTGGAGGGCTACAGCAACAATACCTCTACCACAGCCGACCGCTCTATCTATCTTACGGGCGTTTATGTGGATGGAAGCGAAAGTTCTATCTTGGCAAATCAGGTAACTTTGCCTGGCGGTACCGCCGGCCAGAGCCCTGTAACCATCGATCTCAAGGACTTCGCAGCGACCCAGAGCATCAAGTTGGCGTTCGACAACTCTAACATCACGAGCGGCGATGTGGATGCCAAGGGTAAGAACAAGCAGATATTTGCCAGAGTAACCTTTACCTACGAGCAGATAACCAACGGAATCAGGGTGGTTCACACAGCCGTGGTGAAGGATGGCAAGATTTACAACATGCTGGGTCAGCAGGTGGAGCAGATGCAGACAGGTCAGATGTATATCCGTAATGGCAAGAAGTTTATCGCCAGATAAACACGAAAGCAGGATTCTGCATAAATAGGATCCAGTATCGAAATATGATTCAATATCCTGGCAGGATTCTCTATACAAAAAGGAGCAAAGACGAATCGGTAAAACCGGTAAGTCTTTGCTCCTTTTTCTATACTTAAAGATGGATATTACTCTTGTTTATAGATGGATATTACTTTTGTAATTTACAATCCTCGGCATGTAATTTATCCTTCGAGTATGATTTCAGCCACGTCTTCTGGTGAATTCCAAAGGATTCCATCCTGCAGTTCGTCATCGGTAAAACCGTTGAGTGCCTCTTGGGCTTCCTTAGGAGTGATGGCAGGAGTGCCGTCCTCATTCTTTGCGTCGAGCAGGCATTGTAAGATGGCCGCTCTGTATTCTTCTATTGTCATCATGTATTAATGTTGTTACGTTGTTTATTTTATGATGGCAAAGGTACTGCATTTTTTTGAAAGCACCAAACTTTTTTGTCATTTTTCTTGTGAAAATAGAAATTCTGTCCAACAATTAGACGGTGGTGTCTAATTGTTGGACAGTTTGTTTAATGAGGGTTTTTATTTAATGGCTTGATTATCAGGAGAAGTGCTGTTTTGGTACGGCTCTTGTCCTAATCATGCCAAAATGAAGAAGATTATGAAAAGAATAGGAATATTGATAGGATGGTTGGTCTGGACGTCTGGTGCCTCGGCGCAGAGCTGGAGCCTCGACGACTGCATGAAGTACGCCGTGGAGCACGCCACAGAGGTGAAGCGGGAGGTGGTTAATGCCCGTCAGCGCAAGCAGGATTACCAGCATGCTGTGGCAGGATTCCTGCCTACCATTTCGGGAGGCGTGCAGGGACAGTATGCCTGGGGACGAAACATCGACCCGGAAACCAATACTTATAATAATGTAACGACATTCAACAACTACTATCAGCTTTATGCCGAACTGAATGTCTTTGATGGTTTCGCCACCATCAACGCCTTGAAGCAGGCAAAACTGAGCCGGGATTATTCAGCCACGGCGATGCAGAAGATTCAGGACGACCGTGCCATCGACGTGATGCAGAAATATGTGGATGCTGCCTATGCTGAGGCAAGTATTCTGATAGCAAGCGAGAAACTGAACGAAAGCAAGCGGATGCTGGCTAAGATGAAGCGCCTGTATGAACTGGGCGAAAAAGGGCGCCCGGATGTGGTACAGATGGAATCGCAGGTGGCGGAAGATGAATACAATCTTACGCATCAGGAGAATGTGGCAAAACAGAGTCTGCTAGCCTTGAAATCCGCGATGAATTTTCCGGTGGATGAAGAGCTGAAAATCCAAATTAATGAGGAACAGAAAATCCAGATTAATGGGGAACTGAATCTGAAGTTAAATGCTGAAAATGAGGCGATTCCTGAATCTGGTATAAACTACGAAACCGTTTACCAGGGCTTTCAGAATATCTCTCCCGATTTAAAGTCGGCAGAATACGAAGTGGAGCGGGCACGGTATGATTACAAGATAGCAAAAGGCAGATTGCTGCCATCACTCTCTCTCGGTGGCGGCATTTCTACCAACTATTATAAGAATCTCTCTCAGAAAGGGCAATACGATGGGTTTGCCTCGCAGTTTCACAACAACCAGGGCGAATACCTCGCGTTGACCCTTTCCATACCTATTTATAATAGCGACCGCTGGCACAGCGTGAAGAAGGCACGCAACGACTGGCAACTGGCACAGGTGAACCTGGAGGAAACCCGTCGCAAACTTCACGACCAGATAGCCCAGGCGGTAATGGATGCAGAGGGTTACGCCAAGGAGTTGCATCAGATGCAGAAGAAGGTGGCCTCTGATTCGCTCGCCTATCACATGTCGAGCCGCAAGTTTGAGGAAGGAATGCTTTCCACCTTCGATCTTCATACCGCAGCCCAGACGCTTCTGGAAAGCAGAATCAAGGAACTCCAGATGCAGATGCTGCTCATCATCAAACAGAGATTGGTTGCTTATTATCAGGGAGAAAATTTAATTAAATAACAGAACTTTCGCAAGTGGTTCAGGTACGGGCTGAAGGCCCAAAAGCTCCTAGCCCAGGGTAACACCCTGGGTATAATAGCAATCAGCAAGGCGCCCTGAAAGGGCAAAAGCTTTGTATATTGCCTGGAATTTTAAAGCTTTTGCCCTTACAGGGCGACAGGCTTGCGCCCATGATTACCCAGGGTGTTACCCTGGGCTAGGAGCTTCTGCCCTTTCAGGGCGTGTGGAGTGCTCTTGCAAACTTGAATACATAAAATTATGGACATAAAAATAGAAAAGAAAAAATATCTCGTGCCTCGCAAGTATTGGGCATGGATTGGCGGAGGAGCGGTTTTGATCGCAGTCCTCATTTGGTTGGGCTTGAGCAATTTCTCTTCCACCCTGAAGGTGGACAGGAAGGGATTGAGCATCGGAGCCGTGGAGAAGGCGCAGTTCAACGATTATGTTTCGGTGGATGGACAGGTGGTTCCTATCTCCGTGGTACAGATCAGTTCCGAGGAAGGCGGTATCGTTCTGGAGAAAGTGGTGGATGAAGGCGCCCACGTAAACAAGGGCGATGTAATCGTGAAACTGAGCAATTCTAATCTCGACCTGGAGATTCTGAATGCCGAAAGCGAACTTGCCGAAAAGCAGGACATGCTTCGCAATACCCAGATTTCGATGGAGCAGGACCGTCTGAACAATAGCAACGAGGAACTGTCGCTTTCGCAGGATGTCATTACCAAGCGCCGTTCCTATCAGCATCAGGAGGCGCTGCACAAGGAAGAACTCAATTCGCGCGAGGAGTATCTGAAGGCAAAGGAAGATTACGACCTTGCCGTCAAGAAGCATGCGCTCATCAGCAAGCGATTGAAGAAGGATGCACAGCTCCGCCGTTCGCAGATGGAGCAGATGGGTGATAATCTGGAAGCCATGCAGAAGAATGTGCAGCTGGTTCGCCAGCGCAAGGAGAAGCTGAACATCCGCAGTACCATTTCGGGTGAGATCGGTTTGCTCGATGTGGAACTGGGACAGAGCATCCAGGCCGGACAGAAGATAGGAGTCATCAACGACCTCAGCGATTTCAAGGTGCAGGCGCAGGTGGATGAGCATTACATCGACCGGGTAAAACCGGGACTTACTGCCACTTTCGACCAGAACGGCAAGCATTATCTCCTGCAGGTTCGCAAGGTTTATCCCGAGGTAAGAGACGGAAGGTTCCGCATCGACTTCGTCTTCAAGGGCGTTCGTCCTGGCAACATCCGAACCGGTCAGACTTATTATGTAGATTTGCAGCTCGGTCAGTCTAAGCAGGCAATAATTATCCCTAAAGGCACGTTTTATAGTGTAACGGGTGGTCAATGGATTTTTGTTTTAGACAAGAGTGGCAAGAAGGCTTATCGCCGAAAGATAACCATCGGTCGCCAAAATCCTCAGTATTATGAGGTGATTGAGGGCTTGGAGCCGGGCGAGCAGGTCATCGTTAGTGGCTATGAGGCCTATAAGGATAATGATGTATTAGTTTTTAATTAGTAGTGATTAGTTAGTAATGATTAATTAGTAGTGATTAGTGATAAATTGGGCTAACGCCCTTGAAACAGGATATTTGATATGAATCATATTATTAACGCATTCAAAAATCTGCCTCGAAGGGGCCAGCACAATTTCGTGAAGATCTTGTGTCTGGCGCTCGGATTGGCAATCAGTTCGGTAATTATTGCCGAGATTTATTTCGAGCAGACTTACGATACGTACTTTCCAGGATGGGAGAGGACGTATCAGATTTCAGAAGTGGGAACGATGCCGGGAGACGATGGCAATAAGTCTTTCAATTTCGCCCAAACCTCAGGAGCTACAGCTCCGGGCATCAAACAGTATGCTCCATTTGTGGAGGCTGCTACACGACTTGTTTTTATTGGAGATTTCCAATGTAATATGGAAGACCAAAATGCAATCTCTTGTAAAATAGCATTGGCGGATAGCTGTTTTTTTGATGTCTTTCCCCAAAAGGTAACGATTGGCAAGGCAAAAGAAGTCCTTTCTCGTCCATTCTATTGCATGATAGACTCAGAGACAGCGGCGAAGATGGGCGGCAATGTTGTGGGTAAGCATTTCACGATGGCAAGTTATCCTGGATATACCTTTACTATCGGAGGTGTATTTGAGAGTTTCCCATGGGGATCCTCTTGGCATTCCCTTCAAGTGTTGGTGTCATTGGGTAGTATCGGGGATATGTTTGGTTATGATGGAAGGCAGCAATGGACTGGAAATGATTGTTATCAGTCTTTTATCCGATTGTCAAAAGGGCATAAGCCAAGTGAACTTCATCCATATATCAACAAGATGAAGCAAGACCACTTCCCGTTGAAAGAATGGAAGAAAGCGGGTATTTCATTAGATTACGACTTTACCGTTCTCAGCGAAATGTACACGCAAAGCCCTTACATCAAGAAGATGGGATGGATCATGGGTATCATCGCTTTTGTATTGCTTTTCACTTCCGTGATGAATTACCTGCTCATCATCGTGGGTAATCTCGTAACGCGTTCTCGTGAGATGGCTGTGCGTAAATGTTATGGAGCGGAACCCAAGAACATCCATGCCATTGTCTTCTCCGAGGCGTTGGTACATGTTGGCTTGTCGATTGTTCTTGCAGCTATTTTAGTATTTCTCAGCAAGGGAACGGTTGAGAATTTCCTTTCAGCCCCAGTTAGTGTCTTGGTGCTCAATCGAGGTTGCTGGATATTGGTAGCAATTTGTCTCTTAGTGCTTTTAGTGGGTGGGTGGATGCCTGGTTGGCTTTACTGCAAGATACCTGTAGCGATTGCTTTCAGGGGGTATAGTGAGAACCGTAAGAAATGGAAGCTCATCTTGCTGGGTGTTCAGTTTATCATTTCGGGGCTATTGTTCAGCTTGCTCTTTGTGGTCAATAATCAATATAATATGATGGTAAACTTGAATCCTGGTTACAAGTATGATAAGGTGGCATTCGTTTTTGTAGAAGGACTAGAGAAAGACCAACGAACGCAATGTCTATCGGAAATTAAGCGAATGCCTGATGTCAATATGGTGGCATCTTGCTATAGTGTTCCTTTGCAAAGTTATAGCTTTAATGGTAATAATCTTTCTTTGCCTGGCGACAAGCGTACTATCCAAATCATTCATGATGCAGGTGGAGTGGATGACAATTACTTCAAGATGATGGACGTTGAGTTTGTAGAAGGATCTTTCTTCACAGAGCGTAATGATAGTTCTCGACAAATTATCATTGACGAGAACTTGGCTAACAAGCTCGTAAAACTTGGACATTGGAAAGATGGAGCCGTAGGTAAGAGGGTTTGGGTATCTTCTCATTGTGATGAGGATGAAACGATGACGATTTGTGGCGTGGTCAAGAATGTGAGGTATGGAACGATTAGCACGTCGAATGCTGATACGAACGCTACTCCTTTTGTCTATTTCTATGGTCGGGCTAATCGGTGTATGCTCGTCAAGTTTAATGACTTGACGGAAAAGAGTCTCTCTGACTTAAAGAACGAGGTGCAGTCGCTGTATCCGAATAATGAAGTGACCGTTTATGATTATGAATCCGAGTTCAAGGCACAGTATGCTTCCCAGCTCAATTTCCGCAACGGAATCTTGGTAGCCGGCATCGTAACGATGATTATCGCCCTCTTCGGATTGGTGGGTTATACGAGTGATGAGGTGAACCGCCGCCGCAAGGAGATTGCAATCAGAAAGGTGAACGGAGCGAAGGTGAAGGATATTCTTCGCATCTTCCTGAAGGACATTATGAAGATTGCCTTGCCTTGCATCATCGTGGGCGACTTGGGGGCTTGGCTGATAGCCAGACAATGGCTGATGTCGTTCAGCGAGAAGATTACGATGACGCCTTTGCTGTTTATCGGCGTTACCATCATCTTGCTCGTCATCATTGGGCTTTCCGTCATCATCAACTGCTACAAGGTGGCGAATAGTAATCCGGTGAAGTATCTCAAGGATGAATAAAATAATCGGGAGTTAAGGAGTTAAGGAGTCAAGGAGTTAAGACAATAGTCTTTTTCCCTATATTCCTAACTTTTTGCAAGATAAGCATTTCTTTAACTCTTTAATTTCTTTCACTTCAAAAATAACAATAAAATGATAAAAATAGAGAATCTTTGCAAGTCATTCCGCACAGAAGATGTGGAGACGATTGCTTTAAATAACGTATCTTTCACAGTAGAAGACGGCGAGTTTGTTGCTATCATGGGACCATCCGGTTGCGGCAAATCCACCTTGCTCAACATCCTCGGTTTGCTCGACAACCCTACATCGGGAAAATATTTCCTGGGTAATCACGAGGTGGCAAACCTGAAGGAGAAGGAGCGCACGGATGTGAGAAAGGGAGAAATCGGATTTGTGTTTCAGAGCTTCAATCTGATAGATGAATTGAACGTAGAGGAGAACATCGAGCTTCCTCTTACTTACCTCAACATTCCGAAGGCGGAGCGCAAGGCTAAGGTGCAGGCGATTATGAAGCGTATGGCTATCAGTCATCGTGCCAAGCACTTCCCTCATCAGCTTTCGGGCGGTCAGCAGCAGCGAGTAGCCATCGCCCGTGCCGTGGTCTTCGGTCCGAAGCTCATCCTTGCCGATGAGCCTACGGGTAATCTCGACTCAAAGAATGGTGCCGAAGTGATGCATCTGCTTACTGAGCTTAACCACGAGGGCACCACCATCGTCATGGTGACGCATAACGAGCATGATGCCAAGATTGCCCATCGCACCATCCGCCTGTTTGATGGACAGATTGTGGAGGCGGAGGGCAATCAGCTTTAGTGCTTCTGTCACTTCTGAGCGTATGACGTTATGCTTCATTAGAAGAGGAATGTCATAAATCGCTTGGTGTTAGCCTCTTTCTGCTTCAGCTCTTCTTCCATTCTCTGTATTGCCATCTTGAAGAAGAAGCGGATGAGGTGCTCGTCGGTTGCTTCCGTACGAATCATGCGGAGGGCAGAAATGTATTCCTGTCGGGCTTCGGATGGTATGATGAGGAGAGGATGATTCAATCTTAAGAGAATGTAGTTGCTGATGAGTCGTCCTGTTCTTCCATTCCCATCACGGAACGGATGAAGATATTCGTAGAAGCCATGGAAGCGGGCGGCAAGAACCATGGGATGAACGGCAGCCGAAACGATGGCTTTTTCGGTAGATTCCAGCAGCTTGGGAATTCTGGCGATGAGTTCTTCGTGGTCGCCAAATACCGTGTCGCCGGCAGCCATGTCCGTGGTGGTGTATTCGCCCGGAATAGCTTCTGGGGAACGGTAGGAAAGCGTATGGCTGGTAACCCGCCTGTTGATTTCTTTCAGAAGATTCTCGTCGAGTGGATGCTGCGTGTTTTGCATCATGTACTCGAAGGCTTCGAAGTGATCAAGCATTTCGAAAGCCTCAAAAAGAGTCTTTCCGGCAGGAATCATCCCTAATCCTTTCTCCTTCAGTTCCCGGGTATCATCTACGGAGAATGAGTTGCCTTCAATGGCGCACGAATGGGTAGAGAAGAGTACTTCGTTATATTTGATGTACTCTTCTCTATCCATTTTATTGATGATAAGGGTTTGATATTTGCGTCTCAAATCCTCGTATTCCTTGATTTCCTTTTCGAATGCCATAATCTTCTGTATTTGTGGGGACAAAGATACGATTTTTATGGATAAGCACCAAACTTTTCTAGTAAAAATGTGTTTATGTTATGGAATGATGATGCGGAAGGTGGTGATTCCCTGTGCCTTGTCCTGATGGAGCGAGAGACTGCCGCCGCTTACTCGCATGATCTGGCGGGAGAGGGAGAGACCGATTCCGCTTCCTTCCGGCTTCGTGGTGAAGAACGGGATGAAAATGTGGGAGGCTACATCTTCGGGGATGAGACCGGCGTTGTTGCTCACGTCGATGATGATGGATTCCTGGGCATTGGCGTAGGCTTGGAGACGGATAAATGATAATTTTTCCTTTTCCCTGAAAGCTTCTACGGCATTCTTCAGAAGATTCGTTACTACGTGAGAGAGGAGGCTCTCGTCGGCGTAAACCAGCAAATCCTTGGGAGTAACAGAAATCTCTACTTCGTGGTTGCAGAGCATCGCCATTCTTTCTAGGAATGGTTCCACATAGAAGAGAGCAGGCTGAGGCTGGGGAACATGGGTGAAACGGCGATAGTTGTTGACGAAAGCCAACAGTTCTGTTCCTGTTTTGTGGATGGTTTCCAAGCCTTGCTTCAAGTCTTTATCCTCTGTAACTCGGGTAAGCAGAGTCTCGCTTAACGAAGTAACCGGCGTGATGGTATTCATGATTTCATGGGTCAGCACACGAATCAGTTTGATCCAAGAATCCACCTCCTGATTGCTCAGCTCGTGGCTCACGTCGCTCAGGGCGATGATGCGCACGTGCTTGTCTTTCAGCATGGCTTGCGTCTCATGCTTTGCCAAGTGTTCATCCTTCAGTTTCCCTTTTACCTGGTTCATGTGGGTAAGCACATCCGTATCGAGCAACCGGAGGGCAGACTGGTTGTGTTGCAGGATGTTGTCGTGGCCATCCACCACCAGGATGCCCGTATCCACCGCATTCAGAATCTGCTCATAATATTTCTCCCGATCCATCTGCTCCTCTCTCGTATGTTGTAGGAAGAGCTTGATCCGGTTGAGGGATTGATGCAGAATCTTATCCTCCTTAAACCTCTTCTCCGTAGGAAAATTGAAGGAGAAATCCCCATTATCTATTGCATCAAAAAGGAAGGTTACCTTCTTGATGTTGCGGCGATAGTGGCGGTAGAGCCAGATGTTGACTGCTACTAAAATCACCAAAATCACCAATAAAACGATGATTGCTAACTGACTATTCATCTGATAACTAAAAATCCGTGTAATCCGTGCCTAAATTCATAACCCGTATCGCTTAATCTTATTGTAAAGCGTCTGGCGGGAAATGCCCAGTCTTGCGGCTACCACCGACAGGTTTCCCTCACATTCCCTGATGGTTTTCTCTATCATTCGGCTCTCCATCTCGTCGAGTGTCTGAACCTCTTCCAGGGGTTTCTCTCTTCTCTGCTGGTTTCCGCCGTCAATATCTTCGGCAGAAATCATTCCACCATCAGATAGAATCACGGCTTTCTCGATGGCGTGCTGGAGTTCACGTATGTTACCATACCATGGCAAACTGGTAAGTTTTTTCTCTGCTTCTTCCGAAAGACGGAGATTCACCTTATTATATAAATCACCATATTGAAGGAGAAATCTTTCTGCCAATGGAACAATGTCTGTTTTTCTCTGTCTCAGGGCTGGCAATTCCAGATGGATGGTGTTGATGCGATAGAGCAGATCTTCTCTGAATTCACCATCGTTTACCATCTGCTGCAGGTTGCGGTTGGTGGCGCAAACCAGTCGCACGTTGATGGGAATCTGCGTACTTCCGCCCACTCTTACGATGCTTCTGCGTTGCAGGGCGGTAAGGAGTTTTGCCTGAAGACCATAGGATAGGTTTCCTATCTCATCCAGGAAGATGGTGCTGCCGTCGGCAAGCTCAAACTTGCCCGGTTTATCCACCTTGGCATCGGTAAAAGCGCCCTTCACATGACCGAAGAGTTCGCTCTCGAAAAGGGTTTCCGTAATGGCTCCCATATCCACAGGCAGCATTTTCTTTCCACATCTTGTGGATAAACGGTGTATTTCGTTGGCTAATACCTCTTTACCCGTTCCGTTTTCGCCCGTAATGAGGATGTTTGCATCGGTTGCGGCAACTTTTTCCACAATACTTCTCAAATTGTTCATAACTTCGCTATCTCCCCAAAACATAGCATTTTGTGCATCTTTTCCACAAACTTTTCCACCTTTTTTGCCAATAGCGTTATCCACAGCCTTATTCTTATCCCTAGCCTCCATCAGCGTACGGATCATCTTCTCGTTTTCAAAAGGCTTCACGATGAAGTCGGCGGCACCTTCCTTGATGCCTGTTACGGCAAGTTGGATGTCGGCATAGGCAGTAAAGAGCACCACTTCGGTTTTCGGGCTGAGGCTCTTGATTTCCCTGAGCCAGTACAGTCCCTCGTTTCCCGAATTGATTCCGCTGGAGAAGTTCATGTCGAGCAGCACCACGTCGGGATGCTCCTCTCTCAGCTTGGCTGGGATGGAGTTAGGGCTGGCGATGGTGATGATGCCATCGAATATGGGTTCCAGCAGCATCCTTACCGTAGTAAGAATGTTGCGGTTGTCATCAACAATCAATATCGTTCCTTGTTTCTTAATCATGGTTGCAAAGTTACGAAATATCATCGAAAAGCGGTCATTATTGTCTAATTATTAGACGAAAAAATGCCGATAGTGGCGCCAAAAGTTACTTTTTCTGTAGTTTTGGGCACCCTATCGGCATTTATTTATTCCAAATTCTGATTCCTGATGAGGAATTGCTTATTCTAAAAGGGGGAATTACAGTTCTATCGGAACCACTACTTTGATACAGAAGTTGCGCCCCATGTTGTAAACACCTCTTCTGCCCGTAACCGTGTTTTCCGCCAGATACTTCAGACGGCTCAGGTGGTTCTGGTAAGCACGGTTGGTAATATTCTCGCCCGAAAGATAGAGCGAGAGAAGGCGCTTGCCGTGAAGCTTCACGTCGGTACCGGCATACATATTTAATAATGTGTAGGATGGCGTGGCGGTCTCCGTATCGTTGGCTGCGAAATAATGGTTCTGGCGAAGATTGCAATCCATCTGCAGCTTGACGAAGAGATGGTCGAAAGTCCTGCCGTTGCAGACAAACTCATATCTTACATCCGAAATCCAACGGGGAGCTGGGGTGAATGGCAGATACTTAGATTCGGATGGCTGATGCAACTGCACGGAGTTGACATACGAGAAAGTGTTGCCGAAGTGCAGACGCTCTATTGGATGGATGTCGATGCTCGCCTCACCACCCAGAATGCGGGCGTCGCCCGAAGTAAACTGATAGGCAGGCGTGTCTTCGATGAGGATAGGCTGATTGTTCTCATCTGCCAACTTCTCGCTGTAGATGTAATGGTTGATACGATTGGCAAACAGCGAGAGTTCTGCCGAAATAATAGACGAAGAATAGTCCAAACCGAGGTCGAATTGCCAGCTGTTCTCAGGCTTCAGACCGGTATTTCCCAATTCGTATCGCTGGGTTCCCTCGTGCACACCATTCGATGATAATTCGCTGATGTTTGGAGCACGGAATCCTCTTGCCAGGTTCAGCTTCAGATTGAAATCGGGCAGGATTTCATAAGCCAATCCGATGCTTCCGGTTACTCCTTCAAAGCTGCGCTTAAAGGCCTGGAAGCGGAAAGAATCATTCGATTCAGCATCATCCTCTTCTCTCAAAGCCTCGCTGTGCAGATGGCGATGATCGTATCTGATGCCGCCGCTCAGGTTCAGCTTGCCTATCTCTTTGCTCACCGTGGCAAACACGCCATAATCGAAGAGATGATAGGCTGGAATCAGAAATTCAGAACCTTTATTAATCGACTGCTGCCACATGCCGTTGATGCCCGTAGAGAACTTCCATCCATTCATTTCCGGCGAGAGATAATGCAGGTCGTAATTCATGGTATGGAGCATGAAATCGAGTCCGCATTCCTTTGGATTCTCTTCCTCCTCAAACTCCTGACGGCGGTTCTGCTGATAACCCAGGAGAAACTTCAGATTGCCGTCGCCCAGGAACCAGGAATTATCAAGTACAGCCTTGTAATGATGAATCTGCTGATAAGGCATCGGTTTGCCGTAACTCTTGGCATCGTAGCCATCCGGAATTTCCAGCTCGCCCGTTTTCTCATCTCTTTCTCCCTCTACGATGCCCGGAGTGAGATGATAATAATCGAGTGTGAGATGCGAATGTCCCAGGCGATAATTCCAGCCTAGAAGCTGCGAGAATGCCTGCTCTCTGAGTGAAGAACCGAAGACGTAACCATCGTATTTATTCTTGTAGGCATGCGCCATCTTTCCGCTGTAGCGGGTGTTCCATACAAATCCGCCCTGGTTGCCGGCAAAGTTGAGCGAATAATCAAAAAGTCCGTTGTTGGTTTGATAACCTGTAGAGAAAATCGCTCTCATGTCGCCCTTTGCAAGGGTAGGAGCGGAATGGAAGATAAGGACGCCTGCCATCGCATCCGATCCATACATGAGACTTGCCGGACCTTTCAGAATCTCTACGGAATGAACCGAAGCGGGGTCGATTTCTATTCCGTGTTCATCGCCCCATTGCTGTCCTTCCTGTCTGATTCCATCGTTCACTACTACCACGCGGTTATAGCCCAGGCCACGGATCACGGGTTTTGAAATTCCGCTTCCCGTGGTAATCTGCGAAACGCCTGGCTGGTGGGCGATGGCGTCGATGATGTTGGTAGATGGTTGCATTTCGAGCTGGCGGGCAGAAACAAAGGAGATAGGTGCCGGCGATTGTTTCAACTTCTGGCTGCCCGTCAATCCTGTTACCACCACTTCGTTCAGTTTCACGCTCGATTCCGTCAGCGGCTGGTGTCTGGTAGAATCGCTTGCTTCCTCTTCATGAATGTTTGCTTCCTTCTTATCATGATTTGCTCTGTTTATAGCCATAGCAGGGGCTGTTGCCGATGAGCACAGACTCATCAGCAATATTGCTTTCAATATTGTTCTCATTATGTTATTTGTTACCTTATTCTGTTAATATTCAATTATTTATAAAAACAGAGAATAAGGTGGAGCACGGGTAGATTTTACCCCCTTCGCCCTGCACAAGCAAGGAGAGCAGAAGGCACGGCGAGGGGAGAGATGGAGCACGGCAATGGCAACCCAAACCACGAGGGCTGGAGCCAGATAAGGAGTGCTTTGCAATTGGCAAAGCACACAGTCGTGCATGGTATTCTGCAGGGCTATCAGATGTCCGTCGTGATGAACATGATGGGCACAATCGGCACAATAGAAATCAGCATGAGTTCCCTGCGCTTCACCATGATGGTGAAACGTAACGGCCAGCAGCATCGGCAGGTAAACCAATAGCAGCAGCCAGGAAATCCTGATTCTCTTATGCGTAATCCTCTGCATTTATCTACAGTCTATGATGATATTTCTAATAATTTGCTTGTCTATACAGAAATATTTTAAAGTGGGCTCAGTTGTTAATATGTAGATGCCTACACTCGGTTGCAAAGATACAAACTTTCCTTCTAAAAAGGAAAGAAATCGGCAATTATTTCCTTTTAAAAAGGAAAGTTATCTGTTTTTATCTAATCCTTGTGGTTTCAGTTACATGCATAATCGAAGAGAGTATTTAAGTGGAAAAGCAAATAATCAAATAGTTAAATAGGTTCTCTACTTTCCGAAATCAGAAAAAAAGAAAATATTTCTTCCAAAAAAGGGGCGTTTTTTGGATTTTATTTGTATCTTTGCCCTGTCGTTTGATACGATTTCAACAATAAACAATTCAAAACCTAAAAAAATAGTTGGATTATGAACATATTTAAAAAGCTATTTGGTGGCCAAAAGACTACTGAAGAAGTGAGAGAAACGAAGGAAAAAGACTTCGACATGGTGAAATATGATGGTGTTCGTGCTCTCCGCATGCATCAATTTGACCTTGCAGCCAAGTCTTTGGAACACGCTCTGCAGTTGAATGCCGAAGATTTGGAATGCCGCGACTATCTCTCGCAGGCTTACATCTCTATGGGCGACCTGCAGAAAGCCTACGAGCAGTTGCAGATTCTCTCGGAAGCCCAGACCGACAACGTGGCGGTGTTGCTGCGTATGGCGGATGTGGCGTATATGATGGAGAACTATACTGCTATGTCGGAGGTATGCGATAAGGCTCTTCACCTGGACACATCGAATCTGCAGACCTATCTCTATTATGCCAAGGCTTGCCGGGGATTGGGCGAACCCATCCGTGCCGTGTCGATGCTGACTGAGGCGATAGGCAAGCGTGAGGATTTCTATGCCGCCCGATTGCTTCGTGGCAGCATCCTGTTGGATCAGGCTCAGCTTTCCGAGGCAGAACTCGATGCAACTTTCCTCTATGAGCATATTCCGGGCAACGAGGATGTGCTGTTACTGAAGGCTCGTGTAGAGAAGGCGCAGGGAAAGATGGAGGAGGCTGAACAGACCTACGGTAAGGTGATGGAGGTAAATCCTTTCTCTATTGATGCGTATCGCGAGCGCAGCGAGGTTCGCAGAAGTCTGGGTGATAGTGCCGGTGCTGCCGAGGATGAGGCTGCTGCCAAGGAAATGGGTGCCGAAATTCCGGAACCATCAGAGGGAATAGAGCAGAAAATCAAGGAAAAAATGCAGCAGATGGACCCCTATAAGGTTTTCTATAACGAATACTGAATAATAGAATTTCATCTTTCTAACTGGAAAAAAATATTTTCCCAGTTGGAAAGATTATTTTTTGCAAGTAGTTCTATAACGGACAGAACCAATCGTCATCGGTCAAAACGGAAAGCCCAAAGCAACTTTTTCACGTATAAGACACGTAGATTGCGTTGAAAAATGATGCTTGTCGTCTATAAACGATAGAATTGATGCGTTTTTATCGTCTATAAACGATAAAAAGTTGTTGCTTTTGTCGTCTATAAACGATAAAATGTGTATCTTTGCACCGGATTCAGTAAAAAGAAAGGGAATTATGACGAAGGATTTGATTAAATTACTGATAATAGAGTATCAGGCTTATGTTACTCAAGTAGAACTGGTTCATCGTGACGTAGAGCTCATGGATGGACTGAATTACGTGTTTGTAGGATTGAGACACGCAGGAAAATCGTATCTGATGTATCAGCGCATAGCACAGCTGCTGGAACAGGGGCATAAGCGGGAGGAAATCCTGTACTTCAACTTCGAGGATGACCGTATTGACTCCTTGGATGTGACCGACCTTGACCTGATAAAAACCTGTTATGAAGAAATGTATGACAGTCGTCCTATCTTCTTCCTCGACGAGGTTCAGCTGGTAGATAGATGGGAAAAGTTTGCCCGCAGGTTAGCAGATCAGAAATATCAGGTTTACATCACGGGTAGTAATGCCAAGATGTTGAGCAGCGAGATTGCGACAACACTCGGTGGCAGGTACATGATACATGAGGTGTATCCCTATGCCTTTGCCGAATATCTGAAGGCGAGCGGTATTGATGTAAAGGCAAAGAATGCCCTCTATGCTTACGCTAAGGATATTGTAAGACTCTCTAATATCTATTTCCAGCATGGAGGTTTGCCTGAGACGGTGGGGATGAAGGAGCCGAGGTCGTGGATGAGCAATCTCTTCAGCAAAATCTTCTTCGGTGATTTGGTGGCTCGATATAAGATTCGTAACGACTATGCCCTGCGGGTAATGATTCGCAAGATGGCAGAAAGCGTGAAGCAGCCATTATCTTACAGCAGAATAGCCAGCATCGTGAGCAGTACCGGCAAAAAACTCAGTACGGATGCCACGATAGATTATGTCGGCTACATGGCTGACACCTGGCTCATTTTGCCGTATGAGAATTTGTTCGGAAAGTTGCAGGACAAGGAATCCAACCGCAAGTATTATTTTACGGACAATGGTTTGCTTCATCTTTTTCTTGTAGATGCAGACACTTCGTTGCTGGAAAACATAGTTGCCGTCATGCTCAGGCGGAAATATGGTGACGGCAGCTTTTTCTGGAACAGCAGGAATGCCGAGGTAGATTTTGTGATTCCGGAAGAAGAATTGGCCATACAGGTTTCCTACTCTATGGCAGATCCCGATACTTTCCGGCGGGAGACAGATGGGCTGATCAAGCTTTCTTCTGTCCAGAATGTCAAGCGGATGATTGTTGTGACAAAGGACGAGGAGGATATTGTAGAGAAGGATGATTGCCGCATAGAGATAATCCCTCTATGGAAATGGCTACTGGAATTCTGATAACATGCAAAAAGGCTGAACTTCGGGTAAGGAAGTCCAGCCTTTTGCTTATTTGTGATTTCAGGAAAATATAAAACTATTCTATCTGATACCATTATCTCTATCGCTATTGTTCAGCTTACGGCTGCCTGTATGGTATCTGCGGCCATGGCTGAAGTTGAAGCTGGCAGCAAAGACAAGCATGTTGCCCTGGTCTGCAAGACGAACTTTGTTCTTCTGCTGCACATACTTGTTGAAAAGTTCATCCTTATACACGCAGCCATGAGGATAGAATACGAATAATCCGAGAATGCCAAACTGCCAGTTCTTATAACTGTAGGTTACGGCAAGATTGGAGGTTGGCTCTCCGCCGTTTGTCTTTTCTCCCCAAAAATTCTTTTCCACCTTATAGGCACCATAGCCAATGTTCCAATTGCCCGTCATGTACCGTATTTCTGCTCCATAACTGAAGTAATTGAACTCGTGGGAATAATCCAAACCCTTTGTCTTGACATTCTGATACTCGCACATAAGGTTCAAATCCAGATGATCTTTGATGAGGTGAACTTCAGGAGTCAACAGCAGGTGCTTGTAATTATGACTCTTCTGATTCTTAGGTTTGCTCACAAAGAGATAAGAGCCATCCTCCCGCTTTTCGGGCAAGATAGAAGTAGCTATAGGCTTGTCGTAATACGTCCAGTTTCCCTCCAGGTACACAGACATCAGCGGAATGTTCCAGGAAGCCGACAAGGTATTGTTGTAGCCGGTAAATGGCTTCAGACCGCTATTGCCGTCACGCGCCTCAAAGCTGTTGGAATATTGGCGCAACTCGCTCAAGTCGGAAAGGCTTGGGATGTCTGACGTGATTTTGCTGCTCCATTTAAAACTCAGACGGTCGCTAGCCTTTGCCTGTAAAGTTACCTGTGGTCGAAACAGCCATTTGCTGTATCCGTTCTCCCCCTGATGGATGGAAGACCTGGTTGCGCCAACTCCCACCTGATAACTGAACCACTTCTGCTGTCCCTGTAGCTGGGTGAAAAGATAGAGATTGCTGTACTTCAATTCCGTATCAGCATTACTGCTTCCCACATAGATGTTATCTGTGTGGCTGATATTATATTGCCCACCTACCGATAAAGCCATCTGTTTCCAGTTCTTGCTGTATGTTCCTTCACCAATAAGAGAGCGCTTTCTACCAGTTGCATCATAACTGTAATCGGTCAGCGGAGCGTTCTTTACAGATTCATCCGGCGATTTGTTGAACGTATATTCCCTCATACGATACTGGTAATCTGTGCCGATGTAAGTACCCACCAGGTTCAGAGCCAGGTTCTGGTCATGGGGCATGTTGAGCGAATAATAAATGTCCAGAGATGGAATCTGCTCCAGCATTTTTCTGTTGTTTTGCAGATATTGATTTGCCTTGCCGCTTTCCTGATAAAGCTGGTTCATGCCTCTCACAGGACTGTTGTGATTGTAGAAATTCAACCGTACATTCAATGTATATTTGTCTGGCTCACTAAGATTATAACCCAACTGTACATTATTGGTGGTGTATAGGAACGGAGAATCATAACCTAAATAATTGCGATGTAGAGTTTCTCCTGTGGGCAGATGATAAGTACCGAGACTCTCATAGCTTCGTTCCTCTACCGAGCGATAGGAGAAACTGTAGTTGATGCTGAATTCCGATTTCTTCACATTGTATTTGAAATAACCGTCGCTATTATTGAAACCAGCCTTGGTGCCTTGCATCGTAGAAACTCCACCCACATAACCGGCATAGCGTCGGCGGACCTGGTAGTTGATGACTGCATCCAGATTGCTGTCTCCATATTTGAGTCCTGGAACATTGATGAATTCCACCTTTGTAACTTCATCCGGCTGCAAAGCCAATACATCTTGCATGCTAGCCTTGACATCGTTGATGCGTATTTGCACATCTCCGCCCTTTAATGACAGAACTTTGCGTTCTGCTCGATTTACGATAATGGTAGGCAAAGACAAGTTGTCCAACAGATCATAACCATTGGAAGCCGTTTTCACCTGCTCTTTTGTAGGGAAGATGATTTGTCTATCTACTTTTTCTACAACCCTTGCGGCTTCAACGGTCACCCCTTTCAACAGATATGAATTCGCCTGCATCCTCACATTTCCGATGCGGGCAATAGGTACCAGCTTGCAAATCGTCTTGTAGCCCACGAAAGAAACCTTCATGAGGGCCTGCTTCTGCTGGCAGGGGATGACGAAATCGCCATTGGCGTTGCTCACGCCTCCACAGAGAAAGGAGGAATCCTTCGGGTTGAGCAGTTGGATATTGGCGAATTCTACAGGAAGATTGTGATTGTCTATCAGTCTGCCTATCAGCTTGCGCTCGCTCTTGCGTATACATTCTACCGTGATGAGGCTGTCGCCCACGGTCATCTGCATCGGATAGAAACCGATTACCTTGCGGATGGCATCGGGAATATTGGCTGTCTTCACGTTCTGGGTAACTGTGAAATCCTCCAGTTCGTTGTAGATGAAGCTGATTTTATAGCGCTTGGAAGCCTTGTCGAGGTCGATGAGGACGTCCGACATGCTGCGGTCGTGATAGTTGCGCTGGATGTGCTGTGCGCTCATCGCCAGGGCGAATGTGCACAGCAGGAATATGATGGCTGAAAATCTTCTCATAATGATACTTTTTAACTTTGAACTTTGAACATTGAACTTTATGATTACTTTGAGAGTCGATAATATTATGCTTACTTTTGATAAGCTTGTTATTTTACAATCAGCTCGTTTTGTTGCAATTCGATGTTTACATTCTCGAATTGGTTCAGTTCTTTTACGATGTTCTCGATGCTCGAATGACTGTTCCATTCGTAATAGAGACGGAGGGTCTTGTCCTCGTTATTCTCAAACTTCACTTGTAAATCATAATAAGAAGCAATCTCTGAAATCATCTGCTCGAAAGCCACATTCTCGAAAGTCTTGTGAATGGCTGGCTTTTCTGGTTTTGGATGAGTCAGGGAATCCTTTGCTGCTACCTGCTTTGCGGAATCTGATTTTATGACTTCCGGATGAGTATCTGCGGTTACCTGGGTTGGTTCCTGGCTGCGCTTGATGTAAGTATGGATTGCGGCAAAGGCAATACCCGAAATCAAGACAAAACCGGCGATGGATGCTGCCAGTTTACGCCAGGAAGTTATAGGATGAGTTGCTTTTTCCTGAAGTTGATGCTCCTGGCTGAATTTCTCCCATTCCTCATCTATATTAATAATAGGAGAGGGGTTTTCAAGTGCAGAATCCACTTCCATCATCGTCTGATAGAGTTTTCGGCATTCCTCATCCTGCAATATTTTACGAATCTCCTCATCAGAATACTTCTCCTGATGGTCGATGATATCCAGTATTTTTTCAAACTTGTCCATAATAAATCTGCTAAGGGTTAAACTTTTGCTTTAATTTTCTGATGCCTTGCGCCAGATGCTTATAAACTGCCACTTCGCTGATGCCCAATTCCGTAGCAATCTCCCGATATTTCAGTTTCTGCCGAAAGCGGAGATCGAGTACTTTGCGGGTTTGTGGCGTGAGTTCAGCATCCATATAAGCCAGAATTGCTTCGTACTTTTCGGTCTCCCTGTCTATTTCGGCAATCGTCGCTTCCAGGGGAGCTATCGAAGGCGAAGTATCGGCTTTCAGGAGATGATGAACCCGGTCTTTCATCTTCTGTCGGCTCAACAGGTTGAGGCATTTATGGCGCACACACACCAGAAGATAGCTCCCGGCGTTGGCGGAAGGCAGGGGCGGTTCGCTGGCTATTGTCTCGTTATCAAGACCCAGTTGAGTCTTTCCGTCGAGCACATCGGCAAAGACTTCGCTTACCACATCCTTGCTGGCTGCATCATCCTTCAGAAGTACCCTGGCCAATTGGTACATCCTCAGATAATGCTGCCGGAAGAGCTGTTCTATCGTTTCTTTGTTTATTTGCATTACTTTATTTCTTTTCTTTTGTCTATATTACAATCGAATTTTCATTTTCCTAACCCTTAGCAGAATATTTTTTAATGCAAATTTTTAAAACGTCAAAATTACCCTATCGGACTTGCTCCTTCTTCAGATGCTTATAAAGCCACAGGAAGGCGGGAATGAGGAAGAGATCTGCCATGACCCACGCCACAGGGTCGCCGAAGCAGACTCCCGTCCACGCCAGGGCTGGTACCAGCCAGAGACTCACACCGCATCTCGCTATCATTTCCATCACGCCACTCAGCATCGAGAGGTTGCTGTAACCCAAGCCCTGAATGCTGTAGCGCAGGATGGTGAGCAAGCCCAGACAAGGATAGAAATAGTTGGCTATGCGCATAAACTGGGCAGCATAAGTCACCACCTCCGCCTCGCCCTTATCCACGAAGAGCATCATCATCTCGTCGGCAAACGGATAGATGAGCAGGAAGGTAAAGACGAAATAAACCAGCATCATCCTGATAGAAGCCCTTACGCCCTGACCGATTCTATCCAGCTTCCTGGCTCCCAGGTTCTGGCCGCAATAGGTAGCCATCGCCACTCCGATGTTCTCGAAAACGCAGGTAAAGAGATATTTGATGCGCATAGAGGCAGTAAATGCCGCCACATAAACCGTTCCCAGAGCGTTGTTGGCACTCTGCAGCATGATGAGGCCGATGGCGGTAATGGAGAACTGCAGACCCATCGGAACGCCGTTGTTCAGCAGAATGCTTACCTTCTTGTTATCAAATTTCCTTTCCTCACCCTTCGGAATCAGAATCTGCATCTTCTTTTTGATAAACCAGATACAGAGCAGCACGGAAATGCCCTGCGAGAGCCAGGTGGCAATGCCTGCACCCTCTACGCCCAGTCCCATGCCGAGAATCAGAATGCCATCTAGAATGATGTTGATGACCGAGGCTGTGATGAGGAAATAGAAAGGCTGCTTCGAGTTGCCCAGGGCACGGATCTGACCGGAGAGCAGGTTGTAGCCGATGGTGAAAGGAATCGCCGCAAACTGCAGCATCAGGAAGATGTAGGCATCATCGAACACCTCCTTCGGCGTATTCACCAGGTGCAGAATCTTTCCGCAGAAGATGCAGGAAAGAAAGGTGATGACCACGGCAAAGCAGATGGCAATACGGATGCTGTTGCTTACGTAAGCCCGCATCTTGGCATAATCCTTGGCGCCGAAAGCCTGGGCGATAGGGATGGCAAAACCGGCACACGAGCCGTTGCAGAAGCCCATGATGAGAAACATGATGGAGCTGGATGCGCCTACTGCCGCAAGAGCTCCCACGCCAATCCATCTTCCCACGATGGCGGCATCGATGATGAGATACATCTGCTGAAGGATGTAACCCAGGATAAGCGGAATAGCAAATTTGATGATGGCTCGCAAGGGCGAGCCTACAGTCATGTCGTTTACTGACTTTGAACTTTGAGCTTTGACCATTGAACTTTATGATTAGTTTTTGTTATCCTAAAAATATAAAAGGAGGATGCACTCTTTATTTGAGCGCATCTCCTATTTTCTGTTTGATTTCTGCCATTTTGTTGCGGCGCTCGATGGAGAAGGTATCTCCGTGGGTTTCCACATAGTCGAAGAGCATGAAGGCCTTGTTCAGGAGTTCATCTCTTGTGGGCTGTCCCACCATGTCAGCCTCGTGATAGTAGAGCTCGGCAAGCATGTCCATCTTGGAGAGTCGCTTCTCCTCGTCGGCAATTCCTGCCATTGCCTTCATCACATCCTCGATGGTGGCGATGCTGTAGAAGGCATAAGGGCCTACGTATTGGTCGTAGAGCTCCTTAATCTTCTCACGTCTCACCTCCACCTCTTTCTTTTCGAGCATTCTTTCGAGTGCCGCCATAAACTCGCGAATCAGTCGCTGTATGTAGTCTCGTTGTAGCATATTTTTTTATTTTGTTGTTATTGTTGCGTTATCTAATAGACTCATTGGTATTGCCATGAATAAGGCAAAGTTCAGGGAGTATTGTGAGAAGAGTTCCTAGAAACTCTCCTCTACCCCGTACAATGGGACATTCTTCATCCACTCTTGCTCCTTGTATGGCGACATGGAGAAGCGGATAGCTTGCAAGTCGGGATGGGCGTCAAAGAAGGCGCGAAGTGACTTGGAACGCAGCTTCTCTTCCGCTTTTACCTCTATCGGAGTTATCACCCCTTGGTGCTGGGCAAGGAAGTCTATCTCCAAGCGAGCATCTTCCCTACTATAATAATAGGTGTAAATGTCCTGTTGACATAATAGCTGGGTAAGGACGTAGTTTTCCGTGAATGCCCCTTTGCTTTCCGTCATGGCTTTGTTGGAGATGAGCATTTGGGCAGGTTCCATCTCGCTCAACGCGCCCAGGAGGCCGACATCCAGGAGAAACAGCTTGAAGGCATTGAGGTCTTCGTAAAACTTCAAAGGCATTCCAACTTCTCTTACTCGGGAAATGCGATAGGTGAGACCTGCATCCACCAGCCATTGTATTGCCATCTCAAAATCCTTGGCTCGTGCTCCGCTTCTCACCGCTCCATAGATGAACTTCTTGTTTTCCTTGGCAAGCTGGGAAGGGATGGATTGCCAAACCATGCTGATGCGAGTGGCTTCATTTGGGCTGACATGCTTCGACATGTCACTACGATAAATGGTGAGAATGTTGTTCTGAACCTGTCTGACGAGATTTGCATCGTTAGTTGCAAGATAAGTTTTCACAGCCTCAGGCATTCCTCCTACAAAATAATATTCTCTTAATATCTTGATGAGTTTATCATGAAGTAATGTGATGGTCTTCCAGTCTTTACTTTTCAATATGTTCAGCAACTGTTCTTCGTCTTTTGCCATAAGAAACTCTTCGAAAGACATAGGGTAAAGGCGAATGATGTCAACCTTTCCCACTGGGGCGGATTCTCCTTGGTGCATGGCAACGCCTAAAAGTGAACCTGCTACAGCCACATGGTATTCTGGTGCATTTTCACAGAAATACTTCAGCGAGGAAAGTCCCTTGTGAAGTTCTTGTATTTCATCCAGAATGATAAGCGTTTTGCCAGGGATTATAGGCTGTTTGCTAATGGCTCCGATAACCATTAGGACTCGCTTCATATCATAATCTTCTGCAAATATGTTGGCAATCTCAGAGTTTCCATCACAGTTGATGTAGGCAACGTGGTCATATTCCTGTTTCCCAAACTCCTGGAGGATATAAGTCTTGCCTACTTGTCTTGCTCCAGATAAGATTAAGGGCTTTCTGTAAAGGCTCTCTTTCCATGCTTTTAAGTGTTCTATGATCGTTCTTTTCATTCTTACATACATTTTGAAGTTGTTAATGATGTTAATAACTTGCTGTTATGATGTTTAAACAGCTCTATCGGTTGCAAAGATACACTTTTTTACACGAACTTCCAAATGTTTTCAACACTTTTTTACACGAACTTTCATCGTATGCATACACTTTTTTACACGAACTTTCCTCGTATTATGTTCATGACAACCGCTTTTCCATCTTATTCATAGTTGTTGATTGCCTCCACATACTCCCACAGTTTCTTGTAGAAAGGATGCTTCGTCATTGTGTCCTTGTTGCCCAGGATGATGAGCTTCATGCGGGCTCTCGTCATCGCCACGTTCATGCGGCGAAGGTCTTTCAGAAAACCGATCTGGCCTTCATCGTTGGAACGTACCAGCGAGATGAGAATCACGTCTCTTTCCTGCCCCTGGAAACCATCCACCGTGTTTACGCTGATGAGGCGGCGGTAAGGCTTGAAAAACTCATACTTCTTGATGAGCTTCTTCAGATACTGCACCTGGGCACGGTAAGGCGAAATGATGCCTACGTCGATGCTCTCGCTCAATACTCGCTGCTTGCCTATCTTGGTGAAGTATTCCGCCAGGGTAAGCAGGGTAAGCTCGGCTTCTGCCTTGTTGATACGCCCGAAACTCTCGCCCACAAACTGTTCCTTGAAGTTCAGATCTTCGCCTTCTTCTATCGTATCTGCCGGTTCCTTGTCGGAAGTATCAATCCACGTTATCGGATGGTCGTAATCCAATACGCTGCGGTATTTGATCTGTGGCGCACTCTCCACCTTGCCCCCGTAGAACCAGTCGCTGGAGAATCGCATGATTTCATCGTTCATGCGGTACTGAATCTTCAGCAGGGTTACTACCTCGGGCTTGTTTTCGGCGATGCGCTCCATCAGCGTCTTGCCCAGTCCGGCTCTTAATGCTGCAATACTCTTCACGGTAGGCGGCAACTGGCAATGGTCGCCTGCCAGAATCACCCGGCTGGCTCTTTTCATCGGAATCCAGCAGGCGGCTTCCAAAGCCTGGGCTGCCTCGTCGATAAACAGGGTGCCGAACTTCATGCCTTCCAGCAACCGGTGGGCAGAACCCACCAGGGTGCAGGCGATGACACGTGCCTCGCCAAAGAGTTCGCTGTTGATGCGGATTTCTATTTCTGCGGCACGACTCTTCAGCCTATCCATCTTCTGATGATAGTTCTCGCTGCCTTTCTTCCTGTTTTTTCTTAATTCTCTGATTGCCTTGCGGATGGCCCAGAGCTGCGGATAGTCGGGATGACTCTCGAAGCGGCGCTCGTAGGTGAAGCCCAGCATCTTGTCGTTCACACGGGTTGGGTTTCCGATGCGGAGCACGTTGATGCCTCTATCTACCAGTTTTTCTGAAATCCAATCCACCGCCATGTTGCTCTGTGCACACACCAGCACCTGGCTCTCCCTCATCAGGGTTTCGTTGATGGCTTCCACCAGGGTGGTGGTCTTTCCGGTTCCCGGAGGTCCGTGAACAATGGCCACGTCCTTCGCCCAAAGCACCTCATTCACAGCCCTTTCCTGGGTAGGATTGAGCCAAGGGAACTTCATTGGTTCGAAGGAGAATCTGCCAGCCTTCTGATGCGAATAGAACAAGTCGCGGAGATAAGCCAGTCGGTTGTTCTTCGCCTTCATCACTCTATCCAAAGCTTCGAACATCAGCTTGTAGCTGGTTTCGTCGAAGGACAACTGTACGCCGATAGGCTCCGTAGACTGCTGCAAATCGAGCAGCGGGGCAGAATCAGGAACGGTAATCACCATTCTGTCACCATCCACATAGCTTACGGTGCCGGTGAAGGAGAAATATTTGATCTGTTCTTCACCTCTAAAGAACATGACGGGGCGACCGAACTCAAAATTGTGCTCGATATCCTGATCCGAGGTACGGAATACCTCGATGGCTGTTTGGTTCAGCGAATTATAAAAGCTCTTTCCCACCTGTAGCGGGAACCAGGCATCACCTCGTTTCACCTTTCGCTTCATGCCCATCTGTTCGGTGAGCTTGCGGAAGGCTTCCTTCTCGGTGTAATACTCCAGCTGGAGCAGGGTGCGTTGCTGCAACAATGCCTGAATTGGTGAAATCTGTTCCATAATTGGTTGCAAAGTTACACCAATTCAGGCAAAAATAAGAAGATAATAGGATAATTATGTTTAAAAACTATCATTTTTCCCATCATCTCTGCCAGAGTTGATAGTCCTGAATCTCGTTGGCGTTATCATCCGGCGAATCATTCTTGCCGGTTTCAGTCGGCACATTCTGCTTCTCTTTTGACTGCGCCCTATGATAATAGGTGAAGGCGATGAGGCTGATGAGCAGCAGGGCGATGATGCCGAGAACGATGCCGCCTGCCTTCAGCAGGGGCGATTCATGCTTGTGTTCTCTTACCTCGCGGATGCTCTTGGGACGGATGCTCAGGTCGCGGCTTATGCATACTTCTGCCGTCTTCCTGAGGTGCCTGTCGTGGGTGGCCTTCGCCATGTCGAGAAGCACCATGCCCAGCGAATAAATGTCTGCCTGAGGGTCTGATTTGGCTCCCTGCAGGAGTTGTTCCGGGGCGATGTAACCCGAGGTTCCTGCCGGCAGTTTGAGAATGGTGAAGGAATCGCTGTCGGAAAGTCCGAAATCGATGAGCTTCACGTTCTTGCCATTGTGGGTTACCATGATGTTGGCGGGTTTCAGGTCGCGATGAATCATCTGCTTGTTGTGCATGTATTCCAGGGTGTCCATCAGTTCGTGGGCTATCTTGTGCGCCATTTCCGCCGTGAGCAGTTGCTGGTCTATCAGATATTGCAGCGTGTCGCCATCTATGTATTCCATCACGATGGTGGTGCCCAGGTTCTCCACTTCTTCCATGCCTATGGTATGGCAGATGTTGGGGTGCTCCAACTGCAGACCTATCTCGAATTCCTTGGTCAAAGCCTGTCGGTAGATGGGCGTATAGAGGAAGTCGTTCTTCAGGCATTTCAGCATGTAGCGCTTGCCGTATCTTGTGGCTGTGAAGATGCGGGTGTGCCCAGAGATGGAGACGTAGCATTGGCTGAGGTTGCTGAACTTAGACTCCACCGGCTGGGGTTCGGCAACGTTCATCTCCTTGTTGATATCTTCCGTGAATCCTGATGTTGTCTTCATCGGCTTATCTGATGCTGTGTTTATTGACTTATCTGACGTTGTTTTCATTGGCTGATGATGCTGATAAGGGTGAGACCTCCGTTTCTTCCTGCTACGAACGATGCGGTACGCTCGCCGTTTCGCTCGATGTAAGGCAGATAGAGCGGCTGCTCCTTGATGAAGCATCCGGTAACGAAATGATCGCCTGCTTCAAGCTTACTGTTTTCTGAGGCAAGTATTTCGTAGGTACTCTCGCCCAGATAGCGTAGGCGCAGAATGCGGTTGGGGCTCCATCCGATGGCAATCTCCGTACCCTTCTTCAGGTCGCTGCTTACCAGCTGGCTTGCCTTGAAGAACGAGGAGTTGTAGCGGGTACTGGTCTTCAGCCATTGCTTGAACTCCATGTAGTTCTTGTGCCCAATATATTGCGCAAGAATATCGAGCGTCACCATGCGTGGCTTGTGGTTGTCGCTCACATAACCGTAGAGTCGCTTCAGGGTTGAGGGTGAAACCTTGCCGCCTGTATGCTTTTCGAGGAAGAACGAGAATTCCTCAAAGTCGGTGGTGGTGGCTAGTATTTTGCCGTATTCCTGCTCCACGAGAGACTTTAATTCTTCTATTTCAGGTGTTGTCATATTCTAAGTGTTTTTTTGTTTTTACTGCTCAATAATGTGTTCAAACTTGCTCCAGCTTCTGTTGTTCTGATAGAGCTTCTTCTTGCCTGCCGGTACGTGAAGCACGCAGGTAGGGAGAAATGGGGTGCCCTTGGTGGTGAAGGCATTCGTATTGCATACGGGTGGATAGGGGGCATCGACGTAGAGGTCGGTGAGCGGACAGCCGTCGAACACGTAATCAGAGACGAGCTCTGTCTTCTCTCCCAATCTTACCACCTTCAGGCGGGTGCATCCCTGGAAGGTGCCCGTAGGAATCAGCTTGAGTTGGGCTGGCAGAGAAACCTCTTCCACCTGACTGTTCATCAGCACTCCCTGTCCTATTTCTGAAAAACTATCCGGAAAGATGAAGCGGGTGATGCTGCATTCCTTGAAAGCATAATCTCCGATGCCAGAAAGAGTGGATGGCAGGGTGTAGTCGCCCTGCTTACCCATCGGGAACCAGAGAATTTCGGTTCCGGCTGCATTAAACAGTACTCCATCCTGGCTGCTGTAGTGGGTGTTGGCTTTCGAAACCTGGATGCTTTCCAGCGCCGTGCAACCGGCTGATGGAAGCAGCTGGCTTACAGAGGCTGGAATCTCTATTTCCTTCAGCGATGTGCAGCCGGCAAACGCATCTTTCTCTATCTTGGTGACATCCGATGGAAGGAGGATGTGGCTGAGCTGATTGCATTGGGCAAGGAATCCCTGACCCACCACCTGATTCTCGGTGTGGCGATGATAAGGTCCGAAGTCGCCTCCTCCTGCTACGATGTGGGCATCAGCCAGGTTGATGTCGGCAAGTTTTCCTTCCGTGGTTTCATTGTTGATGTCTCTTCCTGCCATCGTTCTCAGGCATCTCAGGTCGTCTCCATTCAGGTCGCCGGCTATCGTGAGCTGGGTGTATTCGTAGAGATGATTGTCCATCAGTTCGCTCAGTTTTCCTGCTTCCTGCAGTTTTACGGCGTCTGATGTCCTGAAGGTGATGGCTTGGCTCTTGGTTTCGCCTACCCGGTTTTGGGCGTAAGCCCAGATTCTGTAGGTGGTGTTGAATTTCAGGTCGTTGAGTTTCACCTGCTGCGCTCCGATGGCTCCCTGGTAGTTTTCTATCTTCGCCTTTTGCTGCGTAGGGGTTGCATCGCCATCTCTGCTTTCCTCTCCATTTTCTCCATTCTCTCCATCTTCTGCATCCTCTGCATAATAACATCCTGCTTCCGTAATCTCTTCACCGCCATTTGCCGCGATGTCGAAGCCCACGATGATGCTACAGGGACCATAGCTCAGAACCTGCGGATCGTTAAGGGTTGGCTTTTCGTTGGGCAGGGTGGTGAAGCTCATCGGGTTACTGCTGAGCGTGGTTCTGCCGTTGCTTCCCTGCAGCATATAATAATAGGTGGTACCTGCCTTCAGACCCATCATGCAGAGTGCCACATCCTTGGTGGACTGGCCATCTCCCGAAGGGTTGCTGTCTTCATCTGAAAGGCTGATAAGATTTGAAGTGAGCGCCATTTCCTCCGTCTCTCCGTATTTGAAGGAAAGGGTAGGCAGGGTGGTCTCTCCCTCCAGCGAAACCGAACCGTGCAGAGTGGCCTCGTTTCGGGTAATGCCGGAAGCAGGGAGAGTGGCAAGATGCGGTTCCAAATGGGTGGGTTTCTCGCTGCTGCATGCCGTGAGAAAAGCCAGCATTATTCCTAAATATATAATCAGTTTACTTTTCATCTTGATGTTCATTCTTATTTTCCCGGATTATTTTCCGGTTTTTGATTTTCCCAGTTTGATTCCTATTCCGATGCTGCCCTGCCATTGCTTTCCGGCGATGGTGATGGCTGAGGCTGAAATACTGAGTTTTCCGAAGGAAACCAGGGCTCCCAGTTCTGCGGTTACTCCTTTATCAGAAAGTCCGTCGTTGATCAGATAACCTTTTCCTTCGCTCTCGCTCAGTTGCCAGGCTGTGGCAGATTTGCCGTATCCTACGCCTTCGAAAAGGCAGACGCCATGCGTGATGTGGTGGATGAGTCCTGCCGTCATGGTATAGTTGGTGTGGCGTGTTTCGCCCGAATAGTAGGGCTTGATGTTGCTTCCGCCGATGAAGCCATCCTTGTCGCAGTTGCCCTCCGTGCTTCCCAGGCTTTTCAGATTGCTGCTGGCATGGAGAAAGAAACCATGGCGGCGCATCAGGGCAAGGAAGATGCCGTAAGAGGGGCCGTCTTTGTGCAGGGCAAGGGTAGCCAGACTGTAGAAGGCGAGTGGCATTTTGGGGCGCACTTTCTCGATGGCGATGGTGTCGGTGATGGTCTTTATCTCTACTATTGTATCGTGGAGTTCCGTGATGGGAGGCTTGGGCAGGTTGAGCTTCATCTCGTAGGTCATTCGGCTCTCCAGCGGTTTGCCCAGCCGGTAATCGCGCAGCACGCCCCATTCGGGATGTTTCAGAGTGAGGGTCTTGGTGCCTTTCGGCAGATAGAGCCAGATTTCGCCCACTTCGTCCTTTCGCTTCACGATGCCGAGAGGGGAGGAGAAGGCAAAGTCGGATGGAGCCACTACCTTGATCAGGGCGCAGGCTTCATCGTTCAAATCACGCACATTGTTGATAAAGGCGCTCACGTCGTTGGGCAGCTGGCGGAAACTGACCACCGAAAATTCCTGTGCCCGAAGGGCAGAAGGAATGGCTAGCCAGAGAATCATGGCTAGTAGCAGGCATCGGGTTTTAACTTCTCCCATCATATTTTCTTTTATTCTAAATTAAAGTCTTGAATATTAATCACATCATCGCCTGAGTGTACGGTTGCAGCTGGCTGCCAGGTGCGCACATGGATGAGCGGCATCGACTTATCTCTGAAATCCCAGAGCAGGAAGAGGTAGCCATCGTCACTATACCGGTCGCTCTTGTATTGCTGTCTGAGCGTTACACCGTAGATTCCGTCCATCGTAGGGTGGCGTAGGATGCGGAACCCCGAAAATCTGACGTCGATTTTCTGATTGGCAGCAAACACCTTTGAAAGCCTTGCAAGATAATCGCGCTTGGAATGGATGGCGAAGGTAACCCGGCTTTCTGCTTGGCATTTATCGTCGTTGGCGATAGATTTCACCACATTTCCCACAATGATGAGTGCCTTGTCGCTGAACACCTGCCGCAGGAAATCGATGTCCTTGGTGGTGTAGGCTGTGCGGAAGTGCTCACAGTAGTTCAGGATGGTGCGGCGGCGCCGGGCATCGGTTTCTGCCAGTTTGCCCTGCATGATTTTCGAGGCTTCCTTATAGAAGGGATTGCTCTGCGCCATCGTCTTGAGATTTACCTGCGAGAGGGCGCTTGACTTCCTGCCTGGTTGGGCGGATGCAGCAAATCCTGCGGTTCCTGTTGAGCCTGTGCCTCCAGTAGATTCTGTGCTTCCTGCGGATGGTCTATCTGCCAATCCCTTCTTTTCCCCCGTCAGATTTGCGAAGTCTTTCCGGTTTTCTGCCGGTTTGTATTCTCCGGCATTTTCATTCAGGAAAATCCTGCCTTGACGGTCAATGTATCCTTCTCTTTTCGTGTTCTTCTCCCGGAATCGGAGCTGTCCGTTGCGATAGCGGGTATCGAGCAGACAGCCACGTAAGGGGATGACAAACAGCTCTTTGCCGTCTTCATCTTCCACCACGTATCGCTTGCCCTCTTGGGCGTTTTCCTGTTCTACCAGTTCCAATCCTTCGTTCACTCCGTATCGGTTTTCCTTGCTGTTCCCATTATAAGCATTGAAGGGCGACAGCCATAATGCTGCCGCCCAAACTCCAAGAAGGAGAACCAGAAGGGATAAAATACTTACCGTCTTCTTCATTATTTTTTATTCTTATTGCCAATCTGTTATTTCTCCACCGATGTCAATCTTCACCTGGTCCGGATTGTCGGAGATGATGAGGTTGACGAGATGCTCGGTTCCCGGCTTAAACTGGAACTTGCTCTCGAAGAGATAGCTCACGCCTTTCATCACCACCTCGATGAGCGGCATTCGGTTTTCGATGCGCTGAGGCACGATGATGGCGGAATAGCTGGTTGCATCGTCCTGATGAGCGATGATACTCTTTCGGGTTCCCTTTACATAACGGGTTGCCACTCCTGCCTGCAGGTCGATGGTGGCAGTAGGCACCGTGTTGTGGATGGTTACCTGAGCCGTAGTAGGCATGTCGCCCTCGAAATCCTCTCCTTTTACCAGTCTTATCTTGAGCTTGCTCATGATGTGCTTGAAGTTGAGCGGGATGGGTGAGGCTGATGCCGAAATGTTCTTGCTGGTAGCAAAGAGCAGGTCGCTTGCCTCATAGCCGCCCAGGGCTTCCTTGCTCTTGGCGGTGCTTTGATCCAGGACTACGCTGAAGGGCTGGTCTGTGATGCTGCTTACATCTTCCATGTAGGGATAGTAAGCATAGGCAGTATAGGTGCCCTTGTCCCAGTAGAGGGTTCGGGCTGCCGCCCATTTGCTTCCGTCGTAGGTAAGCGCCTCGTTGTTCACCAGATTGCCTCCTATTTCCAGCTGCGCCTTTGCGTCTGCCACGTAGAGACCAATCCTGTCGTTTTGCTCAAAGCTGGTCTCTGTGGCACGGGTTGCTTGTCCCGGATGGCTTACCAGGAAAGTCATCGGTGTGGATTTCGCATCCTGCGGGCGAAGAGCCGTTTCCTGCTCTTCGCTGCAAGATACCATTCCTAATATAGCGAACGCAAAACTTGCGTATCTTATTATATGTTTCTTCATATTTTTCTATATTTTAATGGTCTATACTATGATGAACCTGGCTATCGCCATTAGCGGTGCCTTCTCACCTTTGCCATCTTCAGCGGACTGCCCTTGTGAATCATAGGAGCATGCTGATAGGTTCCTGCGGTGCGCTGGTCGCCATTGCCGCCGAAAACACGGCTCTCTACGATTCCTGCATCTCGCTTGTCGTTCTTCACGAAGTCTTCGAAACTGTAGGCTTCTCCTGCATACGCCTTGATGCGCTTCACGATACTCTCACGGCTGATGGTGCTGTAGTAAGGAATATTGTTGTTCATGCAGGAGTTCGGTTCCGAGCGGAATACGCCTCGGCTGTGCATGAAGCCTCCCTCGTAAATATCCACGATGTCGCTGTAGCGGTCGTCGAAGATCAGATGGCTCCAGCCCACGTTGTGCATCTTGCCCGTAAGTTCCAGGTTATCGTACCAGCCGTGCGATTTGGCTGAGATGATCGCATTTTCGTGGCCGCAGCAGTTACATTTGCACGCATCGATGAAGGCGTTGTGATAAATGTACTCATCGCCCAGCTTTCCGAATCCGTGTCCGCCTGCCTCATGCTGGATGACGCCACGGGTATCGAGCGGATAACCGTAGGTACTCTGCGGACAGAAAGCTATTGCCGATCCGTCTTGCCACATTTGGCAGATGCCACCATAATCGGTAGAATTAGGAACGATGATAATCAGCGTCTGGTTCAGATTGCTCTTGTTTACGGTTGGAGCACCCAGAGCATAACTGAATACTTCGTCGTAATCTGCCTTCAAGCCTACGCCACCGGTAAAGGTGGTATTGAATCGGTTGTAGCGGATGGTGTTCACGGTTCCCACGCCCGATTCCGCAGAAAGTGGAATGGCGGTATAGACGTTGAAGTAATCACGGTAAGTCTTGTAAGGCTCAATACCGAAGAAATACTCCACTTCCTGCTTGATATCCTTCAGATAGTCTCCGCTGGCAATATCCTTTGCGTTAAAGCCGTCGCCGAGCAGAACGATGTTGATTCCACCCTTGTTGCCCTTGGTTGCCTTCTGCAGGGTAATCCATTCATCCTCGCCGTATTCATAGCCATACTGAGAAACGTTGCATTCGTGGGTGTAGTCTTTGTCCTTCAGTCGGAATACCACCTTTCCATCACGGCTATCAGCATTCTTAGCCATTCCCTTGATGGTTAGGGTAACTTCTGTTTTCTTGTTGCCGCTGGCAGGAGAAACCTCGCACCAGTCTGGCTTGCTGGCTACTTCCCATTCTCCTTCGGCGTTAATCACCAGTTTCTGCTTATGCTCCGTGCTCAGGGCGGAGGCCACAGATGGACGGCAAACGAGCTCATGGTGGGCCGCGATGCGCTTGAATTCGCGCCAGCCGTTGGCTGATTGATACAGGGAAACGGCAGATTCAGGAACTTCTACTGTGAAGTTGTCCTTGGCTACACCATTGAAAGCACCGCTTTGTATGTCAGGAGGCATAGTGCCCTTGCATACAATGCTGTTAATGCCAAAACAGTCTTCGAAAGCATCATTACCAATGGACTCTAGACTGCTTGAGAGAATAATTTTCTCTAAATTACGACAACTTTCGAACGCGCCAGCTCCAATATTGGCAACATCTTCCGGAATCTCTAGGGTTCCCGTTAAACGCCAGTTACCAGCGAAAGCGCTTTCACCGATATTAACCAAGTTCTTCGGTAATATCAGTTCACCCGAGAATTCGTTATTGTCGAAACATTCTGGTGAAAGGGTTTGCAAATCTTTTGGCAAGATAAGTTCTCCCTTGAAATTACAGCTGGAAAAAGCCCCTTTGCCAATAGTAATAATACCATTATGAAGTTGAAGATTGCCATCAAAACCACAGTGCAAGAAAGCATCATCAGGAATTGAAGTTAAAGTTTGAGGTATAATGAGATTTCCTGTAAGATTTCTACAGGCGCGAAATGCTTGCTCACCCAGTTTCTTGAGATGACTTGGTAGCTTTAATTCGCCATAAAAACCACGAGTTACACCGAAGCAAAGTCTACCTATTTCCTCAAGTCCTTCAGGTAATTTTAATTCGCCTGTAAAATTATCGCTATAGAATACTTCTTCATCTAATTCTTTGAGAGTCGATGGTAGTGTTAAAGTACCATTGAGATTTGTGCAGCTGCTAAAAGCACATCTTTCGATTCCTTCTACACCTTCTGGGATTTGTAACGAACCGCTCAGTCCTGAAGAATTTAGTGCAAAAGTTTTTATTCTTTTAAGAGTGTCTGGAAAAACAATACGGGTTAAAATACTTTTTTTGTAAAAACAATAAGCAGGCAATTCGTCATCTCCTCCATAAATGCCCCCATTTTCCTCTGTTGAGGAATCTTCTTTGATTCTTACTTCTTTCAAGTTGACCGCTGAAAGAGAAGGCATGTAATCTCGCATGAGATAGAAATCCTGCGCATCTATCTCACCCGTAATCTTCAGATTCTTAATCTTGGTATAGTCCTTGTTTGCCGCAGCAATCGCCTCTTTCAGGTGACCTGCTGTAGAGTTGATTACAATATACTCCTTCGCCGTTGCATCATGGCTTACCAGATCATTCTCCCAAGGAGTGATGCTTTCGCTTACCAAAGTAAGCTTGTAAGTGCCGCTTCCTGCCTGCTTATCCACCTTGATGCCGAAGTTCATCATCTTGCCTGCCACGTAGGTAAGTGCCTCGTTCTTAGTGAACTTATAAGGCACTCCGCCGATGGTGATGCTGAAGAGGGTAGTGCCGGCTGCCACGGTTTGAGGAACCACGATGGTGCGCCACTCGTCGTTGACACGAGATGGGATGGTCATGGTACTTTCTGCACTCCCGGCTGTCTTGATTTCGCCGGTAGAAAGGTTGATGCTTGCCTTGCGAGCCACATTGGCTGTCAAGACAATCTTCTTGGTATTCGCCCATTCGCCCTCGGCAAAACCGGAACCCTGAATCAGGGTAACACGGGCATTAGACATGCGGTGAGCCAGAGGCAAACGGATGACGCTGGTGGTAGGAGCCACATCGGCCACCTTTCCCCAGAGGAAATCGCTCGCTTCGTAACCTCCCATCTCGCCCTCTGCCGTTGTGGCGCTCTGGTCCTTCTGCACTTCAAACTGATAGTCTTCGATGCTCTCAGGGTTGGCAAAAGGATAGTAGCCATACACATCAATATGAGTATGCTTGTCTTTCCAAAAAAGATCGTAGGCAGAACTCCATTTATAGTTAGGCTCATCAAAGGTGTGGCGCACATTATCGCCACGGTTGCCGCTAACCTTCAGGGTTCCAGGAGTATTGCCATCGTAATCTACGATGTAAACACCCATCACGTCGCCATTGCAGAAACCGTTGTCGTTGACGCGGGTCACGGCAACCTGTTCGATGTCGCCCGATAGTTGGATGCGGTTGCTGTCATGCTGTTCGCTGCTGCCGAAGAAATCATCGCTACAGCCTGTGAAGAGCATGGCTGCCAAAGCCACCATATAATATAATAAGGTGTGCTTGGAAATATGAATTGTTCTCATATCGTCTTTGTTTAAGAGTGAATCTTTTTATTCTGCTGTGCCTCCGTAGTCGATTCCGTCGTCTTCCCACTTGGTGATGTTCACATTCACACCATTGCTGGTCTTGCCCAGGGTTACGGTAAACTGATGCTTCTTTCCTGCTTCGAAGGCGGTGAAGTTGGCAGCCTTCTTCAGTTGGTAGTCTCTGCCATCCACGTTCACGGTGATGAGTACGCCTTCGCCTGCAGTTTGCGGAATGATGAGTGCCTTATAGTTGTTGCCTTCTTCCTTCAGCGGAGTGAGGTCGACAGCATCGCCCTTGGCAGTCAATTCGCCAGTTACGAGATTGGCGGTAGCCTGGGTCTTCAGCTGGTTAATCTTTACGCTGATCTTTGCCTTGCCCAGCGATTCCTCGGTAAAGCCATTGCCTGGCTTCAGGGAAATGGCCATCTGGCTCATCACGTGCTTCGCATCAATCTTCACGGCATTCTCGGTAGGAGCCACATGGGTGGTCTTGCCTATCAGCAGATCGCCTGCCTTGTATTTCTCGGTTGTGCTCTGGTCTGCATTCACGCTCCATGCCAGGGCAGTTACATCGCCGATAGTGGCGGTGTATGGATAATACAGATAGAAGTCAGCAGGGGTGGTGTCGTCTTTCCAATAGGTAGGAGAGGCTGGAGTCCATGTGCCGTTATAGGTAAACTTCATATTGTCCACATGATTGCCTGTTGCCTTGAGGGTGGCTGCAGAACCGTCAGCATTGTAGTTGACTACAAACAAACCGATGTTGTCTCCTTCCTCGAAGGAGTTGTTGATGACTCGTGTATCAATAGAGGTATTGATATGGATTGGCAACTTCTTGCTCTCTTGTCCTGTTGATGAAGGAGGGTCGCTGCTGCTTCCCGATGAGCATGCTGCTAGAGCGAGTAGGCTGCATGCTAGGATTCCGAATTGCTTCATTGCTTTCATTTGTTCGTAGTTTAAAATTATTAGTTTATGATTTTTGCTTGCAAAGATAATGAAAAATGGGAAACTATACAAGTTCATAATGGTTCATTTCTGATTTTTCTTTCATGATGAACCGATATTTGATACAAATAAGCGGAAAATATAACAAAACAGAACCCCAAACAGGCTTTATATTCCTATTTGGGGTTCTGAAATAACATGTTTATTTGATGATCTGCTCTACATCCTCGATGCTGCGGTTGAACGGACCGTTGTGCTCCAGCTTGATGGTGCACATGGCTGCAGCAAACTTGCCTGCTTCGGTAGGGGTGGCACCCTGCAGTCGCTTGTAGAGATAACCAGCTGAATACGTGTCGCCGCATCCTGTGGCATCCACCACCTCGTGAGGAGGATAGGCGGGAATCTCGTAGAAGGTGTCATCTACATAAATCAGAGAACCCTCGCTGCCCAGGGTGACGATTACCTCGTTAACGCCCCACGAATGGATGAGCTTGGCTGCCTCCCGGGGGTCTTTCAGTCCCGTGATGGTCTCCATCTCCGTCTCGTTCACCTTTAAATAATAGGTGTGCTTCAGCACCTCCAGCTTCTCTTTCCAGTCGATGGGATAAACCTTTTCGTCTCTCACCTCGCGCAGATAACCCTGCACGTCGATGGAAACCCTGCCGCTGCGGGAGAGGAACTCCACTACCTCTGGCGAGAAATCATCGCTCAGCAAACTGCCCAGGTGGTAAACCTTTGCCTCCACCTTCTCCAGCTGCTTGATGGTAAAAGGGTCTGCCTTGGCAAGCACGCGCTGCTTGCGCTTGTTCTGGTCTTCCTCGTAGATGTTCTCGAAGAACACCGTGTTGCGCGATGGGTTCAGGGTGACGTCGATGCCAGCCTGGCGCATCTTCTCTATCGGTTCAGTTTCTGTAGGATCCATTGCCGTAACCAGCGAGAAACTTACGTCCTTGGGCAACTGGTTGATGGCGTAGGCAAAATAAAAAGAAGTGCCGCCTGCCATGTAAACCGTGCGGTGGGGAGTAACAATCTTATCCTTCGTTACGTGTCCAATACAACAAATATCTTTCATCATTTTTATTTTAAAACGCCTGCAAAGTTACAAAAAATCTTCGATTCAGGGCAACGTCTCTTCTTTTATTTCTACTTTTGTTGGAATTATTGGGAAGAAAAGAACATTTTTCTTTTGTGGAATACTTATTTTAATGTACCTTTGCAGCCGAAATAGAATAAACGAACATTATCTCGGGAATAGAAATTTAAACAACACTATGTGGTTTGATAATTTAATCAACGTGCATTCGGCGGTGCAAGGCATCGTCATTCTTTCATTGATCTGTACTTTGGGACTTGCCCTCGGCAAGCTCCATGTAAAAGGTATCTCCCTCGGCATCGCCTTCGTCTTCTTCGTGGGAATCGTGGCGGGCCATCTCGGACTCTCCATCGACCCTGACATGCTGGAGTTTGCCGAGAGCTTCGGACTTACCATGTTTGTATACGTGCTGGGACTCTATGTGGGTCCTAACTTCTTCGGCTCCATGCGCCACGAAGGCATCGCGCTCAATCTCTGGAGTCTGACAGTCATCGTGGTGGGAACTCTGTTTTCCCTCTTCCTCTGCCTGGTGCTGCCTGTAAGTCTGCCCGATATGGTGGGCATCCTCTGCGGTGCCACCACCAATACGCCTGCCCTGGGTGCTGCCCAGCAGGCATTGCAGCAGTTGGGCTTGCCTAGCGGCGGAGCGGCACTTGGCTGTGCCGTCACCTATCCGCTGGGTGTAGTGGGCGTCATCCTGGCGATGATGTTCCTGCGCAAGCTCTTCGTCAAGCCGGCTGACCTGGAAATCCGACGTGCCGATGAAGACGACCATACAGCCATCGGACAGTACGTCATCGTGAACCCGGCGCTCAATGGCAATACCATCGCCGAAATCTCGATGATGACCCATCGCAAGTTCATCATCTCAAGAGTATGGAGAGGCGAACAGGTCATCGTGCCGGAAGCTGATACCGTGCTCCATACCAACGACAATGTGCTCGTGGTTACCAACAAGGATGAGGTATCTGCCATGCAGATTCTCTTCGGAAAGAAGGTGGATAAGGAGTGGAATAATGATAAGGTAGACTGGAATGCCATCGATGCCAAACTGGAAAGCCGAATCATCGTGATGACCCGTCCGGGACTCAACGGAAAGCGACTGGGAAGCCTCCAAATGCGCAACACCTACGGTGTGAACGTGAGCCGAGTGCTGCGTGGTGATATCCGACTGCTTGCCACCGACGACCTCCGTCTGCAATACGGCGACCGCCTTACCGTGGTGGGCGACCCAACGAGCATCGACCACGTGGAGCAGTTCCTGGGTAATGCAGTGAAGACGCTCAACGAGCCTAATCTGGGTGCCATCTTCCTGGGAATCATCCTCGGTCTTGCCGTAGGAACCATTCCGCTTCATATTCCGGGCATGACGGCGCCTGTGCGTCTGGGCATTGCCGGCGGTCCTATCGTGATGGGTATTCTCATTGGTGCCCTCGGTCCTCGTGTGCAGTTTATCTCTTATATGACGCGAAGTGCCGGCTTGATGCTGCGCGAACTGGGTCTTGCCCTCTATCTGGGCTGCTTGGGCTTGTCGGCTGGTGGACAGTTTTTCGAGACGGTGATTCGTCCCGAGGGTTTGATGTGGGTAGGCATCGGTTTCCTCATCACGGTGGTTCCTGTGGTCATCGTGGGCTTCATCATCCTGAAGACCAAGAAGTATGATTTCGGAAGCATCTGTGGAATCCTCTGTGGAAGCATGGCGAATCCGATGGCACTCACCTATGCCAACGAGACGCTGGATGGCGACACCCCTAGCATCAGCTACGCCACGGTGTATCCGCTGGGAATGTTTATCCGAATCATCATCGCCCAGGTTATTATCATGTTCTTTGTATAATAGACTTTTTTATAGCACAAAATTTTCCCTTAAGGCTAAATATTATTACCCTTAAGGGAAAATATTTTTTGCCTTAAGGGTAAATAAAATCAGCCTCTCGCTTGATGTTGATTTCCTTCCCCGTAAGAGGATGCTCGAAGGTAATCTCTTCGGCATGGAGGTGAAGGCGGCTTGCCTTCTCGTTGCCATAGAGCGGGTCGCCAAGGATGGGAGCATTCAAGCCTTCGTGGTGGGCACAATGCACACGGAGCTGATGGGTTCTGCCCGTCTTGGGATAGAGTGCCAGACGGAGATGGGTGGCATCGATGCGATCCAGAACCTCATACTCCGTAATCGCCTCCTTGCCCTGTTCATGATTCACAATCTGGCGGGGGCGGTCCAGGTAATCGGGCATCAACGGAAGGGAAATCTTCTGCTTTTCTGCGGAAATAGAAGATTTTCCTTCTTCCTTCAACTCTTCTTTCTTTGCTTTTTCCCAGATTTTATCGCAGGCTTCCTGGTCCTTGCATCCGATGATGGCAATGTATTTCTTCTGAACCCGATGGTGAAGAAACTCCTTCTGCAGACGATGGTAGGCGAAATCCGTCTTGGCAATAATCATCAGACCGCTTGTCGCCATGTCGAGACGATGGACAATCAGCGGACTGCTTGCTGCTGGATATTTCTTCCGCATGATGGAATAGACGGATGGCTGGGATGAATCCTTGCCCGGCACAGACAGCAATCCCGAAGGCTTGTAGATGACAGCCAACTGGTCGTCTTCGTATAAGGTTTCCAAAGCCTGCTTTTCAGCAATTTTAGAATCAAAGACCCTATCCGGCAGCATCCAATGCAATATCGGCTTGCATTTGCCATTGCAGGCAGGATAGAACTGCAGATGATGGCGAATCTCCTCCTTCGGACTTTCGCCCCACCAGAACATCGCCATCTGCAAAGGCCTGTAACCATGCAGGTAAGCATATTGCAGCAGTTTCGGTTCGCAGCACTCGCCACTTCCGGCAGGCGGCACCATCTTCAGGGCAGCTATTCTGCTCGTTGCAAGGGTGGCTTGCGGATAATCCCTGAGGGCTGCATCCCTGAAAATCTCCAGCAGGTCCTTCATCTTGCCTTCATGATTCTGCATGCGGAACTGCGAGAACAGCCATTGCTGCAAGGCATCAGATAATGTCTTGCGCAGTTGCTTCAGGCGAAGAATATCCGCTTGAAAGACTTCATATTCCGTTTCTAGGGTGGTCTTTTCTGAAAGCGATTTCTTGAGTCGGCGCAGTTCAGCCTTCATAAACTGGCTTTCCTTCACCATCTCAGCCTCTTCCTCCGGGGTAAGATTTCCTGTCTTTCTCCGAGCATCACGCTTTGCCTTCGCCTCCTTCATCTTTTCCTGATAGGCAGCGATGGTCTGCTTCCGCTCATCCTGCAACTGCAGGATGAGGCTCTTGGCTTCCTTTATATGCTCATTGCCCTCCAATTGCTTGATTCTCTGGTTGATATCGGATATTTCAGCCTCATGGGTCTTGAAATATCCGTCGGGCTGCAGATAGTCGAATACGGCTGGCACAAAGTCATCCCAGTCGCTTCTTCCGCCTATCTGTCCGCTATAGGCAGCAAGATAGCCTATTTCTGCGGCACCAGGTACCGGTTGGGCATTCTCAACGATGAGTACGCCAAACATTTTTCCTTTATCTATCTCCTCTCGCCAGTCTTCACGCTCAGATAGATAGGTTTGCAGCTCCTTGCATACGGCGATGCAAAGAGGATGAGGCTGATAATCGAGCGGATTGTTCATGCGCTCGGGGATGTCGATGCCTGATAACAGGACTTGGTCTATGGAATGCAAAATCATACTGCAAAGTTACGATGTTTTTTCCAATTCCCCAACTTTTTAAACAAGAAAATCCCACAAGCCTCTTCTGAGGAACTTGTGGGATGTTAACTTAGATACTAAAAATTATTGATGTTTATGCAATTATTCTGTTTAATCATCGCAGTCGTCATCGAAGATATTGAAGTGCTTTTTAGACGAAACCGTGATGTTGTCTTCTGCACTCGTCTCTCCGAAGTCGCCGAAATCCTGGGCTGTATTGAATTGTGAGCCCGCCAGAATGCTTGGGCTCTCTATTTCCATTACTTGAATGGAAGGTTTCTGATATTTTTTCATGTTGCTTGATTTTTATTTAATCTTGATCATTATTTAATGATGTATTTCTTGCCATCCATGATGAAGATGCCTTGCTTGCTCTCTGTTCTCTGACCAGCCAGATTGTATTTCTTGTTGGCAGAAGAAATCTTGCCGTCGGCTTCAATTCCCTCGATGGCTGTTGTGGAACCAGGGAAGGCGATGCTCAGGAACTTGGCAAGTCCGGTAGTGGCTGGCTGCAGATAAGCCTTGCCGGCAGGAACCGTAATGCTGGATGTTACCTGATAGATGCCTGCCTTGCCGTTCTTCACGCCGAGAATATAGGCTCCTTCGGTGCCAGCGAGGGTAGTGGCTGTAAGGCAACCCTTGATCAGGTTGATGCTTACGGCATCGCCTGTTTTTACTGGGGCAATCTGATAGGTGGCATTTGGCTCACCCTTGATGAATACGCCTTCGTTGGCTGGAATGTGAGTCACAGGTTCCAGGGTAACGATGTCGTTGTCTACAGCTGTGCAGACATAAGTCTTGGCTTCGCCAGAAAGGGTGGTGTTTTCTGCTGCGCAGAATGAAGCCCAACCGGCTGCGTTGGTTGTTACGAGGTAAGCATTTGCCTTGATGCCCAAACCGCCATTCTTGTTGGCTGCGCAAACGGCATAATTGCCGGCACCATCGATGGTGAAGGAAGTTGAGGTGGTGTTGCCCAGGTACTCGCCATTCTTGAAGATGACGTAGCTACGGGCATCTGCTACTGCCTGCCATGAGAGGGTGTTCTCCTGGATGGTTACCTGCTCTGGTGCTGCACATAATTTGGTCTCAGAGATAGCGTCCCATGAATCGCTGCCGCCCAATACGTTGCGCAAGGTGAATTGTGCTGCCTCCTCGTCGGTAAGGATAGGAGAGTACTGGTTGAGTGAAGTAGGTGAGTTCTTGCGGGTGCTCAAATCAATGAGATTGCCATCCTTGTCGTATGACTGATACTCATAGAAATGAGTAGTGAGATCGCCCATTTTGGTCCATCCGGCATCGCTGCAGAGTACTTCCATCTTGGTGTTCAGATAGTAGGTGCGAGGCTCGTTCTGCCATGGTCTGCCGAGGTTCCAGTTGCCATCAGCTACCAGCGAAGCTCCCTCGTCTGCCTTTACCGTACAATTCTGGAATACGTATCCCCACTTGGTTGCTGCGTCTGTGTTTGGAGCAGAGATGACATTGCCGGTCTTGTTGCCGAGTATCAGGTTGCAGCGTTCAAAATAAATGTTGCCACCGCCACAGATGAAGTCTGTAGTACCATAGATGTCGCAATCCTCCAGATAAGTACGCTTTCCTGTAACGTAGGTGTCCTGACTAGCCTGCAAGGCTACGTTCTTCAATACGGTCTTGTTACCGCCATTCATCGCAACGCTCACACCCTTGAGGGTAGAACGGAAATCATAGTTGTTGCGGATGGTGATGTCCTGCAGATAGTTGCCTGTTCCATCGCCAAGGTCGAGGGTGGATGAGGTGATGCCATCTGTGGTTCCCTCGATGAGTACGCCTTCCTTGCTTTCACCAATCAACGATACATTATAGATGTTGTTCTTGTTTTCCTTCAAGGATACGTTGTGCTGGTAAGAACCGGTAAGGGTTCCGTAGGTGTATTTGCCGTTCTTCAGGAATACCACCTTGCGGGCTGCATCGGCAGTCTTGTTGCTTTCTCTCAGGGCTGCGATGGCTGCGTCAAGTTCTGCAGCATTGCTAACCACGTAGTCGTAAGCGGCTTGCTCTACCACTGGTGCGGCTGCGGTTGAGAAGTTAACAACGATGTCTTCCTTGGCATGGTTGCCATAGTTGTCTGAAACATTCTTTGCCGCAAGCTGGAGGGTATAATTGCTGTTGTACTCCAAATCCCAAACGGCAAACTGAAGAGAGGTGCTGCCACCATCTGCTGCCAAAGTCTGGTTGTTGCAGGTTGCTGTGGCTGCCTTCACCTCACGGTCGAAGTTGACGGTGATAACGGCGTGGTTATCCACAACGGTAGAGTTGGTAGAAACTACTGATGGGTTTCCCGCTGTGGTTTCCTCTACTGTGAGTTCTATCCAAGTAGTAGGCTGACCAGCCTTAACGAGGTTGAAGACAAGAGCCTTGCCAGTCTGATGACCTTCGATATTTACACAAAGATCGTATTTCTGGCCTTTCGTTGCATCTCGTCGGGTTGGCATCTTGATGGTAGCTCCTTCAGAAGTTACTTCAGAGATGGATGCGTTGCCATCGTAGTTGTTGCTCAGATCCTTGAAGATGATTTGCTTTACCTTGATGTTTGATGGAATCTGGAGGGTGTATTCTGTGTCGTTCAGTTTGAACGAACTGTTGTTCCATCCGTCAAGGCTTGATGAAAGGAGAGAGTATAAGCCATTGCTCCAGTTTCCCTTTCCATCAGTTCCCTCTTTGGTGTATTTCAGTTGTACGGTCTTGTCTTTTTCTCCTGGTGTATAGATGTTCAACCCCTCAACGGTAAGATTTGCCTCGTAGTTCAGAGCCTTGATGGTGTAGATAACGCTAGTTCCTTCAATGGCAGATGTGACATTGGCTTGGGTATTGTAGCTCATCCACGCAATGAGTTCCGGCACCTGGGTATAGGTGTTTCCTGTAAGGGTGTAGGTACCCTTGTTGTCTTTAAGTGCCTGGAGTGCTTCTGCAGGAAGAGAGAGACCATCCACCTTTGCGCTTATCAAGGTAGTGGTTGCATCAGGGGTGTAATCTGCACGTTTGGTTACTCGCAGGTTTTCGAAGTCCATGACGAAACCTCCTGAATTGGTAAAGGAGAGTTTCATGGTCTTTACGCCCTTACTCAGCGGATAACTGATTGGCATCGCCACTTCCTTGCCGTAACCTTGTGCCAGGTCTTTGGTGATGGTGATGTTCTGGTTCACTTCTTCTGCACCAGTCTTTGTATCTGTGATAGTAACATTCATGACACCTCCCTTGTTATAGCTCATAGCCATACAGAGATTGTAGTAGGCTTGCTCTGTTACGTTGATGTCATAGCTGCACCAGCAGCCGTTCTTGATGTAACCCACTTTGTAACCGCCTTCGGAGGTTGCCCATGCTATGGGCTTGGCTCCACTATAGGAACCATCCTTCAGGTTGATGTAGTTGCCTACATCTGTGGGAGTACTGCTATTTGCACCCCACATGCTCACTTGTCCGATGATTGCCAGAATTAGGACAAGCAGAAATCTCATTGATTTGTTCATTTTGTTAAGTTATTAAATGTTTTGAAAGGAAGGAGTTAAGGCAGAAAACCTTAACTCCTCTGTATTCTTAAAACTACTTTTTAATATATTTTACGCCATTCAGCACGTAGATGCCACTAGGTAGCTTGTCGTAATCATTCGCTTTGCAGACATAGGAGCCCATAACAGAATAGATGTGATCTGTCTTCTGTAAGGAGCGAGAGTTCTCTACCTTTACAATATCTGTAGTTGGTGAGGAAATGTAGGTTTCCTTAGATACACCGCCTTGGGTATGGATGTTTGCCGTCTGGCGAACATCGGCAGAAGAAGCTGCAAGCTCCAATGTAACCTGGGCATCCTCAACCTTGAATTGATGGCTGTCTGTGTTGAAGTAAGAGAATTGATCGTACTTCACAGGGAAGGTGACCTGTGCCGATTCGCCAGCCTTCAATTCTATACGCTCAAAACCGATGAGCTTCTTGTTCTTCTTGCCGTTTTCGCCAATACCATTCCAGTTGGCGTACAGCTGAACAACTTCAGCCCCATCGCGACTGCCGGTATTCTTGATAGTAGCAGTTACATTGATGATATCATCTTTGCCGATGGTTTTCGGTGCCGCAAGATTGCTATATTCGAATGTTGTATAAGAGAGTCCGTATCCAAATGGGAACTGTGGTGTGGTGGCTTGACGGCCATGTTTGGCCTTACCATAATACATATAGGTGTAGCCCCATTTGTCAATATCATAGAACAGCATGCCGTGCTGGTCGCGTTTGAACACTTGCGCCTCTGCCGTTTCATCGCTACGCTGTGGAAGCTCCTCTAGATTATTGTACCATGTAGAGGTCAACTTGCCCGATGGATTGATATTTCCATAGATGGCATCGCAGATGGCCTGACCTTGTGCTTGTCCTCCGTACCAGGCTTCCATGATGGCTGGTACATTTTCTTTTGCCCACTTGATGTCCATTGAAGAACCGGTTTCCAATACCAGTATGGTATTTTTGTTGGCTTCATAGAGAGCCTTGAGCATTGCTTCCTGGTTGCCAGGCATTCCCAATATCCATCTGTCATGTCCCTCTGTACCTGTATGATGGTCGTCTGGTTTCTCGTAGTTGGTACCTGTGAGGAACAGAACCACATCGGCACGTTTGGCTACATCTACAGCACGTTTGATCTGGTCGTTGGTGAAGCGGTCGTTTACGCTCGAAGTAGGACTGTATAGATAGAGTGGTCCTGCTGTTTCCAATGCAGGGATAGGCTCTTCCACAGGATTGGTAGGATTCGAGAATTTAAACGACTTGTAGTTGCCGCAATAGCTGTTGCTGCCCGAGAACTTGATGTAGAGATGATGAGTTCCCTTGACGATGCTAGGATCAACGGTAGCAGTTACCGTTTGCCATTTGGTCCAACTGCCAGTATTCAGATTGTCTATGGTCAAGAAAGGTGTTCCGTCTTCTGAATCAAGGATGAAACTTACCTGTCCTACACCATTGCTTTTAGCACCGCATTGCATCTCGAAGTTGGTACATCCATTTTCTCCAAAATAAACATTCTCGTAGAGGAAAACATCGCCAGGAGCCGTATTTTCCAGATTTCCAGCTCCCTTGTCGTTTCTTGATTCTCCACGCTTGCTGACTACGGCTTGGTCGAAAGGAACGGCAGCCACATCGCAGGAACGGATGTCGTTCTTAGGTGTAACGAAGTTCAGCTCCTTAGAGAAAGCCTCGAATGGAGTTGTGGTATAGGTAGGAGTTCCCGAGTAATCGCCCAGCATAATGGCATTGGCGTATGGACCGATGAGCGCCACCTTCTTGTCTTTACCGATAGGAAGGAGGTTGTCTTCGTTCTTCATCAGCACAATGGCTTCTTGAGCAGCCTTCAAAGCCATAGCCTGGTGCTCTTCTGTTTCAAGGGCTGGTACGTTGTTGTTCCAAGGACAATCGTCTTTTTCAAACTCGCCGAGGGCAAAACGCGTCTCAAGCATAGGGATGAGAGCTGCATCGATATCAGCTTCAGTCAGGTTGTCGTAACCTTGGAGATCTAATGATGTAGCGTTGACGCCTGCACGTTGATAAACGGACGAACGGCTCTTGAATTCGCAGTTGGTGTTGCAGCCTGCCTTGATGGCAAGTGCCGTGGAACGGGCTTCCATGCGAATTTCATCTTCGGTGCTGGAACCATAAGGTGCGTGGATGGATGTGAAATCTGTTCCGTCTGCAATGGTTCCTGCAGTGTAGTTGCCGAAATAAAGATGTTTGGTGGCACGATGTATGCAAGCGATGGCTGCACAGTCGGATGTTACATATCCGTCGAAACCCCATTCTTTACGCAAAATGTCGGTGAGCAACATCTTGTTGGCTGACATCGGGAGTCCTCCCTTTCCATCTACATATCCGGCACCTGCAGGATTTTTCTCTGTAGGGTCGATGGAGAGAGCATTGTATGCAGACATGAGTGATTTGACGTGGGCTCCCTTGACGCAAGCTTCAAAAGCTGGCAGGTAATACTCGCGCATGTTCTTCTCGTTGACAAAGGATGTGGTGGATTGGCGACCTTGTTCATAGTTGTTGGCAGCAAAATGTTTGGCACATGCCACCAGCTTGAGGTAAGGCGTATTGCGTGTTCCGTCGAAATTGTCGCCCTGGAATCCTCGGATGAATGGCACGGCAAGTTCGCCGGTAAGGTATGGATCTTCTCCATAGTTTTCTTCCTCACGTCCCCAGCGAGGGTCGCGTGCCATATTGATGGTTGGCGACCAATAGTTTAATCCCTTGCCCTTGTCTAAATAGTAACGGCGTGCTTCATCGGATGTAACGGAAGCACAATCATAGATGAGTTGGCGATCCCATGTAGATGACATGGCTTTCGACTCAGGGAAGCTGGTCGCGGCTCCTGAGCGGGCTACGCCATGGATAGCTTCGTTCCAATACTGATAGGATGGAAGAATGACTATGCCATGGCGCTTGATAGGTTCTGATATAATGTTTCCTAATTGATCAATCTTTTCACGCAATGTTAGCTCCTTGCAGAGTAATTCTGCCCGCTCGTGAAAAGACTTTGATGTGTCTAGCCATGGATATTTGGCTAGATCTTGTGCCATTAAGTTCATGCTCGTGAGCATGACTAGCGTAGATATAAATACTTTCTTCATAATGGTATTTGTTGTTCTTTTGGTTTAAGACTTTTTTGAATTGTGATGCAAAAGTATCATCATTTTTGTTGGTATAGGTGGTAAAATTATAAAAAAAGAGGGATAATTTTGTTATTTTATACGTTTTTTACTACCTTTGCAGACAAAAATACTAGCTTATGAGAATGAGTAGATACATATTTATCATATTGCTTACCCTGTTGCCAGCCATAGATATGGCAGGCAAGGGGGTGATGCGCTATCGCCGTTACACCACGGCGGATGGATTGTTGCAGAATTATGCTACCACTTTTGCTCAGGATAAGGATGGATACATCTGGATTGGTTCCCGTTCGGGCCTCTGCCGTTTCGACGGAAACCGGTTTGTTCCCTTCAATCTTACTGCCGACGGCAAGAAGATTGGATGGGTGCGACGGATACGTGTGGATAAGGACGGACATGCCTTGCTGATGAAAATCAACAATGATAAGTTTGTCTCTTATAATCCGGCTACCCGTAAGCTTACTCCTTTATCCGAAAAGATAGAGCTGGGTGACCAGAAATTGCCTACCGATGTATTTCGCTATGGCGACAAGGGGGTGATTCTTCACCATCATGGCGAGGAACACATGATTGCCTATATGGGTGCAACCCCATCGGAAATTATGCATTGCGAGAATTTTATCGACAGGCAGGGAAACATTTGGGCTAGCTTTGACAATGCCGTCTATCAGATTACCTTCTCAAAGGCTGACTATCATATATATAAAAAGGTGGGAGATGCTGCCGGTACGGATTTTACGGGAGATGTGAGATGCATTACTCGTCTGAAGGATGGTACCCTCCTGGTGGGAACAAAGGCAAAACAGCTGATTCGCTATACGAAAGAGGGTACTTTCATGGGTTTTATCAATCAGCAGGGAAAAATGCAACTGCAGGCTGCGGAGTTCCTGGGCTCTGCCTATAATGTGCAGCAGGATAGTTATGGCAGATTGTGGATAGGATTGCGTACCAAAGGACTGGTCTGTATCGACAAGCCCTTTACCAGTCAGCAGAAACTGTATCATTATCAGAATCAAGACACACCGCACCTTCCGAAGAATCAGGTCTTTGACCTCCATCTCTCTGCCAAGACGGGGTGGCTCTGGATTGCCACCTGGGGAGAAGGCGTTGTCTTCATCGATACCCGATCGCCAAAGCTCAACCTGAATTCCCTTTCCGCATCCATCCAGAATGTGGATAGCCCGGAACTGGTAAAGGTGCGCCGTATCCAGGAACTGGGTGATACCGTGGCGGTGAGTACTACCACGGGCATTTTCTTGTATACCCAAAAGGGTAAGCTGATTTCTCGTATCGGCGACATTGATGTGTCAGGCATCGTTCGTGTGGGTAAGCAGCTCTATGTGGGTGCCTACAGTCAGGGGGCTTTCCTGGTAGATAAGGCCAATGAGTTGCAGCAGATAGATATTCCGGGATTGGGAGATTGCATCCATTCCATACAAGGCTGTCTGGGCAATCAGGTATTGTTCACGAATCCCGATGGACTGATCTTGTATGATACACAGCGGGGAAGCGTCAGATATTTCGATCATAGTTATTTTGGCGAGGATGTGGCTTTTAGCGAGATTCAGCCTCGTCTGGAAAAAAATATGCTGATAACGGGTCTGAAGAATGGAATCCTGCAGTTGCAGTTGGGCAATCATCCTTCTCATTCTTCTTTCCGTCCCACTCTTCTGATTCCTAATGCCGGAGCTTCGGTGAGCATGGGTGGCGAACTGATAGTCAATCCTACGGTTATCGACTATCGTGTTCCACGCACGGTGAGCTATGCCTGGCGCAACAAGGGAGACAGCACCTGGCATTATCTGACGGGCGGAAAGAATGAAATTGCCCTTTCGTGGATTCTGCCGGGAAAGCACGTCGTGGAGTTCAGAAGCACGGATGCCTTAGGGTTCTGGGTGAATCAGATTACCGAAGCCGAATTCTACGTTGTTCCATCCTGGTGGCAATGTTGCATTCTGGTGCTGTTGGTAGTGGCTCTCGTGGTGATAGCCTGCCTGGTATGGAAGATGCAGCATCCTAAGCTGATTACCACTTCCGATACCACCGTGGATACGGCGCAGGATATCTTTCCGTCTACCCCTGATGTTACTCCTTACGACCGTCAGTTGGCAAAACGTCTGGTGGATTGCATTGAGCAGCATATCGACAATCCGGATTATGATGTGGAAAAACTGGGTAATGATATGGGTATGAGCCGTTCGCAGCTGTATTCACAATGCAAGGATACCCTGGATAAGACGCCTGCCGCTTTCATCCTGGAGATACGCATGAAGCGTGCCATGCAACTGATGGAAACGCATGATCTGCGTGTCAACGAGATTGCTTATCGGGTGGGATTCACAGACCCGAAATACTTTGCCAAGGTGTTTAAGAAACGAGTTGGTGTATCGCCTACGCAATATTCCCAGCAATTTAAGTCATCAAAACAGTTAATAAGATAATGACAAGAAATAGCAATATATTCTATCACCTCGTCGCCTTCCTCACGGTGGCGATTTGGGGTACCACCTTTGTAGCTACCAAGGTGTTGATGCTCAATGGGCTTTCGCCAGCCCAGATCTTCACCTTGCGCTTTTCCATCGCCTACGTGCTGATGCTCTGCTTCAACCACCGCCGCTTCCTTGCCGACTCGTGGAAGGATGAGGCCAAGATGGCGCTGCTGGGCATTACGGGTGGTTCGCTCTATTTCTACAGCGAGAACGAGGCGATGAACTTCACCACCACCACGAATACTTCGCTCATTGTGTGTTCCTGTCCGCTCTTCGCCACCCTGCTGGTGCGTATGGTCTATAAGGATTCCTCCCGCATCCACATCGTGCAGCTGCTCGGTTCGCTGCTGGCTTTTGTGGGAATGATCATCGTGGTGCTGAACGGCAGATTCGTGCTCCATCTTTCTCCGGTGGGCGATGCCCTGGCGTTTACGGCTTGCATGTGCTGGGCGATTTATTCGCTGCTCATGAAGTCGGTGAGCAACCATTATGGGGCAGCATTCATCACCCGGAAGGTGTTCTTCTATGGTGTGCTGACCATCCTGCCCTATTATCTCTTCATCCCTGGTTTTCCGCCGATAGAGATCTTCTGCCGTCCGCAGGTCTTCGGCAACCTGCTCTTTCTGGGCTGTCTCGCCTCCATGATCTGCTTCCTCACCTGGAACTGGTGCATCTCGAAACTGGGAACGGTGAAGGCTACCAACTGGGTGTACTTCAACCCCATCACCACCATGATATTTGCTTCGTGGGTGCTCAACGAGAAAATCACCCCCTATTTCCTGGTGGGCGCCACCTGCATCCTGCTGGGCATGTATGTGGCAGACAAGAAAACCAGGGAAGAATCATAATCTTCCCGAAAAACCAACCTAAAAGCAAACAGACTTATGACACAACGGAAAAAATATACCTGGCTATGGCTGATGGGATGCATGATGCTGCTGGCAGCGTGCTCCTCAGAGAAAAAGGAGGATGACTCCTGGTACAGACCCATCGATGAGTTTGTAACCCAGCATCAGCAGATGATGCAAAGCCAGCCCGACTCGATGATTCAGCAAATCAGAAACCTGAAATGCGGAGGCAAGCCGGAACTGGTAGAGCAATGGAAAAGACTGATTGTGGCAAAATGCTGCTATCTGAAAGGCGCCGATCCGGAATGCCAGGTGCTTATCGACTCGGTAAACGGCTTTTGCCGCCAGCATCCCGACCAGGAAACGACCTTCAAGATACAGTCGTATGCCGACAACCTGCAGGGTGTATTGCTGCAGGCTGTGGGTAAGCGGGAACCTGCCCGCACTTATTACATCAAGGCTTACCGGGAATTGATGAAACTGGATCATCACAATGATGCCATCGACATCTGCATCAATATAGCCGATGCTTCCAGACAGTTGGGTAAGCTGGCGGATGCATCCTCGTGGTATCGCCGTGCCAATTTCCTGGCAGATTCCCTGAATCTGCATGAGGCTCAGAACAGTATTCTGGCAGGATTGGGACAGGTGTATAACGACCTGCGCAACTATCAGTTGGCGCATTTCTATTTCCGCAAGGCAGAACGCCAGTATCCGCCACGGAATCCGAAGGATGCCCATTTCTTCTACAACAGTTGGGGAAATGTGTATAGCAGTCAGGAAAAGCCGGCTGAGGCTTTGAAGTGCTTCCTGAAGGCACAGAAGGCAACCCTGCAGATGGGACAGCCTTTCATGACGGCTGTGGTGGATGCCAACCTGGGACAGACCTATCTGGAACTCAACCGTCTGGATTCTGCCCAGAAATATCTGGCTAATACCACGAAGTTCTTCTTCGTGCAACCCAACATGCAGAACGACCTGCAATTCTATATTGATGGCTTGAATGCCGCTTTGGCGCTGAAGCAGAACCGTCTGGACAAGGCTTCGGCGATATTGAGCAAGCCATACGACCTCTCGAAGATGTCGCCCAACTACCTTTATCTCTACCACAAAGGATGGGCTGATCTTTATGAGCGAAAGGGACAGTTTGCCAAGGCTTTGCAATATCAGAAACTGATGAAGCAATACGATGACTCGCTGCGCAATGCCACGATGGTATCGAATGTGCAGGAGAACGAGCTGCGATTCAAGTAGGATACAGCCATCGTTCGTCGCGACCTGATTCTTCAAAGTACGCAGGCAGAGGCAAAGTCTTCCCGGTTAATCCAGCTCCTGGTCATCGGTTTGCTGGTGGTGGGCGTGTTGGCACTGGTGGTGTTCTATCGCTATAAGTCGTTGCGCCACAAGCATCAGCATCGGGAGGAGATGAACCGCATGATGGCACTGAAAATGGAGAACGTGCGCAATCGCTTCTCGCCCCATTTCGTGTTCAACGTGCTCAACATCTTTATCTCTAATCTGCCAAAGGGCGTCAACGTGAAGCCGCTGCGCCTCCTGATACAGGTGCTCCGAGCCAATCTGCTTACCTGCGATCAGGTGGCTGTGAGTCTGGAGGATGAGTTGCAGATGGTGATGAGTTATTCGTCTCTTCGTCACGAAACCAATCCGTTGCTTCCGATGCCCCGTTTTGACATAGCCAAGGAGGTTAACATGTCGCTGATGCTGCCTTCCATGATTCTCCAGATTCCTGTGGAGAATGCCCTGAAGCATGCTTTTGTGGGAATGGAGGAATCGGGAGAGAAGCCGCAGCTCGATGTGAAAGTCTGGATAGAAGACGGCATGCTCCGCATCGATGTCATCGACAATGGCTGTGGCGGCGTGGGTGCCGTGGCTGGCATGGGCACAAGGAAGACTAATGCTGCGGCAAGCACGGGCACGGGATTGAGAATCCTGAACAGTACCATCGAGATGCTCAATGCCGGAAATGCACGCAAAATGTATTTCAAGATACAGAGTCGTGCGGGTACTGCTGATGACGGAAGTGACCGGCAGAAAGGAACGTGTGTAAGTATCGGAGTACCATGCGAATACGATTATAGCGTATGCCAGTAGGGTGGGGAGACTCCTTTCGTAAATATGTAAAAAATGGAATAATATGCAAACGGATCAAGATAAAATCAAGGTAGTAATAGTGGATGATGAACCACAGAGCATCCTGAGGTTGGAGAACGATTTGGCTGCCCTGGATGATTTCGAGGTGATAGCCACTTCCTCTTCGGCGATGTCGGCAAAGACCTTGGTGATGAGCATGCAGCCCGATGTGCTGTTCATCGATGTAGAGATGCCTGGACAGACGGGTTTCGAGGTGTTGCAATCCTTGAGAGATGAGATGCCGATGGACCTCATCGTGGTGTTCTACAGTGCCTTCAACAAGTATATGATTGATGCGCTGCGTGCTTCCGCCTTCGACTTCCTGCTGAAACCCTATCAGCAGGAGGAGCTGGAACTGGTGGTGGGACGCATTCGCCAGAAAATGGAAGGGGGAGATGGTTCGTCATCCTCTTCATTCTCTTCATCATCCTCTTCGTCCTCTTCTGAATCCCATCAGAATCCTCAGAATTTGATGGGCTTGAATGGCTTGTTGGGAACATCAGGCAAGCGCCTTGCCATTCAGACCATTTCGGGCTTGCTGATGGTGAAGCCCGACGAGGTGTTCTGCTGTACATTTGATGAGGATACCCGTCTATGGCATCTGAGGTTGGCTAACGGTCAGATTCATAAGCTGAAGAAGCAGACCACGGCGAAGGCAATTCTCTCCCTGTCTCCATCGCTGGCTCAGGTCCGTCAGGATTGCATCATCAATCTCGACTACCTCATCAGCATCGAGAACTACACCCTTCGCTGCATCTTCTCTCCTCCCTTCGACCAGGAGAACATCACCGTTTCCCGCCGCTGCTACAAGGCGGTGAAGGAGAAGCTGGAGATATTGTAGGGATATAGAAAATTAAAGATAATATAGAAAAAGGTGGAATGATGTCCTCACCACCTATGTTCATTTAACCGCTTGTTCCTGAGGATAGACAAGCATTGAACTAACTGGTATGAAAAAGAATAATTTCTTATTGGTATCTTTTTTGGCTATGGCAATGACCTTTTCCATGGTGTCTTGCAGTAGCAGTGATGATTCTGATGTCCCAGGTACAGAGAATCCGGGTGGTGGCACAGAGAACCCTGGCGGAGGAAGTGATAATCCTGGCGGTGGCAGCGGAACGGCAGATATGACCGCCGCACAAGCCAAGCAGAGTCTGGAAGCTACAGCCCAGGAATTGTTGGGCAAGATGAACGTGAGTGATCTGCAGGAGTTCAAGAACATGATTGATGGCGTTGATTACGAAGATGACGATGCCGTGTCTCGTTGGTTCGAGGCATGTGGAGATGCTTCTGTGGTTTCAAGCAGCGACTATGGTACCAAATACCTGATCATTGCATCTAACTTTGTAGGTGAGTTTACGCTTCAGAACGGAGTGTGGAAACAGACTCAGAAGGGTGGCGATCATCTTTCTTTCATCTTCAACGACAAGCAGGGCAACAAATGCGTGCTTACCTTGAAGGCCAGCAAAGAGGGTACAGAAATTCATCACGATTGCTTCGACGATGAGGATGGCTATTGGGATGGCTACAAGTGGCAGGAGTATAAAGACGAATATCGCCTTTTCTTGCCTAAGAAGATGGAACTTACTCTAACTAGAAATGGCGAGGTAAGAGCCATGACCACGGTTGAAACCCAGGTGAAGACCAGTGGTGAGATTGACCTGACCAAGGATGAGGTAGAGATTACTTCCACAACTCAGGTTGGTGCTTATAAGGTAGTGGTTAACAAGGCGGCTTTCAAGGCAGGAAAGTCGGCTGAGGCTAAGGCAACTGTCTCTAAGGGTAACGAAACGCTGATTACGGTTGCTGCCAGTGCTACGGGTTCTATCGGCAATGATTTGCAGGGATCTTACGGCAAGGTTTCTGTGTCGGTTGACATCTTGGGCAAGGCTAAGGTGATTGCTACGCTTTCGGATGTTGATCTGCTGATTCAAAACCTTGATAAGGCGGGCAGTAATGATGAAAACGAGGCGCAGTTTAAGCAGTATCTTGAGAATGCCAACAAGTTGATTGATGCCAAGTTATACCTCAACAACAGCTCAAAGAGCTGCTCTAAGGTTTATCTCGCACCTGTAGACGATGGCTATGGCAACTACCACTATTGGTATGCTGAGCCATGGTTGGAATTCTCTGACGGTTCCAAGTATTCTTACTACGATTACTTCAACGAGAAGTCATTCAAGAGTGTCGTGGATAAGGTGCAGAGCATCGTGGACGATTTCATCAGAATGTATAATTAAGAGAATTCATTATTTCTATTGTTGAATTATCAGGGAATTATTTGATAGTGAAAAGAGTTTTCTGCATATTTATTTATGTAGCATTCTGCATATTTAAGGGCGTGTCGGCTGAATTGACCGACACGCTCAATCATTATGGACTTCAGGATGTGGAGATTCGGGGCAAGCGCCTTCGCTCTCAGTTGAGGGAGATAGAGGGTGCCAGCATCATCAACATGCAGCTCATGGATGATATGCCTCATATTCTGGGCAATGCCGACCCTATGCATTATGCCCAACTCTTGCCTGGGGTACAGACCAATTCTGAATATGATGCCGGTCTGCATATCCAGGGATGCGATAATTCCCATAATTTTGTTTCCCTCGGCGGTGTACCTATTTATAATGCGGCACATCTGCTGGGTTTCTTCTCCATCTTCAATGCCGGGCATTTCAACGAGATGAGTCTGCTGAAATCTCCTGCTTCCGCTTCTTTTCCCAATAGGCTTGGGGGTAGCGTGGATATGTTGACCCCTACTTGGCTTGGGGCAGAAGATAGTCTTTCGGCGGGTGGTACACATGGTGAACTGTCGGTAGGTCCGATGTCTTCGCAGGGTACTCTTCGCTTGCCTCTTGGCAGACGCTCCCTGCTTTTGCTTTCAGCTCGTGCCGCCTATCTCAATCTGCTCTATTCCAAGTGGCTTGAGGTAGATGGCGATGAAGTGAAGTATGATTTCTCCGATTATAATCTCTCTTATATCACCCAGATTGATGATGCCAATGTGTTGAAACTGGAGGGCTACTGGGGATTTGATAACATGAAATTGGGGCAGGCAAGTCATGGCTTGCTGGGCAAACTGAAATGGGATAATACGATGGCAGCACTCCATTGGTATTCGCGCTCGAAGGAAACTTCGGATGAAGGAAAGAGTGATTGGACGATGGAGCAGACGGTATATTATTCCCGCTACGCCAATCGCCTGAACATCGATGAATATTCCTTCCAGGTAGGAATGCGTTCCTATATCTTCGACTTGGGATATAAGGGAAATCTTTCCTGGGGAAGATGGAAGATGGGTGCTGAAGTGATTCGCCATCAATTGTTGCCGCAAAATGTCGAAATATCGGGTAATCTGGCTAATTATCAGTCTGATACACAGCGCCAGAATGCGATGGAAACCAGTGCTTATCTGCAGTATTGCCAACCTTTGGGTGAAAAGCTCCTGATGGAACTGGGAACAAGGGCTTCGGGGTATCATTGTCAGAAATCCTACTATCGGGTGATGCCTCATCTTAAGTTTGATTACAATCTGTCGCCATCGGCAAAGCTGAACCTCAATCTGGGTATCCGGAACCAATATCTTTTCCAGACAGGTTTTTCTTCAGCAGGACTTCCTACGGAATTCTGGTTTGCTGCCGATGCGGACCATCGTCCGCAGTATGCCTATCACGTAGCCCTGCAGGGAGAGTTCTGGTTTGCCGAGAAGGAATATCGGTTGAGTGTTGAAACTTACTATAAATGGCTGAAGCACCAGATGGAGAATAGCAGCAACATGTTTGACATACTCTTCTCTTCTTATTCCTTTGATGGATCCCTGTTGCATGGCAAGGGCTACAACTATGGCTTGAATCTTCTTCTCGAAAAGAGAAGGGGAAAACTCACGGGATGGTTGAGCGCTTCCCTGGGAAGAGCCATGCGAAAGTTTAATGGCGCACAATATCAGGGATGGTATCCTGCCGGACATGAACGTATTTATGAACTGAATGCCGTGGCTACTTATCGCATTAACCGCCGTCTCAATTTAGGGGCAACCTATGTTCTGGCATCCGGAACTCCTTATACAAAAGTGAATTACGCCTATCTGATGTCGGGTAATATCGTTACGGAGTATGGACCTCACAATGGAAACAGGGTAAGCCCTTATATGCGACTCGATTTGTCGTTGAGTTATGATTTCATTGCCAGGGGCACCCGTCGCAGTGGCATTAATTTCTCTCTTTACAATGCAACCCTGCATGGAAACGATTTGTTCTACCGTATCAAGGTGTATGATAATCACGTGAGATATGGTTCTTTCAAGTTCCTGATGCCCATTATGCCATCCATCAATTATTATTATAAATTTTAATCAATTCGGTTATGAAAATCAGTCGCAGTTACATCGCCATGATAGTCTTGTCTTTATCTTTTCTGTTGGGAGGATGCAGTCAGGATGTTTCCACTTCCAGCCAGTCGCAACTGGTTGTTGAGGGGTGGATAGATGCAGGTGGCTTCCCAGTGGTAAGGTTGACCCGCACGATACCGTTGAGTGATGATGCGTTGTCGCTGGATAGTCTTTCCCGTTATATGGACCGTTGGGCAAAGGTCACCATTTCTGATGGCGAGAGAACAGAGGTATTGGCGGGGCGATATGATAAAAAGTATTTCCCACCTTTTATATATACCACTTATGATATGCGTGGCGAGGAGGGCAGGGAGTACAGCTTGCGGGTTGAGGCTTCGGATGGCAAGGTGGCTGAAGCCAGAACCCGCATACCTGTGTCGGCAAAGATAGATTCATTTCGTGTAGAGCCTACGGATGCGGACAGTCTTTTCCAGCTTTATGCTTATACTTCTTATCGTGGAAAGTGCGTGCTTTTTACGCAGGTGGTTGGTAAGCAAAGGGAAATGTCGTCAGCAGAGTTGGGGCTTTTTGATGATGGGATGATAGGAGAGGATGGTAAGTTGTCTGTGAAGCGTGGCAGGGATAATCTGCAGAAGGATTTCACCCCTTTTTTCAAGAAGGATGAGGTTGTAAGGGTAAAGTTATCCACCTTAACCGATGAGGGGTATGCCTTCTGGCGCAGTTTTGAGGATATGCTGGCATTATCCAGAATTCCCCTGATGCCAGTGAATACCAATCTGAAGTCGAATGTGTATGGTGCCCTGGGCTATTGGCAAGGCTACGGCTCCAGCTTTTATGAAGTGAGGATTATGGTGGGGGAATGAAGGGGAAAAGGACCTGGTGATTTTTAATGTTTTAGATTCTTCAGGAATCTGATAGACTTATAAAAAGGAAGCGACGAAATGCAGATAATGCGTTTCGTCGTTTTCTTTATCCAAGAATATCTTTACTCCAATATTCTTTCAAATAGCATTTTTATTCGCTACCACCGAATAAAAATGCTTAATTTTATTCGGTGGTAGCGAATAAAAACTTTCATGTCCAATTCACTCTTTTCTCTTTCCTATTTCTAATACCCAATCATATACTGGTTGTATCTTGATGTCAACCTTATTTTCTGTAATTTGACTATACTCATGGTCTGTGAGCAACAGCAGGTTGGTGCATTTCGTCTTTTTATGAGCCAGGAGTAAGCCATCTATCTCTCGTTTGCGAGTTTTGGGCGAAGAAATATCATACGATACCTGAATAGCTTGTTTCACTTGGTTGTTTTTGCAAACTACGAAATCGCATTCTCCAGAACGGTCGCTCAGGTAATAGATATCATACCCCAAAGGTTTATAAGTTCTTACCAATTGCAGATAAACGATGGTTTCCAGTCTCCATCCCAGATTCTCTCCTGCTAGTGCATTATCTCGCTGATCCATCAAAGAAACATCTATTGGATACACCTTCTCTTGAGTTATCCTCATCTTGCTCTTGGCAGAATACTTCTGAAGCCCCATCAGCAGATAAGCCTGCTTCAAATATCCGATATAATTCCTGATGGTATGTTCCGATTTTACCCCCAATGTGGCTGATAGTTCCGAAGAAGATACGATGACCGGAGCCACATTGAGCAGATGATGAGCCAACTGCTCGAAGGTGGCTTGATAGGTAATCTTGAAACGCTGTTCAATATCTCTTTGCAGGATATTGCTTACCAGATTCTTTACATAGGTTTGGTGTTCGCCGATAATGTGGAGCTCAGGAAACCCACCCAGCTTCAGATAATCATCAAAGGCAGCTCTTCTGAATGCCTGTTTTTTGGTGCTCATTCCTTCCGTATCCACCTCCTTCATCATACAATACTCATAAAAGGAGAATGGATATAGAGGTATTTCCTTGCTGCGTCCTGAGAGATGAGTAGCCAAGTCGCTGCTCAGAAGTTTGGCATTAGAGCCAGTTACGATAACATGCATTCGCTTGCGAAGCATGCGGTTCACGAAGAGATGCCAGCCCTCGATGTTCTGTATTTCATCAAGGAAAAGATAATTGAAGTCACCATATATCTTATACAATACTTCCAGAATGTCGTTCAAATCTTCAGCCTGGATTTTAGCCAACCGCTCATCGTCAAAGTCTACATAGGCATATTTCACACCAGCCTTCTCCAATGCCTGGAAGCATAGAGTTGACTTACCGCTGCGGCGCACACCAATCACTACTTGAGCCTGTGTACTGCTCAAGTCGATGAGCGCTTCCTCTGGTCGATGACACAAAGTTTCGCCCCTACGTATCTCCAATTCTTCCTGTTGGTCAGAAAGAATCTGCTCTAAGTTTCTCTTATCTAACATAATAGCTCTTATTTTTCGAGGGCAAAGATAAGAAAAAAACACGAAGAATGCCTTATTTTACAAGTTTTTAACTCTACAGAATGCCTTATTTTACAAGTTTTGGGGTGTTCTGAATGCCTTATTTTACATATTTTGCTAAAATCATATACCGGTTGTATCTTGATGTCACTTTGTCTTATGCATAAGAATATCACATAAAAGGGTGCATCATGGACTTATGACACACCTTCAACTTTTTACATTTTAGTCCTTTTGGTATAAACGAATAAAAAAATGACCTCGAATAAACATAAAGTTTAGGCTCAGGGGAGATTGTCCGTGGATAGACAATCTCTCCTGAGCCCAAAAAACGCCTCGCACGATTTGAGCATTGTTAAGAGGCTTGGCGAGGACTGACGGTGCAAAGGTACGACTTTTATTTGAGTTATGCAAGAGTTTGGGGAGAAAAGTGATGATTTGGCGGGTGCTTTTAACGGTTGTTGAGTGTTTGGATATAAATAATTCTTAAAAAACTTGATAACCCTTCTTATAATGAAGTAAATTATGTATTTTTGCATATCATAATTAAGATTAAAGCTATGGCAAAGAATACAATGGCAAATAAACTTCCAAGGAAGTTGATTCAAAAAATGGAAATCGTGGGTGAGCAGATTAAGCTTGCCCGATTACGCCGCAACCTGAGTATGGCTCAAGTTGCAGAAAGGGCAACATGCTCAGAAGTGACACTTTGCAAGGTGGAGAAGGGATTACCAACGGTATCCATCGGAATCTACCTTCGTGTACTCTATGCTCTTCAGCTGGATGACGACATCTTGCTCCTGGCAAAGGATGACAAACTCGGAAGGGTATTGCAGGATTTGGAACTGAAGAATCGTCAACGAGCATCTAAAAAGGGATAGAAATGGAACGACTGTTTGTTTTCGCTGATTTTAACTGGCTCGATAGACCGGAGTTAGTAGGGGAGTTGTGTTATGAAAAATTGCGCGGCTCTGACAGCTACGCCTTTAAATATGATGAGAACTGGCTTAAAGTTCATGCTGGAATCCAACTTTCGGAAGATATCAGCAACTACCCAGGCATGCAATATACCCAGCCAGGAAGTGATATTTTCGGATGTTTTTCTGATGCTTTGCCAGATAGGTGGGGACGAACATTGCTCAAAAGAAGAGAACAGATACAGGCCGCTGAAGAAAAAAGAGCTGTCAGAACACTTTCCTCTTTCGATTACCTCATGGGCATCGATGACTTCTCCAGAATGGGTGGCTTTAGATTTAAAAGGGAATTTGAAGGTGATTATATCAATGTATCACCATCCCTCAAGATACCGCCCATGACTGAGCTTAGAGAACTTGTACATGCCAGTCAGGAAGTAGAGATATCTGAAGAGAATGATGTATTGCCTGAGAAAAAATGGATAGCGCAGCTCATCCAACCAGGTAGTTCATTGGGTGGTGCAAGACCTAAGGCTGGAGTATTGGATGAAAATGGCAATCTATGCATAGCTAAGTTTCCTGCTCGAAAAGATGACTATGACGCAGGACTTTGGGAGCACTTTTCTCACCTACTAGCTCAGAAAGCTGGTATTCAGGTAGCTCAAACCAGGGTACTGGGAGGACTGGGAAAATATCACACGCTCCTGTCTAAACGCTTTGACCGAACTGCAGAAGCTAAGAGAATCCATTTTGCGTCATCCATGTCTCTGCTAGGATTAAAGGATGGAGATAATGCACAAGGTGGTTATGGCTATCTCGATATTGTTGATTTCATACTACAAGGTTGCTGCAACGTAGAGAAAAATCTCCAGGAACTCTACCGAAGGGTAGCCTTCTACATTTGCATTGGCAATTCTGACGACCACTTCAGAAACCATGGCTTTCTGCTTACACCAAAAGGCTGGACTCTATCACCAGCCTATGATATGAATCCTACTCTCAATGAATATCAGAGTCTTCTGATCAATGAATCTTCAAACAAGGCAGACATCAATATTCTGCTTGATTCATGCGAAAGCTATATGATTAAGAGGGAGGAAGCTGAATGCATCATCCAAGAGGTTTTATCAGCAGTTGGTCAATGGGAAAGTTTAGCTACTCAACTTCAAATCCCTGCTAGAGAGATAGCTATGTTTAAGGAAAGGTTTAAGCTTAACCTATAATATAATGAAGTAATAAGCCTGTTTACTTTATTATATTGTGGGTTGAATGAATCTGTATATACTGCTATGAAAGAAACATCCACGACAGCAGCAAGGCGTTTGGCAACGAAATCCTCCGCATGCTTACGGATGGTTGCCAAACCCTTTTCTGCAATATATTCCTTATCCCTCCTATACCTATCTTTAGTCGCAAAGATATGGTTATTTTTTGAATCATGCAAGTTTTTGGCAATTAAAAAGATGTAAAACTATGCTTGATAAGAGAAAAGACTATAGTAAACTCCATACACCTTGAAAGTCCTATTATTTATTTCTTATTGCTCTAACTGCCCATTTCGAATAATTGTATCTGTTTGGTAATATTGAACTATAATAAGGAATGGCGGAACGTTCTGTATATAGTGTTTTTTGGGGGAAGTACTATACACACAAAGAACGAAATCATCTTCTCAAAAGAAAAGGTTCCTCTTAACCCCCAAGAACAACCGCTTGTTAGCCTTAAATGCCCGATAAGTACTTTTGCGGAAATATGGAGGGCGCTCAGCGCTTACTTCTATGCAATCTGCAAGATTGTCAGCGGACTTTGTTATTAGACCATTTCTTGATTCTGTAATTCTTGTTATTCAGTGATTCCCCAATCCAACAAGCCTTTTCCTTCCTCGTCAAGCTCAATGCCGAGACCTATTACCTTTCGCTTATCTGCCTTGAATGGTTCCAGATATCTGCTATCTAAAATCTGCTGGATGGCAGCCTTCTTGCCACCATTGTTTCTCAGCTTCAGCTCTATCACGTAGATGTAGCGGGAAGTTTGTGCGATGAGGTCGATTCTTCCAGTGGCAAGCATGTGCTCCACCTCAACTTTCAGCCCGATGGCATTCAAGATAGTACTGATGATGAGGCGATAGCGCTCTTCCATGTCCATCGAGGCAAGCTTCTTGTTGCTGTAAGGCACGTCGGCAACCAGTGCTTTCAGCGTTTTCATGGCATCAGCAATCTGACCTGTACCCAATTGCCGGAACAGGCTACTTTGCATACTGATGATATCGCTTTCTGATTGCATGGTCAAGGTTGGCAGCACAACCTCGTAAAGCGCCTGTCTTACTTCTTGGTTTGGAAAACCTAAGAAATAGCCAAATTCATCGCTGCTTTTGATGGTAAGGTATCCTGTCTGATAGAGGAAGAGCTCGGCGCCACCATTTATTACATCAGAACTCTCAAGAGTTTTGCGTAAAATCGGACAATGTTCAAAATTGCGTAATCGCAATTCCATGTTGTCAACAAACTTCGGCAGCATGGAGGTAGCTCCGGATGAAACCCAGAAACAACTCAAGTCTTGCGTATCAAGCGCATTGAGGAGACTGAAAGGATTGTAGACGTCCACCATATTTCTGCGACTGAAATGGTAGCCATCGTAGTAATCCTTCAGGTTGTCGTGAGTTTGCTGCAAGGTCCAACCGTTCACTTCTGCCATTCTTTCCAGTTCTGGCTTGAAGTTCTCTCCGATTTCTTCTTCTGTAATACCGCAAATTGCAGCATATTCTGGAAGGAAACTGATATTGGTCAGGTTGTTGAGTACCGAGAAAAGAGAAATCTGTGTAAACTTGGTAATACCCGTAATGAAGACGAAACGCTGGTATGCATCATCGGCTTTCAGAATGGCAAAAACGCTTCTATATACTTCTGTACAACCCTCATGCTCGGGAGTTTCCCACGAGTGTTGGAGAGGAGAGTCGTACTCATCGATAAGAATGGCAACCTTGAGCCCTGTTTGCTTATAGGCGGTTTTGATGATGAGGTCGAAGCGGTTTCCTAGTGAATCTGTTGGTTTAATATGGATGCCATATAATTGCTCATAAACATCAAATGTTCGATCCAGATATGCCTTAACTTCATTTGCAGTCGCTCCCCCTCGGCTCATGTCAAGTCGAATCACAGGGTGCTGCTTCCATTCCTTCTCCAACTCCATTATTTTCAGTCCTTCGAAGAGATCTTTTCTTCCTTCGAAGTAAGCCTGAAGTGTATCAACAAGCACAGATTTACCGAATCGGCGAGGGCGGCTCAAGTAATTATACTGTTTGCCATTGTTCGCCAATTTCCAGATGATGTCACTCTTGTCTACATAGAGATAACCTTCTTCTCTGATCTTGTTGAAAGATTGTATGCCTACCGGTAACTTTCTGCATGCATTGTTTGCCATAACTATTTCTCCTATTCCTATCTTTAGCCGCAAAGATACGGCTATTTTTTGAATCATGCAAGTTTTTGGCAATTAAAAAGATGTAAAACTATGCTTGATAAGAGAAAAGACTATAGTGAACTCCGTCCTTTTTAAAGTGGACTCAGTCGTGAGTCCACTAAAAAAAGGAGTTTTTGGTTCTTTATCCTACAAAGTGCCATTTGATTATCAGATGGTTACATTTGAAGAAATTATCAAAAATGACTTTTTCAGGTGGGTTCAGTCATATAAGGATATCATTTCTATTTAAATATTTTTATTATGCTCCCATTACTTTTTCTTACGACTCGAACTGCTTTTGAATGTCCTTTTCTTTCTACTCCATCTAGTGAGTATTCTTTGATAATTCTAGATATATCAATCTTGTGGGTTGTTATATTGGTAGGAACATATTCTCGTATATTCCAAAACTCTGACCATCCAGCGGCTTTTTCATATAGTTCTTTTGTCCCCTTTTGGAACAAATAGAGTTGCATTTAAATATGTGCGTTTGGTAAAACCACCTATATTTTGAGGTATTTCAGCTTTGACAGTTATAGAAGTTAAATAATCACCAGTATCCATATAAGGCAAAAAATCAAGATTTTTTCCTATAGTTAATCTTCTTAACGATGGAAATTCTGACAATTCAAATTTCGTAACTTTATCTCCTAATTCCAAGTCTGTAACCAGTTTACAGCTTCCAAGAAAGACATCTTTGTTATGATTTCTACCTATATATAATTTCTTAATGGGAGTGTTTTCGAATGGACTAAAATTGACCATTGTTTTTTGAAATATCAATTCTTCATCACCATCTTCAACAACAACTTCTTCTAGTTTTCTATTCCTTCCAAAGGAATTACTCCCTAAGTCAATGATACTTGGTGTCAATGTAACCTTTCTTAGGTTACTGCAAATACTAAAAGCATCGGAACCGATATAAGTTAACCCATTTCCGATAGTAGCTTGAGTACAACGACTTAAGTGAAAGGCTTCTGCGCCTACCCCTAATACCGTGAATGTTTTTCCTTGGTATTCAACGGTAGGTCTTGTGATTACTTCTCCACCATAGCTACTTTTCCCGATTTCGCAGGTTAAGTCAGTTTTTGACATGATATTGTAACCTAACCCTTCAAAGTAGAAGTCTGGTTCGTTATCAGCATGCAATGATGCAACACTAATCATTGCATAAAATATTAATAGAATAACACGTTTCATAATGCAAAATTATTTATTCAAATACTTCTTTCCGTTTTTAATGACAACTCCATGATATGAAGAGTTGACATTGGTTCCATCTAAATTATATAGTTTTTTTGACTTTTGCTTTATTTCGACATTATTTATTCCTGTTGTTTCTACATCATATTCTTTGATGCTCCAAAAGTTCTTCCAAATATCTGCCGCTTCATAAACTTCTTTTGCCCCTTTTGGCACATACAATGTAGCATGCATATAGGTTCCATCGTTGAAACCTTCTGATGCTTGAGGAGTTGTAGAGCGAACGTATATTTGTGTTAGCTCGTCTCCTTCAGCTAAGTAAGGTATTTTCTTAAGTCCAGTTCCTATGGTTACTTTTTTAAGATAATATAAATCGAAAATGTCATCAGGAATAAGACTACTTGTTCTTAATTCTGTTACCAAGTCCCCAATTGTTAATTCTTCAAGGGAAGTATATAGTCCATCATTAAGTACGGCATCATTAATGTTTCTACCTAGGTATAATTTCTTTATTTTTGTATCACAGAATGTACTATAGTTTCCTAGCCAGAATGTTCCTTCTAACATTTCGTCACTATCTTCTATCCTTAATTCAGATAAGATAGAGATGTAATTGCCGTTCCACGTTTTTTGTGTCTTTCCGCAAGAGTTAAATGCTTCTTCTTCTATCTTTGTTATTGATTTTGGTATAACGAGCGATGTAAAACCGCAGCAAAAGAAAGCTTTTTTACCAATGTAGGTAAGACCGTTTTCGAAAGTGATATCGCTTACATTCGAACCGTCAAAAGCGTTGTCCCCAATACCTAGTACCGTAAATGTTCTTCCTTTGTATGTTACATGTGCAGGAATATAACTAGGACTAAAGTATTGGTTGTTTCTAGTGACTTCGCAAGTAAGGTCAGACAATGATACCACGTTGTAGGCAATACCATTGACCTCAAAGTCTTTAGCGTTTACAACTTGTCCTAAAAAGACAAAAATAAATAATAAAAAGAATCTTAAATTTGTTTTCATACTTTTATAGTTCTAAAAAATTAATAGTTTAAACGTACTGCAAATATAATAAGAATATCTGATATTGTCACCAAATAGCTAGGGTGTCCAGTTTTACGTTACAACTTTAACTCGCTCTTTTGTTTTGGTTCGTTCTGTCACCCAGTTTTTGGACAGGTGCTCGGTAGCGGGACACCTGCATAAACCTGTTCGTCTCCTTGCCTATCCACAATGGTAGAAGCGACAGTGCAAAAGTTCTTGTCTCCAAAGTCCTTTACCTTTTGAATCCAATCATTAAGACTCAAACGTGCAGAATCCTTGGTGGCAGACTTGTTGCTAAATATCATTCTGAGAGAATGTGTCAGAGAGTAAGCTTTTTGAAGCTCAGGGAATAGTTCAAACAAAAGAGCAGCCCTTGTCTTTTGGCTTTCTGTCGTTTCTCCTTCAAAATCATTCAGCTCACTTTGAGCTGATACGTTCAATATGCCTAGAATGAAAGGCATAAGAATCAATAAAACTAATTTTTTCATAATTGATGAGTTTAAAAGTTGAACATTTTATTTCTTTTCTATAAATGCACTAGGAATATAGGCGGTGCTGATCAGGTAGACTCCTTCTACTTCTACCACAACCCTCTGCTGGCCTGATACTCTTGCCACCCTGCCTTCTACCCCCTTGAATTCTCCATCTGTCACCCTCACCATGTCGCCACTCTTGAAATGGCAGTTCTCGGGACTCACCACCTTGACGTGACGGTTGTCGGTGGTAGATATCCTGATGAAATTCATCATCGAATCGTATGGTACGATGAGAGGCGGATTCTTTTCTCCTTCTGTTGCCACAAAGTGATTGTAATAATAACTGAGAAAATGAAGATCGGGCGTATGCTTTACGCAGTTCTCTACAGTTTCGGGACTTGCGTAAACAAAGAGCATGTTGGGAAGATAAGACTCGATGACAAACTTTCGCTTGCCATCCACATACTTGAGGGTACGGTGGAGTGGGAGAAATGCTTCGATACCATGATTAATAAGGTAATCATAGGCTTTCAATTCGCGATGGTAAGTGGCACGCAGTACAAACCATTTCTTACTTGGGTCTGGGGCGTATCTTACCGACACCCCATCAAGTGATTCTCTGGAGGAGACATTGGCGGTAAGGCCAACGTTTTGAGGCAAAAACTTGCCTCTGCCTGGTGTCACATTAGACAATGTGCTCATATTCTTATTACGCTAAATGCATTAATATTTCCCTGCAAATTTAGCGATTTTTTCGATATGTTGCAAACGGTTTTTTCGATGATAGGGGTTAAGTGGCGGCTTGCGGGTTACAAGCGGTTGTTTATAAGGGGTATGTGGTTTTAGTTTTAAAGAGGATGATGGATTTTCTGGCTTATGGCAGGGGGGCACATAGTGTGGCAGGCATACAATCTCATCTTTTTATAGCATCATGCATTAGAAAAACGCAATTTTTCTTGGTTTATCCACGGAAAAAACTTACTTTTGCACAAAAATAAAGGAGAATTATAATAAACGATGTGGAATGATTTGCTCATCACTACATCATTTAAATCCCATTAGTTATGATAGAAGATATTAATACATTGACATACGATAGCTTTATTCAAAAGATAAAGACTATCAAGACATATCGCAGTAATGCCAATAAGGAATACAAGGTGGTTAAGGCTAACAAGACCACGTTGGTACTTAGAGATCAGCGCACCAAGGCTGATTTTGAAGTGCCGGCTGTACAAGTTTTCAATGCCATGCAAGAGCTTGGCATTGAAAACTGTACGGTTCCTAAAATGCGCCAGTATGTAGGAACACATGCTGCACCAGCCTCTGCCGCCCTCATTTTCTGGGCTTTCGGACGAGGACAGGTTCAGGCGGCCATGAAAAAGTTTGCCGATTTGGCGTTCTGGATAATACGGGAACAGCAAAAACGGAAATAGGAAATCTGGCAAATCGCTATGGTTGAAAGGCTTTCAATTGATCATTGATGGTGAAAAAGAGAAGAGGCTTATAACAGGGGTGTCATATAGAGTGGCAGATATACTATCCCATCCTTTTCCGCTAAGTCTGATGTATGAATGACATAAGGAGTCGATAGGTAATTCTTGTACTTCCTGATACACTTTTCCAAAGAAGAGATGGTATAACGATTGGTTGATTTTACCTCTATTGGCGAGATGTTGTGCTTGCTCGTAATCGAAGGCTTCGCTATCAGAAAGTCGATTTCCATTCTGTCTTCTGCCTCACGTGAATAGTTGGAATAGAAAAACAGCTTGTGCCCCTTTGCCCTCAACATCTGTGCCACGATATTCTCTACAAGCATTCCTTCGTTTACTTCTAATTTGTCCATCATCAGTTTCTTGTAAAGCGATTCCTGCATGATCCGATTCTCATCGAAAGCCATACTGATTAGCAAACCTGTATCTGCCATGTAACATTTCAAGCTCGAGCTTTCCAACTTGAGATTAAGTCCGATGCTTGGCTCTGTTGCCCCATAACAGATATTTGCAACCATAGCTTCGTTCAGCCAAAAGAAAGCATCCTCGTACTCACGCATTCTGGCACCAGCCTTTATTTCAGACAGGCGGAATTTCTTCTCGTGTTTCTGAAGCTGGCTTGGAATCAAATCAAAGATGCTTGTCACTCTTACCTCGTTGCCTTCTGCATATTTTTGAATGTCGTTTCTGTAAAGGCTTATTATAGCACGCTTTATTGCATCAACTTTTGTAAAATCACGAGTCTTTACATAGGTTTCTACTGCCTTAGGCATGCCGCCTACTATCATATATTGGCGGAATAAGGTCATAGTCTTGCGGTGCATGTCGGGGCCAAGAGGCTTGAGTTTGGCATATTGGGTTTTGATGAGTTGTATGATTGCCTCTTCGTCCATTGCCCAAAGGAATTCTTCAAAATCCATCGGATACATATTGATTCTAATCTCTTCGGATGGAATCATGATGTTTTTTACATTCTTGTTGATGGAAACAAGTGAACCTGTCTCAATATAGTCGTATCGCCCATCTTTTACAAGATACTTGATGGCGGCTCTTGCTTCTGGAAATGCCTGTACTTCATCGAAGATAATCAGCGACTTGCGCGCTATTAACTTTACATTGAAGTAGAGTTGCAAGTACATAAAGAAAGTATCAAGATCGTATAGGTAGTTCCTAAACAGATCTAATACTTGCTGCATCGTATTGTTGAAGTCTATCAAGATGTACGAATCGTATTCGTTCTTGGCAAACTCCTCTACGATATAGCTTTTACCTACGCGTCGTGCCCCATCAATGAGCAATGCATTCTGCCCATTATCGGCTGATTTCCATTTTAATAATTCACTATATATTTTACGTTTCATAACTTTTTGATGTTCTTATTGTTACACGTTTCCTAGCTTTTTATATGCTAGATTTTACACGTTTCCTAGCTTTCGAGAGTCCGTATTTTACACGTTTCCTAGGTTTCGGATGGTGCAAAAATACACATTTCCTAGGATAAAGCAATGTTTTTCCTTGCGAATCTTACCGTTTTTAATGTTTTTTACGTTAATCTCGGCTATTCTGCTTTTCTACTTACATCTACTTACGCTAATCTTTTTCCTCTTTTCATCCCTCACATCCCTCACGATTCCTATTTTTAAAATTTTAATTCTTTGAAAATGAAACACTTATCTCTTTAATCTAGCGTGATAGATAGACGAAATATTTACAATATCCATCACGCTATCAGTCACGATTTGCCATCATGCCTCACGATTTCCGGCTTCCTCCATTCCAAAAAACAAACTTTAACGTGCACAAAAAGGGTTACACATGAAATATAATTGGGAAAAAGCTTGCATTCGGGCTTAAAATTTTGTATCTTTGCAGGGACAAAGCTACACAGGGCTATTTTATAAAAGTGATAGATACCATGACAATATCACCAGAATGATTACCTCGCGTTCCTTTGTGGAGAGTTAGTTAACAAAGATTCCACAATGGCCAATTACCACTGCGAAACCTATTTTATTAAATTTAAAATTTATTTTTTCATGAAGTTAAATCTGAATGATCCTAAATTTGTAAACAGTCTGGTAAACTACAGCTGGATGTACTGTTTCAATGCCGATTGCCCTCGCACCGCTGAGTGCATCCGATTCATTTCGGCAAAGTTCAAACCTGACGATGTTACCGCCGGCAATGCCGTCTTTCCTGATGCCAACCTCCACGGACCTTGCACCCATTTCAAGCGTGTGCGACAGTTCAAGGCGGCTTGGGGACTCACCCATCTCTACGACCAGGTGAAACATAGTGATGTGCATACCCTCAAGTTCGCTGTGATGGATATCGTGGGCAACCGCACTACCTATTATCGTGTGCATCGTGGCGAGAGACATCTTACCCCTGAGCAGCAGGAACAGGTGAAGCAGCTCTTTGCCAAATATGGTTACGAGGAACCTACCTACGACCACTATGCTCAGGAAATAGGATTCGTTTACGAGTAATATCCCATTTACAGGTAAAGGATATGTCTTTTTATAAATATGGTTGACTCCTAAAGTTTCAATTACATGAAAGAATCATTAGAAGCAACATTGAAAGATGTCGAACTTACCAAGGAAGTGTACCGTCTGTACACCCTTGAGCACCT